>Ga0335069_10006528_pt1 | contig 16949 bp, 15 predicted proteins | sample Lox_Sample_11_FD_206714 | JGI IMG/M metagenome (GOLD analysis project Ga0335069, IMG submission 206714) | Soil microbial communities from Loxahatchee National Wildlife Refuge, Florida, United States - Lox_Sample_1.1 | ecosystem: Environmental > Terrestrial > Soil > Wetlands | place: USA...
GCGTGATCCTCGCGGCGCACAAACGCCCAGACCTCGGCTACGCGCGCCAGGTGCGCGGCATAGAGGCTACCGATTGCGCCACAACCGATGATGCAGACTCTTTTCATCCCTATCGCGCTTTTGAATTCACTTGCACTGAATTGGTAATTTGTGATTTGCGATTGGTTCTCCCGCCCAGTTAACAATTACAAATCACAAATTACCCACTACAAATTCCTCACCTTTTCTCGATTTTCACCGTCTCGTCCAACTGGCCGCCCTCGCGATGCTTCAATGCGCGAAAGATGCTATCGGCGTTGTTGAACGAATCGTTAATAAAGATACCCTGCGAAAACAGCGCGTCCTGCAGCGCCGCCGAGATCGTGTGCACCGGGGCCGCGCCGCCTTCTCCCATGCCCTTCGCGCCGCTGTACGTGTGCGGTGACGGCGTGGAGATGTGTCCGTACTTGATCTTGGGAATGTTGACCGAGGTGATCGGCGTGTAGTCGCTAAAGGTGCTGGTGAGCATGTTGCCGAGCGGATCGTACACACAGGTTTCCATCAGCGCAGCGCCGATACCATGGGCCGTTGCACCGTAGACCTGGCCTTCGACAATCGGCGGATTGATGGCGACGCCACAGTCTTCGACAGCGGCGTAGTCGAGGATGGTTGGAACGAAAGTGTCACGATCCACTTCGATCACGGCGATGTGGAGTTGCGCGGAGTAGGTCAGCGTGAGGTTGCCGTATTTTTTCTGCTTGTCGGGAACCTTGAACGGCGCGCGCCAGATGTAGCGGCAGTTCAGCGTGATGTCGTGCAGTTCGGGAGGCAGGACGGCGCTGTTCACGTTGACAATGTTCGCCAGTCCCCAGTAGTTAATGGACTTTCCCGAGCTTCTTGCTTTCAGTTGCGGACCCTGTTCGCCGACGCCGAATTCGAGATCGTCTTCTGTTGTTTCGAGCACAAAGGCGGCCAGGCGCTTCATCTCGGCTTTGAGTTTCTGAGCGGCTCCATGCACAGCCGATAGACCCGAAACCGCGAATTGACTGGCATAGGTACCGGAAAAGCCGGTGTGCACGTTGCGCTCGGTGTCGAAGCCAGTGCGCACGGTAATGAGGTCGGGAGGAATGTTGAGAACGTCTGCCACCACCTGTGCGGAGACGGTCTCGTGGCCCTGTCCCTGCGGGCACGAGCCGACGGCGACGACGACTTCTCCATAGATGTCGAGCTTGCAGTTTGCGCCCTGCGAATTGCCGGAGAAAGGCGCGTGCGGATTGACGATTTGCGATTGGCCGAAGTTGTTGGTGCCTGAGTCGAGTGTGGTGCCGATGCCGATGCCGAGCATGCGCCCCTGCTTGCGTGCTTCGGCCTGCTTCGTTTTCCAATCGTCCCAGCCGATCAGGTCCTTCGCAACTTCCAGCATCTTGGGATAGTTGCCAGAGTCGTAAATGCATCCATTCGGAGTTGTGTACGGAAATTCCTCGGGGCGAATGTAGTTGCGGAGGCGCATTTCGTCGGCGGGGATTCCGATTTCGTGGGCACAGATATCCAGCACTCGCTCCAGGAACCAGAGGTGCTGCATTCGTGAGTAGCCGCGGTTGGGCCCAACGGGGCACTTGTTGGTGACAGTCTGCGTGAACTCGATGCGCGCGTTCTTGAAACGATAAGTGCCGCAAAAAACCTGCGAATAGATCACGCACCCGAGGGGTTCGTAGCGCGGGTAAGCTCCGCAGTCGTCGATGTGCCGGGAGGCAATAGCGGTAATGACGCCATTTTTGTCGAGGGCAACGCGTGTGTCGCGAAACGTGCGCTCGTTGCCGTGAGCGCTCGAAACCATGTGCTCCGAGCGCGTTTCGACCCACTTGATCGGACGGCCTCCGCACTTCTTCGAAGCGAGGGCACAGACAGACATCTGCGGATAGCTCGTGATTTTGATGCCGAAGCTGCCTCCGATGTCGAAGGTCTGCACACGGATCTTGTCAATGTGAATGCCGAGATGCGCGGCGAGAAACTGAATGGCGAACGACGGGAAGGAGTTGTTGCACCAGAAATAAATGTGCTCGTCCTTCGCGTCCCACTGGCCGATGATCACGTTGTTTTCGAGTGGTGTGGAGGAGAAACGATGAAAGTGCATGCGATCAATATTGACGACGTATGCAGCCTCCTTGAATGCTTTGTCCACTTCGCCAAATTCCCAGGTGCCGCTCCAGACGCGGTTTGTGGCGGCGTCTTCGTGGAGAATGCTCTTGTCTGTGAGCGCCTCTTCCGCATCAATGGCAGGATCGAGCGGGTCGTATTCGACCTGCACGAGTTCAGCGGCATCGTCGGCAAGGCTCGGGGTCTCGGCAACAACCGCGGCGACCGGTTCGCCCTGATAGCGGACCTTGCCGACGGCCATAGGGTAGTCGCGAATTTTCTGCGCATGGTCAGGCGCAATCTCGATGAAAGGTTGCGTCTGACCGGCGATTTCTTTGCCGGTGAGAACGCAGGCGACACCGCACAGAGCTTCGGCAGCGGAGGCATCCACGCTGACGATGCGGGCGTGAGCGTAGGGAGAACGGACGAAGCGGAGGTAGAGCATGTCGCGCAACTTGATGTCGTCGGCAAATTTGCCGCGTCCACGGAGCAGGCGATCCTCCTCCTTACGCGGGAGAGCCGCGCCTACCCAGCGCTGACCGTTTTGTTTCTCATCGGACACAGGTTCGATGCCTCCGTACATTTCTGCGGATACATGTCCGCAGCCACACAATTTAAGCCAAGGCCGCTTGCAGGCCGTCAATCAACTTTTGAATCTGCTTCTTGCCCAGCGGTTCGAGCAGGCCGCCGGCGACGGAAGTCAGGCGGCCGAAAACCTGTGCCTCGCCTTGCCAGTTCACCTTCGTTCCACTCCCGTCCTGTGCTGCATTCGCGACGGCGTCCGGTGTCAGGACCGCAGGGGCGCCCGTACCCACAGTCGGCGCCAAATCGAAACCTGCGACCATCGTCACGTTTCCGCCGGCCACGGCGCCTTGCCCCTTGTATTGGGCGCGGCGTGGGCGTTCTGCCTCGGCAAGTTCCATCTTCACGTCGGCGATTCCCTTGATGTACGAAATGCCGACATTGACTTTCACCGAAAAATGTTTCGGATCCTGCACGGTTACTCCCTGAAATTCAGGCAAGAGCGGAGCGAACCTATTTGGATCCGTGAGGAAGTCGTAGACTTCTTCCGGTTTCTTCTTGACCTCGAATTCGCCGGAGAACTTGATCGCCACGTCATGCCCCCTTCATGTTTCGCCCGGCTTGCTGAACGGCCTTGAAAATGTTCATGTAGCCGGTGCATCGGCAGGTGTTGCCGGAGATCGCTTTGCGGATCTGCTTTTCACTCGGTTCGGGATTTTCTGCGAGCAACTGGAACGTGGAAAGCATCAGTCCGGGCGTACAGTATCCGCACTGTAAGCCGTAGGTGTCGCCAAATGCTTTCTGAATGGGATGGAGTTTGCCATCCTGAGCGAGACCTTCCACAGTTGTGATTTCGGCGCCGTCGGCCTGCGCCGCAAGAGTCGTGCACGACTTGATCGCGAGCCCGTTCATGAGGACCGTGCACGCTCCGCAGTATGTCGTGTCGCAACCGACATGCGTGCCGGTAAGATCGCAGTCTTCGCGCAGAAATTCGACCAGCAATTTTCGCGGTTCGATCTCACGCGAGTACGCCTTGCCGTTGACCTTGATCTGCACGGCGACTTTTTCCGGGGCTGCGACTTCAGGCATAAAGATGAGTCCCTTCGATCTGTTCTCCGGCGGCGCGCCGGGCAGCGATGGCGACCGCTTTCTTTACGAGCGCCGCGACTAACTGACGTTTGTAATCGGCTGAGCCGCGCATATCGGGCTGAGGGTCGGCCGCTGAGCGGGCAGCTTCAGCCGCGGCGGCAACGGCCTTGTCGTCGAGGCTCGTTCCGCGTAGAGCAGCCTCGGCTTCGCTGGCCCGGATCGCTGTGAGGCCGACGCACCCGAGTGAGATCGCCGCGTTCTTGCACGCTCCGCCTTCCATCGTGAACTGCACGGCTACGCTGGCGCTGGGATACACGGGCGCAGTGCGCTTGAACGCAAGGTAGGCGCCGCCGCTGCCTGCTGGTGGAATCTTGACGGACACTTCCATAACAAGCTCGTCGTGGGCGAGGGTTGTGGTGTAGGCGTCGGTGACGAAATCCTTGAGAGCAATCTGACGCGCGCCTTTTGGGCCAAGGCAGTGAACCGTTGTATCGAGTGTAATGAGCGCGTTGGCCCAGTCGCCGCTGGGGTCGGCCTCAGCCAGCGAACCGCCGATGGTACCGCGGTTGCGCACCTGGACATCGGCAATCCCGGCGGCGCAGTCGTGCAATACAGGAATTTTCATTGCCAGGGACGATCGCTCGATCTCGGAGTGGCGAGTCATCGCGCCGAAGCGCAGCGTGCCTGTGTCTTCTCTAATAAACGAAGTGCCCGCGATGAAATTCAGATCCACCAGATGCTCGGGATTGGCAAAACGCAGTTTGAGCAGTGGGATCAGGCTCTGGCCACCGGCCAGTAGTTTCGCGCCATCGCCGAGCTGCCCAAGCATCGCGATGGCCTCTTGCCAGCTTGCGGCGCGGTGGTAGTGAAATGATCGCGGGTACATTCGGTGCTTCCTGTTTTGTTTTACTGTCCTGCGTGTCCTGCTTCAAGCGAATTCAGACCGCGCAAAACCTAATGCTGTTGCCGCGAGTCCAGCGATCAAAAGGCCGGAGCTCACGACCGCGAGCGCCTTGAAGGCGATCGCACCATGATCGTACGTCTGCAAAGTCACCGACAGCGGGAATAGTACGCTGCCGGCCAATATACAAATTGCAATTGCCTGTCGAACCGGCTCGCGAAAATTCACACGGTCAAACAGCACGCCCAAAAGGATCATCAGCATTGCCAGTCCAACCCAGTGCGAGTGCGTATCCACCTGGCGCACGTAATCGTACTTGGTTTCGCCATACTGATGAAGGGCGGATTGCGATGCGCTCACGTCGCGCACGGCAGCGGCGGAAAAGGATTTCGCGAGCGACCCACCCATCTGATCGAGCGATTGGTGCTCAACGAACAGCGCATAGTACAAACCATAAAACATTCCTAGCGCCGCCAGCGTCAGGCCACCAAACAACAGGAATTTGCGGGAGGCCGTCATCGCGCAACCTCCTCGGCATCGAGACGTCCGGAATAGCGGACGATGCCAATCAGCATTCCGACAAGCGAGACGATGACGAGCAACCCGCCGATATCGGCGATGCCGCCAGCCAAAAGGCCGAGCCGGAGTTCGAGCAGAACGAACACCGGCAGGATGACCGAACCGCCCAGCAGGGCTTTAGCCCATGTGCGCTTCCATGTGTCCGAAAGGAACACATAGGGCTGGACTAACGAAAGCAAGATAGCAAGCAGTCCAAACTCGATGATGTGCGAGTGGGCGGCGATGTTCACGGCGCGAGCACCTGCCAGATTGCCGAAGTTATTGACCTCGGCGTTCGCTGCGGCGAGACGGCCGGATGAGGCGGCGCCAATCATGCGCCCGAGAATATCGGTTTCCATCTGCTCATGCTGGTAGAGCATCGCGCCCGCGTAATATGCGCCATGCAGGAATCCGAGCAGCACAAGAATCGTGCCACCCGTAAGCAGAGCTCGCGTGGGCATGCTGTTTTCCCGCGGCAGTTCGGGCTCTGATAGTTCGCGGGTGCCGCGATATTTCCAGAACCCGAAGAGGTTCATCAGCAGAACGAGAATCAGCAGCGCGCCGGAGGCATCAGCGAGAACACTTGCCCATCCGATAACCGCGAAAGGACTGTAGGCCAGTCCCACGTAATGGATGAGAAAGATGCCGAGCGGCAGCAGCGTGCCGCCGATCAGGAAAAGCCAGGCAGCATTCTTCTTGGCTGGACGCGACAAGGCAACATAGGGCTGAACCAGCGCCAGTATCAGCGCGAGATATCCCGCCCCGAGCATGTGAACGTGTGCGTCAACCTGCGTGCCGCGATCCTCGAGAAGATCGCCAAGCCCGGCGAATGCCTGATTTGCAGCAGAAGCATTGCCAGCGGCGACGGCGGCATTCGCCTCGATGAGTGCCGTGCCTTGACGTCCGGCATTCTGATGAAGGACGAAAACGGCGAAAATGTCGCCGAACAGCATACCGGCTGTGATCAGCGCAATGCCTCCAAAGATGTAGAGGCGGCGCGGACTCATGGGCGCAAACGCAGCAGGCACGGCGCCGCATGTTGCGCCCGCGGTTCGTGACGGAAATGGAGTGATTACTTCTGCCATTCGGTTTCAGCCTTGTTCCGCTCCCAGGTTTCGATATCGGCTGCGGAAATAGACCAACGGCTCGCCTTCGCGCAATTCAACCTGCTCGACCTCGGCGATGAAGATCGTATGGTCGCCGGCGCTTTGGGTCGAGTGCAGGCGGCATTCGAGATACGCCAGCGCGCCCTGCAGCACGGGCGTGCCGTGCGCGGTGCGGTCGAAGCGTGCGCCAGCGGCCTCGGCGTGCTGGTGCGTTTCGGTGGAGCGCGCGTAGTACTCGGAAATTGCCTGCTGATCGCTTCGCAGCACGTTCACTCCAAACCGCTTCCGCGCGTGCAGGTGAGCATGAGTTCGAGCGCGATGATCCACGCACACAAGCACCAGAAGCGGATCGAGCGAAACCGCGCTAAACGCATTGGCTGTCATCCCGTGCACTTCGCCATCCTGATCCACCGTAATCACCGTGACACCGGTTGCGAAGCAACCCATGGCCTTGCGAAATTCATTTGCTGTAAGGCTCATGTCCTCGCGATTCGCTCGTTCCTCTCACGCAAAATTGCAAAACTACCGTACGAGCCGCGCCACAGTCCGTCCGGCGGGTTAAGCATCTACCATGTTAACCGCAGCGCGAACTGGATTTGCCGCGGGTTGAAGACCGCGCTCGGAGTTCCGTACGAAGGATTCGGCGAGTCTTCGCGGTAGTACTGCGTAGCGCCGAAACATCCCGGGGCGTTCGGATCCGGCCCACAAAAATCCGAGGCGCCATAGCTTGTGTTGTAGTAGCGAACATTCACGGTGTTGAACATGTTGAACGCCTCGGCCATCGCCTGAAGATGAAGCTTCTCGCCGATCGGGAACGTGCGTTCGAGGCGCACGTCAATGGTCTGCAGCGAATCGCCCTGGAAGGTATTGCGCGGGTCATTGCCAACGCGGTCATTGTTGCCGAACACGTCGCCGTTTGAGTCGAAACCGGCGTACTTGGTAAAGTGTTGCGGCGACTGCAGCGTCAGGATCGTACTGAAGGTGAAGTCGCGGGCAATCAGGTTCCACTTCTTCGGGCTGGAGAAAATCGCCGTACCCGTGAAGCGATGCCGCGCGTCGTCGGCCGAATTGGCGCGCTCGGCGCGGAAGTTGAAACTATCCTGTGGAATCAGGACGAAGCTCGGGTTGGGGCCATTGTCGATCGAATGCGCCCATGTGTAGCTGATCGCAAACGAAAAGTTGTTGCTCATGCGCTTGTTGGCGTTGATGAGCAGTCCGTCGTACACGGAATCCCAGTTCGAGGTTGCTTCGAAGAAGACACTGTAGTTGGGATCGCGGAAGCCAGGGATTCCATTTACGTGCGGAACACCAGGGATCACCATGGACGACGGGAAGTTGACGTTGGTGCCGCCGCTGCAATTCGGAATCTGGTCTGGCGGGATGCCACTGCTGATGAAGTCAAAATACATGTTCTTGCAGCTCGCCTGCCCCTTGGAGTTGTAGAACTGCACTGTACCGGACGGGTCGGGCTGGTTGACGTTGTAGAAGCTGCCAAGGTGAACGCCTCGCAGATGAATGCCCGTGATGTTGACCACGGTGTCTTTGAACGGCTGAAATTCCACAGATGCGCTGGCCTGCACGCCATATGGATTCTTGTGATCCCGCACGAAGCGGACTATCGTTGCCGGCTGCAGGAAGCCGCATCCCGCCAGCGTTCCCGCCGGACCATACCCCGGCACAATGCCCGTCGGGCAATCTAGGAATTGGGAGTCCACTCCATTCGGATAGTTCGCCTGTCCAGGAGTACCAAAGAAACCGCCACCGTATAACAGTGCGGCAAGCGCGGAGTAAGTAATGGGAGGCCCGCTCGCGAAACTGAAGAGGCCGGTTCGCGCGTTCAAACTGTCCTCAAACGGGCGGTTGCCATATTTGGAGAGACCGCCGCAGGAAGGAGCCTGGCACATGAGCAGCGGCGACGGGATAATGCCATGGAACAGCCCGAACCCAGCCCGCAGAACAACGTTGTGCGATCCTCCCACGCTATAGGCGAGGCCAAAGCGCGGGTCGAAGTTCTTGTACTGCGAGTTGAGCGCCGCTGCGGGCCAGGTCTCAAATTCCCAGCGAATACCTGCGTTGAGGGTCAGCTTGTTCGTAGCTCGCCACTTGTCCTGCAAATAGAAACCGTTGTAGGTGTGATCGAGAGTGGCGGCAGATTGATCCCGAATATCCTTCGCGATCGCGCCGCCCAGATACACAGCGGGGCCGCCGGCCAGCGATGTTTCGCCAAACAGGGGGTCCGTCGTTGTGCTGAAGCGTTGGAAGAAAATAACAAACGGGTCGGGACATGCCGCGCCATCCGGACACAAGCCGTCCGCAGCACCATCCGTGCCGAGAAATGCCGGCAGGTTCGCGAAGTCCGCCTCGAACGGATAGAACAGCGGGAAAGACTCGTACGTGCCGACGCGGTTAAAGTTTCCTCCGAAGCCGATGGTGTGATTGCCGACGTTATGGCTGACGTTCTCGACAAGTTCAAAGCGCGATTCGCGATAAATATCGGGATTCCCGCGATTGACGCCAACGGCGAATGTATTCGCAACTTCAAGGTGTGGCTGCGTTGAAACTACTGGGAAGTCGAACGTGCGATGCGCATATTGCATGCGCAGTTCGTTGACCCAACTCGACGACAGAATCGTCGTTAACCCGCCGGCCAGCGACTGGTCGCGAATGTAGTTGTTCTTGAACGCCGAGGGCAGGTCGAAACCGTTATTCAGAGGAGACTGATTGCTCAGCCGGCCGTCATTAATGATGTAACGGGCATACAGGGTGTTATTGGCAAAGATGTGATCGATGCGGAGCACGCCGTTGTCGGTGTCGTTAGCGCGCAGTACAAACAAATTTTCAGCCGGGAGCCCGAAAGTCTGGGTCTTTACCGTATTGATGGCGTCGATGTTGGCAAGGACGGTGGAGTTGTAGGTTGGCGACTCGGCGCGGCGCTGGCCTTCGTAGTTGGCAAATACGAATGTACGGTCTTTTTGTAGAGGTCCGCTCACGGAGGCGCCGAACTGATTCTGGCGAAGCACGTTGAATCCCGGCGCGGCCAAAATGCTGACGGCGTCAAGCTTGTTGTTACGCAGATAGTCGTAGATCGATCCGTGAAAACTGTTGCTCCCGGTCTTGGTGATGATGTTGACGATGCCGGCAGTTGCGCGGCCGAACTCGGTCGTGTAGTCGGTGTTAATGACGCGGAACTCTTGCACCGATTCCTGCGGCGGCGTGCCGCGCTGGATGCCGGACGCGGTGGAAACGTCGTCCGCTCCGTCAACCGCGATGAAGTTGTAGTGAATGTTCTGGCCTGCGAAGGAGAGTTTCGTCACGGGTTCGACGATCACGTCCGTACTCCCGGAAGTCGTGTTTCCGATAGTCACCCCCGGGGCAAGCAGGGCGAAGTCAATAAACTCGCGACCGTTGACCGGGAGGTCTGCGATTTTCTGCTGATCAATGACGGAGCTGACCGTGGTTCGCGTCGGCTCGGCCACCGCGCCCACATCCTGCACTTCGATCTCCGTCTGTACCTGGCCAATGGCAAGTGCGAAGTCGAGATTGCCAGAGGCTCCGAGGTCGAGATGAATTTTTTTGGCCTCTTTTTTGAAGCCCTGCTTCTCGGCGTTCACCGTGTAGTCGCCAGCAGGCAGCCCCGAAACCTGATAGTCTCCCTCGCTGCTCGCAGTAACGGAGCGGGTCAGGCCGGTCGCGCTGTTCACGACACTGATGGTCGCTCCGGCGATGGCGGCGCCGGTTGAGTCTTGCACTCGGCCCTGAAGCGTGCTGTTGACGGCTTGGGCCGACAGCCAGTGGCTTGCGGTAAGCAATGTCAGAAGACAGAGGGCGGCTTGCAGCCTGCGACCCATTGCGAAGAAAGATATTGCTGAGCACAGATTTCCGGCGTTGGAGCTTGCGGCAGTTCGAACCATCATCGGATTTCCCCTCTTTGAACCTGTTTGCTCGCGCCACTATTGGGCGGAGCGCGTTTCCTTCCCCACATGCTTGTGCATGACTCCGGTCAACCTGGATTCGGAGTCATCAAGGTGTTGCGCGAGAATGGCTGCGCACTGCTTTAGTTTTCCCGCTGCCAGCAACTGGCAAATCTTCCGGTGTACCGGAATCAGAGCGCTGGGATTGTCGTGGCTACGGTCCACCAACACCATGCCGACCCGCAGCTCGCCGATCACGTTGCGGTAAAACGAATTGAGGCGCTTGTTGCCATGAAAGCGAATGAGTTGGCTGTGAAAATGCAAATCGTGAGTAACGGCGCGCGACCAATCGCGGCTTTTCACCGCCTCCTCGTATTGCGAGACGGCGTGCTGCAGATCCCCGAGCAGCGCGGGATCGGCGTTGCGCGCCGCCAGCACTGCCGGGAGTTCCAGCATGCGCCGCAGCTGGTAGATTTCCTTCACGTCGTGTACCGAAAGCTGCGAAACGGCGGCGCCGCGATGCAGGCTGCGGCGGAGCAGTCCCTCGAGCGCAAGAATCCGGATGGCCTCGCGCATCGTGTTGCGCGAGACACCGAGAGACGAGGCCAGCGGGATTTCCTGGAGCTGGGTGCCGGGGCGGAACTCTCCTTCGAGAATGCGCTGACGAAGAAGCGTAGCCACCTGGTCGGCGACACTGACGCGATTGATCTGGGAGCGATCCATCAACACACCGGAAACCCCGGTCCGGCAAAGTGTCGGAATTTTGCCCCCGCGTGTTCAAATTGTCAAGTGTTGAAATGTTGAACACTTCATCTTTCTCCCCAAAGGGGTTCATGGCTCTTGTCATTCCGACCGGACGGAGGAATTCTCTTTCTAGACCGCGCTACGAAACGTAAGCCTCGCCGGGGACCCCAGGCCTGTATGGCCGCGGCCGCGAGGACAAGCGGTTCGCCAGTCCGCTATGATCGTTGCATTCCCGGTCGCAATGCCAACCATGACCAAAGACGGACCATCCCAGACCTTAGACATGGTCCACGGCAGAATGGATGGAATCTCTCGCAAGACAGCGTTAGCGCTGCTGCAGGCGGGCGAAGGTCAGCTTGAGCCGCTACTGTCGGCTGCGCAACAAATGCGTGCGCGCTTCAAGCCGGGGGCCATTACGTATTCCCGCAAGGTCTTCATTCCGCTGACAAATCTCTGTCGTGATTATTGCGGGTATTGCACATTTCGGCGCGATCCTGGAGAGACCAAAGCGCACACCATGTTCCCGGATGAGGTCATGGAGGTAGTACGCGCGGGCGAGCGCATGGGATGTACCGAAGCGCTTTTCAGCCTGGGCGACAAGCCAGAGTTCGCGTTCCCCGAGATGCGCGAAACGCTGCGGCGGCTGGGCTACAAGTCAACGCTTCACTATCTCGAAGCGATGTGTGAGAAGGTGCTGCGCGAATCCAGTCTGCTGCCGCATCCCAATCCGGGCCTGATGAGCGCGGAGTGGCTGGAACGCCTGGCGCGAATGGCACCGAGCGTGGGGCTGATGCTGGAGACGACCAGCACGCGCCTGCTCGGGAAAGGCGCGGCTCACGACAACGCGCCGGACAAGGATCCTGCGAAACGTCTGCGCGTGATCGAAGATGCGGGGCGGTTGAAAGTCCCCTTCACGACGGGAATTTTGATTGGCATTGGTGAAACGTTGGAAGAGCGTGTGGATACGCTCATTGCAATTCGCGATCTGCATGAAAAGCACGGACACATCCAGGAGGTGATCGTGCAGAATTTCCGCGCGAAGCCGGGAACGCCAATGGCTGCGTGGCCCGAGCCGACTCGCACGGATATGTTGCGCACGCTGGCGGTTGCGCGCTTGATCATGCCGTCTATGAACATTCAAGCGCCGCCAAATCTCTCCGATCCACACTATGCGGATTTGCTCGACGGAGGAATCAACGACTGGGGCGGGATTTCGCCACTGACGCCGGATTTCATCAACCCCGAAAAACCGTGGCCGCATATCGACGAACTGCGGCAGCGGACAGAGGCCAAGGGATGTGAGTTGCGACAACGACTGCCGGTTTATTCCGAATTTGCGGCGATGTCGAAGGCACGAGGCGGATTGCTGGGAGAACGTCTGGCTGCATATGAAACCTCGGAGATCATCAGAGGTGCGGCATGATTACCGTTCTGACCGGCGGCACGGGTGGCGCCAAATTCGTCGATGGTCTCCGGCAGGTCGTACCGCCGGAGGATCTGACCGTCATCGTCAATACCGGCGACGATCTTATGTGGTGGGGCCTGTATGTTTCTCCCGACGTAGACTCCATCATTTATATGTTTGCCGGAAGACTCAGTCAGGAGCGCGGCTGGGGCGTGAAGGGTGATACTTTCTTCTGTCTCAAAGCGATGGGCCAACTCGGACAGCCGACCTGGTTCAACACCGGCGATCGTGATCTGGCTACGCATATTCTTCGCTCCAAATTACTGGCGGAGGGCCGCACGCTCAGTGATGCGACGGCGGAAATTGCGTCGCGGCTTGGAGTGAAGGCGCGCGTCTTGCCAGTGAGCAACTCACGCGTGGAGACGCGAGTGCTCACGCCGGCCGGCGATTTGAGCTTCGAAGAATATTTTGTCCAGCGCTGGTATCAGGACCCGGTCGAGTCGGTGCGGTTCGCCGGGTCTTCCGATGCCGAACCGGCGCCAGGAGTGATCGACGCAATTCGTTCAGCGGAACTCGTGGTGCTCGCGCCGAGTAATCCGGTGACAAGTATCGGGCCGATCCTCGCGGTCCCCGGAATTCGCGAGGCGCTGCGTGAAACCCGCGCGCGCGTCGCAGCGGTGAGCCCTATTGTAGGAGGCGCCGCCGTGACCGGACCTGCGGGCGCGCTGCTGCAGGCGCAGGGATATCCCGTCTCGATCGCGGGCGTGGCCAGCTACTACCGGGATTTCCTCGACTTGCTGATTGCGGATTCACAAGACGCGACAGCGGCCGAGGATCTGCGCCGCGGCGGCCTGCGCGTGCACTGCACCCAGACTCTGATGCGCACGAACGAAGACCGCGTTGCGCTGGCAAAGAGCGTGCTGACCGCTTATCGGCAATTCCCCTCGGGTGCACCCAGCGGGAGCGGGAGTTCGGATACACGATGATCCTGGTTCCGGTCAAGAATCTGTCGGACGCAAAACAGCGGCTGTCACCTGTGCTGAGTCCGGAGCAGCGCCTAGCCCTCGCGCGCGCGATGTGCGAAGACGTGCTGCAAGCACTGGCGCGTTGGCGGCGCAGACCCGCGGTGGCGGTGGTGACCGGCGATCCGTTCGCTCGCGAGTTAGCCGAGCGCTTTTGCTTCGATGTGGTCGCGGATGATCGCAATGCCGGCGAAACCGATGCCATCGAACTGGCAACTGCGACCTGCCGCGAGCGTGGCGCGACCAGCACGCTGGTGGTGCCGGCGGACATTCCCTTGATTGACGCAACGGAACTGCAAGCTATCGCCGACGCGGCGCCTCCGGATGGAGCGCTGCTTGTGCCTGACGCGGCAGGTCGTGGTACCAATGCAGCCTGGCGTGCGCCCGGTGATTTGTTCCCCCTGCGTTTCGGCAACGACAGTTTCTTGCCTCACCTGGCCGCTGCCAAGGCAACCCGTCTGCCCTGCGTCGTGCTTGAGCTGCCCGGCATCGCTCGGGACGTGGATCGTCCGGAAGATCTTTACGCTCTCGCGGCGGCCGCGGGCGAGACGCGGTCCCAAAGACTGGTGCGGAGTTGGAATCTCGACGCGCTTCGTCAGGTCGCCAATGGGTAAACGAAGTGGACAAGAGACCGAACTGCGCGTCATCCCGCTCCCTGTTGGCGCCACAGTCAAACCGGGTGACTCGTTAAGCGCGATTCTGCTCGCCGCGATGCGGAGCGGCGCTATCCGAATAAGGAATCGTGACGTACTGGTCGTGAAGCACAAAGTTGTATCGAAAGCAGAGGGCGCGATGGTGGCGCTGGATCAGGTTCGACCAAGCGCGGCCTCACGCGCGTGGGCCCGCCGGTTCGGGCTGGATGCCCGCGTAAGTGAGTTGGCAGTGCACGAGAGCCGCCGAATTGTCCGCCGTAAGCGGGGCGTGCTGATCACCGAGACGCGTCACGGCTTCGTGTGCGCCAACAGCGGCGTGGATGTCTCGAATGTAGACGGAGGCCAACACGCAGTCCTGCTGCCAAAAGACCCGGATCGGTCAGCGGCAAGGCTGCGGCGCGAATTGAAGAAGCAAGCGGGAGTGGACGTCGCGGTGATCGTGAGCGACAGCTTCGGACGCCCGTGGCGGGAAGGTTTGACGGAGGTCGCGATCGGAGTTGCCGGAATGCGTGCTTTGGTCGACTATCGTGGCCACCGCGATCCTCACGGCTACGAACTGCATGGAACGGTGCACGCCGTCGCAGACGAACTGGCATGCGCCGCTGGTCTGGTGTGCGGCAAGCTAGCGGGCACACCGGCGTGTATCATTCGCGGGTATTCTTATCCCGATGCGAGCGATGGTGAGACAAGAGGCGTGAAAGGTAGTGCACGTGAACTGATACGCCCCGCGAAATACGACCTGTTTCGGTAGGAGAATCTAGTGCCGCAGAAATTCGAGTTGGAGCAATTTTCGCAGTTGACATGGGACGAGACAGCGCCCGTGGCTTCGCCGGCCATTCGTCAGGCGCTGGAGCGCGTTCTCGAAACGCGGGACGGAGCCTGTCTTACCAAAAGCGAGAAGTTTGCGCTCGCCGATACAACGGGCCCTGACCTGGTTGCCCTGCTTGTCGCTGCCGATGCGCTGCGTCGCGATCTCGTCGGAAACATCGTCACCTACGTCGTCAACCGCAACATCAACTTCACAAACATCTGTTTCGTCGGCTGCAAGTTCTGCGCCTTCAGCCGCGGCCCCCGCGAGGCCGACACTTATTTCCATTCCCTCGAAGACATGGCGCGAAAAGCCCGCGAAGCCTGGGATCTGGGAGCGACGGAGGTCTGCATTCAAGGCGGGTTGCCGCGCGATCTCCCTCCTTATTACTACCGTGACATTTTGCGGGCGGTGAAGAACGAAGTTCCGCAAATGCACATTCATGCCTTCTCTCCGATGGAGATCGTGTACGGTGTGGAGCTCACGGGCATGCCGCTGCACGACTACCTGTGCATGCTGCGTGACAACGGTCTCGACACGCTGCCCGGAACTGCGGCTGAGATCCTGGATGACGAAGTGCGTCACATACTCTCCCGCAACAAACTCTCAGCCGCCGAATGGCAGGAGGTGATTCGCACGGCGCACCGTTGCGGCATTCCGAGCACTAGTACTCTCATGTATGGGCACACGGAGACTCCCTCGCACTGGGTGCGTCAGATGACGTTGTTCCGCGAGATTCAGGCAGAAACAGGCGGGTTCACCGAGTTCGTGCCGCTGGGATTCGTACACCAGAACACCCTGCTGTTCCAGCAAGGCTTGGCGCGAACGGGGCCGACGCTGGAAGAGCATCTCAAAATTCACGCGCTCGCGAGAGTTCTGCTGGCCGGCTCCATTCACAACATTCAGGTTTCGTGGGTCAAGCTGAATCGCAAATTATCGCAACTCTGCCTGCACGCGGGAGCCAACGATTACGGCGGCACCCTGATGGAAGAAAACATTTCGCGCGAGGCAGGCGCGACGGCGGGGCAATACACCAGTCCGGAAGAATTCCAAGCGCTGATTCTCGAGATCGGGAGGATTCCTGCGGAGCGAAATACGAAGTATTCGCGGATCAAGCTTCAATGGCGGGGAGAAAACTTCGTCGTTGCGCCGCCGCTCTCGTTTGGCTACGCGGAGTTCGCATGAGCCGCCCCATCGCCATCATCGGAGGCACGGGGCCGGAAGGCATGGGCCTCGCGCTACGCTTCGCGCGGGCCGGTGAAACCGTGATTATCGGATCGCGCGACGCGGCGCGCGCACAGCAGGCAGCCGAAAGAATACAGCAAAAAATACGCGAGCATGCGCCGGCGGGGGCGCCTTCGCCAAACGTTTCGGGACTAGAAAATTCTGCGGCATGCGGCGCTGCCGACTTGGTGATACTCACGGTTCCGTTCGAAGCACAGGCCGAGCTGCTCAAACGACTGGGGCCGGCGATCCGTCAGGGGAGCATTGTGATCGATGCCACGGTTCCTCTTGCGGCAAGCGTCGGTGGGAGAGCCACGAGGGTGCTGGGAGTGTGGCAAGGTTCGGCGGCGCAGCAGACAGCGGAACTTGTGCCCAAAGGCGTTTTCGTGGTGGCCGCATTTCACAACGTGTCCGCAGAAGTCCTGAAAGGCGATGGCGAGGTGGAATGCGACGTGATTGTTTGCAGTGACGATCAGGCCGCGCTTGAAACCGCGATGGCTCTCGCTGCGAAGATTCCGGGCGTGCGTGCCATTGATGGTGGCAAACTGGAAAACGCCAGAATCGTCGAGCAGATCACGGCGCTGCTGATCGGTCTGAATATCCGGCACAAAGGACACGGGGGAGTGCGGATCACGGGATTGCCGAACGCGGCATACCGATCAGTTTGAGGATCGCTCCGTGAACAATCCTCGGTGAGCGTGGCCTGATTGCACCAATTGGGCTTTGATCCCATCCGCTTCGTTCCAAACCCAGCGAACGAGTCGAGATCCTGTTAGGTCCTGTCAGTCTGGGCAACCGAGCGATACAGGAACGGAAAAGCCTCCCGCGAGGTGCTTCCCGCGAGAGGCTCTTGGGGATTTCTGGACTTTGTAACGTTCCGCTTAGTGTTTC
>Ga0335069_10006529_pt1 | contig 16946 bp, 18 predicted proteins | sample Lox_Sample_11_FD_206714 | JGI IMG/M metagenome (GOLD analysis project Ga0335069, IMG submission 206714) | Soil microbial communities from Loxahatchee National Wildlife Refuge, Florida, United States - Lox_Sample_1.1 | ecosystem: Environmental > Terrestrial > Soil > Wetlands | place: USA...
TTCGGCGGAGAGTAGACTCTGAATTTCGCCGGGGGACGAAAGTCTAATTTTAACAAGCCACGCGTCTCCGTGCGGATCTTCGTTCAATTTTTCGGGTTTCGTCGAAAGGAGCTGGTTCACCTCCACGATCTCGCCGGAGACGGGCGCGTAGATATCGGAGACTGCCTTCACCGATTCTACCGACCCCAAACTCTTGCCCTTCTCAACCACCGTTCCGACTTTCGGAAGGTCGACGTATACGATATCGCCAAGTTCCTTCTGTGCGTGATCTGTAATTCCGACTACCCCGGTTTCTCCCGAAACGTGGACCCACTCATGTTCTCTTGTGTACTGGAATTGGTTTGGATACATTCTCGTTATTTAGCTCGCTTGTAAAAAGGCGTTGGAACTGTGACGGCTTCCACCGGCTGGTTGCGAATCATGATCTCGATGCGTTGGCCAGGCTTCGAGTGAGCGGTGGGAAGATAGCACAGTCCGATGTTTTTGTTTAGCGTGGGGGAGGGACCGCCGCTGGTGACCCAGCCTGCCGCTGTGCTGTTTAATAAAACTTCGTAGCCGTCGCGGCCGATGCCGCGTCCAGTCATTTCAAATCCAACGAGCTTGCGCGTGATGCCTTGTTCCTTTTGTTTTACCAGTGCGCCCTTGCCGATGAAATCGCCTTTGTCCAGCTTGACGATCCAGGCGAGGTCGGCTTCATACGGTGTAATCGAGGCGTGAATCTCGTGGCCGTAAAGCGCCATCTTGGCTTCGAGGCGCAGCGTATTGCGCGCACCCAGCCCGCAGGGCTTGATGCCAAATTCCTGGCCCGCGTCGAGGATTTCATGCCAGATGCGCGGCGCCTGATCGGGAGCGATGTAGATCTCGAAACCGTCTTCGCCCGTGTATCCGGTACGCGCAATACGCGCCTTGGTGCCGGAAACCTCGCCGTCCGTGAAGTGATAATAGGCGATCGGCGCAAGATCGGTCTTGGTCAGTTTTTGCAGTGTTGGCAGACCCTTCGGTCCCTGGATCGCAAGCTGCCCGTAGCGCTCGCTCGCGAATTCCACCCTCGCATTGTGACGATTCAGGCCAGCGATGTGCTCGTAGTCCTTATCCTGATTCGAGGCGTTGACGCAGACGAAATAGTGATCTTCGGCGACTTTGTGAACCAGGATATCGTCCACGAATCCGCCGTGCTCGTACAGCAGCCCGGAGTACTGCGCCTGGCCGATCTTCAACTTCGCAACGGAATTCGTGGTGACATAGTCGGTGAGAGCGAAAGCGCCCGCGCCTCGGATCTCGATCTCGCCCATGTGACTGACGTCGAACAGCCCGACATCCTTCCGGACTGCGTGATGTTCCTCGAGAATACTGGAGTACTGAACGGGCATGTCCCAGCCGCCGAAGTCGACCATCTTGGCGCCCATCTTGCGATGAGCGGCGTTGAGCGGAGTGGCCTTGAGAGCTGCTGCAGGCTGAGTCATGCGGACTCCTATTTTAACAGCAGGTGTGAACCGGCTACGCCCCTGCGGCGAAGCTGCGAACCGCCGAGTCCTCGTCGTTGAAGACTTCGATTATGCGATAGACGCGCGTCAGTTGCACCACGTCCTGTACGCGCTGCGTGAGCTTCATCAGCTTAAGCCTTCCACCGGCGCGCGTAGTGGTAGTATGGGCCGCTACCAGTTCGCCCAAGCCACTACTGTCGAGGTAAACTACCTCGGCCATGTTGAGCAGAAGATTCTTCTTTCCAGCGTCGACAGCCTCGTGAATGATTTTGCGGAAGGTCTGCGTACCGGTACCGAGCGTGATGGAGCCGGTTAGATGAAGGACCGTCACATCACCGACGTCCCAGTCGTAGTAATCCAGAGCCATGGAGCGTATTGTGGCACATTCGCTGTTTGTCCAGTAGCCCCGCTATACTCATCTCCATGCGTTCAGCCTTGGTCAGTCTATGCGCCGTCTCCTGCCTTCTCGCAGCGCCGCAATATACCGGTGAATTGATCTTTCCCTTGGAGCACTGGCACAATCACTCGTCGTCTATCGTCGAGCTACCGAATGGCAATCTGCTGGTTTGTTGGTTTCATGGCTCGGGCGAGCGGACGGCCGATGACGTGCTGATCCGGGCAGCGCGCTGGAGCAAGTCAACCGGCAAGTGGAGTGAGCCATTCACTTTGGCCGATACGCCGGGCTTTCCTGAAACCAATCCCACGATGTTCATCGACTCCAAGCAGCGCCTGATGTTCTTCTGGCCCCTGATCATCGCGCACAAATGGGAAACTGCGTTGATGAAATACCGGATTTCATCCGACTACCAACAGGAATCGGGACCGCCCAAGTGGGAGCATCAGGACAACATCGTGCTGATCCCGAAGAATCTTGCCCAAAGAACGAAAGAGGTTCTGGGGAAGGACGCCGCAGGAACGGGACGCCAGGCCGAGTACGCTGCCCGGATGATTGACCATTCAGAAGATGAGTACTTCTCGCGCATGGGATGGTTCACACGCACGCACCCCCTACAGCTACCGTCAGGCCGGATTCTGGTGCCGATGTACTCCGACGGCTTTTCCTTCGGCATCATGGCCATCAGCGATGACGGGGGCTATAACTGGACCGGCAGCGAACCCATCATCAGTTACGGGGGCGTTCAACCGTCTGTTGTCCGCAAGAACGACGGCACTCTGGTGGCCTACCTCCGGGACAATGGGCCGCCGCCGAAGCGAGCCATGATCAGTTACTCGAAGGACGATGGGGTGAGTTGGACGCCCGCGGCCGACACGGACATCCCCAATCCCGGTACGAGCCTCGAGGCCGTGCGTCTCCGCAGCGGTGAATGGATCATGGCGTTCAACGATATCGAGCGGGGCCGATATTCGCTTGCAGTTGCCATCTCCGACGACGAAGGCGTCACCTGGAAATGGAAACGCCATCTCGACGGGGACTCTACACAAAATAGTACTAACCAGTATCACTATCCTTCCGTAATTCAGGCGAAGGATGGATTCATTCACATAACTTATAGCTATTTTGTTCCCGAGGGTAAGTCTATTAAGCACACGCATTTCAACGAAGATTGGGTGAAATCAGGAGATCCCGCGCCTGCAAAGTCCCGCTAAACTTCCGATCGGGATCTGTCGATCCAGAAGTTGCCACAAAGTATTCCGCTTCTGGATTGGACTCATGAGCGAAGTTGTCAGCATGATTAGCAACATGAAGGCGCCGGGCTCCGAACCTAAGGAGAAGCCGCGGCGGAAAAAGAAGAAGCGTGTGCTCGTGTTCGATCAGGTTTTGCAGCATCCGGAACTGCTCGACGCCTTGGAGTCAGCAGGCTTCGAAGTGGTCCCGCGCACTGCATTGGGAACAGCTTCAAACTCATCGATTCCCGAACTGATCCTTGCCGAAATTCATGAATTGCAGTTTCAGGATCGCCGGGCGATCGAAACGCTGCGGGACGCGCATCCCCAGCTCGCTGTGGTCGGGATCGGCCGTCCTGTCGTCGTTGCACTTGCCCGGGGACGCCGTCGCGCCCGGAACTACCCGGAACGCAGACGGGGATTACCGAACAGGCGCGTGTTCGACGAGTTTGTGAGCACGCCGGTCAATGTGCCTGCGTTGCTCGATTGGATTCAATCCTGGCGAAAACTGGCCCAAAGACAACCGGCCGATCTGGCTGAATCGGGCTGAGAATACGCGCAAGCTGAAAAGTTAGAAAATAATCCTGTCGGTTCCAGGCTGTGCGTTGTAAGCTGCGCTCGACGACTTAGAAATCGTTTCTCTTCAGTTACTTCAGGCCGTACACGAAATCACTTAGAACTTGGTTATTGGCTTGCCTATGTTGCATCGTGACCGAACTATCGATCAACCGTGAGGCTGCTGCTCTCTTCAGCCAAATCATTTTGAAAAAACAAACGATAGGCACAGCGCTGGCCCTGGTACTCTGCGTTTTCGCCGGCAAGGCGAGTGACAATCCAGCCACTCCGATCAACGTTCTAACTGCTAATTACGACAACGCGCGCACAAATGCAAATCTTCATGAGACGATACTGAACACCTCAAACGTCAACAAGAACACCTTCGGAAAGCTGGCTTCGTTCCCGGTCGACGGACAGATCTATGCGCAGCCTTTGTACGTGTCAGGCGTCCAGATACCTGGAAGAGGAATCCACAACATCGTCTACACAGTAACGATGCATAACAGCGTCTATGCTATGGACGCGGATGCGTTGGGCTCGACCACACCGCTCTGGCAAGTGAATCTGGGCCCTTCCGTGCCGTCTTCCGTTCTCAATTTCACTGACATACTTCCCGAGGTAGGGATCCTGAGCACACCTGTGATCGATCTCGTTCGACATGCAATATATGTGGTGTCCGAGACGCTCGAAAACGATGCCCCGGTATTTCATGTCCATGCTCTGTCGCTGAGTGATGGGCACGAAATGTTACATGGCCCTGTAGTTGTCCGAGCTTCAGTGAAAGGCACCGGAAGCGGGACCAACGATGCCGGCACGATGGAATTCGACGCCTCAGTCCAGTTACAGCGCCCGGGCTTGATTCTGCTCGACGGCGTAGTGTTTGTGGCGTTCGGTTCGCACGGAGATGACGGCAACTTCCACGGCTGGATGATCGGCTATAACGCCTCCGACTTGCGCAAGCAAGTTGCAGTGTTGAACACGACTCCAAATACGATCGGCGGATCCATTTGGCAAGCTGGGCGCGCTCCGGCAGTCGATTCCTCCGGAAATATCTATGTGTCGACCGGGAACGGCGAATTCGACGGCAAGTCCGAGTTTAGCGACTCCGTTCTCAAGCTCTCTGGGCGCCATTTGTCCATCCTTGATTGGTACACGCCTGACAACTGGGCGGTGCTGCGCGATAAAGATCAAGACTTGGGCTCGGCCGGCGTGATTCTGGTTCCCAACACGGACAAGGTCCTCGCGATTGGGAAGGCCGGAAATCTATTGATGGTTGGCAGTGGCAATATGGGGCATCTTGGGCCGATGAATTCGGTTACCGCGCACAGTATTGTGGCCAGCCCGAGAGCTGTCTTTGATTTTGCATTATGGAACCGTTCGGACAGTCCGATAGTATACGTTCACCAGATGTTTGGGCCTTTAGTGGCGTACCAGCTTGGCGGGACGCAGATCGACTCCGGAGTCCTGTCCCAAACTCATCCTACGGTCGACTCGATGTTCGCGGGGATCGCGATCTCGGCGGAAAGCGAGAATGCGACAACCGCCATCGTTTGGCAAACCACGGCAGATTTCAATACGCGCCAGTTACCGGGAACTCTTCACGCCTTCGATGCCAACGATCTGTCCCATGAACTGTGGAACAGCGATCAAGTCCCTGACCGCGACACGCTCGGACGTTTCGCGAAGTTTGTTGCGCCGACCGTCGTGAATGGCCGCGTGTACGTACCGACGTTCTCGAACCAACTCGTAATTTACGGTTTACTTTCAACTGCAGCGGCAGTGCCGCCAGAAGTCAAAGTTACCGTTGTTGCCAATGCGGCGAGCCTGCTGACAGGACCGGTATCGCCGGGCGAGGCTGTGACCATCTTCGGAGCGAACCTAGGGCCAGCCACTATGAGCACCTTACAACTCGATGGCACAAACCATGCAGCCGACATTTTGAACGCGACTCAGGTATTCTTCGACGATATTCCCGCCCCTCTTCTGTACGTTTCGAAAGGGGAGATTGGCGCGATCACACCGTTCGAGATCAGCGGGCCCGAGACCGTATTGCGAGTGGTGTCCAATGGCCAATCTTCAGTCCCCGTCACGATCCCCGTCGTAGCTGCGTCTCCCGCTCTTTATTCACTCGACGGAACGGGCGGCGGGCAAGCATCAGCGGTGAACCCGGACGGCTCGTTGAATTCCAGACGTTCCCCGGTGGACCGGGGCGCGGTGATAGTTCTGAGCGCCACCGGGATCGGTGCGATCGATCCGCAAGGCCAGGACGGCATGTTTGTAGTCGCCAACGGAACGATGCCCAGCGCCGTCCTACCGGTCACAGTACTGATCGACGGGCAACCCGCCGAAGTCCTTTCTGCCGGCGTGGCGCCTGGCCAAGTTCAGGGACTTGCGCAAATCAATGCCCGGATTCCGGCCAGTGTCTCACCGTGGTACATGGTTCCGGTCATCGTCAAGGTCGGCGATTACATGAGCCCGTCGATCATTACCTTGAATATCCGCTGAGCGTGCGACAATTCCAAGCATGGCGGCCAGGATACCGGGCTTTAAGGGCGAATACTTGTGGGAACTCGACATCGCCGAAAGGCAATTGCTTTTGCTTGCCGAGGCGTTCCCGGGGGATCGCTACTCCTGGCGTCCGGACGGTGCGCGTTCTGTCAGCGAAGTCGTGGTCCACATCGCGGCAGGCAATTTTTTTCTTCTTTCAACGGTCGGGGATGACGCCGCACCCGACCTGTACGGGCGGCCTGAAGGCGACGCCATCGTGCGCATGAGGGCGATAATCGCGCGCAATGACACGATGGAGAAAACTCTGGTTGATAAAGAGGCGGTCATCGCGTTGCTGAAGAGATCGCTTGATGCTGTTCGCAACGCATTTGCAAACGCCAGCGATAGTGAATTGGAGAGGCCTGAGGCCGTCTTTGGCGAAACGAGCACGGTGCGTAGAGTCTACTTGCGTGCTTTGACTCATATGCATGAGCACATGGGACAACTCATCGGCTATACGCGCGCTATGGGTCTGCCTGCGCCTTGGCCAGATTGGCGTTCAGGCGCGCGACACCTGCAGGGAACCGGACAATCTGCGTGACGCTAGGTGTGCGTGCGATTCCAGTTGGCGAGATACGATTCCGAAGCCAGAGCTTCGAGTTGGCTCGCCTCTTCGCGGCGCCATTCTTCATGACGCCGATCTTTTAGTTCCTCGAGCAGCCGGCAGCGCTGCTTCGCCGCACGATAAGCATTTCTTTGTTCGGCGAGCGCTTTCTCGCATTCCGCGATACTTGCGGCGATTCGTTGGTGTTGGCGCTGCAGGCTCGCGGAGTAACAAGCAGCCGCGCGGAAGTCCTGGCCACGAAGATCGGGCAGCCTCTCTAACGTGGACATGAAGGTTAACTTCTCATTGCTTAGCCTGGCCTGCAGTGCACGAAGCCGAAGCTGCTCGGCAATCAGACGATCGAGCTTGGCCTGCTCGGCTGCGAGTTGGAGGGAACGCCAGCGAAGGACGCGTTCGAGTGGGAAATGAAAGGCAGCCACGTGAAACTTATCCCAGCGAAGAGGTCAGCTTTTCCAGTCTTTGCAAGGTCTCTGGAAGGCTGCAAAAGGCATGAGAATCCTGCTTCAGATAATCGAGAAGCTCGGGTCGTGAGCGGATGCAAGCATCCAGCTTCGGATTCGACCCCGCCGCGTATGCGCCAAGTTGGATCAGGTCCTGCGAGTCATGGTACAGAGACAGCGCTTCTCGGACCTTCTGAATTTCGGCAATTTGCTTCGAGGAGGCAACCTTCGACGTCAACCGGCTGATGGAATGGCGTACATCGATGGCGGGGTAGTGTCCTGCCGCGCCAAGCTCGCGCGAAAGGATCAGGTGGCCATCGAGAATTCCGCGGACGGCATCGCAGATCGGCTCGTTAAAGTCGTCGCCTTCCACCAGGACCGTGAAAAATCCGGTGATGGAACCTTTCTTGAAATGTCCTGACCTTTCAAAAATCTTGGGCAGTAGCGCGAACACGGACGGCGTGTAGCCTTTTTGACTCGGCGGTTCGCCGGCGGCGAGGCCAATCTCGCGCTGGGCCATGGCCAGTCGTGTAACCGAGTCAACGACCAGGAGCACGTTCTTGCCCTGATCGCGGAAGTATTCGGCTACCGCCAAGGCTACGAAGCAGGCGCGGATGCGAAGTGGCGCAGGCCGATCGGAAGTCGCAACGACGACCACCGAACGTTTGCGGCCATCGGGGCCAAGTTCGTTCTCCAGAAACGCTCGAACCTCGCGGTTGCGCTCGCCGACCAGGGCGATGACGCTGACGTCGGCATCGTTGTGGCGCGACATGGAACCAAGAAGCGTGCTCTTACCGACGCCACTGCCGCCGAAAATGCCGATGCGCTGCCCCTTACCGCAAGGCAACAGCCCGTCGATAGCGCGGATACCGGTGACCAATGGCTCGACAATGTGTTCGCGATCCATTGGGCATGGCGGGGGCGTATAGAGCGGATAGTCGTCCACTCCTTCGATGGGCGGCCCTCCGTCCATGGGGCGGCCGAAACCGTCCAACACGCGGCCCAGCAGGCCCGGACCAACATGCAATAGCGCCTCAGTCTTACGCGCGATCACGCGATCGCCGAGCTGCAGTCCGTCGATCTCTTCCAATGGAAGCGATAGTACGCTCTCGTTCCGAAAACCGATCACCTGGCAGCGAATCGCCCGTCCCGAAGAAGTGCGGACTTCGCAGAAATCGCCGACAGAAACAACGGGCCCGCGCGAAGCAATAAGTAGGCCCACCATTTCGGTAACATGCCCCACCCAAGGCATGAGGTCAATATTCGCAACCGCTGGAACCAAAGTGTTCAGAGCGTGACTGGTGGATTGCAGCATTAGCGTTCCAGTTTGTCGATTAACCCTCGTTGGATTTCGCGCAGTTGAGTGTCAACTGACGCATCCAGTGCGCCTTGCGATGTTTCGAAGAGCAGGTCACCGGGATTCAAGGCCGGATCCGAATCCAGGACCAGGTTCTTTGGACAGCCGGAATGCTCCAGGCATTTGCGAACCACGGGTTCCATGTCCGGGTGCATTCGAACTCGGTGAATTTCTCGCGACTGAAGCTTCGCAAAAGCCGCGGTCACCAGCCCTGCAAGTGCGTCCGGATCAATGGTTACGTCGCGGTGGATGATTCGAGCAGCGATCGTAACGGCAAGATGCACCAAATCATTCGTCGCCTGGGCATGGATCACATCGCGCATCCGCGCCAATTCGGATATGCTTCGGGTGAGCTTCTCGAAAGTGGGCCGTAGTTCCTGTTGCGCCTGTTCCCGCGCTGCGGCCAGGCCTGCGGTGAAACCTTCCCGGCGCGCATCCTCGATGAGTTGAGTGAGGTTCGGCTCGGCTGAAGCTTTCGGCGGCCTCTTCGCGGCTTCTACATCGCCCGCGGATACCATGCGCCAAAACACCGGTGCCGACGTTTGCCCCGAGGGCAGAATCTTAGACGACATACTGCTCACCGCCGCCGCCCTTCAGACTCAGTACGCCTTCTGCTTCCATCTGCTGTATCACAGCAAGAATTTGCTGCTGCGCGGTCTCCACATCGCGGATTCGCACCGGGCCCGCGGCTTCCATGTCTTCCCGCAACATCTCCGCGCCGCGCTGCGACATGCACTGCAGGAAATGATTTTTTAGCTGGTCGCTCGTGCCCTTGAGCGCGATGGTGAGGAGCTTGCGATCGATCTTGGCAACAACCTCGCGCATCGCGGTTGCGTCGATCATCAGTAGGTCTTCAAATACGAACATGAAATGGCGGATCGCATCCACCAAGGGCTGGCGGTCTTTCAGGCTGTCTAGAATTTCGTCGCTTAGTGTCGATTCCATTCGATTCAGGATGTCAGCCACAGAGCGGGGGCCGCCACGCGGCTCGGCCTTCATCTCTCCGATCGATCTCATCTTTTCAGTGATCACGATGGATATCCTGGCGACAACGTCGGGCGAGACGCGGTCCAATTCCGCCACTCGAAGGACGACGTCAGAACGTAGATCGCCCGACAGATTGGCGAGCAATGACGCTGCTTGCGCGGGAGACAAGTAGGAGAGAATCAGAGCGATGGTCTGGGGGTGCTCGCCCTCCATGAATCGGCTGAGCTGATTCGGATCGGCCTTTTGCAGAATCTCGACGTTGGGATGCGTTGCGCCGGCCTTTGGCAGTTGCTCGGCGATTCGCTTAGCGCCTTCCGGGCCGAATGCGTTCGCCAGCATCCGTTTCGCGGACTCGAAACCGCCACGCGAAGCAGGAGAAAGCGCCGCGTCACAGAACTCTTGTAGAACAGATTCAGTTTGCTCGGGAGTGACCTTTTGAAGACGCGCGATCGCCTTGCTAACAGCCTTTACTTCTTCCTCAGTGAGTTGCTTGAGAATCTCGCCGCCAAGCCGGTCGCCCAAGGTGACGAGTAGGATGGCGGCTTTCTGAGCGCCCGTGATTTTTCCGCTGGCAGTGTCTGTCGCGGTCATCTTAGTTCAGCCCCTGCTCCTTCTTCCTCGGAGATCCACCCGCGTAAAATGCCCGCCCATAGCTCTGGGTTGTTGCGGCCTGCCTCTTGAAGCTGCTTCATGAGAGCTTCTGTTCGGGAGGGAGGAAGTGAGGGAATACTATTCTCTGGTTGGGCGATTGCCGCCGCGGTTTGGATGGCCGCCGGAGCAGGCAGGGGCAAGGGCTCCCTCATATCCAGATTCTTTCGGCGCTTCTTGCCGCGCATGATACCGGCCACGAAGACGACAACAATCAGGACGGCTCCGGCGCCAGCGCCATAAATCACATTCTTATTCTTCAAAAGATCCTGGGCTGGAATCGCCTCGGGCTTCTTCTGCGTGACCGGGCTTGCTGTGACTGGCGGCTCCAGGTTCAAGGTAGTGTCGAAAGGAAGCGTTTCCACCGTGAGTTGATCGCCGCGCTGTGCATTGAACCCCACTAGCGTCGCTACGACGTTCTGAATGGTCTTGAGTTTTTCTGGTGAAGGAGGAACGATCACGCGCTTCAACTGTTTGCCTTGTCCTTCCCACTGGACCGCTTGATCGATCAGCACCGCGATCGACAGACGCTTCACCGACCCTTGTGGGAGCTTCGTGTGCTTGACGGTTCGGCTGGACTGGTAGGTGATGTTCTCGGTTCGCCTGGTGGAACCAGTCGCGTTACCCGGCTTCGGCGCCGGCTGATTCGGAAGATTCGCTCCGGTACCCGGAGGCGCGGAAGCGAGATGGGTTGCTCCGTTTGAATCCTCGGTCTTCTGCGAAGTTAGCATGACCGATTTCGTCGGATCGTAGCTCTCTTCGCTCTGTTCGCCGCTGGTCATATCAACTTCTGCAGACACGCCCGTACGAAACTTGTCTGCGCCGAGTAAAGGATCCAAGGTGTTATTGATCTTTGTCACCAGGTCGCGTTCAACGGCCTGACGGTAGTCGAGCGCAGCCTCGGTAATTTGAGCGCCTTCCGGTAGCCCATCGCGACGCGGACGGCTTAATAGATTGCCTCGCATATCGACTACGGAGACCGCTTCGGGCGTCAGTCCTTCCACGGCACTCGACACCAGGTTCATGATTGCCGTGACGTTTTGGGGAGCGAGACCCGCGCCGGGTCTCAGGCCCAGTAGTACGCTGGCCTTGGCCGCTTCACGCGATTCGGTGAAAACCGATTCCTTCGGTAAGGTGACGTGCACGCGAGCCCGTTGCACCGTGGAGAGAGCCATGATCGATCTCTCCAATTCGCCTTCCACTGCGCGGCGATAGTTGACGTGCTCGGCGAAATCCGTGATCCCGAAATTCGTCTTGTCGAAGATCTCAAACCCGATGCGCCCGGTTTTCGGCAGCCCGAGACCAGCCATCTCCAACCGCAACTCGGGGACTTTGGCAATAGGCGCCAGCAGCGTAGTTCCGTTATCGGTTACGCGGTAGTCGACGCCGCCCTCGCGGAGCTTTTGTACCATGGCAGCCGCGTCTTCCGGAGATAGCGAAGTGTAGAGTGGACGCAGCCCGCTTTCGTGCTGCCAGCGGGAGAACCACATCACGCCCGCGACCATACCGATCGCCGACAATAGGATCGCCAGGCGCTGACGGCCGGTTAACGACTGTAACAATTTTTTGATTTGATCCATGCGTTAGCGAACGGGTCAGACTTGCATTCTCATGATTTCTTGATAGGCCGAAACAACTTTATTCCGAACCTGCATGAACAGATCGAATTCCAGTTCGGCCCGTGTCGATGCCAGGGCGACGGAATGCAGTTCATCGCTTCCGCCGTTCAAAAAGGTATCGACTGCGTTCTTAGCTTGGGCCTGCGACTGTTCCACCCTTCCTACCATGCCCTCCAGCAACGATTGAAACTCGCTGGAGTCGGTGGTAGGGCCTGAAATAGTTGGAGCTGTATCCGGAATGTTTACGGCGGGAAGGGAGTTGATCGGAAACGTCATGGCTCTTTAACGGAACAAGTCCACGGATTTTTGAATCATGTCTTTGATCGCTGACATTGCCGCTACATTGGCTTCATAACTTCGCGAAGCACCCATCAGGTCGACCATGTCCTCTGCCGGGTTGATTCTCGGAAATGAAACGTAACCATCTTTGTCGGCGTCCGGATGGCCGGGAAGATATCTGCGTTCCGGGGCGCGATCGTCGACGATCGTATCGCTCACGGTCACGCCATTACCATGCGCCCCGAGCGCGGAGCTTAGTTCTGAGGAGAAAGAACCGACGCTGGGATCTTCGGAAAAGACAACATCTTTTCTGCGATAAGGGCCGCCTTCGGGCGTTCTCGTAGTTTCGGCATTGGCTAGATTTTCGACCAGGAGTTCCGCGCGCGCGCGCTGCGCGGTCATGCCAGAGGCGCTGATATCGAGTGAACCAAAAAGACTCACGAGCTCTTACCCTCCTCGATGGCGTTTTTCACCAGGCGAATTTCGCCGCGGGCGAGGTTGGTCGCGATGTTGAAGCGTAGAGCGTTCTCGGAGAGCATTCGAGCTTCGCGATCGATGTTGACGTTGTTGCCGTCGTTCTTCGTCTTCAGTCCGCTCACGTCGATGACCGATGGTTCGGAGTTGCCCATCTGGTCAGCCAGGGCCGCGCGAAAATTAACGTCTTTCGTTTTGTAACCAGGAGTGTCTGCGTTCGCGATGTTGCCGGCCACGACCTTTTGACGGGCGGTCAGCAGCGACATGTAGCGTTCGATCCCCGCGCCGATGTTCTCGATCATGATGAGCGCCAGAGTGCAATTCATTGGCCAACTCGGCAGCGTTGATTCTTAATGATCTGGTCGTACGCTAGCGTTGTTACGATGACGAACGGCGTTGAGATCTCGACGGTTTGGAACAGCGCTGAAGCCGGTTAGCCGTTGACTTGAATCCGCGGCTCCGGGCTCATCGAACGATACTGAACTGCCTTCTGCACGGCTGAAAGATTGTCCGCCGTAATCGCTCTTTGGATAAGCACGGCTTGCTGCGCCCACGAGAGAAGGGAGCTGGCTTCCGCAGGCAAAGTGGACACCGCACGTTGCTCGGGCGACATCGCCTCCCAGGCAACTCGAACTGCTTCAACATAGGCGACCGTACATTCCACACTTCGGTCGTGGCTGGCGCCCAGGATCGCGGCCCGAAGATCGCGTGCCCGTTCCGCCAGCGCTTTATCAGCTATTGTTCGCAGGGGTGCCATCTGGGTTCGTCTTACTAATATTGAAGAAGCCCTGCACGAACTGGGTTTGTTGTTGCAAGGTTGCGATCAGAGCGTCGGCCGCCGCCATCTGCGCCTGCAGCCGCGCGGAGAGCTGATTCACGCGGTCCTGGGCATCCGAAATGGCCTGGGCCTCGTCCTGACTCTCCTTCTCCACGCTCTGGAGCTGGCTCGGCAGGAGTCCCGTGATCGGATCCATCAGAGTGGTCATGAGGGTCGCCGCCGATTGGAGAAACCCACCGTTGAAGGAATCGCCAAGAAATGTGCCAACCTGGCTGATTTGATCCTGCGTTAAGCCACTCAACTTACTCGGGTCGAAACTCAGCGTCCCTTGCTCAGTATACTCAACGCCTAATTGCGTCAGCGATGTAATGGCTCCGCCGGAACCAGTGTAGTTCACGATTTGTTGCAGCGTATCCTGAAAACTCATGAGGATGCTATCGCCGGTGAGCGCGCCGCCGGACTGTCCGCGATTCTTGCCGAGTTCGGTGACAATCGCATTGAATGCGTTCACGAATGAAGTGAGCGCATTGGAGATAGCATTGGTGTTCGCTGACACGGTGACCGTGGAGGTCCCGGTGTTTTGAATCGTTGCCGTGAGGCCGGGCGCGATGGTCACCGTCGCCGAGTCTGTGGTGATTCCTCCGGGCGGCTGACCGTTTACGGTGTAGGAGCCAGCGCTGCCGGTCGAAATACCAGTCAGCAGATCGCTGCTCCCATCATTAAGTTGAATGGCTTCGCCGCTGAGATTGGTGCCTTGAAGAGCCAGGCGGTAATCGGGAGAGGAGGGCGATCCGAGATTGATCACGGTCGCTTGAACCGGCGCTCCGCTCGCGTTGATGGCTGAGGCAAGATTATTCAGGCTTTGTGCTGCCGGCTGGATGTTATAGGTTTGAGTTCCAACCGTCAATGTGAATGTATTTCCCTGGCCGATGCTTTGGCTGGAAGGGTCGGTGATGGCGCTCGCGCCTTCGTTGCTCAAAGCCGTTGAGAACGATCCGGCATCCAGAACTTGGATGGAATAGCTACCCGGCAATGCCGTTCCGCTCAGGCTTGCTTGGACAACCGATGGATCGGATGACTGCGCGGACAAAGCCCCGCTTCCATTGCCTGAATCGATGGATTGAAGTGCGGTCTGCAGATTCGAGAACAGAGTGCCGAACTGGCCTAGTTCCGTAGCTTGGTTGTCGAATGTTGTTTTCTTGGACTGTAGTTGTTGAACCGGCAGCGATGCAATCGAAATTGCCCGATTCAGTGCCGTCTGGAGATCACCCGCAAAACTGCTTACGCCGCTAAAGGTCACGGGGGTCGTGCTCATAAAGATCTCCTAAGAACAAAACTGGGCCGTTCTTGGTTAAGATCGGCCCAGCAAGCGATTAGCATTAGTGAGTTGCTTTATTGGAGAAGTTTCAGAATCGCGGCCGGCGCGGAATTGGCTTGGGCCAGGGCGGCGATTGAAGACTGCTGCAGGGTCTGCGACTTGCTCAGGTTCGCGGCTTCTGCGGCGATATCAGCGTCACGAATGCGCGATTCCGCAGCCGAGAAGTTGGTAATCTGCGAGCTGGCCAGCGACGAAGCGTATCCCAGCAGGTTTTGGCCGGTTCCGACCGTACCTTGGACCAGTCCGAGCGCGCTGACGGCGGCATTGACTGCCGTCACCGCAGCAAGCGCGTGCGCTGAGGTGTCGACGACGCTAGCGTTGATGCCAAGACCGGTGGAATCAACCTGGTTGCCGGCTCCACTCAAGTCGATGGCAACTTGAGCATCAGCCTGCGAATCGCCGCCGCCGATGTAGACGGAGATCGAGGTGTTGTAAACGCCCGCCGCGCCGCCAGCGCTCGACAATCCGATGTTGCCAGCCTGGCGGTCGATTTCAGTCAACAGTGTGGTGAACTCGTTGTTCAGCACGCTACGGTCGCCCGAGAAGGTCGTGGTTGCAGACTCGGTGGCCAGCGTCTTGAGGCGGTTCAGAATGGTGGAAATGTTGCTCAGTCCGCCATCGACAATCTGGAGAATACTGGTGCCGTCATTGGCATTGCGTACGCCCTGGTTCAGTTCGGCGATGTTGCTGGCATACTGATTGGCTACGGCCAGGCCGGCAGCGTCGTCACCCGAAGAGTTGATGCGATAACCGGACGTCAATCGCTGAATGGTCTGGTTCTCAAACGCCGTGTTGTTCGCTAAGTTTTGCTGAGCGAACAATGAGGTGACGTTTGTTTGAATCGAAATTGACATAGTTCCTTCCTCTTTCTTAATTGTTCGGCCCCTGCCGAATCACGCAATGTCCAGCGTGCAATTATCTTCTCGATGATCTTTGTTTCGCTTTAAAACTTTTTTATTCGTTTGCAACTGGCGAATTGACAGCGTCTGGAACTCGACGCTTTGTCGATACTACTTCGCCGGCTTGGAGGCCTGATTGAATGCTGGATTCGCTTGCAACTTGAGACTGTTGACAATAATGACATCCACGCGGCGGTTTCGAGCACGCCCTTCTGGAGTGTCGTTACTATCCACCGGAAGAGTATCGGCCCTGCCAACCACAGAAAAACGTTCGCGCGGGAGTCCATACGTGCCAGAGAAAACTTCAAGTAATGAGATTCCACGGGCGCAAGACAACTCCCAATTGCTTTTGAACCGGTCGTTGTGGATCGGTACCGAGTCCGTGTGTCCTTCGAGTTGAATGGGATTGGGAAGTTCCCGGATCAAGTCCGCGACTTTCTTGATCGTTGAATAAGCGGACTTGTCAAGAACATCTTCTCCCGATGAAAAGAATGCAGACTCTCGGAGGCTAATCACTAATCCCCGCGGCTCGAGTTTGACGTCCAGCTTGCCGGCCTTGATTTCCTCAGCCAAGTCCTTCGACAACCGTTTGAGCGAAGGCAGAAGTTCGACGATATTGTCCGGAGGCGCTTCTTTTGGGGAATGGACCGCACCGCCAGGCCCCTTCATCATCGCGTTGCCTTGGCCCTTGTCATCTACCGTTCCTCCCAAGATTTTTGCGACTTGGGGAGGTACGCCGAACGTCTTCCCTTCTTCCAATGCTTTTTGTACGGCTTCGGAGACTTCCTTGGCCTTGGTCTTGTCGGTCTGCGACGACGCAAACATCACCACGAAAAAAGCGAAAAGCAGTGTGATGAAATCAGCGTAAGAGACCAACCAACGCTCGTGGTTCTCCGGTTCGGGCGGCTTGATTTTGGCCGGCATGTCAGCCTTGGGCGGGCACTGCCGCCGCCTCGCCCTTAGCTTTCTTTTCTTTTGCAGCTTCGCCGTGCCCCTCGGCGTAGGGCTCGAGCTTCACGCGGATTAGCTTGGGATTCAAGCCCTCGACAATGCTGCAGACGCCTTCCAGCATGAGTTCTTTTAGCTCCATCGCATGGTGAAATCGGGCCTTGATTTTGTTGGCAGCAGGAAGAAAGAACAAATTCGCCGAGGCCACACCGTATACCGTCGCCACGAATGCCACCGCGATTCCCCGGCCAACTTCTTCGATGTTTTCCAGGTGCTTCATGACTTGGATCAAGCCCAGCACCGCGCCAATGATGCCGATTGTGGGTGAATACCCACCGGCCGATTCGTAGACCTTGGCA
>Ga0335069_10006530_pt1 | contig 16946 bp, 6 predicted proteins | sample Lox_Sample_11_FD_206714 | JGI IMG/M metagenome (GOLD analysis project Ga0335069, IMG submission 206714) | Soil microbial communities from Loxahatchee National Wildlife Refuge, Florida, United States - Lox_Sample_1.1 | ecosystem: Environmental > Terrestrial > Soil > Wetlands | place: USA: Florida...
GCCGAAGTCGACCGGCATCACCTCGGCTCCGAGCAGGCGCATGCGCTCGACGTTGGGCTTCTGCCGCCGCATGTCCTCCTCGCCCATGTAGACGACGCACTCGAGCCCGAAGCGCGCGCACACGGTGGCGGTGGCGACCCCGTGCTGTCCGGCGCCCGTCTCGGCGACGATCCGGTGCTTGCCGAGCCGGCGCGCCAGGACCGCCTGGCCGAGCGCGTTGTTCAGCTTGTGCGCTCCCGTATGGAGCAGGTCCTCGCGCTTGAGGTAGATCTTCTTGCCGGGCCCGAACCGCTCGGCAAGCGTGAGCGGCGTCGGCCGTCCCGCGTACGTCGTGAGCAGGTGATGGAGCTCGCGATGGAAGGCGTCGTCCTCCTTCGCGGCTTCCCATCCCGCCGTCAGCTCGTCGAGCGCCGGGATGAGCGTCTCCGGGACGTAGCGGCCGCCGTAGTCGCCGAAGTTCATGCGTGTGCCTCCTGGACGAATGCTCTGACCTTCTCGTGGTCCTTGACGCCGGGAGCGGCCTCGAGCTGCGACGCCGCGTCCACCGCCCATGGATGCACGGCGTCGATCGCGGCGCGGACGTTGTCGGGGCCGAGCCGGCCGGCGAGGACGAGGCGGTCGCCGCCGCCCGCGTTGCGCCAGTGGTCGGGGTCGCTGCCCTCCCACGGGAGGTCGGCGACTCGTGCCACCGCGTGCCCGTCCCGCAGCAGCACGGCGCTGCGTCCGCGCACCGTTCCCTCCTGCCGCTCGTACAGCTGGACGAGGTCGGCGCCGCGCTCCTCCGGCTCGCCGACGAACACCGCGACCGTCAGGACGGTGTCTGACACCGGAAGGACCTCGGCTGACTTCCGCGGCGAGCCCTCCGCGAAGATGAACCCGACCAGGTCGGCGCCCGCCTCCACCGCGGCGTCGACGTCCTCCTGCCGCGTCAGCCCGCACACCTTCACGAGCGGGCGGGACGTCAGCTCGCGGAGCTTCGCCCCCGGGTCGGCCGCCTGCATGAGCGAGGTGCCGACGAGCACCGCCTCCGCTCCCGCCAGCTCGGCGGCCGCGGCCTGCGCGCGCGAGCGCACGGCGCTCTCGGCGACGATCACGCGGTCGCGCGGCGCGTGGGACACGAGCCGCAGCTGCGCTCCGCGGTCGATCGCGAAGGTCGAGAGGTCGCGCGCGTTGATCCCGATCACCGGTGCGCCGAGCAGCGTCGCCCGCTCGAGCTCGCCGACGTCGTGCGCCTCCACGAGCGTGTCGAGCCCGATGCCGTCCGCGTACCGCATGAGCCGCGCGGTCGTCTCGTCGTCGAGGTCGCGGAGGATGAGGAGCGCGGCGTCGGCGCCGGCCTCGCGCAGCTCGCGCAGGTGATGCTCGGTCGAGAAGAAGCCCTTCGCGAGCAGCGGCACGTCGACGAGCGCGCGCGCGGCGCGGAGGTCGTCGAGCGAGCCGGCGAAGCGCTCGTCGACGAGCACCGAGATCGCACTCGCGCCGTTCGCGGCGTACGCGGGCACGACGTCCTCGACGCGCGCGCCGGGGCGGATGTCGCCCATCGACGGCGAGCGCCGCTTGAACTCGGCGACCGCCGCGAGCCCCGGGCCGTTGAGTGCGTCCGCGAATCTCATGCCTGCGAGAACTCCACCAGCTCCTGCAGGCGCGCCGCGGCGGCACCGGAGTCGATCGCCTCGCGCGCCCGGACGATGCCCTCGCGGAGGTTCTCCGCGTGGCCGGCGGCCGCGATCCCGCCGGCGGCGTTGAGGATCACGGCCGAGCGGTGGCCGCCGTTCGAGCCGGAGAGGACCGCCCGCAGCGCGGCCGCGTTCGACTGCGGGTCGCCGCCGCGGAGCTCGCCCGGGTCGCAGCGCTCGATCCCGAGCGTGAGCGGGTCGAGCTCGTACTCGCGTACCGCGCCGTTCTCGACCTCGCAGACGAGGTTCGGCCCGCAGGGCGAGAGCTCGTCGATGCCGCCTGCGCCGTGGACGACGTACGCGCGCGTCGAGCCGAGCTGCACGAGCGCCTCCGCGATCGTGCGCGTGAGCCCGGGCGAGTAGACGCCGAGCATGAGCGCGCGCGCTCCCGCCGGGTTCGTGAGCGGGCCGAGGACGTTGAAGACGGTGCGCGTCGCGAGCTCGCGCCGGACCGGCGCCGCGTACCGCATCGCGGGATGGTGCGCCTGCGCGAACAGGAACCCGAAGCCGAGCTCGTCGATCGACTGCTCGATGCGCCCAGGCGGGAGCTCGAGCCTGAAGCCGAGCGCCTCGAGCACGTCGGCGGCGCCGCTCGCGGACGAGGCCGCACGATTCCCGTGCTTCGCGATCGCCGCACCCGCGCCGGCGGCGACGAGCGCCGCGGCGGTCGAGATGTTGTACGTGTTCGCGTTGTCGCCGCCCGTGCCGACGATGTCGACGAGGTCCTTGCGCTGCGGGTGGACGCGCAGGACGTGCTCGCGCATCGCCTCGGCGCAGCCTGCGATCTCGTCCGCCGTCTCGCCCTTCGCGCGCAGCGTCATGAGGAAGCCCGCGATCTGCGCCGGCGTCGCCTCGCCGCGCATGATCGCATGCATCGCCTCGTACGCGTCCTTCCGCGCGAGGTCGTGGCCGTCGGCGAGCCGGGCGATCGCGGACTGGATCACAGGCTCCCCTCGAGGAAGTTCCGCGCGAGCGCGGGGCCGTCCGGCGTCAGCACCGACTCCGGATGGAACTGGACGCCGGCGATCGGGAGCGTGCGATGCCGCACCGCCATCACCTCGCCGTCGTCGGCGTAGGCGGTCGGCTCGAGCTCGTCGGGCAGGCGCGTCGCGGCGAGCGAGTGGTAGCGGCCCGCGTCGAACGGCTGCGGGAGCCCGGCGAAGAGGCCGGTGCCATCGTGGCGGACCGGGCTCGCCTTCCCGTGCAGGAGCTCGCGCGCGTAGCCGACCTCGCCGCCGAACGCCTCCACGATCGCCTGGTGGCCGAGGCAGACGCCGAGCGTCGGGGTGGTGGGGGCGAGGCGGCGGACGATCTCCTCGGTCGCGCCCGCGTCCTTCGGGCGGCCGGGCCCGGGGGAGATCACGAGCTGCGCGGGCGCCATCCGCTCGGCCGCGTCCGCGTCGATCTCGTCGTTGCGGAGCACGGTCACCTCGACCCCGAGCGCGCCGAACAGGTGTGCGAGGTTGTACGTGAACGAGTCGTAGTTGTCGATCAGCAGCATCATGACTCGGCCAGCTCGATCGCCGTCTCCAGAGCCGCGAGCTTGTCGAGACACTCCTGGTGCTCTTCCGTCGCGATCGAGTCGGCGACGATGCCGCCGCCCGCCTGCAGGTGGCAGCTACCGTCACGAAACACGAGCGTCCTGATCGCGATGCACGTGTCCATCTCGCGCTCCGCCGGGAACACGTAGCCGACGGCGCCGGCGTACACGCCGCGGCGGTATCCCTCCAGCTCCGAGATGATCTGCATCGCGCGCACCTTCGGCGCGCCCGACACCGTCCCCGCCGGGAAGCACGCGCGCAACAGGTCGTACGGCGACACGTCGTCGCGCAGCTCGCCCGCCACCTCCGAGACGAGATGCGTGACGTGCGAGTAGCGTTCCGTCCGCATGAACCGCTCCACGCGCACGGACCCGGGCGTGCACACGCGTGAGAGGTCGTTGCGCCCGAGGTCGACGAGCATGACGTGCTCGGCGCGGTCCTTCTCCGAGGAGAGGAGCTTCTCCGCGTCGCCCTCGCCGGGCGCGATCGTGCCGGCGATCGGGTTCACGGTCGCGCGCGAGCCCTCGCACTTCACCACCGTCTCCGGCGAGCTCCCCACGAGCGCGAGGTCGCCGAGCTCGAGCAGGAACAGGTACGGGGACGGGTTCACGCGGCGGAGCGCGCTGTACAGCTCGACCGGGGAGGCGGAGGTGGGGCGGACGGCGCGCTGCGAGACGACCACCTGGAAGACGTCGCCCTCGCGGATGTGGTGCTTCGCGCGCTCGACCCGGCGGAGGTGCTCGTCGCGGTCGGGGAAGCGCTCGAGCGGGCCGCGCGCGCCGGTGCCGCGCGGGACCACGGGCTGCGGGCCGGCGAGGGCGTCGGCGGTGCCGACGAGGCCCTCCGCGATCCCGCGGGCGTGGTCGAAGCGGACGAGGACGTCCGGGACGAGGAAGAGGCTCTCCGGCAGCTTCGGGCCGTCCTGCGGGAGCGCGACCGTCGGCTCGAAGCGCGCGACCGCGTCGTAGCCGAGATAGCCGACGACGGGCTCGCCGAGCGCCTCCGCCTCGTCGAAGTCGACGAGCCGCGAGCCGCAGCCGACGAACGAGTAGCGGCCGAGCCGCCCGCGGTCGACGGACTCGAGGAGGAACCAGCCGCGGGCTCCCGGCTGCGCGCGCAGGCGCAGGTAGGCCCCGAGTGGGGTGAGGAGGTCGGTTGCGATCGAGTCGGTCACGGATATGGGCATGAAAAAGGCTCCTCGCGGAGCCGGGACGAGCGAGTCGGGATGTCGCGCGTGCTTACCGCAGGCTCCCGCCCCGCTCGGTGCGCCAGAGCCACCAGGTGCGAGCTGCGGAAGTCACTGCAGAGAGAGTAGCGGGCTTGGCATTTCCCGTAAAGCCGCCTAGGGTTCGGAGCGCGATGAGGGTCGGGGTCGTGGCTTTCCTACTTGGGTTGCTCGCCGCCGCGCCGGCGCAGGCGGACGGCTGGCTGCCGCACGCCTCCGACGCCACCTGGACGTACCAGTGGACGGACAGCGTCTACAACACGACGCCGACGAACGAGATCGTCACCGTGAAGAGCTCGACGGCCAGCAGCTTCCAGCTCGCCTGGACGACCGACAAGGCGGGCAATCCGGACGGCGCCCCCGCGAGCGCGGGAACCGTCTCGTTCCAGCAGACGACGTACGGCCTCGTCAACGTCGACTGGGCGAGCACACCGCCGCCTTCGGCCTTCCCGGTCCTCTGCGCGTCGCAGGCGTCCTGCGGGAACAGCCTCGCGAGCGCGTACTACAACGTCATCTGGGGCGCGCGCACGCCGGTGCTCGCCGAGCCGGTGCTCCAGGGCACCTCGTGGTCGGCGACGGGCGGCCAGGCGTACGACGTGACGAGCTCGAACGACTACCTCGGCGCCGAGGAGGTCACCGTGCCCGCGTTCTCGCAGCCCGTCCTCGCCGCGAAGGTGCAATCGCAGATCACCCAGGCCGGCGCGCTCGGCGATCCGTACGGGAGCGGCATCCGGACGACGTGGTGGGTCTACGGCGTCGGGCCGGTCAAGGTCGTGTTCCAGCATGCAGGCGGCGCCGGTGCGCCGGTGACGACGGTCGTCTTGCAGTCGACGAACCAGAAGGCCGCCGCGCCGCCGCCCGACGGGAACTACTTCCCGATCGAGGTCGGGCAGAAGGGCGTCTTCCGGTGGACGAACGCAAAGCATCTGAAGAAGCCGGAGGTCGAGTCGTACAGCGTCGACCAGGCCTCGAACGGAACGGCGATCGCGAAGATCCAGAGCGTCTCGGGGCCGATGAAGGTCAGCGGCGCGTACGAGTTCACGTCGCGCCTCGACGGCGTCACGAGCGTCGCGAGTGCGACGAAGGCGGCCTCGCTCGCGAATCTGCCGCCACTCGGCCCCTCGTCGCTCCCGAAGGCGAAGCGGCGGCACTTCTTCACGCCGTTCGACCTGATGACGTTCGGCTTCAATCCCGTGCTGCCGGCGTACGCGACGGCAGGCACGTCGTGGTCGAGCGATCCGTCCTCTCGGGACTTCGCCATCTACGGCGTCACCGGTACGTCCCGTCTCGTCGGCATCCAGACGGTGAAGGTGCCGGCCGGAACGTTCAAGGCGCTCGTGGTCGCGAGCGTGCTGAAACAGCCCGGCTTCCCGTTCGGCAGCGGGACGCGCACGTGCTGGTTCGCACCGGGCCGCGGGCTCGTCAAGCTCGTGTTTCGACACGGAGACAAGAGCGTCTCCGTCGTCGAGCTCATGCGGTGACGACCTCACGCACACGGCTGCTCACGATCGGCTTCGCCGTGGCGGGCGGGATCGTCGCGATCGCGCTCGTCGTGATCCCGCGCCACGGCTCGCCGCACCACTCGCCGGTAGCGCGTTACATCACGAGCGTCGACACGGTCGAGTCGGGGCTGACGTTCGCCCTGTCGAAGGTCCAGGCCGCGTACCAGGCCGTCACCATTCGTCACTCGATGTCGCCCGCGACTGCGAAGCAGTTCGTCACCGCGGAGAGGACGCTGCAGACCCTCGAGGCTCGCATTGCGAAGCTCGAGGCGCCGCCGGCGGCGACGAAGTTGCGTGCGCTGCTCCTCCGGCTCGTGCGACAGGAGATCACGGCGACGCACGAGGTCGGGACGTTCCTGCGGTTTCTTCCGAGCTTCGATGCCGTGCTCGCGGATCAGCGCACCGCTTCGTCGACGCTTGCGAAACGCGTGGCTGCGGCGACGGCGCCGACGCCGCAGAAGATCCACGGGACGCCTGCACAGGTGAAGCAGGCGCAAGCTGCATTCTCCGCGGCCGCGACGAAAGCCGCGCTCGCCCAGGCCGATGCTGTGACCGTCTACGACGCGGCGCTTGCGCGCGAGACGCGACGGCTGCAAGCACTGTCTCCACCGCCTGTCCTACAGCCGGCCTACAGCTACCAGCTGACGGCGCTCCGCCGGACGGAAGCGGCCGGCGCACGCCTGGCCGCGGCTCTGCGAGCGACGACGCGGACAAATGTCCTGCAGTTGTCGCGCGCGTTCGCAGTGGCGTCTCGACTGTCGCAGTCGATCGCCGCGCAACGGGCCGAGATCGCCGCAGTGAAGGCGTATGACGCGCGTTTGCGCGCGGTCGGCACGACCGCCGCGGGCATCCACACAGAGCTCGTCAGGCTGCAGGCGAACGAGCATTGAGGCATCACTCGATCGAGTGATCCCTCCGGCGCGCTCGAACGGGTCCGACCTGAAGATGGTTCGTTTCCGTCTGGTGACCCCCCTTGAAAAACCCTCAAGCGGGTGATTGAGTCCTCGACTGCGCAAGGTGGTTGCGCGGACTTATGGGGAGGAAAGCGATAAGTGCGTATGCATCAGTCGCTGCGGCCAACCCTTACGGACTCGTAGCAGTCCGGACTAGAGGGCTGCGGTATTGGTGGACGCTGATCGGCGTGCTCGTGCTCGTGTCGATGTACGTCGGGCCGATTGCGATAGCGCTCCGCCAACCTTCGAGTGGCGTCGCGACCACCACGCCGCTGCCGGCGCTTTCGGTCCCGAGCTTCAGCGCTCCGATCTTCCGCGTCCCGACCGTTCACCCCCTTCCTGCGCTTCCTGCAATCGCCCCGGCGACGACGGCTCCGTCGTCGCAAGCGACAAGTGCAAAGACGACGAACGTGAAGCGGCACGTCGTTCCCGTCGTCTCCGACTCGCACTCGATCGTCCCGCCGCAAGCAAAGGCGAGTACCGCGCCCGCTGATCCATACGCGAGCGTGCCGGTCGTCGAAGACGACGTCGGCGCGCTCGCGACGCTTCCAGCGTCTGCGCTGCAGACGAGCACCTCGCCGCCTGCGCAACCTGCGCAGGCTTCGACGGGTGCAAGCGCGACGACCGACGCGTCGTCCGCTCCGGCGAGTGGCGACGGCACACCGGTGCCGGCGACGCCCGCGACGACGAACGGCGTGACGTACGAGTTCTTCTCCGTCTCCGACGACACCGACGGCACCGACGCGACGCAGACCTCGTCCTCGAGCACAACGGACGACACCACGGCCACGACCTCCACCGACCAGACGACGACGAGCTCCGGCGGCACTGACGCCCCCTCGACCTCGAGCGCGTCGGGCGACGACCAGACGCAGACGCAGACCACCACCGTCGGCTCGGTCGACGCCGGCACGATCACGGGCACGGTGACGACGACCGAGACCGGCACGACCGGCGACGCCGGGACGATCGGCACGGACGATCTCGCGACGACTCCCACCGACCCCGTCGACACGAGCACGGTGACGGGCACGACGTCGACCTCCGACGACCCGAGCACGACCGGCTCCGACCCGGGCGCCCAGTGCGCCGCCGCCGCCGCTTCCGGTGGCGCCGCGTCGTCCGACTCCTCGTCGACGACGGGCGTCGGCACGACGCCGACGACGCAGTCCGACGGCGCGACCTCCGCTTCGACCGGCGCCGACGCGACCGCACCCGATCCCACGACGTGCACGGCGAGCGGTCTTGCGCCGCCGTCGCCGTGGAACGTGACCGCAACCGACGGCTCGCCGCACACGATCTCCGCCGGCGTCTCCGGCACGGAGATCTCGGTCACGATCGACGGCGCGTCGCAGTCGCAGTCGATTTCGTCCGTCTCCGCTCTCACCGTGACCGGCGGCAACGGCGACGACTCGTTCACGATCGACTCCTCGCTCGCCTCCGCGGGCATCTCGATCGTCTTCGCCGGCGGTGCCGGCACCGACACCCTCAACGGCCCGGCCGCCGATTCGACCTGGAGCATCACGGGTCCGGGCAGCGGCACCGTCGGCGGTGTCGCCTTCTCGGGCTTCGAGAACCTCACCGGCGCCGCGAACAACAAGGACACCTTCGACGTCAAGCGCGGCGGCAGCGTCAGCGGCGTCATGGACGGCGGCCCCGGCGGCTACGACACGCTCGCCGTCGCGGCGGACGCAGTCGTCAGCACGCCGACCGGAGCTCAGTCGGGCGTCATCGTCGCCGACGGGACGACGCTGACGTACGCCGGGCTCGAGCCGGTCGACCTCAGCGCGTCCTCCGTCATCGTGAACGGGCGGGACAGCTCGAGCGACCTCAAGAAGGACCTCATGAAGGTCTCGCTGTCGGGGAGCCAGGTCGTCATCGACGACTTCGACCCGACGGGCACCGTCAATCTCGACACCGTCGCTCTGAGCGAGCACCAGCTCTTCACGATCGCCGGCACCACGAGCGTGACGATCAACGGCGGCGCCGGGATCGACACCGTCGAGTTCCTCGCGGCCGACTACGAGCTCTCCGGAATCAGCCTCACCGTCAACGCCGAGACCATCAAGGTGGACAGCGGCACGATCCTCAACCTCGGCACCGGCGACCTGACCTTCGACGCCGACCTGAGCGACAACGGGTTCAGCCTCGCGGGGATCACGACGACGGGCCTGCCCGACGACGCGACGATCGACCTGAACGACGCGACGATCACAGCGCACGACATCAAGCTCACGGCGAGCTCGCACACGCTCGCCACCGCGGTGAGCGGCGCGAGCCAGGACCTCGGCGGCGGCACGCTGACGGTCGCCTCGACCAACGGCTTCGACACGGGCGGCGGCTCGTTCACGGTCGTCGTCTCCGGCTCGCCGGTCACGTGCACGTACGGCGGCATCTCCGGCAACCAGTTCACGTCCGTCTCGGGCTGCTCGGGAACGCCCGACGACAAGGCGGCCGTCAAGGACGACATCGACCAGACCGGCGCCGCCCACGGGATCAACTACGCCGGCGTCCAGCTCATCTACGACGCCAAGGTCGACGTCCACGGCACGACGACGATCACCGCGTCGGGCGACGTCACCATCTCGAGCACGGTCGACGTCACCGCCACCGCCGCCGCGAACGGCAGCCTCGGCAACTGGGTCAGCGGCAGCTCGTACGCGAAGGACGACGTCGTCATCGACACGAGCGACAGCAACAAGCACTACAAGGCGAAGAACGCCACCTCGGGGACGACCGCGCCGCACTCCGACTCGTCCAACTGGGATCTCGTCTCGAGCAAGGACTCCTCGATCGCCGCCGCGGTCGTCGTCGCCTCCGCCCTCAGCCGCCTGACGGGCACGAGCTCGATCTCGGCGGGAAGCGGCGACGTGAGCATCGGCTCGAGCATGACGACGAACGTCACGACGACCGCCGACTCGTCGCTCTCGAAGTCGGGGGCCGGAATCGCGGTCGGCATCGTCGTCACCGACTCCGAGGCGTACGTCGACAGCACGAACGGGACGCCCGTCCACGCGCAGAGCCTCACCGTGCAGGCCGACAACGACGCGAGCCCGACGACCGGCAAGGCGAGCCCGGGCGGCTCGGACGGCAGCGGCGACTCGAACGCCAACAGCCCGACCAGCGCCGACTCCACCGTCGGCGTCGACACGTCGGCGGCCGGCAGCAAGGCGAACGCCGCGAACGGCCAGTCGAAGACCTCGGACGGAAACCAGAACTTCGCCGCCGCCCTCGCCGTCACCGTCCTCGACGCGACGACGCAGGCGTACATCAACCCGGACGGCGACGCCTCGAGCGATCACACGGTCAACGTCGGCACCGGGACGATCAAGGTCCACGCCGGCGCGACGGTGAGCGGGTCGGCCACGTCGGACGCCGGCAACGTGAAGTTCTCGCCCGCCGCGCCGACCCTCACGCTCAACTCGGGCGGGTCGCTCACCGACGGGACGACGTACTACTACCGGGTCAGCGCCCTGTACGCGGGCGACGGCACGACGACGACGAGCGGGAGCTACGACCTGAGCAGCGGCTCGATCACCGTCGGCAGCATCAGCGGCTTCGACCCGAGTGGGGGAGTCGTCAAGGTCGGCGCGAGCACGTTCTGCCACTACACCGGGGCGTCGAGCGGCCAGCTCACCGGCATCAGCGGCTGCACCGGCACGGGCAGCGGCGGCACCGCAGTCGCGGGCATCGACGAGAGCGCTCCGAGCGCCGAGGCGAGCAAGGCCGCCGACAGCGCGCACAAGACGGTGGCGCTCAACTGGAGCGCGATGCCGAACGCGACCGGCTACGGCATCTACCAGAGCTCCTCGAGCGGCGACGAGAAGCTCCTGAAGTTCGTCGGCGGGACGAGCACCCTCGACAACGGCGGCGCGACGCCGACCGACGTCAAGGCCTCGGACGTCACCGACAAGAAGTCCGGCGTCGGCATCGCGGTCGCCGTCGACGTCGTCGTCCAGACGACGAAGGCCTGGGTCGGCGGCCGCCTCACGCTCACCGCCGCGAGCACGACGGTCGAGACGACCGCTCCCGCCGTGTCGGCGTCCTCCGCGCACGCGACCTCGGGCGCCGGCGGGTCGAGCGTCGGCGTCGCCGGCTCGATCGCGGTGAACGTCGTCTCCGCGGACACGACCTCCGACGTCGAGACGACGAGCAACTCCGTCGCGCTGAACGGCGACGTCGCCTTCACGGCCGCCGCCAACCTCACGAGCTCGGCCGTCGCCGACGCCGTGCAGGACTCGAGCGGCAACACGATCGGCATCGGCGCCGCCTTCGCGCTCGACGTCGTCAACGACACCGTCACCGCCGGCATCCCCGCGGGCTCGCAGATCACCGGCGGCCACAACCTCACGATCACGTCGACCGACACGGACGCCGCGACGACCGAGGCGGACGGCGGCGCCGGCGCGGGCAGCGGCAGCCTCGCTCTCTCGGCGCAGGTCGCTCTCACGATCTCGAACGTCACGACGACGGCGAGCGTCGCCACCGGCTCCGACCTGACGCTCACCGGCGGCCTCACGGCGCACGCGACGCAGACGGCGTCGACGAAGACGATCGCGAAGGGCTCGACGAAGGGCGGCACCGCCGGCATCGGTCTCTCGCTCGCACTGCTCTTCACCGACCACGAGGTCTATTCGCAGCTGCAGCGGAACCTCACCGCAGGCGGCGACGTGAGCTTCACCGCGGAGGGCTCCTCCGCGAACGACACCGAGGCGACCGCGAGCTCGGCCGGCTCGGAGGGCAAGAAGGACGGCGGCGACACCTCGACCGACAGCACGAACAAGGACGTCAACCAGAAGGCCGACGACAACCTGTCGAGCGCGGCGGGCTCGGACAAGAGCGGGAAGTCCACCGGCAAGACGACGCCGACCGCGAAGAGCGGCGAGAGCGGCAGCGGCTCGAGCGGCGGCACGAAGGTCACCGTCGCCGCCGCCGTCGCGATCGCGCTCGTCACCTCACAGTCCGAGGCCTCGATGGCCGACAACCTGACGCTCACCAACCCGAGCCACAAGGTCACGTTCGCCACGACGAACGACACCGACTCGACGGCGAAGGCGAACGGCAGCGCGACGAAGGGGTCGACCGCGAACATCGGCGCCGCAGTCGCGATCAACCTCGTCACGATCACGAACGACGCGTTCGTCGGCACGAACGACATCGTCTCGTCGAACGGGCTCGTCGTCTCCGCCGGCATGCGGACGAGCGGCGGCTCCGACGGCAAGCACACGCTCGACACCGAGTCGACCGCCGGCGCCGGCAACGGCAAGGTCGGGATCGCCGGCTCGCTCGCGCTGACGATCGCGACGATCACGACTTCCGCAGAGATCAAGGCGAACTCCACGCGCGGCCCGCCAGGCGACGACCTCCATGCTGGAGACCTCACGCTCTCCGCCGCCGCCTCCGTGTCCGTGACGACGAAGGCGATGGCGAAGGACAAGGACGCCGGGACGGTGGGCATCGGCGCAGGCGCCGCGATCGCGATCTACAGCGACACGACGACTGCCACCATCGACGACGGCGCGATCTTCTCGACGACCGCGGGCCACACGCCCGGCAACGTCAGCCTCACCGCCACCGCCACCGACTCGGCGACGACGTATGCCGAGGCCGGCGCGACGGCGGGCTCGGGCTCCACGCTCTCCCTCACCGCGGACGCGGCGATTGCGCTGCCGACGGTGACGACGAGCGCCTCGATCCTCGGTGACAGCACGCAGACCCTCACCGCGACGGGCAAGGTCTCGCTGAGCGCGACCCAGAGCGCGAAGACGGTCACGACGGCGAAGGGCGACGCGGTCGGCGGCACCGTCGCGATCGGCCTCGCGCTCGCCCTTGCGATTCCGGACGACGAGGTAACGGCGACGATCTCGCGGACGATCGGCGGCTCGAGCTCGATCTCGCTGACGGCGACGGGCTCGGCCGACATCGAGACGGAGGCGGACGCGAGCGCCGCCGGTGCCGAGGGCAAGGGCTCGGGCGGCACCGACAGCTCGGGCAAGGACGTCAACCACAAGGCCGACGACCAGATCACGAACGCGAACAGCGCCTCGACGAGCAACGGCGGCTCGGCCTCGAAGACGTCGAACACGAACAAGGCGCAGGCGACGACGTCCGACAGCAACGGCAGCAGCTCGAGCGGCAGCGGCGGCAACACCGTCACGGTCGCCGGCGCCGCCGCGATCAACGTCGCGACGACGCTCGCGAAGGCGTACTTCACCGACCTCGCGATCGTCAACTCGAGCGGCAAGGTGACGCTGAAGGCGGCCGCGAACACGGTCGCGAGCGCGATCGGCACCGGCAAGGCGACCGACGCCGGCACCGTCGGCATCGGCGTGGGCGTCGCCGTCAACTACGTCGAGCTCACGAACGTCGCGACGACGGGGAACACGACGATCAGCTCGAACGGCCTCGACCTCGAAGCCGTCATGAGCATCAACGGCGCCGACCGTATCCAGCACTACGACGGCACCGACTGGACGACGATCGACCAGGGCGCTACGTTCCCCGAGGGCCCGTCCGACGGCGACTTCTTCCAGCTCACGCAGGGCGTCCCGTCGACGACCGCGATCTCCGGCGACAACCAGACGATCGACGGCTCGCACACGACGCTGAACGTGAAGTCGACGGCAGGCTGGGGCCCGAGCGGCACGTTCACGATCTCGGGCTACAGCACGCCGTGCTCGTACACCGGCAAGACGAGCACGTCGTTCACGGGCGTCACCGGCTGCTCGATCTCCTCGAGCGACAAGGTCGACAAGCTCACCGCCACAGAGACGACGACGAACGCGGTCAACGGCGCGAGCCAGACGCTCGCCGGCACGAACGACACGCTGAACGTCGGCTCGACGACCGACTTCAACTCGAGCGGCAAGTTCACGGTCGCCGGCGTCAGCGGCGTCTGCTCGTACACGAGCACGACCGGCAGCGCCTTCCAGCACGTCTCCGGCTGCACCGGCACGCCGACCGACGGTGCGAAGATCACCGAGATCGGCCTCGGGCCGGGCGTCTACAAGTGGGACGACGGCTCGTCGGCATGGCAGCTCCAGACGGCCGGCATCCCGACCGGGACGAGCTTCCCGCAGACCCCGGCGACGAGCGACTACTTCCAGGCGACGAAGGCGCCGAGCTCGACGACGACCGCAGCCGGCTCGATCGGCAGCTCGCTCGCACTCACGTCGACCGCCGCGTTCCCGAACAAGGGCACCTTCACCGGCGCCGGCATCACCGGCACGTGCTCGTACACCGGCAACAACACCGGCACGAACACGCTCACCGGCGTCACAGGCTGCACGGGCAGCGTCGCGACCGGCGCGACGATCACGGGCCTCGCCGCCGGCATCTACAAGTGGAACGGGACGTCGTGGGTGCTCCAGGGCGACGGCACGACGCTGCCGGCGAGCCCGTCGAACGGCGACTTCTACCGCCTCGCCGAGCACACGTTCATCGCCGTCGGCCAGTCCGGCGCGGGCGGCGACGGCGACAAGGTCTCGATCGCCGGCGCGCTCGGGCTCAACATCATCTCGAACGACACCGAGGCGACCATCAGCTCCGGTGCTGTCGTCCACGTGGGCACGGGCGACCTCGTCCTCAAGGCCGCGAGCAACGAGGAAGACCAGGCGAAGGCCGACTCCGACGCAGAGAGCGGCAAGGTCGGCATCGGCGCTTCGGCCGCCATCCAGGTCGTCAACGACAACATCACCCGGGCCGCCCTCGAGGACGGCGCCAACGTCTCGTGTGACGTCGCGGGCTGCGGCGCGCTCGACATGTCGGCGAAGGCGCGGCACATCGTCGTGACGGAGGACAAGGCCGGCGCGTCGGGCGGCATCTCGATCGCGCCGTCCGTCTCGCTCGCGATCGCGAAGGACCACACGACCGCCCACCTCGGCACCGGCGGCGACCTGAAGTTCACGGGCGCGGCGACGATCGAGGCCGAGGACGAGTTCGACTCCGACCTGAAGGCGGACGGCAGCGCGGGCGGCGACAGCGTCGCGATCGGCGCGGCCGTCGCCATCAACGTCATCGAGCCGACGACGCTCGCCGACGTCTTCCGGAACGTCCAGGCCTCCTCGATCACGGTGTCGGCCACGACCGAGAGCTCGAGCAAGGCGACCGCACAGGCGAGCGCGAAGGGCGAGGCGGACAGTGGCGACGGCGGCAGCGGCAAGGACGCCGACTCGCAGACGAACGACCAGGTTCAGAACAACCCGAACACGACGGGCAAGACCGGCGGCTCGACGCCGTCCGCGAGCGACTCGACGAGCCAGGCGAGCAGCGAGTCGGGCGACAAGACCGGCGACTCCGAGAGCGGTGGCGTCGGCATCGCTGCCGCCGTCGCCCTGAACTGGTTCGTCGGCCACAACACGGCGCACGTCGCCACGGGCGTCCATCTGACGGCGACCGGCGACGTCACCGTCAGCGCCGTCAACCTGACGAAGGCGGACGCCTTCGCCCTCGGCGCCGCGATCAACCTCCAGAACGACACGAGCATCGGCGCAGCCGTCGGCCTCAACGTCGCCGACGTCCACAACCTCGCCTACCTCGACACGAACACGAACGTCAGCGGCGGGAACGTCACGGTCGAGGCGACCGCGCCGGACTCGAAGAAGGACGAGTTCATCGTCTGGGGCATCGCGGCCGCCGGCGGCAAGAACACCGCGAGCGTCGCCGCGTCGATCGGCATCCAGGTGCTCTCCACCGAGACGAAGGCGTACATCGGCCAGGGCGCGACGGTCACCGCGACCGGCAACGTCACGGTGCACGCGAAGGCGCCGCTCGCGCTCCTGAACCTCGCCCTCTCCGGCGGCCTCTCGACGAGCGGCACCGCCGTCGGCGGCGCGATCTCCGTCAACGTCCTCTCGAGCATCGACACGGAGGCGTACATCGACTCGTCGAGCGGCAGCGTCACCGAGGTCGACGCGGCCGGCGCGCTGCAGGTGAAGGCAGAGGCGTCGCTCGACCCGCTGCAGCCGCAGCTCCCGTCGGGCACGCCGGCCTTCCTCCAGAACCTCATGCCCGAGGTCTCCTCGGTCGCGATCGGCGGCTCCGCCGGCGGCGGCAGCGACCCGGCCGTCACGGGCTCGGTCGTCGTCGACGTCGTCTCGATCACGACGAACGCCGAGGTCAAGCCGTATGCACGCGTGAACTTCGGGGTCGCGCACCACGGCGACGGGGGCCAGTCCGTCGAGGTAACGGCGCAGGACGACACGCACATGATCAACGCCGCCGGCGCCGTCGCGCTGAGCCTCTCGGGCGCAGGCGTCGCGGTTTCGATCATCGTCGACGTCATCGACAAGGACGTCACCGCGTCGATCGACGACAACACGGACGTCTGGGCCGGCGGCGCCGTCACGGTGCAGGCCCTCTCCACCGAGAAGCTCTTCGAGCTCGCGATCGGCGGTGCGGCCTCAGGCTCGTCCGCAGCCGTCACCGGCAGCTTCATCGTCGTCGTCCTCGACGAGGCCGGCACGCACACGACGAAGGCGTTCGTCGGCGACGCGACCGTCCACTCGGGCGGCCTGACGCACATCAAGGCGAGCGACGACGCGAACAAGCTCGAGGCTTACGCCGGCAGCATCGCCATCGGTGCGAGCAGCGCCGGCGTCGGCGTTGCCGTCACCGTTCTCATCCGGGCCGGCAACGTCGACGCGCACGTCGCGAACGGCGCGACGCTGACAGTCGGCTCGCTCACGGTCGAGGCGCTGCAGAACGAGGACCTCATCCTCGTCGCCGGTGCCGGCGCGGGCGGTAGCAGCGCCGGTGTCGCCGGCTCGGTCGTCGTCGACGTCGAGACGAACCACACGACGGCGACGCTCGACGGCCAGACGACGGCGGGCGGCACGGTCGCCGTCACGGCAAGCGACACGAGCAACCTCCTCGGCGTCGCCGGCCAGATCTCGGTCGGCGGCAGCGCGGGCGTCGGCGTCGGCGTCGACGTCGAGGTCTGGAACAAGACGACCGAGGCGAAGATCGCGCCTTCCGCACAGGTGACGACGACGAGCGGCGGCGACGTCACGGTCGACGCGATCTCGTCCGAGTCGGCGATCTCGATCGCG
>Ga0335069_10006532_pt1 | contig 16943 bp, 17 predicted proteins | sample Lox_Sample_11_FD_206714 | JGI IMG/M metagenome (GOLD analysis project Ga0335069, IMG submission 206714) | Soil microbial communities from Loxahatchee National Wildlife Refuge, Florida, United States - Lox_Sample_1.1 | ecosystem: Environmental > Terrestrial > Soil > Wetlands | place: USA...
GCGAGTACTCACAATAACGCAATACCGTTTTTCCCCGCTACGGTACCACTGACAGATGATTCTCGAATGAGCATATTATCTTCTGAGTATCAACAATGGGAGTCAAATAAAGCAGCACTCGGAAGCGCAAACGATTCGAATAGTGAGGCTGCTAAAATAGCTCGCGACCAACAAAGGCAAAAAGACTTGGATGCATTGAAGGAGGCAATTTCTTTAGATTTATCCATGTCTCTAAACCCATCTATATGTCCAGAGAAAAACGAACTTTTTGCTTCTGCGGATATATCTGGGTATTCTCAGCTTGCTGCTACATCAAGCAATAGCCTAAATATTGATGGGACAGGGTGGTTACCAATTGATTTTCGATCAAAAAATGGACCACCTATCACTACACTGCCTAAAGATCCTGTGAATGATCCCGCGAAGCATCTAGTGTATATCTACGCGTGTGACCCTTCGAAGAACTCTTTTGAAATAGAGGCTCAGATGGAAAGTAAAGAATATCAAAAAGGCGGTCAATTTGATGCGGTCTCTATGGATGGCGGCAACAACCCGAATGCATTTGAAGTCGGGAATGTTTCAGGTCTCATCCCAAGTAACATTTGGAAATGAGATATGGTTTGCGATTAGGACATTACCGCCATTAGTTTTACGGCAATATATAAATCGTTTATAAAAGTTTGCCACCTGTCCGGTTCGTCTCCACAAACATTGATAAGGAAAATGTATCATGTTAGCCTACCAGTAGTCGGTGGGAGACACTGATTGAAACTACAAAAGAGGAGGAAATAACCTTGGCCACAGCAGCGGATGTCAAAACCGTAGAAATGTCGTGCGATTACAGTAGATATCTCAATGTGAGCGCGATCTACACAGACCGGAGTCGCCACCCTCGGTTCGCCGAAGAACACTTTGCCGAAAGGGTGGGTTCAACCCTTGATCGTCGCGCATGTGAAGTTATCAATTATGGCGTCGGCGACAAAACGTCTCAAGGCTGGCCGGTCCACACACTCGTTTCGTTCCTGTCATCCTACTGTCCGAGAGCGGACAATCAAGTGGATGCTCTCGCAGAGATGGAGGATGTGCTTCGCAAACTCGCACCAAAAATTAAGAGCGTCCTCTCGGAAGAGTTTACGGACGTTAAGATTATCTTTGTGAGAAAAACCACCCTGTCGGAGATTCTGTAGGGGAAAGGAGGGTGAATCTATGAAGCGACGCTGGAAATTGTTTGCTGCCGCAACGGTTGGAGAGGATTGTCCAGTGTGTTTACACGAAGGGCAGCGCGTTATCCTCACCTACGGGATCCGAACGGAGAAGTGACAAAACGTAACCGTTGGGTGCGGTCGGCATTCTCGAAAAGCGACACTAGAAGAAGAGCGACGGTATTACGAAGCTCATCCCAATGAAGCGGTGTGTGAACCACGAAGGAGGACTGGATGAAAGAAACCGGTATTCTGATCCAAAAGGGACTTGAAACCCCGAAGGTCAAAGAAGACAAAATGGCCTGGGGAGCTGTACGGGAAGGAGATGTGGTTGCGGCAAATGTTGTCGGCCTCGCCTTGATCGGCAGAGTTGGCCCCGACAAAGCCGTTGCACTCTTTGATGAGGCTTATTCCATCACAGATGCTGAGGGCGAAGAAAAAGATCCTGCACCGAAAGAAATTTATGAGGCAATTGGACTTTCGCGGGAGCAGTGCGAAGATCTCGTGATGGCGCACTTTACTCGAACTGCACGTGATATAGCCGAACAGCTCGTGCAGGGAAGAGAAATGGCTTTCGATTGACATTGTTCTATCCCGACCATGTGATCCGAAGGGGTTACATGGTCTTTATTTTCTCGGCTAATTTTCGGTCATTTAATATTTCACCCCACTCCAAAATCCACGATTCTAACTGGTTCCAAGTATTTTCAACCATGTCCACAAGCAAAGCAAAATATCCCTTTGGAAGGCACGCGGTCTCGCGCTGCTGCGCGAGCCGCTCCCTCTCGGCACCTTCGTGCCTCCGAGAGTCCTTCCAAAGGGATATTTTGTTTTGCTTGTTTGATATGAGCGGGAATCGAACGAAGGAGGGGGTCGGGGAACCATCGGTTCCCCGTGTCGGAGGGTCGCCGTTTCGGCGACCGTGCGGCACCGAGGGTGCCGCAAGCGCAGGCCCGCTTCGGGCCGAGCAGTGAGATTCCGCCCGTCTCGCCTGGACAGCTTTGCTATAGTTAAAGCATGAATCGAAAGGGATTCGCACCAATTGTGGCTCTTTCTCGGTTGAGCGTCCAATCGACATGGGAGCGATACCTCCATACAGCAGCGACACCCCCGAGCTTGTGACGTATAAGCTCGGGTTTTTATTACGAAGACCATATCATTTTGTATACTGAATACATGAAGAACGCGAGGATCGTCGAGCACCTCCATCACTTCAAATGCGTGAAATGCAAAAAGTGGTGGTCAATCGGCGATGCGCCAGCAATAAAGCGAGTGTGGTTCTGCCCCTGGTGCGGAGCGGAAAATCATTATACTAGTAAAGCCATCAAAGGCACCCGCCGCAAGAAATAAGGCAAATCTCACAATGCCAGAAAAAATCCCATCGCCAGAATTTTCTCAACAAGAAGAGCAGAACCTCATCGCGAAGCTCCGTGAGAAAGGCGTTGATGATCCAGAGGTGCGCAAATCGTTAATGGTATGGTGTGAAAAGGAAGAAGCGGAAGTGGCCTCAATCAACACCTCTCGTGCTGGTATCGAACTCGACCTTAAGAAAGCGAAGTTATACCGAGCCGCTGGATATCGGGATGAAGCATGGGCAAGTCTTGAAGCGGCGAGGCAAGCGGCACATAACGAAGGCGACGAAGAACTTTTCCGACAAGCTGAAGATCTTATGGACCAGATGGATGCAGAATGAGGAAGTGAACATCGTGAACGTCGTGCACGTTGGAGGGGGTCGACTGGATTTACACTCCGCTAAATGCTCCGGAAGATTTGTTCAAAAAGACCTGTAGCAAGAAGGAACGCCAAGACGAGAAATACACAGACAATCGTGGCGATAACCGTAACGTTTGATGATTGTGTTGCTTCGGTTGTTGCGTTTGGTAAATAAAAAGCTCGGATTTTGTCCGAGCTTGTGGATGGTCTTTATGAACACTATTTGCAAATAGTTTGCATTTAGAATACGATAGCATTATGCCTAAACAAGCATGGAAAAGCTTGCTTCGAAAGAGCGGATACAAGGCGACATCATCACGATTGGCCATTTTGGAGCTATTCGAGAAGACGAAGAAACCCTTGAGCGCGCAGGAAATAATAGAATCGCTTCCGCATGGAAGCGATCACGTTACCGTGTATCGAACTCTAAAATCGCTGAAAACGAAAGGGATCATTAAACAAATCGATTTGAGGCACAATCATGCTCATTATGAATTGACGAATTTGAAAGAGCACCATCACTTAGTTTGCTTGCAATGCGGGAAAGTTGAAGACGTTCACCGTTGCGGCGTTGAAGTCATGGAAAGTTCAGTATTGCGGAATTCGAAGCACTTTGCCGAGATCCAACAGCATGCGCTAGAATTCTATGGGATTTGCAAGGCGTGCATCAAGAAAAAGGAATGAAGCCATTATCCAAAAAGAAAAGAATTGCGATTGAGGTTGGCATTGCTGTTTTTGCGATCGCCGCGCTTTCGCTTCTGTACTCCGTCTACGAAAATAATATTGATGCCTATCTTGCCCAAGCATACCAAACGCAAGCACTCAGCCTTGGACAAGTTGTTTCGGTTGAGAATGTAGAAACGTCGACAGATGCTTATCCCGTTTATAATGTCGTCGTGCAATTTCTGGTTGGGCCAAACGCCAACACGACAACCACCGTTACCGATCAACCCGTTTCAACTTCAACGATCAATAATTATTTGAAGCTCGTGCCGGGAGAAAAAGTGTTGCTTGCAAAAGATGCGCTTGGTGGATTTGCCGGCCAACCATATTACATTACGGATAGATTTCGCCTCCCCGTCCTGTTGTTCATCGTTCTGCTCTTTGTGGCCGTCGCGATTTTTTTCGGAAGGATGCGCGGTTTTACCTCTATTGTCGGCCTCGGCATCAGCATCGGTGTGCTGGGCTGGTATATTATTCCACAAATTTTGAACGGGGCAGATCCGCTTACGGTATGCATATTGGGCGCTGCGGTTATCGCCATCGTTTCGTTGTATCTTGCGCACGGATTTAACAAGCGGACCAGCATTGCGGTTTTGGGCACTTTGATCTCTTTGACCATATCAGTGATTCTTGCCGTAACATTTGTTTCTGCGGCACGGCTTATCGGGCTCGCCACGGAAGAATCATTTGCGCTTGAAACAAGCCGAAATGTTGTTTTAAACTTACGGGGCATTTTGCTCGGAGGCATTATTATCGGCGCGCTCGGCGTTTTGGATGATGTGACGATAGGGCAATCAGCCACTATCTCCGAGCTAAAGCAGGCAAATCCCAATTTGGATTTCGGTGAACTTTATCGACGCGGCATGTCGGTTGGCCGGGAACATATTGCTTCGCTCATTAATACGCTGTTTCTTGCATATGCCGGAGTGGCGCTGCCCATCATTCTTTATCTCGTTGCTTTTCAAAACGGCGTACCGCTATGGCTCTCCATAAATGGCGAACCGATTGCAGAAGAGATTGTGCGAACCATGATCGGTAGTATCGGCATCGTTCTCGCCGTACCTATCACAACGATCCTCGCTGCCTATTTTTTCGGAAAGCACAGAAGGGATAATTGACTATTGCCTTATTAAATGCTATACTATGCCCAGATCATCTCATTTTATGGAGGTATACTTCTTGTATGGAAACGACCAGCACCATAGGCGTTCTCGTCCTCAAAAGAGATCAGGTGTTGCTCGTGAAGCATACGGAAGCTTCTCGCAACATCACCGGCATCTATGGTTTACCGGCGGGGCACGTTGAAGAAAATGAAACCGAAGCGGAAGCTGCCGTAAGGGAGCTTCATGAAGAAACCGGCCTTCGAACGGATGTTAAGGACGTTGTGCAGCTCCCGACGACATATCTGGGAACTCTGCAACGGAAAAACAAGTCCGGCGGCTACACCCCGAAGCAATATTCGTGGAAAGTGTTCCGCGTTTTGCGCTTCACGGGAGAATTGACTCCCAGCGTGGAAACGATCCCGGAGTGGGTCAATGTCGTCGACCTTTCCAAACATCAACTGCTCCCAAATGTGAGCAACGCCGTTGCGGAAGCACTGGCACAAGGTTTTGAAAATCATCCGATGAGCAAACAGGAAGGAGTAGCGTGATGAAAAAGAAGGTGGTTGCAAAGAAGTCTGCCCAGAGGAAGTTCCCGTACCAAATCGAGTATTATTCCAATCCGGAGTACATCACCATCCATGCCCGATCGCGATTTCCCGAACTCGAGGGATACGTTTACGGTTTGCGATTTGCCGTAACCGATGCCAAGGAAGAGGGCAAGAAGGTGCATCCGTTTTACCTCGTTCTCAACAGGGTGAGGGGCATCACGGAAGTTTCCCCCCATGACTACGAGCTGACGATCACGAAAGCTCCTATGTTCAGCTGGGACGAGATGCTTCCCCAAATCCTCAAGGCGCTTCAGGACACGATTGCCGGAAAAAGAAAGCTTGTCGAAGTTGGCGAGCCGAAACAAGCGGCAGTCGATAGTTTCGATGAAGCTCTCGGCATCAACCAAGTTTAGGCGCTACGGACGACTGCGTCGTTCGAGATGCCAATGCAGGCAGTTTGCTAACCAGCAGATTGCCTGTTTTTTATTAAAATTCGTCATTCCACCATTTCTTATCTTTGTATCTTTACCTTCTCTTGTTTTTTCTCTGTTTGGTACAGCGACTTCTCGCTCGCGACGTGCTATCATAAAAAATATATGCCAGACGAATACGTAAAAATCACTTTAATAATTTCCGGGGAGGCGAATCAGGAACTTGCCGATAAGATCATAAAATCAGTCGGCGAAGAAAATGTGGGCATTGGAGGGGACGCAGATGAGCTTGCTATTACGTGCAAAAAAGAATTTTCAGAAAAGGTTTTGAAAGTTATCCACGAGGGCCAGTACGACAAGGTTAGCAATGTCGAGGTCCACCCTGTTCATACATTCTGAATAGCCGCCGCGTGCATTTTTTTGGTTCATGTCGTACACTCATGACAGAAAGCCAAAGGGGGCTTGGATATGCTTGAAAATCGAAGAAGAAAGTTCTTGCTTGTCATGGGGCTGCTCTTTTGCCTCTCAATCGTCGCCTCGCAGATCACTTCGGTTTTCATCGCGAGGCACTATGCATTGGAGAATCGCAAAGAAAATGAACGGACATTTCAGAAATTTGCGCTGGAGCGTTCGAAGTTGACGTTCGACGCTGAATTGCGGACGCACGATTTGGTCGAACGATATCAAAAATCGGTTGGCTATGTGTCCGTCATCTACCGGGTTGATTACCACGGGCAGAGGGTGCTTCATGAACGAGTAGGTGGAACTGGATTTGTTGTCGGGCGTGGTCTTCTTGCAACCAATCGACACATCGCCGAGCCATGGTTCGGCGATCGGGAATGTGCGGAACTTTTTGCAAAGGGCGCATGGCCCACCCGGGAAGAAGCACTCGTGTTTTTCCCGGGCATGAAACAGCCGATAAAACTCAACCGCGTAATTCTTCCCGAAAAATCGGACGATGATATCGCTATCATGCAATTCGATCCTAAGGGAAAAGATTTTGTCTCGCTTCCGATCGCAGATGGCGACCCTCAGGTAGGGCAGGATGTCGGCATCCTTGGATATCCATCGGGCATCAGGCTCATGGTGGCAAAGTCCTCGGGTGCGACCTACGATTATCTCCAGCAGAGATCTTCCAACGCGAAGATCGTGACGGAGATCGCTGATCGTTCCCTGATCCGTCCAACCTTCACGCCGGGTCAGATAGGAGACGTGATGGATGACAAAGTTGTCTATAGCGCGGGTACGGCTCCCGGGGCAAGCGGCAGTCCGGTGCTTCGAACGGCGACTGGTGCCGTGATTGCCGTGAATACGGCTTTTCTCACAGACTTTAGCGGTGCTTCTTTTGGATTTTCCGCGAAAGCGCTTGTGCCGCTCATACGAAAGGCGGAGACCGAGAAGTCCAACGACAAGAACGGAAAAAAATAGTGTACATAACGGCCGCGAATCCCTGTTCGCGGCCGATTTTTATGGCCTTGCGGCCTGGTGATAAAGATTGAATAAAGAAGAAATATATGCTACGCTTTTCTTCAGCACAAGAGACCCCGCGTGGTCTCATTTTGTTGAAAAGGGAAACTCAATGACAAGAAGGTCGTTTTGCCTCGTGGTACTTGCGGTAGTATTCGCGAATATAGCATGGTCCCAGACTATCGGCCCATTTTATTTGGGCGCAGTTCTCGAGACCGGGAATGTCAACAATGCCGCGTCGGTGCTGGTTGAAGAGACGCCAACTATTAATGGTCCGATGTCGGCAACGGCAATCACGGTCCAGCGCACGCATGGCACCATGAGTGGGTGCACGGCGTCGCCTTCCCTGAGCGTTCAAAACTTGAGCGGCTCAAAGAAGTTGACGATCTTGCTTCCCAATAACTTTTCCGTTGTGACACAAGGAGGCGGTGCGGCGTTTTCCCAGGGCGACATGATCGAAGTCCTCCTCAATCCAACGGGCCGGGGGTGCGTGATAACCAATCCGCCGCTCCGGGCGCTTATCAGCGTGCATTATGTGACTCCCCAACGACAGGCCGAGCCGTTTTTTTATAACGCGTTCGCGTCGGTCTTTGGCAATGACCAATTCTGCTCGCCTGGTTGCGAGGAGTTCGATGGCTCATTCTTCAACTTTTCCAATTACGACTTCATCACCTCGTCTGCTCAGGTGACGACGCTCGTTCCGGGCAACCTGCAATGCCAAAATGATTTCGGCGTTGGAATCGACGTTGGCGGGAACTTTGAAGAAGTCTTTATGCCCAACGGTCTATCCACCATAGGCATCAATCAAGGGCCGCTCCTCGTGCTTCGCTACAATGGAACGGTAGCTCAAGCAGCCAATCATTTTGTGAGTCCGCCGAATGATTGCAACGGGATGCTTCTCCAATTCAACCATGTCGGGTATGTGGTCACGTCGACCGCCTACAAAGGACCCTACTCGGTAAGCGGATATGGCCACCTCGACGACTCGAATGCCACAGGCACGGTTGATATGGGCTATTTCAGATCGCTCTCGGGCGATTTGAATGTTACCGTTCAAGGAGGCGGGAGCTGGGGTATTCAAGACCAGAACTCGTTGAGCAATTGTTCGTCTCCTCCGGTAATCAAGCTGATCAACGGGAGCAATTCCGCCATCATCAGCAGCCAGTATTACAATGGACTTTGGCAGCCAGGGCTTTCGACTCCCATCTCATTCACCATTCCGGCCGGCACCGATACCAAAGTGCAGTACATCGGCCAGCCAGGATGCACGTTCACCTACAACCCTCACGGGCTAAACATCGGGTGGTCGATTTCTTACGTTATTCAGTAGCGATCGAACCCTCGAAGCATAGAGGCCACTTTATGAGTGGCCCTTTTTTATTAGGGAAATCTAAAAAGATTCAGATCTGAAATATTTCTGTGGGAGCACGGTAGTAATAGGCACTCGACGCGTTAGTTAGTTTAGAAATAAATTAATTCCCCTAACAATATGCATTTAAGACGACGTTTTGCGCCTTTGTTTTTTTGGCAGATATGCCACCATGATAGCCCAGGCCGTGATGAAAGGTTGCGTTATTCCGTTTACCGTTTGATCCATGATAATCAGTACGGGCAACGCATAATGCTGTTAGGCTTCAGATTTGAATTAGCGCGACGTGCGGGTGGTATTATTAGTAAATGAGGAAGTGTTATGGGTTGTGGAGTGTTTTTTTGGCCATCACCCTATTTTTTATCGTGAGCTGTATGGGAGCGCCCACCGTGCGGGCGCAATCTTTTTTGTTCACGCGCAATCTCACAGTCGGCGATTCCGGCGCCGACGTTTCGACGCTCCAGCAGTTTTTGGTGAGCAATAATTTTCTTCACGTCGCCGCGCCGACCGGTTATTTCGGCGGTCTCACGCAGTCAGCGCTCGCAGCATGGCAGGCAAGCGTAAAGCTTCCGGCCACGGGATTTTTTGGATCGCTCAGTCGGGCGGCAATCGAAGCCGCAACCGGCGGTGCGAGCGCAGGAACAGGAACGGGGATCGGAGCCGGAGCCGGAACGGATGAGTTCCCGCGCAATCTCACGATCGGCGATTCCGGCGCCGACGTTTCTCTGCTTCAACAGTTTTTGATTGCGGGAGGATTTTTACATGCGAACGCAACCGGATATTTTGGATCCTTCACGCAGGCAGCAGTTGCCGCGTGGCAGGGGACGGTGGGATTGCCTTCCACGGGATTTTTTGGATCGCATTCGCGCGCTGAAATTGCTGCGGAACTTGCCCAAGCCGGAACGGGAGGCAGCAATGGAACAGGAATTGGTAGCGGAGCGGGAACGGGTAATGGAGCTGGCACTGGCACGAGTAGCGGCAGTGGAAACAATGGAAGCAGCAGTGCAAGCAGTACGGGGAGCGGCTCTGGTTCCGGCGGCGGCTCTGGCGGCGGAGGTGGTGGCGGTGGTGGCGGAGGTGGTGGTGGCGGCGGAGGTGGAGGTGGTGGAACTCCGCCTGATACAACGCCGCCCTCAGTTCCAACGGGTCTTTCGATCGCGATCACGAGCACCACATCCATTGCACTCTCGTGGACTCCTTCGACGGATGACGTGGGAGTCGCTGGCTATAATGTTTTTAGAAACGGAACACTTGCCACGACGACGAGCGCAACGTCGTTTACGAGTACGGGACTTGTGGCGAGCACCACCTATAGTTTTGCCGTTTCCACGTTTGATGCGGCAGGAAATGTTTCAGCTCAGTCGGTGTCGCTCAGTATAACAACGCCGAGCAGTTCCATCCCGGATACAACGCCGCCAGTGGTCGCAATCACCACGCCCGCGCAGAACGCAACGCTTTCCGGGATTGCGGGAGTCACGGCTTCATCGTCCGACAATATCGGCGTGACGAAAGTTGAATTATATGTTGACGGTACGTTTGCGGCGACGACAACAACGCCACCCTACACTTTTTCCCTGAACACCACGGCTTTTATAAATGGAGTGCATACGCTTTCCGCAAAATCCTACGATGCAGCCGGCAACGTCGGCTCTTCGACCAATATTTCCGTAACGATGGCGAATATTCCCACCGTGCCGCAAAGCGTGAGCGTTTCAAAGACAACCGCAAGCACGGTTTCGCTCGCGTGGTCGGCGTCCACGGAATCGGGCGGCATGGTCGCAGGTTATCGGGTCTATCGCGGCGGCGTGCAGGTGGGAACGTCCGCCACGACATCCTTTATGGACAGCAACCTCGCGCCGAATGCGAGTTATGCCTACGCCGTTGCGGCTTATGATGCCAGCGGCAATCTCTCGGCGCAGTCAGCATCCGTTTCCGGATCGACCGGCATCAGTCCTTCATTCTTCAGCATGGATGTGCACGATCTCTCGCATACGCTTCCAACGCAAAGCGGCCTTTCGCCCGCCGGCATCCGCCTCTGGGATGTTGCGACGCGATGGGATCAAATTGAATCGTCCTCGAATACATTCACCTGGACCACCCTCGACGCGTTCCTCGCTTCTGCCGCGGCAAATCATCAAGACGTGCTCTATGCCTTTGCCGGCGTCCCGTCGTGGATCAGCTCGAGTTCCACCGACGCCACGTGCGGGGAGAGCGCTGGCATGTGCGATCCGCCGACCGACGTGAACGCCGATGGTTCCGGAAGCGATGCCGCGTTCAAAGGTTTTGTGACGGCGCTCATGCAGCATCTTAGAGACACCGGACAGACCATTAACAATTTTGAAGCGTGGAACGAAGTAAATAATACGAATTTCTGGAAAGGGACGGCGGCGCAATCAGTCCGTATGGCATATGACGCCCGCACGATCATCAAGCAGTTCAGTCCGACATCCGTCGTGCTCACGCCGAGCACGTGCAATTGCAACAATAAATCATTCACGGCGAACACCTACGCCACCACGAATCCGCAGGATGCAATGAACTATTATCTTAAGACATCGATTACCGTGAACAGCACATCGGTAACCGGCGCGATGCAGGCGGACGGAATCGGATTCCATACCTATCTTGGAAGCACGGTGCCGGAGGGGATCGTCAATCTCATCACGAAGATGCAGGGAGTCATGGCGACCGACGGCGTTGGCACGCTTCCGCTCATCGACACCGAATCAAGCTGGGGCAAAAACCAGATTCTTACGGGATGCACGGCGAACCCGCCGTTCACCACGGACTGCCTCGATATGATGTCGGCATTCGAGACGCGGGAACTTATTCTCGCCGCTTCAAAAGGCGTTTTGCGCTTTTATTGGTATCAGTGGGGGAACCTCGCCTATGGCACCATGTACGACTCTCAAACGAACACCGTCCTTCAGCCGGCAAACGATTATGCTACGACTGAAAAATGGGTAGCCGATAACCCGCTTGCGCCATGCGCGCAGAACGGCACGGTATGGACGTGCGCCATCGCGGGTGGCGGTGCGTACCAGGCGATCATCGCTTGGGATACGGCACAAAGCTGTTCCAATGGGACGTGCACCACGTCGAATTTCAATCCTGGCGGCGCATTCACCGATTATCAGACGCTCGCCGGCGGCGGGCCGACGCCGATCAGCAATAATATTGTTCCGATTGGCATGAAGCCGGTGCTCATAGAAAACTAACCGTGGAGAAAGTTGACTTTTCGCGTTTAAACCGGTAAAATATCTTTCAGCAACCGAAGGTCCGCTCACCCGTATTATTTGAGCGGTCCTCGGGACACGTTCAATACAAGGAGGAACGGGTGAAGCGATCTCTTTTTAGCGCGATTGCCATGACGGCAGTCGTATTCTGGCTTTCAGGATGCCAAGGCATACAACAGCTTGCGGATGCGATAACTCTGAACCCCGCACAAGTCACGCTCAAGCCTGGCCAAACCCAGCAATTTACGCCTGCGGTTAACGGCCAACCCGAGGGCAATAATGTCACCGGATGGTTTGTGGACGACGTTCAAAACGGAAATGCCGACGTGGGGACCATCGCCAATGGCCTCTACACCGCGCCGCAGAGTTCGGGCGTCCACACGATCAAAGCGCAAGTGCAAGTCAAGAATAAAAATGGAAATGTCGACACGCTGTCGGCAACATCCACGGCGACGATCAGCAACGGAACAAAAACTCCGGCCGCGACCATCAGCGTTTCGCCCGATACGATTTCGAGCGGGCAATGCGCAGAAGTTTCATGGTCGACGAGCGACGTGAACAGCTGCCAGGTGAATGGCACGAATGCAGACATCCCGAGCGGGAGTATGCAAGTGTGTCCGACCTCGACAACGGTGTATTCCATCACATGCACTGGACCGGATGGCGGCGCGTCAAACAGCACGACGCTTACGGTGCAGGGAACGGTGAACGGCATAAGCGTGATGATTGATCCGACGAGCGCCACGGTGGGCGCCGGTGGCAGTCTCGCGTTCACGGCAACGGTGACGGGCGACGGCCAGAATCGCGGCGTGACGTGGACGGCGACCCTCGGAGTAATCCAACAAGGGACACTCAATCCGCTCACGGCGACATTCACGGCTCCGGGGGTTTCTCAATCTACCACCGTCACAGTGACGGCGACGTCGGTGAGCGATACCTCGAAATTCGCAACTGCAACGGTGACGGTGACTCCCGGCAACGTATGCAATTCTTATCCGCCGCCGCAGATCACGATTGATCCCGGCTTCCCGATAATTCACGTCAGCCAATCGCAAGTGCTTACGGCGAGCGATCAGAACAACCTTCTCACGCAGCCAGCCGCTTTTACGTGGTTAATCGATACCACGGCAAATCCGGGAACGATAACTCCTGATCCGACGAATTCGTCGAATGCGACGTACCAAGCGCCTGCCGTGGCCACCACGGTTCACGTGCGGGCAACGAGCGTCCAGTGCCCGAGTCGATGGGGCGAGGCGACGGTGCAGGTACAACCGTAACAACGAACCCTAGCTCCTTCATGGCCGCAGGCAACCCCTGCGGCTTTTTTGCTCTATAATAATGGTATGAATAAAAAAATGTGGGCGATTGTGATTCTAGTGGCGCTTGTGGTGATTGTGGCTGCTCTCTATGCGGGGAGCAATGTGGAGGGTCCCACGGGATCGAATCCGCCAAAAACATTTGATCCTGCGAATGCGACGTATCGCATTGACGGCGCGCCGGTGACGCTTGTCGAAGGCAGATCGTCCGCGGCGGCAGCGCCCGGATCGGCAACGCAGGTCACAACTTCGATCTTCGGCGAGCCGGTCTCGGGAGATTTAAACGGCGACGGCACGCCGGATGCGGCGATGGTCATCGTGCAGAATCCTGGCGGGAGCGGGACATTCTATTATGTTGTCGCGGCTATCAATGCGTCGAATGTCGCAGAAGGAACGAACGCAGTTCTCCTCGGCGATCGCATTGCGCCGCAGACTATTTCCATCGAGAACGGGCAAATTGTGGTGAACTATGCCGAACGCAAGCCGAGCGAGCCGATGAGTTCGCCGCCGTCAATCGGCGTCACGAAATATCTCACGATAACCGGAACGTCGACGCTTGCCGCAGTGAATAAGGTTACAGGGCCTGGGGCGAATTAATAAAAAGAACCGCCCTCAAGGCGGTTTTTATTTTTGGACGACGTCCACGCTTTTCACGATCACGCTTGCCGTGCCCGGCGCGCGGTCGTTTACGGAGAAGCCGATGCCGCCCGTGAGCGGCGCCGCGAGCGCCGTGCGGCCTTGTCCCACGCCGCTGTTCGTCACGATCTGATTATTGAACGAGCAGGTAGCATAGAGTCCGCCGACGGAAATTGAAACCGGAATATCGTGCGTTGCGTCTGCGCCTGCGGAAACGGGAATAGGAGCGGAAATGGGAACGGAAACGGAAACGATCGGCGAGAGGGCGATGTTCACGCCGTTTTCATAATCCTCAACTTGCATCGTCACCCCTCCGTCGTCGTTTTTGAAATTACAGAACATGTAGTTGCTTGCATCGCGGTAATTGGCGAGGAGTTCAAATGATCCGCCCGCCACCCAGTCGACCGTTGCGGAAAAAGTATAATTCGACCAACCGATGGATGGCGCGAGGTATAAGCTGCCGCCCGTACTGTCTGATTTCGCCGCAAGGTCCATCGCTCCTGATTGCGTGATGTTTTTTGCGCCCCAGATAATCCGCCAATCGGCATCGTTCGAAAAATCAGTTTGATGATAAAGCGGGGCGGCTGACGGTTCGTTTTGCGTTGCCGCAATTTGCGGAGGGGCGGGCGGCGGCGTGGGAGCCGTGGGGGAGACGATGATGGTTGCCGTCGCCTCGGTGGATGTCGAAGGGTAATCGGAAGCAGATGTCGGCTCGAGCGTCGACTCGGGAGCGGGAGCAGGCGAAGTCGAAGCCGAAGCCGAAGAATCGAGTGCGTTTGAAGAAGTGGATGACGATGGAGAAGGTGGCACAGAGGCGGACGTGGACGAGGCGGCGGTGCCGATGGAGCCGGAATCTTGCGCCGCGGCGGCGATGGAAGCTGCTTGCGGCGCGGCGTCCGGACTCGTCACGCTGTCCACGTTTGCAGACAAGAGCGAGGGAGATAATGGGAAATTGAATAACGTGCCGGTTTCCGCAAAATAAATCACGCAAGCCGCCATGACGGAAAATCCAAGAACCGCGGCAATCGAACGGAAAACCCCTTTCATGGTTATATGCTATCACGTAATTCCGCGATAGTTCCACGCGGTGCAATTTTCGAGCGAGGGAAGCGGTTTGGTTTGGTAAAATGAACATACATGAGCTGGTGGCAAAAAGCACCTGTTTTTTACAAGATCCTCGGCGCGTTCCTGCTCGCGGTGTTTGTTTTTGCTGTCTTTGATATTTATCTCGTGGTGAGCCTCAACCAGATCCGTTCGATGAGTCTTGAGGTGCAGGACCACTACCGCATTTTGAATGAGCTTTCGGTCCTTTCGCACGACAACGACGCCCTGAGCGATGCGGTGAAGTCCTACATCATCACCAAAGACAATTCTTGGCGGGTCAAATATGACGCAACGCTCACCGATATCGATACGGTATTTTCTGAACTCAACGCAGAAACAAGCCTCAGTAGATTCGATCAGATTACTTTGAACGGACTCCAGGCTTCCCTGAAGAGCATCCAGGGCTTGGAACTCCAGGTCTTTTCGCGCGTTGCCGCGGGCGACGTTACCGGCGCGAGCGATCTGTTCCAAACATCCTATCAGTCGAAGCAGCAGGCGATCACGAACGCCATCAATACCGTTGTCGCAAACCGCAATTACGAGGTGCTCACGTTGATCGAGGATAATAATGCGACGCTCGCGAATTTGCGTTCGGCGGTCGCCGTGCTGTTCGGCGTGTTCATCCTCGTCTTCGCTGTCATGTGGTTTGGTCTTTCGAAGGGCTTGGTCGGTCCGCTCGAAGATCTCACGGGCATTGCAAACAAGATTGGCGCCGGCGACCTCGAGGCCCCGATCAATGTGGATGGCGAAGACGAAGTGGGCCAGCTCGCGGCGGCGTTGCGGAATATGCGCGCCAAGGTCACCGAAGCCTATATGAACATGCAGCGGGACCAGGCGCAGCTCATCGCCTCCATCAACAGTCTTCCCGTCGGTTTCATCATGCTCGATATCCACGGGAGCGGCATTGTCTCGAATCGGGCGGCGCAGGATCTCTTCCGCCTCCAGCGCATCACGATCAGCGACATCGCTCAGCAGTTCGGCAAGCCATTCGACGTGACAAACGTGTTCCGCCACGTGCTCGCCACCAAAGAAGACGAAGTGATCCAAGACCTCCCCATCAACGGAATGTTCTTCCGCGCGCTCATCGTGCCCATCCTGCTCCCGAACGCCCGCCGCGAAGTGATCGGTGCGGTATTTTTATTTGAAGACGTCACCAACCAGAAGAACCTTGAGCAATCAAAAGGATCATTCGTCGCGATTGCTTCGCACGAGATGCGGACGCCGCTCGCGATCATCCGCGGCAATGCGGAACTGATGCTCGACGATCCGGCAATCAAGAATTCGCCTGATGCCAGTGCGCAGATCCAGAGCATCCTGAAGAGCACGGTGCGCCTGCTCGGCATCGTGAATGACTTTTTGGACATCCAAAACCTTGAGCAAGACCATATCATCCTCAAGATTGAACCGGTTGATTTTGTGAAGGCGCTCAAAGAAACCATTGCTGATATGAGCCAGCTTGCCGAGCGGAAAAAATTGTACATCGTTTTCGACGAACAGGCCGCGCCCCCGATCCCGATACTCCAACTCGACAAGTATCGGCTTCAGCAGATTTTCATGAATCTCATCTCGAACGGCATCCATTATACCGATGAAGGAGGCGTGACGCTCACCGTTACCCAAGATGGGGACACCGTAAAGCTGCTCGTAAAAGACACTGGCATCGGCATGGAACTCGAGGACCAGGGGCGGCTGTTCAAAAAGTTTGAAACGGGCAAGACGTTTTTGCGGAGCAAGGAGTACGGGAGCGGCATGGGCCTCTACATCTCGCGGATCCTCGCCCGCCTCATGGGAGGGGATTTGTGGCTGGTATCCAGTGAATTCGGGGGTGGCAGCACCTTTGGCTTTACGATACCGCTCAGCGCCACTATGGCGAAGGATGGGGTAACGACTGCGGAAATGAAAGTCTAAAGTGTGATATACTGTGTGATATACTGAAGCTATGCCTAAGGAATCCCCATTGGTTCTCCTCGTAGACGACGAGCCTGATGTGCTTGCCGTTTACAAGACAAAGCTTGAGCGAAACGGGCTCAAGGTCATAACGGCCGCAAACGGCGAAGAGGCGGTCATCACCGCGCAGAAAGAAAAGCCGGATCTT
>Ga0335069_10006534_pt1 | contig 16942 bp, 14 predicted proteins | sample Lox_Sample_11_FD_206714 | JGI IMG/M metagenome (GOLD analysis project Ga0335069, IMG submission 206714) | Soil microbial communities from Loxahatchee National Wildlife Refuge, Florida, United States - Lox_Sample_1.1 | ecosystem: Environmental > Terrestrial > Soil > Wetlands | place: USA...
GGCTCGTCGGGGCGTACGACGCGATGCAGTCGGCCCGCGTAGCCGCCGGCCCGCTGCCTCGCGAAGGCGACCCCGCGCCGAGCGAGCTGGCCGAGTGCGGCCTCGAAGTGCGCGAGCTCCTCGCGTGCGAGGCGCGCCAGCGGAGCCTGGAGCTCGCGGCGCTCCGGATAGCGGAAGAGGAGCGCCACGGCGGTGCCGGCGGCCTTCTTCTCCAGGTGCGCATGGTCGAGCAGCACCTCGTCGAGGTGCGCGAGCGCGCGCTCGGGCCAGTCGGGGTCGGTGGGCGCAGCGAGCCGGAGCACGCCCGCGAGTCTACCGCCCGCTCGAACGCCGTGGAGGGCGCGAGAAGGGAATCCGAAGGCGCGATCGGCCGCGAGCCGGTCTGGGGTAGGATCCGAGCATGGACTATCGCCACCTCGGACGCAGCGGCCTGCGCGTGAGCGAGGTCTCGCTCGGCTCCTGGCTGACCTTCGGAGCCAGCGTCGATACGGCCTCGGCCGCCCCGATCGTCCGCTGCGCGCTCGACCAGGGCATCAACCTCTTCGACACCGCCGACGTGTACGCCGACGGCGCCGCGGAGGAGACGCTGCGCGAGGCGCTGCGCGGCGTGCCCCGCCACCGAATCGTGATCGCGACCAAGGCGTTCTTCCCGCGCTCCGACGACCCGAACGACCGCGGCCTCTCGCGCAAGCACCTGTTCGAGAGCGTCGAGGCGTCCCTGCGCCGATTGGGCACCGACTACCTCGATCTCCACCAGTGTCACCGGCCCGATCCGAGCGTGCCCGTCGAGGAGACCGTGCGCGCGTACGAGGACCTGATCCGCCAGGGGAAGGTCCTCTACTGGGGCACCTCGGAGTGGCGCGCGTCACAGCTCCTGGACGCCGTGCGCGCCGCCGAGACATGGCGCGCCTATCGGCCGATCTCGAACCAGCCGCAGTACTCGCTGCTGCGGCGCGGGATCGAGCGCGAGGTGCTGCCGGTCTGCGAGCGCGAGGGGATCGGTCAGATCGTGTGGAGCCCGCTGGCCCAGGGGGTGCTCACGGGCAAGTACCGTCCCGGCACCCCGCCGGCGGGGAGCCGCGCCGCGGACCCCACCGCCTCGCGCTTCATGTCGGCGTTCCTGACGCCCGAGGTGCTGGAGCGCGTCGAGAAGCTGCGGCCGATCGCCGCAGAGCTCGGCGTGACGACGGCGCAGCTCGCCCTCGCCTGGTGCCTGCAGCGCACCGACGTCGCGAGCGTGATCGTCGGTGCGACCCGCCCGGAGCACGTGGTCGAGAACGCCAGGGCCGCGGACGTGAAGCTCACGCCCGAGGCCCTGGGACGGATCGAGGCGCTCTTTCCGGCCTAGGCCTTCGAGATGTTGACCGTCTGCAGCTCGGTGAAGCCGAGCAGCCCCCACGGCCCGTTCTCGACGCCGATTCCCGACCACTTGGCGCCGCCGAACGGCGCGTTGGGCACGATCGCGAGGTGCTGGTTCACCCACGCGGTCCCGCAATCGAGCTGGCCGGCCAGCTCGGCCGCGCGCTCCGGATTGCTCGACCAGACCGACCCGGAGAGGCCGTACATGGTGCGGTTGGCCCGCTGCACCGCGTCCTCGACGTCGCGGTACGGCAGCACCGGCAGGGCGGGACCGAACTGCTCCTCGTCGACGAGCCGCGTCCCTTCCGCGATGCCGGTCACCAGCGTCGGCGCGATGAAGTAGCCGCCGCCGGCGGGCGCAGCGCCGCCCGTCACGCAGCGGGCGCCGTGCTTCTTGGCATCCTCGAGCAGCTCGTTCACGCGGTCGAATTGCATCTTGTTGTTGAGCGGCCCGAGCTGCGTGTCCTGCTGCATGCCGTCACCGACCTTCACCGACTTGGCGACAGCGGCGAGCTCGTCGAGCACGGGCTGGTAGATGCTCTCGTGGACGTACAGGCGCTTGATGGCGCTGCACACCTGACCGCTGTTGGTGAAGGCGCCCCAGAACAGCTTCTCGGCGACCTTCTTCGGGCTCGCGTCGTCGAGGACGATCGCCGCGTCGTTGCCGCCGAGCTCGAGGGTCACGCGCTTCAGATCGGGCGCGGCCGCGGCGGCCACCTTCTTCCCGGTCGCCACCGAGCCGGTGAACGAGATCTTGCGGACCGCGGGGTGTCCCGTGATCCACGCGCCGAGCTGGTCGTTGCCCGAGACGATGTTGACCACGCCGGGCGGCAGCGCATCGCGGATGATCTCGCCGAGCTTCAGCGTCGAGAGCGGCGTGAAGGGCGACGGCTTCAGGACGATCGTGTTCCCGGCGAGCAGCGCGGGAGCGACCTTCCAGGCCGCGAGCATCACCGGGTAGTTCCACGGCGTGATCGCGCCCACCACGCCATACGGGCGGCGGCGGATCTCGAGGCGCACGTTGGCGTCGTCCTGCAGCACCTCGACCGGGATGTCGAGCGACGCGGTGTACTGGAACCAGATGGCGGTGCCGAAGAGCTCCTCGTTGGCGCGCGTGAGCGGCTTCCCCTGCTCCTGGGTGAGGATGGGCGCCAGCTCCCCGAGGCGCGCCTTCACGGCCTCCGCACAGTCGACCAGCGCCTTGCGCCGCTTCGCCAGGTCCCGGCGCCAGATCGGGAACGCCTTCGAGGCGGCCTCCATGGCGGCGTCGAGCTGCGCGCGGCTGCACTCGGGGGCCTGCGCGAAGACCTTCCCGGTCGCCGGGTTCACCACGCCGAACGTGCTGTCGCCGGGCACGCTCTTGCCGTTGATCGTCATCGTGAAGTCGCTCATCGATCTCTCCTCGTGGATGGATGGTGTGACAGGCGGGTCAACGCCCGGGCGCCTTGTGCAGGACGCCGGGCGGCGCCGACTCGAGCGGCGGATTCGGATCCGCGAGCAGCCGCTCCGCCTCGTCGCGGTCGGCCGCACCGAGCGTCGCGGTGTCAGTGCACCACTCGACGAGCGTACCGCTCGGGTCGACGGTGTAGATCGACACGCACCAGCCGTGGTCGATCTCCATGACGTCGTGACCGAGCGCGAGCCAGCGGCGCTTGCGGCTGTCGATCTCGTCGAGGTCGTGCGCGCGGAAGGCAATGTGGTTGGCCCACACGGGGAGGCCGAGCCCGGTCGAGAGGGCCGGCGACCAGTCCGCGGGCAGGCCGGCGTCGTGCAGGTCCCAGAAGGCGATCATGTCGCCGCCCGGCGTGCGGTAGAAGACGTGCTTGGCCCAGCCACCCTCGGGCGACTTGCCGGCCACCACCTTGGCCAGCTCGAAGCCCATCGCCTCCGTATAGAAGCGGTGCGTGGCCTCGAGGTCGCGGGTGGCGAGGGCGATGTGATGAAAGCCCATCTCGATCCTCCCGATCTGGGATCCGCGTCGGCACCGATTGTAGCGGCGAACGGCGCGCGGGCGCCCGACCTCCGGCCGTGGCAGTCTCCGGGCGTGCAGCCGAGGACGGACGTCGGGCTCACCCACGTGGCGCTGGTGGTGCGCGACGTCACCGCCAGCATCGCGTTCTACGAGCGGTTCGCCCGGATGCAGGTCGTGCACCGACGGCGCGAGGCGACCGAGGTGGCCTGGCTCTCGGACCTGACGCGGCCCTTCGTGATCGTGCTGATCGAGGGACGGGTCGACGCGCGACTTGCCGGCTTCTGCCACCTGGGGCTCGGCTGCGCCTCCCGCGAGGAGGTCGACCGCCTATGCTCGGAGGCAACGCGGGATGACCGGCTCGCGCTCGGACCGATCGACTCGGGCTATCCCGTCGGATACTGGGCCTTCATCCGCGACCCCGACGGCCACAACCTCGAGATCTCCTACGGACAGGAGGTGGGCCTGGCGGTCGCCGAGGCCCGCAAGGAGGCGGTGCGATGAAGGTGCTGCGCGGCCATCACGTCTCGTTCGCGGTGCGGGACCTCGCCGCCTCGCGGCGCTTCTACGGCGAGATGCTCGGGTTCGGCGAGATCGCCCGCCCGTCGTTCGGGGTGGCCGGCACCTGGTACCGCATCGGCGACACCGAGGTGCACCTGATCGAGGCGCCGGCCGGCTTCGAGACGGGATCCCCGCCGCCCAAGCTGTCGCCGCTCGCCAACCACGCCGCCTTCCAGATCGACGACTACGACGCTGCGGCGGCGGCGCTGCGCGCCCACGGCCTCGAGGTGCTGGAGACCAGCGCCGAGCTCGGCCAGCTCTGGGTCCGCGACCCGGACGGAAACGTGATCGAGCTGATCAGTCCGCCGGGAGCTCGCGCAGCTCGCGGATGATCCGGTAGACGCGCCCCTGGGCGCCGCCGCGCAGCGCGTCCATGATCATGCCATCGGGATCACATCCCTCCGCGGCGCCGAGCAGCCGCTCGAAGCTCAGCAGGAAGTTCTCGCTGTGGCGGCTGCGGATCGGCGTGCCCCAGAACAGCTCGCGGGCCGCGCGGTCGCCGTCGGCCGCGAAGCGCAGGCTGATCATGCGGCGGCAGAAGAGCGTCTGCTCGCCGGTCGAGAGCCGGCTCCAGAGCGCGTCCATCTCCTCGTCGCTCACCACGCCGTCGCCCGCCGAGCCCTGGCTCGACATGTAGAGGAAGCCGGCAATCGTATCGAGCTGGCGACCCACCATCTGGGCCAGATCGATGAAGGTGTCCTGACGCGCGTGCAGCTCGTTGGCGGCGATCGCGCGCGTCTGCACCTCGGCGTGCTCTGCCGTGCGCTGCATCAGCTCGTACTGGCGCTGGATCGCTCGGTTGTTCCCGGCGAGCTCGCTTTGCTGCAGCGAGAGCCCGAGCACCAGCCAGAGGAAGGCGAGTGGCGCGAAGGCGCCCTCGATGAACTGGCCGACGTCGCCGAGCGATTGGTGGAAGAAGCGGTCCCAGCCGATCGAGCGGTCGATGTAGACGAAGCCCGCCGTGAGCCAGCCGGCGGTGAGGACGAGCCCGAGCCAGACGCGCCAGTCGCTGCGGCGCGGCTCGGCGTCGCTCATCGGGCCGCGATCCCCACCGCCACGCGCGCGCAGAGCGCGCCGACGGCTCCGGCCGCCGGGAGCGTGAAGAGCCAGGCGAGCGCGATGTCGCGCGTCAGCCCCCAGCGCACCGCGGACAGCCGCTCGCTGGCGCCCACCCCCATGATCGAGGTCGTGATCACGTGCGTCGTCGAGATCGGGTAGCCGAGGTACGCGGTGCCGAGCAGCACCGCCGACGCCGCCGTCTCGGCCGCGAAGCCGTGCGCCGGCGTGAGCCGCACGAGCCGCATCCCGAGCGTACGGATGATGCGCTTGCCGCCCGCGTAGGTGCCGAGCCCCATCGCCGCGGCCGATGCGAGCTTGACCCAGAGAGGCACGTCGAGGCTCGGGATCGCGCCGCCCGCGAACAGCGCCAGCGTGATCACGCCCATCGTCTTCTGCGCGTCGTTCGAGCCGTGGCTGAACGCCATGACCGAGGCGGAGCCGAGCTGCGCCAGGCGGAAGCGGCGCATGGCGCGACCCGGGTGGGCTCCGCGGAAGATCCAGAAGATCGAGACCATGATGGCGATGCCGAAGGCGAAGCCGATCAGCGGGGCCAGCACGGTGGGGATCAATACCTTGTCGAGGATCCCGCGCCACTGGACCTGCTGCGGCCCCGCGGTCGCGAGCACCGCGCCCGCCACGCCTCCGATGAGACAGTGCGAGGAGCTCGACGGCAGCGCCCACCACCAGGTGAGCAGGTTCCAGGCGATCGCGCCCACGAGCCCGCCGAGCATCACCGGCGCCGTGACCGCCGCCGGCTCGACGATGCCCTTGGCGAGCGTGGCCGCCACGTGCGTCGAGACCACGGCGCCGATCACGTTCAGGACCGCGGCGGCCAGGAGCGCGACGTTCGGGGGCACCGCGCGGGTCGAGATCGAGGTGGCCACCGCGTTCGCCGCGTCGTGGAAGCCGTTCGTGTAGTCGAACAGCAGCGCGACGGCGACCACGGCGAGCAGGAGGCCGTGCATCAGGCGTTCTCGAGCACCACGCCTTCGATCACGTTGGCGACGTCCTCGCAGCGGTCGATCGCCGCCTCGATGTCCTCGTAGATCTCCTTCCACTTGATCAGCGTCTTCGGATCGCCCTCCTCGCGGAACAGCCGCGCCGTCGCACGCCGCAGCAGCCGGTCGTTCTCCTTCTCGACTGCCTTCACCGCGTTGCACAGCACGCGCACCTCCGCGGCCGAGAGCCGTTGCCGCAGCGCATCGACGGTCCGTTGCATCGCCTCGACGGCGCGCACCAGGTGGTCCGCCATCTCACACATCTCCGGGGTCGGCTGCTCGATCTCGTAGAGCCAGAGCCGCTGCGACACCGCCTCGATGTGGTCCATGATGTCGTCGAGGCGGCTCGCGATGGCGAGCACGTCGCTGCGGTCGATCGGGGTCACGAACGACTCGTGCACCCGCTCGATGGCGCGCTGGCACAGCGCGTCGGCCTCGTGCTCGACCGAGCGGATGCGCGCGGCGCGCTCCTCCGCCTGGCCGCTGCCGAGGTCTGCGACCAGCGCTCGCAGCAGCCCGGCCCCTTCGACCGACAGCGCCGCGTGGCGCGAGAAGAGCTCGAAGAACTCGGGCTGGCGGGGCAGCAGGCTGCGCAGCATGGGCACCTCCCCTCCGGAGCGCGGGATCCATAGCACGCGCGACCCTGCCCGCCCGCGCCGTGATATGTTGGCGTTTCGCTGCAGGCGCCCGATCGGGAGAAGGCCATTCGCTGCGGCCGCTGCGAGCACGAGAATCGCGAAGACGCCCGCTTCTGCGATGCCTGCGGCGCGTCCCTGGAGGCCTCGTGCTCGGGCTGCGGTCGCCTGCTGCGACCGGGCGCGCGCTTCTGCGACGGCTGCGGCGCCGCGGTGATCGCGGCGGCGCCCGCCGAGGGTGACCCCCCGTCCCGGCAGCCCCTCTCCTACACACCCGCGCACCTGGCCGAGCGGATCCTGCGCCAGCGCTCCGCACTCGAGGGGGAGCGCAAGATCGTGACGGTGCTCTTCGCCGACGCGGTGGGCTTCACCTCGATCGGCGAGCGGGTGGATCCCGAGGACCTCCATGCCTGGATGGAGCGCTGCGTCCAGGCGCTGCTCGCCGAGGTGCACCACTTCGAGGGCGTGGTCAACCAGTTCACCGGCGACGGCGTGATGGCGCTGTTCGGCGCCCCGCTCGCGCTCGAGGACGCGCCGCGCCGCGCCGTGATGGCGGGCCTCGCGATGCAGTCCGCGATCCAGCCGCTGGCGCGCGAGATCCACGCCACGCGTGGCATCGAGTTCCGCATGCGCATCGGAATCCACACCGGCCCGGTGGTGGTGGGCCGCATCGGCAACGACCTGCGCATGGACTACACCGCGATCGGCGACACGACGAATCTCGCGGCCCGCCTGCAGGCGGCCGCGGCGCCCGGCTCGGTGCTCGTCTCAGAGGCGACCCACCGCCTCGTCGAGGGCCTGTTCGAGGAGCGCTCGGTCGGTCCCCTCGAGCTCAAGGGCAAGAGCCAGCCGGTAGCGGCCTTCGAGATGCTCTCGGAGCGCCGGGGGCGCCGTCGCATCGACGTCCTCGCCGACCGCGGGCTCACGGCCTTCACGGGCCGCGAGCACGAGCTCGCCGCGCTCACCGACGCCTTCGAGAGCGCGCGGCGAGGGAGCGGCCAGGTGGTGTTCCTGGCCGGCGACGCCGGGATCGGGAAGTCGCGCCTGCTCTACGAGTTCCGGAGCTCGTTGGCCGGAGCGCCGCACGTGTGGATCGAGGGGCGCTGCGCCTCGTACGGAAGCGCGACCGCCTTCCTGCCGATCGTCGACGCGCTCAGACGTTGGTTCGGTATCGACGACCGCGACGACGAGGCGGCGGCCGTCGCCAAGGTCGACGCGGCCGTGCTCGCGCTCGGCGCCGACCTGGCCTGGGCGCTGCCGTTCGTGCGTCTCCTGCTGTCGCTGCCGGCGGGCGACGAGGCGGCCGCGGCCCTCGACGCCGCGAGCCGCCGCAGCCAGACCTTCGGGGCGCTCAAGGCGCTCGCGCTCCGCGCCGCCGCCACAGACCCGCTGGTCCTGGCGATCGAGGATCTGCACTGGATCGACCGCGCATCCGAGGAGTACCTGGCCTTCCTGGCGGACGTGGTGCCGGGGATGCGCGCGCTCCTGGTGTGCTCGCACCGGCCCGGCTACCGCCAGCCCTTCGGCGACCGCAGCTACCACGCCCGCGTCGCCCTGCGGCCGCTCTCCGACGCCGAGATGGCGCGCATGACCCGCTCGCTGCTCGACAGCCGCGAGGTGCCGCCCGCGGTGTGCGAGCTGGTGGCGCGCAAGGCCGAGGGGAACGCGCTCTTCGTCGAGGAGGTCGCCAAGTCGCTGCTCGAGCAGGGCGTCCTGCACCGCGAGGGCGAGGCGTTCGTGCTCGATCGCGCCCCCGAGGCCATCGCGGTGCCGGACACGATCCACGACCTCCTGATGGCGCGCATCGATCGGCTGGGCGAAGAGCCGAAGCGCGCGATCCAGGTCGCCTCGGTGATCGGGCGCGAGTTCGCCTTGCGGCTCCTCGCCCGGATCACCGAGGCCGGCGAATCGCTCCCGCACCAGGTCGAGGAGCTGCGCGCGCTCGAGCTGATCTACGAGAAGGCAGCGCATCCCGAGCTCGCGTACATGTTCAAGCACGCGCTGACCCACGACGCCGCCTACCGGAGCATCCTGCGCGAGCGTCGCAAGGGACTGCACCGCACGATCGGGCTCGCCATCGAGGCGCTCTACGCCGACCGCCTCGCGGAACACTACGAGACCCTCGCCCACCACTTCGAGCACGGCGAGGACTGGGATCGCGCGCTCGACTACCACGAGCGCGCTGCCGCCAAGGCCGCGGCAAGCTACGCGAGCGCCACCGTCGCCGAGCACTGCCGGAGCGCGCTCGCCATCGCCGACCGGCTCGGCGCGGCGGTCACCGCGGACAGGCGCCGCGCGCTCGAGGAGCGACTCGCGCTGGCCTGCCTCTACCTCTCCGAGTACCGCGCCTCGGCCGAGGCCTTCGTGCGAGCTGCCGGGCAGAGCGCCGACCCGCTGGCCCGCGCCCTGAACCTCGGTCAAGCAGGACACAGCTACGTGTGGGCGCACGACTTCGACCGCACGCAGGAGGTCGCCTCCGAAGCGCTCTCGATCGCGCGAGCCGGTGATGCGGCGGCGGGGGAAGCCATTGCGCTCACGGCCGAGGCCTTCCGGCAGGTCGTCGCGTTCGGTGCGATCGACGCCTTCGAGGCGCTCTCGCGCGAAGCGCTCGCCCGCGCCCGGGCGACGGGCGACGAGATCGGCGCGACGGTCGCCGGCGTCTTCCTTTTGGATGCGGCCGAGTGGACCGGCGACTTCAAGCGAGCCCTGGAGATCGGCGAGCCGCTGGTGCCCATCGCGCGCCGCCTCGGCCTGGCGCACATGTTGTTCTGGTCGTCCTGGTTCGTCGGCAAGGCGGCCTGCTGCCTCGGCGACTACGGCCGCGCGCTCTCGCATCTCGAGCAGGCCCGCGAGACCACGGAGCGGATCGGCGACCGCGCCTGGCGCTCCCGCATCCTCAACACGCTCGGCTGGTGCTATGGCGAGATCGGGAGCTACGCGCGCGCCATGGAGCACAACCGCCTCGCCGCCGAGCTCGCGCGCGAGTTCGGCGACGACGAGATCATTGCCAACGCCGAGATCAACCTCGCCTTCGACCACATGGCGCTCGGCGAGACCGCCCGCGCCGGGGAGCTGCTCGCGCGGCTGCGCGAGCGCGTGGCCCGCGCGAGCCCGTTCATGCGCTGGCGCTACTCGCTCCACCTCGAGCACGCGCTCGGCCGGGAAGCGCTCGCCCGGGGCGCTCCCGATCGCGCGCTCGCGTGTGCGCGCGAGGAACTCGCCGGCGCGGTCCGCTTCCGCGCTCGCAAGCTCGAGGCGCGCGCCCGCCTGCTCGAGGGCGAGGCGCTGCTCGCGATGGACGAACGCGAGAGCGCGCGCGGGGCCCTGCGCGAGGCGGTCCGCGTCGCGGAGTCGATCGGCCATCCGCGCGGCGCATGGCGGCCGCTGCGCCGCCTGTCCGAGCTGGCCCGCCGCGCGGGCGCGGCGGAGGAGGCCGCGCAGATCGAGGCGCGCGCTGAGGGCATCGCCGACGCGCTCGCCCGCTCGCTCGAGGAGCATCCGGAGCTGCTCGCCTGCCTGCGCGCCGCGCGCTGAAGGGAGGGGCGGAGCCCGACGGCACGCGCGCGCACGGTGCCGCCGGGCTCCGGGCGACGACCTTCCGGGTTGGGGGAGACTCGTCGCCAGATGGGAGGAGCTTGGGCCGCTCCGCGGCGCGGCGCTGTGAAGCGCGTCACAGGTCAGCCGAACTCCACGACTCCGAAGCGTTCCGGCAGGTGGAAGTCGGGGGGATCGGCGAACGTCGGCGACCAGGCGCTGAACTGCCCGCCGCCGGCCGCGTCGATGCGGAAGAAGTTGGCCCGCCAGCGATCGCCGGGGCGCGGAGCCACGCCGCCGGGCAGCGACGCGAAGGGGATGGCCCACTCGACGCTCCACCAGCAATCCGGCCCGCCCTCGCCTCCCGGCCGGCCCTTCAAGGCTCCGCGCACGCGAACTGCGCGCTGCCAGCCCTCGCAGCGCCACCCCCGGTCGACGCGCATCCCGCGGCGCCGTCGCTCGGGGCTCTCGACGAGCGCCTCGAACCACGCCCCACGCGGGCTCGTCTCGAGCTCGACGTAGCGCCGCACGTCGCCGTCGGGCGCGAGGAAGGCCTCGACGACCTCCTCGGTATAGATCGGCGCGTTGCGGCCGCTGAAGCTCCCCCAGATGTCGCGGTCCGCGCACTGGAAGGCGACGTAGAGCTGCGCGTCGTCGCGGCACACGCGCACCGCCGTCGGCTGGAAGACCACCGAGGGATCGAGGGGCGGTGCATCGCGCGCCAGGTGGCGCAGCGCCGCGTCCTCGTCGGGGGTCGCACCCCGCCCGTCCGACGGCACCAGCCAGAGCGGCGCGATCGACGGCCAGGGCGCCTTGTGGACGTCGCCGTCGACGCGGATACCATGCGCGATCCGCGGGCAGACGAAGTGGGGAAGCGCTGCGCCGTGCAGATCCATCGAGCGCCATGAGTAGCGACCCGCTCCGTCCGGCGCCGCCGCGCGAGCGGCTGCGCGCCGTCGCGGAGGCATTCGCGATCGCGGGCCGCTGGGTCTCGTCGGCACCCTACGGCAACGGCCACATCAACGAGACGCTGGTCGCGGTGTTCGACGAGGGCGGACGCGAAACCCGCTACCTCCACCAGCGCATCAACCGCCGCGTGTTCGCCGAGCCCGAGAAGCTGATGGAGAACATCGCGCGGGTGACCGCGCACCAGCGCGCCGCGCTCGCGCGAGAGGGCCTGCCCGACGCCGAGCGCCGCGCGCTCTCCCTGGTGCCGACACGCGACGGGACGCCGTTCCACCGCGACGCCGAGGGCGAGAGCTGGCGCACCTATCGCTTCATCGAGCGCGCCCACAGCCGCGAGGTGGTGGGGTCGGCCGCGGACGCACTCGCGGCGGCCGAGGCCTTCGCCCGCTTCCAGGCGCAGCTCGCGGACCTCCCGGGCGCGCGGCTGCACGAGACGATCCCCCGCTTCCACGACGCGCGCCATCGGTTCGAGACCCTGCTGCACGCCGCCCGCGAGGATTCGGAGCGCCGTCTCGCTGGCTGCCGTGCGGAGCTCGACGCGATCCGCGTCCGCGAGTCGGCCCTCGACGCATTGCGGCCGGCCGAGCTCCCCGAGCGCATCGCGCACAACGACACCAAGCTCAACAACGTGCTGCTCGACGACGAGACGGGCGAGGCGGTCTGCATCATCGACCTCGACACCGTGATGCCCGGCCCGGTGCTGCACGACTTCGGCGACCTCGTGCGCACGGCGACCAGCACCGCCGCCGAGGACGAGCGCGACCTCTCGCGCGTGCGGGTCGAGCCGCCGCTCTTCGCGGCGCTGGTCGAGGGCTACCTGCGCGGCGCGCGGAGCTTCCTCACCGGCGCCGAGCGCGCCGCACTCGTCCCATCGGGCCGGCTGGTCACGCTCGTGCTCGCCATGCGCTTCCTCGCCGACCACCTCGCGGGCGACCGCTACTTCCGCATCCACCGCGCGGGACACAACCTCGATCGATGTCGCGCCCAGCTCCGCCTCGTCGAGAGCATGGAGGAGCAGCGCGCGCGGATGGACGAGCTGGTGGAGGACGCGGCGGCGCGGCGGCGCCTGCTCGACGGCTGACGCCGCTCGGGCGCCGCCTTGGCGAACCGCGGGGATGCCCTAGCTTGGCCGCCGGGGAGGAGCGGAGGGGATGAGCGATCCGATCCTGATCGGCGTCGGCTCGACCGAGGCGCAGATGCTGCCGCTCCGGGTGCTCGCCTGGACGCTGCGGAAGCACACCCGGCGCGAGCTCGAGATCGTGCCGCTCTGGCAGGCGCGAATCCCGGTGCCGCTGCCGAAGGACCGCGAGAACCAGCCTCGCACCCCGTTCACCTTCCAGCGCTTCCTCCTCCCCGAGCTCGGCGGCTTCGCGCGGAAGTCGATCTACCTCGACTCGGACATGATCGTCTTCCGCGACATCGGAGAGCTCTACGACACGCCGCTGGACGGCGCGGACGTGCTCGGCTGCGAGGGCACGCCCGGGCGACGCGCGGTGTTCAGCGTGTTGCTGATCGGAGAGAGCACGCGCTGGCGCGTCTCGGAGATCGTCGACGCCCTCGACCGCGGTGCGCTCACCTACGACGCGCTGATGTACGACTTCCAGGTTCCGGGCCGCATGGTGCCCCGGCTCTCCTTCCGCTGGAACTCGTGCGAGCTCTACGAGCCCGGCGAGACGCGCCTCCTCCACTACACGGACATGTGGAAGCAGCCCTGGCTGGTGCGCTCGAACCCGCTCGCCGAGCTGTGGGTGCGCGAGCTGTGCGAGGCGGTCGAGGCCGGCGCCATCGAGATCGACTTCCTGGAGCAGTGCGTGGCGCGGCGCTGGATCCGGCCGTCGCTCGTGTACCAGGTCCGCCGCGGCATCACCGATCCCGCGCGCCTCCCCCTGCGGGTCAAGCTCGGAGACCTTTCGTTCGATCGATACGCCAGGCGCCAGGAGTACCGGATCTTCTGAGTCCTCCCCGCAGGGCGGCGCGACTTGACGGGCCGGTCGGTAGACCTACGCTCCGCCCCGCCCTCGCCCAGCCCGCGCCGGAGCGATCCCTCTCCCTCGCGACGCGCCCGCAGGAGCCCCGTGCGAAAGATCCTTCGGTTCTTCTTCCAGTCCGGCGGGCGGACGCCCTGGATCGTGGTCGGGGCCCTGCTGGTCGCCAGCCTGCTCGAGGGCGTCGGCGTGGCCAGCCTGGTGCCGCTGCTCAGCCTCGCGACCGGGCAGGAGACCAAGAGCACCGCGCTGATGACCACGACCCGGGAGGTGGTCCAGCGCCTGGGTCTCCCGCTCGAGGTGGGCTTCCTCGGCGCCTTCATCGTCACGGTCCTGCTGCTGACGTCGGTGATCCAGTTCTTCGCGGCGCGGCACGTCGGCAACGTCGTCTCCGATCTGGTCGCGGTGCTGCGCCTGCAGATGATCAAGAACCTGTTCCGCGCCCGCTGGAGCTGGCTGGTGAGCTATCCGGTCGGTCGCTTCGTGTCGGCCCTCGGCGGCGAGATCGGGCGCGTCGGCGAGGCCTACCAGCTCTCCGCCCAGCTGATCTCGCAGTCGATCCAGTGCGTGGTCTCGTTCGGGGTCGCGTGCCTGATCTCGTGGCGCCTGGCGCTGTGCGCGCTGGCGCTCGGCGCGCTCACGGCCCTCGCGCTCCAGTTCCTGGTCCGCCTCTCGCGGAAGGCCGGTACGCAGCAGGTCCGCCGCAGCCGCGAGATGGTCGTCTTCCTGGTCGACTCGCTCAGCAACCTGAAGCCGCTGCGTGCCACGGCGCGCCAGGCGGCGTTCAGCAACCTGCTCGAGGAGAAGAGCGCGGCGGTGCGCAAGGCGTCGCGGCGCCAGGTGCTGGCGAAGCAGGGCATGCGCTCCGGACAGGACGCCCTCGGCCTGCTCTTCCTCTCGCTCGGCTTCACGCTGGCCTGGGCGGTCTGGAAGGTCTCGGTCGTCGAGGTGCTCGTCGTCGGCTTCCTGCTGAAGAAGACCACCTCCGCGATGAGCCGCGTGCAGCTCTCCTACCAGGACCTGGCCGAGGTCTCGATCCCGTTCGCGGACGTGCACCGCCTGATGGAGAAGGCCGCGTCGGTGCCGGAGCCGAACCCCGGCACGGCGCCCGCCCACTTCGAGCGCGACTGCCGCCTCGACCGCGTGAGCTTCTCCCACGGCGACCGCCAGATCCTGCACGACGTCTCGATCGTCGTCCCGGCGGGATCGCTCACCGTGATGAAAGGCCCGTCCGGCGCCGGCAAGACCACCATCGCCGACCTCCTGCTCGGCCTCCACGTCCCGTCTAGCGGCCGGGTGCTCGTCGACGGCGTCCCGCTCGAGGAGCTCGACCTCGAGAGCTGGCGGACCATCGTCGGCTACGTGCCGCAGGAGCTCGTGCTCTTCCACGACAGCGTGTTCGCGAACATCCAGCTCGGCGACCCCGCGATCGACGAGGCGCGCGTGCGCGAGGCGCTCGAGCTCGCGGGCGCGTGGGAGTTCGTCGAGCGCCTGCCGCAGGGGATCCACAGCGTCGTGGGCCAGCAGGGAGCGAAGCTCTCGGGCGGTCAGCGCCAGCGGATCGCGCTCGCACGCGCGCTCGTCACGCGGCCGCGGCTTCTCGTGCTCGACGAGGTGACGAGCGCCCTCGACCCCGACACCGAGCGGCACATCATCCAGAGCATCCGCTCGCTCGCGAGCAAGATGGCGGTGCTCTCGATCACGCACCGCCCGGCCTTCCTCGACGCGGCCGACCGCATCTACAACGTCGAGGACGGCGTGGTCGAGGAGCGCAAGGTGCTGAAGGCGGTGGGCGGCTGAAGGGTCCCCGTCAGGCAATCCGGGCCCGCACGGCGGCCTGCAGATGCGCCTCGAGCCGATCCACCGCCCCGGCCCAGTCCCACCGCTCGAGGACCCGCTGTCGCGCGCGCCGTCCGATCGCCCGCGCGCGCTCGGGGTCGCCGAGCAGCGACGACAGTCGATCCGCCAGCGCGGCCGGATCGCCGTCCGGCAGCAGGAAGCCGTTCACGCCGTCCTCGACCGTCTCGCGCACGCCGCCCTCCGCGATGGCGACGACGGGCGTCTCGCACGCGTTCGCCTCGAGGGGAGCGAGGCCGAAGGGCTCGAGGATCGGCACGTAGAGCATCGCGCTCGCCCGCTGCAGCAGGTCGACGAGCGCCGCATCGGAGACGGCCGTCTCGACGCGAAGCGCGACGCCCGCCGCCACGGCCCTCTCCGCGACCCGGCCCCGATAGCGCTCCGAGACGTAGTTCCCGATCCACACGAGCGGTGGCCGCCGGCTCGAGGGGATGGCGGCGAGCGCGTCGATGGCGCGCTCCGCACCCTTGTGCACGTCCAGCCCGCCGACGCTCACGATGAACGGCTCGCGCACCGCCCGACCCGGCGCGAAGAGCGCCGCGTCGATGCCGAGCCGGCACACCCGCGACTCGAGCCCGTACGCCCTGCGCACGCTCTCGCGACTGAAGAGCGAGCTCACCAGGATCCCGTCGTGCGCGCTGGCGCTACGCCACTCCTCACGCACCTGGACGCGCAGGCCCTGGACCTTGGAGAGGTCGCGGAGGTAGCGGCGGATCTGGTGGAGCGAGGCGCGGCGCGGGATCGAGAGCGCACGCCAGGGGAGCTCCGGAGACGCCTCGTACAGGCTCCGGAAGGGCTCCTGGAGATAGAGGACCTTGGGGAGGCGGAGGTGTCGTCCGATCGGAGCGGCGCGCGTGAGCACGCAGGGATGCGCGAGGAGGACGTCGAACCGGCCGCGATCGATCTCCACGGCACAGCGCCGGCAGTGATCGTCGATGCGCTCGAGCATCCCCGTGGTGCGGCGATAGGGGGATCGGCGCTCGGCCCGGCTCGGCTCGTCGAGCGGAAGCACGTGCTCGGGCGCGAGGTCGCGGAGCGGGAGGACCGACGCATCCGCCGTGGGCGGGCACCAGATCTCGAGCTGATGACCCCGCGCCACCAGGCCCGCGACCTGATGGTAGAGGGCGCGCTTGCCCCCCCCCGAGCGCAGGTTGTGCCAGACGGCGATTCGCACGACGAACCCTCGACTCCGGCTCCGCGAACCCGCGTCGCGGTCCCGCGACGCCCGCGGGGACCCTCAGCGCCGCGCGAGTCTGACCGATGCGCTCCGCGAGGTCGACGGATCGCCGCTCGTGCACTACCCCCTTCCGGCGACCGACCCCCATCGAAACGTCGAGCCATGCACCGACCCTCTGCGGACGACTTGGAGCGCTCCAGCCCGCCGGGTGAGGCGGGGCAGCGCCCCACGCCTGCCTCGCGCGTGCTCGCGGCGCGCGTGCTCGCCCACTACCTCCCGCAGTTCCATCCGATCCCCGAGAACGACGCGTGGTGGGGACCCGGCTTCACCGAGTGGACCAACGTCGCGAAGGCGCGTCCGCTCTTTCCGGGGCACTACCAGCCCCACCTCCCGGCCGACTTCGGCTTCTACGATCTGCGGGTCCCGGAGACGCGCATCGCACAGGCCGAGATGGCGCGCGCCCACGGGATCGAGGGCTTCCTCTACTGGCACTACTGGTTCGCGGGCAAGCGGCTGCTCGAACGGCCGTTCCGCGACGTGCTCGAGAGCGGCGAGCCGGACTACCCGCTCTGCCTCGCGTGGGGCAATCACGATTGGACCGGGATCTGGGGCGGTGAGCCGGAACGCGTGCTCCAGCGACAGACCTATCCCGGCCCGGCCGACGACGAGGCGCACTTCTACGCGCTGCTCCCCGCGTTCCAGGACGCGCGCTACGTGCGCGTCGACGGGCGGCCGCTCTTCTTCGTGCTGCAGCCCGAGGCGATGCCGGAGCCGCGGCGCTTCACCGATCTGTGGCGCGAGCTCGCTCTCAAGGAAGGCCTCGGCGACCTCCACCTCGTCGC
>Ga0335069_10006535_pt1 | contig 16940 bp, 20 predicted proteins | sample Lox_Sample_11_FD_206714 | JGI IMG/M metagenome (GOLD analysis project Ga0335069, IMG submission 206714) | Soil microbial communities from Loxahatchee National Wildlife Refuge, Florida, United States - Lox_Sample_1.1 | ecosystem: Environmental > Terrestrial > Soil > Wetlands | place: USA...
ATACAAGACGCCGGGTGAAATACGTCTCAGCCAGAATTGGATTGGCGGTTCTAATCTGCAAAACGCTGTTTTCGTACCGCCGCATCCTGATGAGCTGGCAGATCTGTTATCTGATCTTGAGAAGTTCTGGCACCATAAAGAACTCGAGATCCCATTGCTTATAAAATGCGCTATGAGCCATTACCAATTCGAGACCATCCACCCGTTTTTAGATGGCAATGGGAGAACGGGGCGCTTGTTGATCACGCTTCAGCTCGTGGAAGCGGATATCCTCGGGAAACCAACGCTGTACTTGTCTGATTTTTTTGAGCGGAATAAAGGATCGTATTACGATGCATTAACCGTGGTTCGAGCTTCAAATGACATCGAGCAGTGGATCAAATTTTTCCTGACGGGTGTTATTGAAACCGCTGCAAAAGGGAAGACCACCTTCGAAAAGATCGTCGCGTTACGGCAACGGTATGAGCGAAAAATAATGGATATGGGACGAAGAGCTGAGTTGGGCCAGTTGTTTCTGATCGCGCTTTTCTCCCAGCCGATCATGACCATTAATCAAGTGGCCGAAAAATTCAACGTCACATTCGCTACCGCTATGCGGCTGGTTGATGAGTTTGAAAAGAGAGGCATTTTGAAGGAAAAAACGGGCTACTCACGCAACCGCTCGTTTGAATTATTTGAGTATGTAGATCTGTTTGAAAAATAAGCCGAATGACTATATCTCCATTCGCCACTCGGCGTAGCTTGCGGGGTCGATGCCGGTTTGCGCCGCGCCGTAGACGGCAGCGAGCTTTTGCGTGACCGTGCCGGCTGCGCCGGTGCCGATCGGGCGCTTGTCGATGGAAACGATGGGGATAACGCGCGCGGAGCTGCCGCACAAAAAGGCCTCGTCGGCGAGGTAGAGCTCGCTGCGGTCGACGGTGCGCTCTTCGGCCGCGAGGCCGAGGTCGCGGGCGATGCGGAGGATGCTGTCGCGCGTGATGCCTTCGAGGAGGTCGGCGCCGACGCTTGGCGTCACGAGCCTGCCGCCGCGCACGAGGAAAATGTTCGCCACGGTGCCTTCCGTCACGTGTCCCTGCGCGTCGAGGACGATGGCGTCGTCATAGCCGTTGAGGACCGCTTCGTTCTTTATAAGCGACGTGTTCGCGTAGCTACCGTTCACCTTGGCCCGCGGCGGGATGGCGTTGTCCGCGTTACGCGTCCAGCTCGAGACGCAGAGGTTCACGCCGCCGCGCGGGAGGATGCTGCCCATCGGATAGGCGTAGGCGGAGAGCGAGTGCGTGAGGCCGTGGATCTTCGTGCCGGCGATGAGCTCGTCGACGAAGACCGTCACGCGGACGAGCGTATCCTCGGCGATGGCGTTTCGGCGGACGAGGTCGAGCATGGTGGCCTCGAACCTTTCATACGGCCACGCAGGCGCGAAGTTGTGGAAATCCATGATCTTCGCGGAGCTCACGAGCCGCGCGTAGTGGTCCTTCAGGCGGAACGCGTACAATTTGCCCGTGGCCCCGTTCCGGTTCACGCCGAACACGGTGTAGATGGAAAGGCCGTAGAGCACCGGCGAGCTCGCGATGCTGACGTTCGCGTCCTTGAACGGCACGAACCCGTCGCGGAAAAATGCCTGGCTTTGCGAGTAATCGAATGATGGCATGCGGTGGGTGGGTGGCAACGGTATAGGACATAGTATAATAGAGGTACCCTGACCCATGCAAATCGACAGCTACGTTTCCGAGCGGCGGCGGAAACAGAAAAAGCGGAGGAAGTACTTCTGGAGCGTCGCCGTTTTCCTGGCGGCGTATTTGGTTTTCCTCAGCATCGTCGCGCTCTTCGTCCGGCTGCCCGCGTTCCACGAACAGCGGATCACGATCGTGGGCAATAGCGCCGTTTCGGCCGCCGACATCACGAACCTGCTCCAGGCGAGCGTCATCAAGGACGGCAACCTGCTTGCCGCGCCGGACAACGGCCTGAAGGCGATGCTCGGCTTCACGAACATGCTCGTCTGGCCCGGCGCGCTGCCGACCTCCACCGTGGCCGTCATCCCGCAGCTTGCGGACGTTTCGATCGCGAAAGATTATTTCCTGCACACGATCACCGTCACGGTCGCCGAGCGCCAGCCGTTCGCGGTCTGGTGCCTGATGGCGGCGGAGGACAGCTCGAGCAGCGATGCGTGCTACTGGATCGATGATACCGGCACGGCATTCCAGAGAACGCTCGATACGCAGGGCGGCGTGATCTCCGTCATCCACGATTACGCGCAGGGCGGGGTCGCGCTCGGCGGCAAGGTCCTGCCGGCCGACCTGCTCGCGAACCTGCTTTCGGTGCTTGGCGTGCTCAGATCGTCCGGCGTAGGCGTCGAAGATATTTCGATCCGGGACCTCGCGCTCCAGGAGGTCGACGTGACGACCTCCGCCGGGCCGCTGCTGAAGTTCAGTCTCCACTTCCCGGCCGACAACGATCTCGCCATCCTCGGGAACCTGGCCGCCAAGCCGGATTTCGGCGATCTGCAATACGTCGATTTCACCGTGCAGAACAGGGTGTATTATAAATAGCATGGGCATCCTTCCCGTCATCAATTGTCCCGACTTCGCGTGCGTGAAGCAGAAGGTCGAGGCGGCGAAGCGATTTCTGCCGGAGGGGAACTTTTTGCATTGCGACGTCGCCGACGGGACGTTCACCTTTAACAAGACCTGGGGCAGCCCGGCGGAATGGGCGAACCTGCGCGCGCCGTATCAACTGGAGGTGCACTTGATGATCGAGCATCCGGAAAAGGCGATCGAGGCGTGGATCGCGGCGGGGGCGCGGCGGTTCATCATCCATATCGAAACGGTGACGGACGAGGCGCTGGTGCGGATATTCGAACTTTGCGACCGGCGCAACATCGGGGTCGCGCTTTCCTCGAATCCCGAGACGGCGGTCGGACGCCTGGAACCGTACCTGGTACACTTTCCGATGTTCCAGGTTCTGTGCGTGCATCCGGGGTTGGCCGGCCAGCCGTTCCTGCCGCTTGCGCTTGAGAAAGTGAAGTGGCTCCGGCGCGAGTGCCCGCGTGCTATAATTGAAGTTGACGGCGGGATGGATCCGGAAACGGCGCGCCTGGCCAAAGGCGCCGGCGCGGATCTGATCGTGTCGTCGAGCTACCTCTGGAACGGAGGAAACGGCGGCGACCCGAAGGCCGCATATGAAATTTTAAAGCAGGTTTAACCCGTTTTTTAATGGAGCACCTTACCGACAAAAAGCTGAAGCACCTCGAGTTCATGGCGAACACGCTCCGCGCGGACGTGATCAAAATGGTCTCGCACGCCGGTTCGGGGCATATCGCCGGGCCGCTCGATATGGCGGAGGTTTTCACCGCCATGTATTTCCACATCCTGCGCCACGACCCGCGCAAACCGGACTGGCCGGAGCGCGACCGGCTGGTGCTTTCGAACGGCCATATCTGCCCGATCCAGTACGCCGCGCTCGCGCATGCGGGGTATTTCAAAGTGGAAGAACTGGCCACCCTGCGCCAGCTCGGCACGCGCCTGCAGGGGCATCCCCATCGCGGCGTCCTGCCCGGCATCGAGACGACGTCCGGCCCGCTCGGTTCCGGCATTTCGCAGGCCGCCGGCATCGCGCTGGCTGCGCGCATGGACGGGAAGAAGTGGCGCACCTATTGCCTCACTTCCGACGCCGAGCATGAGGAGGGGAATACCTGGGAGGGTGTCATGTTCGCCGGCAAGAACCGGCTCGCCAATCTTACGGTCGTGGTGGACCGCAACAACATCCAGATCGACGGCTTCACGGAGGGCGTCATGCCGCTCGAACCGTTCCGCGGGAAGTATGAATCGTTCGGCTGGCACGTGCTCGAGATCGACGGCCACTCGTTCGAGGAGATCGTCGCCGCAGCCGCCGAGGCGCAGGCGATCTACGAGAAGCCGACCTGCATCATCGCGCACACGATCCCCGGCAAGGGCGTGGACTTCATGGAGAACGACTACCTCTGGCACTCGAAACCGTTCAAGCCCGGGGAGGCGCAAAAGGCGCTGGCCGAACTCCGGACCTTGCGGGGGAGGATCAGGAGCGAGCATCAGTAGGGATCAAAGCTCAAATATCAAATATCAAAAATATGAAAATGATCAATTTCGTCCTCGGTCTCGGTACCGCCATCATCCTGTCGGCGCTCATCACGCTGGGGATCAAGGCGTTCTATCCGGAGCCGGCGCCGCCGCAATACCCGGACTACCCGCCATCCGCGCCGGTAGCGCCGTGCCCGTCGAACGATGCGCAATGCGCACAGCAGAACGCGCAGATCGAGGCGCGGCAGCAGGCGCAGATGGACCAGTATAACCAGGAGGAGCAGGCGTACGAGGATGCGAGCCAGGTCTATAACCGCAACATTTTTATCATTGCCAACATCGTCGGGATGATTGTGTTCGCTGTCGGGTTCTGGCTCCTGTTCGCCACGGCGATCGCGGCGCAGAGCGTGCCGATCGGCATCATGATCGCCGGCCTGTGGAGCATCATCTACGGCTATGCGCGCGGGTGGGGGAGCGTCAACGACCAGCTCAAGTTCTTCATCGGGCTCGTGATCGCCGCGATCGTCATCGGCGGCAGCATGTGGCTCGTGCAACGGTACGCGAAAAAGCGCGGAGGCGCCATGCCGTAGCGCCATGGGCCAGCACCGGGGCGAGCTTTGGGCGGTCCTGATCGTCGTCGCCGTCGGCGCGGGGGTTTTGGTCTTCGTTGCCGCCCGCGCGGTCGGCCAGGTGCTGGCCCTGCAGGGCGCACCGGGTGCCGGAGTCGATGCGCTTTCGGCTGAGACCATCGGTTGGGCGGCGTATCGGAATCCCGGATTCGGATTTTCGTTCCAGTACCCTTCCGGTTGGGAGATCATGACCACCACGCTCGCAAGCCAGCCGCCGTTCCTGGTCCTCGGAAATCCGCTTGACGGCACGAGTACCTACGCCGCGAGGATATCCATCGAGAACAATTCGAGCAGTCTGTCCTCCGGCGGGTTCGTGCACCAGATGCTCGCCGCGCTGCGGGCGCAGGACGCCGAAAATGCGAAAAGCGGCCCGGCGCCGCAGCTCGCGCCCCGCTTCGGATCGGCGTCGGTCTACCGGATCGGGCCGTACGACGCATACGAGCTTTCCGATGTTTTCGAGTTCGACCATGACGCCGACCAGGTTTACATCGCGGACGGGGATGTCGTTCTTGAGTTCGATTTTCCCGCCGCCGAAGAGAACCCGAACATCTCCCTGCCGGTGGCAAACAACGCTACGATCCGCGAGATCATGGAGACGCTGACGTTCGGATAGGACCGGCAGGGTCCGGGGTAAAAAAAGGCCGCCAGTTGTCCGGCGGCCTGCGGAGGCAAGGGGGGTGCTGCGCCCCTGCTTTACTCTCCGGATTTCATCTGCCGCTTTTGGATCGCTTCGTCGGCCCGGCGAAGCAATCCCTGGTCGGGCGTCACCGGCTGCAGGCTCTTCACGTATGCCCTTTGCCAGCGGTCGCCCGCTTTCCGGCCGTCGGATCCGGGTGCCGCCCGGGTCTGCCGGAAAGATGTTGCCAGCAGATGGTCGACGACCGCCTGATTGGCGGCAATGGCCGGCTGGTTCGTTTCCAGCCAGACCTTGAAAGCGCTGAGATAGTTCTTTTTTGCTATTTCTATCACCCACGCCGACGAAGACGGGTCGTTGATGGCATTGACGAGATCCCTTTCCGTTCCCAGCATAATGCGGAAAACGATCTTCCGGACCCGCCTCTCCTCGCGGCAAAGTTTTGTCCCTCGTGCGGAAGCATCCCTTATGTCGGGAGGGAGCCCTTCATAAGTACTTCCGATCGGCGGGGGACAGGCACCGGGCTTCCCGGCGCTGGCAGTTGCCGCCATGATCATGATAACCAGTGCGGCAAGAACGCGGCTCACGACAAACAGTTTCATAAACCTCACCTCCTCTGTCCATAGGCTACACATTCCGACCGGCCGCGTCAAATCCAAAACCAGCGCAACGGGAAACAGCCGCAAAAGCGGCTGTTTCCCGTTTCTCTGTCTGGCAAGAGCAGTATCCTACCACATGAACGACAGGCCCACTCTGCGTGCCTTGTCATCGTACCAGGCGGATGCTGAAGAAAACCTTAAGGAAAGTTAAAGAATATCTAAAAACAAAAACAGCCATAGGCATGGCCGTTTTTGTGCCAGACAGAGATTTTTCGCCCATGATCTGGACGCCGCTCTTCCGTATCATCATACTGCTGGCAAAAGCCGTGTCAAATTTGATTTAATAATTTTTTAACCCCAGCGTAGTTTCGCAGCCGCCATCCCTCCCGCCTCCGCGAACCCGGTGGAGGCGAGTGAAACCGGCAGCAGCCGAGGCTGCTGCTCGGGCCGGAACAGGTTCGCGGAGGCGGGAGGGATGGGCGGCTACTCGTACCGGAGCGCTTCGATCGGGCTCTTCCGGGCCGCCTGGCGGGCGGGGTAGATGCCGAAGACCATGCCGGTGAGACTGGAAACGGCGACGGCGGTAATGACGGCGGAAAGAGGGAACGCGAACGTCCACGCGACGGCGAGGACTTTGGCGATCACGAAATATGCCGCGGCCACGACCATCGCGCCGAGCGCGATGCCGATCACGCCGCCGATGAACGTGATCATGACCGATTCGATGAGGAACTGCTGGAGGATGTCGCCATCCGTCGCGCCGACGGCTTTCCGCAGGCCGATCTCGCGCGTGCGCTCGATCACGGAGACGAGCATGATGTTCATGATGCCGATGCCGCCGACGATGAGCGAGATGGAGGCGATAGCCGTGAGGAAGAGCGTGAGGACGTTCGTGATGTTGCCGAGAAGCGCGAGGACGTCCTGCTGGGTCTCGATCGTGAAGTCGTCCTTGTTCGGGTCCGTGATGCCATGGTCCTGCTCGAGGATCTGCTCGACCCGCGCCTTCGTGAAGTCGATGGTGTAACTGTCGTTCGCCTGCACCATGATGTCGTTGAAATAGTCGGTGCCGAGCATCTGCTTTTGGCCGACGGTGATGGGCACCAGCACGAGATTGTCCTGATCGATACCGAAGGCGCCAGTACCTTTCTTTTCCAGAACGCCGACGACGCGGAAGGAGATGTTCTGTACGCGGATGAACTGGCCGACCGGGTCCGAGCCGGCGCCGAACAGGGTGTCGGCGAGTTCGGAGCCGATGACGGCGACATGGTTGAACGCCTGCACGTCCTCGTCGGTGAATGGATAGCCTTCCGCGACGCCGAAGTTGCGGACCGTGAAAAAGTTCGCCGGCACGCCGTCGAAGGTCACCGTCACGTCGTTATCGGCGAAGACCGCGTCCGCCTGCCCGCGCACTTCTTCCGTGACGGCGGCGACGGACGGGTCGCGGGCAAGGGCGTCGGCGTCCTGCTGTTTCAGGCTGGTGACGATAATGCCCTGGGCCTGCGCGGGGGACGAGAGCCGGCCGTTGTTGCTCCCGCCCGGGATCACGATGATGAGGTTCGAGCCGAGTCCCTGGACCTGGTTCAGGATGTAATCCTGGGCGGACTGGCCGATGGACATGAGGATGATCACGGACGAGATGCCGATCACGATGCCGAGCATGGTGAGGAGCGACCGCATCTTGCCGTGCTTCAGGGTCGCCCGCGATGATCTGATGAGGTCCACGGTGCGCATGTTATTTGAAGAATTGGTCTTTCGAACTGCGCCGCGTTTTGACCGGGGCGTCGCTTTCGATCATGCCGTCGCGGATGGCGATGATGCGGTCGGCGAACTCGGCGGTGTACGTTTCGTGCGTGACGAGGATGACCGTGTGGCCGCGCCGGTTCAGCCCGTCGAGGATGTCCATCACCTGCGCGCCCGACTTCGAATCGAGGTTGCCGGTCGGTTCGTCGGCAAAGATGACGTTCGGATCGTTCACCAGCGCCCGGGCGATCGCGACGCGCTGCTTTTGCCCGCCGGAAAGTTTTCCCGCCTCGACGTACAATTTTTCCCCGATGCCGACCGATTCGACGGCCTGTTCGATCATCTTTTTCCGCGCCGCCGGCGGAACGGTCGAGTAGATGAGCGGGATCTCGATATTTTCGTACACCGTGAGGCGCGACAGGAGATTGAACGCCTGGAACACGAACCCCATGTCCTTGTTGCGGACGTGGGCAAGCTCGGCGTCCGACATATCGTCGATGCTTTTGCCGAGGAAGGTATAACTGCCGCCGGTCGGCCGGTCGAGGAAGCTCAGGATCTGGAGCAGGGTCGATTTGCCCGATCCGGACGGCCCGATGATGGAAACGAAGTCGCCTTTGTTGATCGTGAACGAAACGCCGCGGAGCGCCGAGGTCACTTCGCCTTCATCGGCATAGTCTTTTTTAAGGTCTTTGACGTCGAGCATATCATTGCGCTTTCAATCCGACATTGATGACCTGTTCTCCTGCCGTGACGCCACCCGTGATCTCAACGTTGCCGTTCTCGTCGCGGATGCCGAGGGTGACGGGGGTCTGCGTTATCTGCCCGTTCTGCAGGACGTCAACATAGGTGCCGCTTACGTTCTGGATGACCGCGTACTGGGGCAGGACCAGGGCGTTCTGGTCGGTCTTGGCCTGGATATCGAGGTTCGCCGTGAGGCCGCTCTTGATCCGCTGGTCTGCCTGGTTGAACGAGACCTTGACCTCGTAGTCGACCACGCCGCTCAGGATCGTCTCCGCGGGGTCGATGTAGAAAACCTTTCCATCGAATGTCTCGCCGGGAAACGCGTCGAAGGTCATCACGACCGGATCGCCGGGCGCGACTTTGCCGATGTCGGTCTCGGGGACGTACGCGTCAACTTCAAGGTCGCTGGCCGAGATGACCGACGTGACCGTTTGCCCGGCCGTGGCGATCTCGCCAACCTTCGCGTTCTGGACCGTGACGACGCCGCTGATGGGGGAAACGAGCGACGCCTGGCCGATCTCCACCTGGATCTGCTGGGCGTTCGCCTGGGCCTGCTGGACCGCTGCCTGCTGGGCGTTGATCTGCTGCCCGGTGGAACCGGCCAGCGTGACGGAAAGCGCCGCCTGTGCCTGGGCCACGGCAGCCCCCTCGGCCGCGATGCTTTGCGAGGTCGCGCTGATCGATGAGGCGGCGCTTTGGACCTCCGTCACCGCGTTGGCGACATCGGTTTTGTAAGCGGTCGCCGTCGCCGCCGGGAGGTTCACGTTGTCCACGACCGCGGTCGAGACCGTCGTGAGGAAATTTTCGATGACGTCCAGATGGCTGGCGGCGTCCGTGAGCGCCTGGGCGAGCGTGGAGGTCGATGCGTCCGGTTCAAGCGCCGCCAGTTCGGCCTGCCAGGCGTTCAGTTCCGCGCTGGCCTGGATGCGCTGGGACTGGGCGTTGTTCACCACCTGGGAATCGGTGACGGGGAAAGTGAGCTGGGGACTGTTCGTTTCCGCGTTCGTATAGAGCGGCGAGATCTGGTTGCGGACGGCGTCATTTGCTTTGGCGAACGCCGACGAAACGTCATTATCGGCACCGGCGTAAGTATTGGCAAGGGTCTGCTGGGCCGCCGCGAGCGCGGTTTGGGAGACCTGGATATTCTGGGGTGTCGGCCCGGCCTGGAGGTTGGCCAGGGTTGCCTGGGCCGCCGCGACGCCTGCCTGCGCCTGGGCGAGCTGGGCCTGGAGAGAGCTCGTATCAAGCTGCGCCAGCACGTCGCCGGCATTGACGGTATCGCCGGCCTGCCGGTAGACAGCCGCGATCCTGCCGCCGGTCTGGAACGCGAGGTCCAGGCTGTGCACCGGGGTGGTATTGCCCGTCACGCTGACGGTCTCCGTGATGGCGCCCTGGGTGACCGATACGAACTGGTATTGGCTGCCGCCGCGCGACACTGCCCACGCGATGGCCGCCGCCGCGACGACCACTACCGCGGCGAAGATGATAATAGTCCTTGTTTTCATGGTATTACTATTGTACCACGTCCGGGGCTTATCCACAGGAGGCCGTTGACGCGCGGTATTTAAGAGGTAGAATAGTTAAGTTACTTAATTATCCACCATGGACGCCATTATAGAGGTCAGGGACCTGGTCAGGCAGTTCGGCGATTTTACGGCTGTCGACCGCATTTCGTTCAGCGTGAAGCCGGGCGAGATATTCGCGTTCCTCGGGCCGAACGGCGCCGGCAAATCGACGACGATCAAGATGCTTACCACGCTGCTCCACCCGACGGGCGGCACGATATCGCTGAACGGGCATGATCCGGTGCGGGAACCGGAGGAGGTTCGCCGGTCGTTCGGCATCGTGTTCCAGGACCCGAGCCTGGATGACGAGCTGACGGCAAAGGAGAACATGGAGTTTCACGGCGTGCTTTACGATGTTCCGGCCAAATTGCGCAAGGAGCGCATCGAACAGCTTATGAGGTTCGTCGAGCTGTGGGACCGCCGCGACAGCCTGGTCAAGGAATTTTCCGGCGGCATGAAGCGGCGCCTCGAGATCGCCCGGGGGCTGCTTCATCATCCGAAAGTGATCTTTCTCGACGAACCGACGCTCGGCCTTGACCCGCAGACGCGCAATCACATGTGGAGCTATCTCCAGGAGCTCAACAAGACCGAGAACATCACGGTCTTCTTCACGACGCACTACATGGAAGAGGCCGCCCGCATCGCGCAGCGGATCGCGATCGTCGACCATGGCAGGATCGTCGCCGCCGGCAGCGCCCGGGAGCTCATGGCGCAGACCGGGACCGGTTCGCTCGAGGATGCGTTCCTGAAGCTGACCGGCAACGTGATCCGTGAAGAGGAAGCGAGCGGCGTGGACCGCCTGCGCCAAAGGGCGAAAATGTGGGGAAGGAGGAGATGAATTTCCAATTTCCAATTTTGCAATTTTCCATTGAACCTTGATCATCGAAAATTGATTGAGAATTAAAAATTGATAAGTATTGAAAATTACCATGAAGACCATTTATATCATGTGGCTGCGGGAATTGAAGCGGTATTTCCGTTCGAAGTCCCGCATGGTAGGGTCGCTCGGCCAGCCGCTCCTTTTCCTGCTGGCGCTTGGGTACGGCCTTGGTTCCGTTTTTCAGGCCGCCGGCCAGGGTAATTATTTCGACTTCCTGGCGCCGGGCATTATCGGCATGAGCATTATTTTTACCGCCATCTTTTCCGGCATCCAGCTTATCTGGGACCGGCAGTTCGGGTTCCTGAAGGAAACGCTCGTCGCGCCGGTCTCCCGGTTCAACATCATGCTGGGCCGGACGCTCGGCGGCGCCACGGTCGCGACGCTCCAGGGGGTCGTCGTTTTCATCCTGGCGATGGTGTTCGGTTTCCGTCCGTACAGCTGGCTCGCCGTTCCGGTCGTCCTTGTTTTCATGCTGCTCGTCGCGCTTCTTTTTACGGCGCTCGGCACCGGCATCGCATCGCTCCTCGAGGACATGCAGGGTTTCCAGCTTATCATGAACTTCCTCGTCATGCCGCTTTTCTTCCTTTCCGGCGCGCTTTTCCCGCTTTCGGGCCTGCCTGCGGTCCTGTCCGGCCTCACGATCATCGACCCGCTTTCATACGGCATAGATTCGTTCCGCGCGCTTCTCGTGAACAGTTCCCACTTCGGCCTCCCGCTCGATTTCACGGTGCTTTTCATCGTCACCCTGGCATTCCTCGCCGGCGGCAGCTACCTGTTCTCGAAGATAGAGGTTTAGCAACGTATCGGATCGAAGCTTCCGTTATCTTATCGACCGGCGGTATAATAGGGATGCGATGGTCAAACTCTCCCGTTCGAAGCTTGAGCTCTTCACCGAATGCCAGCGGTGCTTTTGGCTGGACGTGAAGCAGGGCGTGAAGCGGCCGCCGGGCTTCCCGTTCACGATCAACAACGCGATCGATGCTCTTCTGAAGGCGGAATTCGACGTGCATCGCGCCAAGGGGACGCGGCACGCGGCCATGAAAAAATTCAAGATCGACGCGGTCCCGTTCGCGCACGAAAATCTTGACCGGTGGCGGCATAACTTCACCGGCGTGCAGTTCGGGCACGAGGCGACCGGTTTTCTCGTGTACGGCGCCGTGGACGATCTCTGGGTGAACCCGGCGGGCGAGCTGATCGTCGTCGATTACAAGGCGACCGGGGCGGAGCATAAGATCCACGATTCTTATCGCCGGCAGATGGAGATATACCAGTGGCTCCTGCGCCGGAACGGTTTCGCGGTCTCGGCGACCGGATATTTCCTCTTTGCGCAGGTGAACAAGGGGAGGGGATTCGGCAACGGCGAGGCGGCGCTTTCCTTCGACCTCTTCATCGAGCCGCTCGTCGGCGATGATTCCTGGGTGGAGCATGCGATCACCGGGGCGAAGCGGGCGTACGATAAGGCCGCCGCGCCGGAAGCCGCGCCGGCCTGCGAATATTGCCATTACCGCGACGCCGCGGCGCACGCATTAAAAAAAGATTAAACAACATTTGCATTACGTTTGCCGACGCCTATGATAATAGGTATGGAACAGAAAATTATTTCGGTCATCGGAGAACTGAAAGACCAGATCGGCCGTTTGTCGGATACGATGGATGCGCGGATGGAGCATATGGAAACTGACATCCGGCGCCAGGGCGTGCTGATGGAGCAGATGCAAAGCGATATCTCGGCCCTGGGCGAGGAGCACGAGGTTCTGCATGGGCGGATCGACCGTGTCCAGGGCGCCGTTGCGCGGATCGAGGCGAAAACCGACGAGATAGACGTCCGTCTCATCCGCGTTGAGGCGAAGGTGGTGGATATTGGCGATCGCCTGGCCCTGGTCGAGGTAATATAAGAGGATGCTGGTCTTTACGCGGCATGCGCGGGCAAAAATGGGCTTCTACAAGCTTTCCGAGTCGCGGGTCCGGCATGTGCTCCATGCGCCGAAGCGGATCGAGGAGGGGGTCGCGCCGCGGACGGTGGCGATGATGTATCCGGCGAAATCGCACGAGATCTGGATAATGTTCCAGGAGAAACCCGGGGAGCGCGTGATCATCAGCGCCTGGCGATATCCGGGCGTGACGAAACCACGAAGCCAGGTTACCCTGCGGATGGCGCGGCAGGCGTATCGGGAATTTCTCGATGGCCATGAAGACCAAATAAAATTAAATAAAACAAAATGATCCTGACCAGTCCTTCGTTCCAAAATGATGGCAATATCCCGAAGAAGTTCACCTGTGACGGAGGGGGTATCAACCCTGAGCTGCAGATCCAGAACGTTCCACCGGGCGCGAAAAGCCTGGCGCTCATCGTGCACGATCCCGACGCGCCGGTTCCGGGCGGTTTCACGCATTGGGTGGTCTGGAACATCGATCCGGCCATACCGTTCATAAAAGAAGAAAGCGTTCCGCCTGGCTCGAGCGAGGGTGTGAACGGCGCCGGCGAGGCGGGCTATGCCGGCCCCTGCCCGCCGCCCGGCCACGGGGCGCACCATTACCGGTTCCGGCTTTACGCGCTGGATTCGCCGCTTGAACTGCCCGCCGCGACCCGGGCGACCGAGCTGGAGGCCGAGATCGGGAAGCACTTGCTGGAATCCGCAGAACTGGTAGGATTATATGGCCGCCCGTAATAGTTAAGTAACTTAAGCAATATGGACCTCATCGACAACCAATTGATCGCGGAATCCATCCAGGGGAGGGAAGCCGCTTTCGCGGAGCTCGTCAGCCGCCACTTGGGCGGCGTGTATAAGTTCGCGTACCGTTACGTCCGCGACGAGCAGGATGCGGAGGATATCGCCCAGGAAACGTTCGTCCGCGCATGGAAGAACCTCAGGAAGTTCGACGCGTCGAAGAACCTGAAGACGTGGCTGTTCACGATCGCGAAGAACGCATCGCTCGACCTGTTGAAGAAGAAAAAACCGCTGGCATTCTCGAAGATCACGGATGCCGAGGGCGAATTGGAATCGTTCCTCGCGCCATACGTGGCGAGCGGGGAGATGCCGGAGGAGGCGATGGACCAGAAGCTTTTGAAGGGGGACATGGATGCGGCGCTCGCGAAGTTGCCGCCGGCATATCGCGCCGTATTGGCTTTGCGCTATAATGAGCATTTGAAGTTCCGCGAGATCGCTGAGGTTTTGCGGGAGCCGATCGATACCGTGAAGAGCAAGCATCGCCGGGGCCTCGCCCTCCTGAAGAACGTCCTGTTTCCGTAGGTTGGCGCACCTAAAACACAGCTTTGCTCGTATGTAAAGCATGCCTGAGTTTAAGCCTGAATTACAGCATCGCATCATGCTGCGGATCGAACGCCACGAGCGCCGCAAGCTTATCGCCAAAACCGCCGGTTTCGGCGTCCTTTTTGCCGGTTCCGTTTCCCTGCTGGTCGCCGCGTATTTCAATCTCGTTTCCGCCGCCGACCAAAGCGGTTTCTTCAGCTTCGCCTCGCTCCTGTTCTCGGATTTCTCCATCGCCATGGCCAATTTTCAGGACTTCGCATATTCCATCATAGAGTCCTTCCCGGCGTTTTCCGCGGCTTTCCTGGTGGGCGGCATGATCGCGGTCATCTGGTCCGCCGGACACTTCATGGAGGACATCTCCCGGATCCGGGAACAGAAAATGATAGTGCCGGCCGCGTAGCCACGGCGCCAAATCCATGCCAGCTTTTTTTAAAGCTCCGAAGACCAAGACCCTGCTGTGGACGCTGTGCGCGATCCTGGCGGTCTTGGTCGTCTTTGGCCTCGGGGTCGCTGTCGGCTATCGCCGCGCGCTTTTCGCGTCGGATTTCGGCGAAAGTTATTATCGCGTCCTGTACGGCGAACCGTTCGGGAAGGCCGCCATCGGCTTCACGATGGGTCCGGGTCCGGCCACGATGCATGGCGTGACGGGGCAGGTGATCGATGTCTCGAGCGCGACGATCTCCGTGGAAGATCCGCAAGGGGACGAACAGCTGGTGGCCATCGCATCGGGCACTCCCATCCGCGAAATGGACAGTTTTATCGTTCCGGGCGACATCGAGGTCGGCGACATGGTGACCGTGATCGGGTCGCCCGATAACGAGGGCCAGGTCGAAGCGCGGTTCATCCGGGTGTTCGAAACCTCGTCCTCGCCGCCGATGCCGGCATCGGCGGCGATGCCCGTGCCAATGCCGATGAACCCCACCATGACCGTCCGCATTATCAATCAAAACCCATAATTCCAATGTCCAAGATCAAACAGTTCGCGAAAGCCCATAAGTTCATAACGCTCATCGTTCTTATCGCCGTCGTGTGGGGTGCGTATGCCGCGTATGGGGCGGTGACGGCGGCGCCGACGGTCACGAGATATGTCGTGCAGGCCGCCACGCAGGGGACGGTGGTCGCTTCCGTTTCCGGCAGCGGCCAGGTGGAGGCGCAGACGACCGTCGACGTCAAGCCGCAGGTCTCGGAAAATGTGACGAAGATCTACGTCCAGCCGGGCGACCATGTGACGGCCGGACAGCTTCTCGTCCAGCTCGACACGACGAACGAAGCCAAGGCAGTGACGCAGGCCCAGCTTTCCCTGCAGTCGGCGCAGATCGCCCTCGAAAAACTGGAACAGATCTCGACGACCACGCTCCTCCAGAACCAGGGATCGGTCACTACCTCGGAGCAGGACCTGGAAAACGCCTCGACCTCGCTCGCCAAGGATTACCAGAGCGGCTTTGACACGATCGCGAGCACGTTCATCGATTTCCAGAACGTGATGACCAATCTCCAGGGTTTCACCGGCGGGACGCAGGTGGACAAGCTCCATGACAATCCGGATGCCTATGTCGACCTGATGCCCGCCTATCTGCAGCCGGCGGCGCAGCCGTATGCGGCGGCGGTCCAGGCGGAGTACCAGGGCGCGCTCGCGGCATACCAGCAGAATCTCACCGACTATCACGCGGCGACGCGGAACTCGCCGCCGGCATCGCTCGATGCGCTGTTCGCGGAAACGCAGGACACGGCGAAGACGATCAGTGCGGCCGTGAAATCGGTGAACGACCTCCTGAACTATATTACGAACAACTATCCGACATCCCAGGGTATCGGCACCCTGCCTTCGATCACGGCAACCTACCAGACAAACTTCGGGACATATACGAACACGGTCAACGGCGACCTGAGCAATGTGACAAATGTGATCAATACCATCACGGGCGACGAACAGGCGCTCACGAACGCGGAACAGAACCTGGCGCAGGCGAGCGAGACGCTTGACGAGCTCGTGGGCGGGCCCAATCCGCTGGACGTGCAGTCCCAGCAGATCAGCATCCAGAACGCGCAGCTTTCGCTCCAGACGGCCCAGCAGAATCTGGCGTACGATTCCATCCGGTCGCCGATCGACGGCATCGTCTCGTCCGTACCTTCGGTGGTGGGCGTCGCGGTCCCGTCGCCGGCGGCGAGCGTGGTGAGCAGCGGCCAGCTGGCGCAGGTGACGCTGAACGAAGTGGATGCCGCCAAGGTGCAGGTTGGCGACAAGGCGACGCTTACCTTCGACGCCATTCCGGACCTTTCGCTCGCGGGTACGGTGACGGAGATCGACCCGGTGGGTACGGTGAGCGCCGGCGTCGTGAACTACAACGTGCAGATCAACTTCATGCAGGCGGCGGATACGAGCTCGAGCGAACAGGTGAAGCCGGGCATGAGCGTGACCGCGAACATCGTGACGCAGGTCGACCAGAATGTGGTTACCGTACCGAGCTCGGCGGTGCATACCGTTTCCGGATCGAGCTACGTCCTTGAACCGGTCGGTCCGCTCCCGGCGGCCGAACTTGCTTCGAGCACGCAGGGTGGGGTCCTGTTGCCGGGTGGCACGAAGATGGTGCCGGTCACGACCGGCATCACCGGCGGTACCGAGGTGGAGATCGCTTCGGGCGTGAATGTCGGTGACCAGGTTGTCACGCAGACGGTCGCGGGCGGCGCTTCCGGCGGCAGTACGGCGGCCTCGGCCGGCGGGACGAGCGCCCTCCGGTCGCTCGGCGCGGGCGCCGGCGGATTCGGCGGGCTGGGTGGCGCCGGCGGAGGCGCCGTCCGCATCGGCGGCGGCGGAGCGGCGGGTGCCG
>Ga0335069_10006537_pt1 | contig 16938 bp, 11 predicted proteins | sample Lox_Sample_11_FD_206714 | JGI IMG/M metagenome (GOLD analysis project Ga0335069, IMG submission 206714) | Soil microbial communities from Loxahatchee National Wildlife Refuge, Florida, United States - Lox_Sample_1.1 | ecosystem: Environmental > Terrestrial > Soil > Wetlands | place: USA...
CTGACGTTTGTTCGATCCGGTCGTCTTTTAGGTGACCTCCCGGCCCATCGACACAAGGTATTGAAAGCGTTCTCTCGGAGGATGGTATGCGAACTTCGTTCCGGCAACTCAACCGGTTCCGCAAGGCAGACGAAGGCCAGGCGCTGGTGTTCGTCGCGATGGGACTGATGACGCTGCTGATGGTGGCCGGTTTGGGCGTCGATGTCGGCTATCTGCATTATCAGAAGGAGCAGATGCAAAAAGCGGCAGATTCCGCCGCGCTGGCCGGCGCCGCGGCGCTCGCCTATGCCAGCGACTATCACGCGGCCGGCATCAATGATGCCACGGCAAATGGCTTTGCCAATGGCAGCAATGGAATCACCGTCGCCGTTCACAATCCTCCGACGACTGCGAACGATCCCTTCTTGAACAATCCTGACGCGGTGGAGGCAATTGTCACGCAGGCGCGCCCGACCTTCTTTATGAAGGTGCTCGGTGTCGGCAGCGTGACTGTCAGCGCCCGGGCGGTAGCTTCGAAGACGGGGCCTTCGCCGGGGTGTATCTTCGCGCTGGATCCGACCGATGCCAGGAGCTTCCTGGTGGATGGAAACGTTACCGTCTACAGCTCATGTGGCATCTACGTAAATTCCTCCGATAGGAGCCAGGCTCTGCGCGAGAATGGCAACAGCGGATCGGTGACGGTCGCCGGACACGGCCTCGGCATCGGGGTTGTGGGCGGCTATTCCGGCAACAACTTCACGCCGACCCCGGTCACGGGCATTCCGCCGGTCAGAGATCCTCTGGCGAATTACGCACCGCCGACGTACAACTCAGGGACTTGCAATTACCAGGGAAACAAAGTTGGGACCACCGGCTTCACTTCGCTCAGTGCGCCCTCCGGCACCGCCGTCATCTGCGGCCCCATTTCACTTACCGGCCACGAGGCGGTCACGTTTGGATCGGGAACCTACATTCTGCTCGGTGGCCTGAGTGTTGGCGGAGGCGCGAGCGTGACCGGCAGTGACGTCACGTTCTACGTTACCAAGAATGCAAGCTACTCCTATAGTGGGGTCAACCTGACGGGCAATTCGGTATCGACTCTGTCGGCGCCGACGACCGGCCCACTAGCTGGGATCCTTTTCTTCCAGGATCGGTCCGTCCCGACGTCCGGTGCGTCGAGCAGCTTCGACGGTACGAGCGGCTCAAAGTTTACCGGAGCGATCTACTTCCCCACCACCAACATTCAATACAAGGGCACTCCGAACCAGACGGATCAGTCGGTCATTATAGGCTGGCAGTTGGAGTTTAAAGGTAATGCCAACCTCGATAACAGCAGCTTAACCAATATTGGATCGCCTGCCCAAAGCGCGATTCTGGTGGAGTAGGGTCGATGTCGCAGTGGAATGAGAAATCGGCAATCCCCTCGTCCAAGCCGAGTGGCCGGCGAACTGCCGATGACGGACAAAGCATGCTGGAAATGGCATTGATGCTGCCGTTGCTGCTTTTGCTCATGCTTGGCATCGTGGAGGTGGGGAGGGCGATCTACTACACCATCGCGGTGAATAACAGCGCTACCGCCGGCGTTGAGTTTGGCTCGCAGAGTTCGATCACCGCGTCCAACGACAGCGGCATGCAAGACGCGGTCACGAAGGACGCGAATATTCCCGCAAGTTTTCCGCCCATGACCGTAGTCACCAGCCATGGTTGTGCCTGTGACACGGGTTCGGGCACGTCCTGCACCTATCCCATACCGCCCGCCAGCAATTGCGATCCCACGTTCGCCTGTTCCGGTACGGTGGTGGAGTGCGTACAGGTGACGACGCAACTGAGTATCAACTCGTTGTTTAACTATCCGGGCCTGCCCTCGACCTATCAGGCTAACGGCAAAGCCGTGATGCGGGTGCGCAATTAGCCGAGGTGAGTTATGACAGGAAGAGTTCAAAGCAGACGTCGAGACAGGGGCAGCGCGATCATCGAGTTTGCCATCTCGGCCGTGGTTTTGCTGACGGTGCTGTTTGGCATCATCGATGTGGGCCGTGCCCTGTACGCCTATGATTGGCTGTCGCATTCGGCGCGTGCAGCAACTCGTTGGGCCATGGTCAGGGGCAATGAATGCAGCCAGCTGCCGGTCGGCTGTCCCGCGGTCGCAAACGACGTCAACAGTTACGTAAAGAACACCAACGGCAATGGGCTGGACACCACCGGCATCGATACCAGCCAGCTTACTGTCACTATGCACTGCTACGTGGGCGGCACCGTCGCCTCGCCGCCTCCATGTGTTCCGCGCACATGGGTCAATGTGAGCCTGGCCTACCATTTCCAGTTCCTTTCCCCTTTGATTCCTTTGCCCGCGTGGGACATGCACAGCAGCTCGCAGAGGATCGTGCAAGAGTAGCCCGGCTACCTCATCACTCGCTTCCAGACCGTTGATGAATAACCGGGAGCGGGCTGCCGCGAAAATCCGTCTGCAGCAAATTGCGAAATCCGAAAGAACGTGCCTGCAATGGGTGGGGTCACTCCCCTGATTCCGTCCGCTTTCGGCGATTTCTTCCTGTTGCGCGACACCTATAATTGAAGTGCTCTGGACGAACTCGCGCGCGCTTGCGCGGCTACTGCCGGCTCGACCGGCGGCTGCGGTGGCGTGTCCGGCTCGATGCGCATGGCGATCCCCTTGTCGGCCCCAAAGGGCGGGAGTTGTCCTACGCGACTCCTTTCCTCGCCCGCTGAGCACTCCGGCCTCTTCTGCACTGCACGGCGAGGTCTGTGCTTCATCGCCGTTCTTGTCTTCCTTGGCGCCTCGGTAACGGTAGCGACGGCGTCAACTTCCGCCGAACGCAAAGTGGAGGCGCGCGAGCAGTTCGAGAAGGCCGAGCAGATGCGCGAGGCGCTCAACGGGCGTCCGGCAACGGAGCGCACTCACAAGGACTACCAGCATGTCGCCGACGCCTATCGCAAGGTCTACTACCTCGCTCCCGCGTCCAGTAAGGCCGATGCCAGCATCATCGCCGTAGCCGAGGTTCTGGCCGAGATGGGCCGCCAGTTCGAGCCCAAGGACAAATACCTGCACGCGGCCATCGGCGAGTATTCCTTCCTGCGGCGCGAATATCCCGGCAGCAAGTATCGCTTTCAGGCGCTGTTTACCATCGGGCAGATTTACAAGGAAGACCTGGGCGACGCTGACGATGCGCGGCAGACCTTCGAAGAATTCCTCCACCGTTATCCGCACAATCCGCTTGCTCCCGACGCTAAGCAGGCGCTGGCGGAGCTGAATCAGCCCACGCCGGTAAAGAAGACCGCCGAAGAAGCTGCGGCTCAACCGGCCGCGCCGCCGGCGAAGAGCTCGGAAGACGAAGACCGCGCCGCAGAAAAGCCGGCTGAGGCAAAGAAAGCGGCTGAGGAGCCGCATGGCCCCGAGCCAACCGAGGCTTCCCTGGCACAGATGCCCGCGCCAATCGGTCCAAAGAAGCTTGCCACGCTGCCTATCGTGACCGGCATCCGGCACTGGTCTGCGCCCGATTACACGCGCGTCGCCATTGATGTTGACGCCGAGGTGAAGTACGAGGCCGGGCGCGTGCCAAATCCCGACCGCATCTTCTTCGACCTGCCGAATACCCGGCTGGCGTCGGTGCTGGTGGGCAAGAGCTTCGAAGTGCGCGACGGCTTCCTGAAGAAGATCCGTGTGGCGCAGTTCCAGCCCGGCTACACGCGGGTGGTGCTGGAAGTCGCCGACGTCTCCGACTATTCGGCGTTTCTGTTGCCCAACCCGTATCGCCTCATCATCGACATTCACGGGCGGCAGCCGCAGTCACAGACCGAGATCGCCCGAGGCAATGCTTCGGCCTCGGCTGACGACCCGGACCCCGCCACGACGGTCGAGAAGGAGAAGTCGTATCGCTCGGTGGAGAAGGCGAACGAGGCGGGAAATTCCGCAAGCGTGGCGCAGAAAGAAGAAGCCGCGGCCAAACCTGCGGCGGCTTCTCCGCATTCGAGAACTGCGGAGACGGCGACGCGCAAAGTTGTCGTCGATAATGCCGATGCCGACGACGATACCGCAAGCGCAAAAAGCGTGAAGCCGCGCGATACCCACATCAGCAAAACCACGGAAGCCGATTCCACCGGCTGGGCGCCGACGGCCGGTGATGCGGAAAAGCCAGTGAGTGCGGCGAAGAAAGCATCCGCGAAACAACCGGTCGAGACCGCAGCCGTGCGTGCCGGCGATCCGCTATTCTCGGGTCCGCGCGACAGCGATGGTCCGGAGTTGAAGGCCACCACCGGCCCAACCAGCGCTCCCACCGCCATCGCGGTTGCGCCACGCTCGAAGGAGACCAAGAAAGCGGCCAACAACAGCATGGTTGAGACGGAGCACGAGGCGGCTCCTACCTCCTTCGGCGACCGCAGTCTGACGCGCACCTTGGGGCTCAAGATCGGCCGCATCGTCATCGATGCCGGCCACGGCGGGCACGACACCGGCACCATCGGCCCCGACGGATTGATGGAAAAGGACCTGGTGCTGGATGTGGCGCTGCGCCTCGGCCACCTGCTGGAGACGCGTCTGGGGGCTGACGTCATCTACACCCGTCACGACGATACCTTCATCCCGCTGGAGACGCGCACTGCGATTGCCAACCAGCACCAGGCCGACCTGTTCATCTCGATCCATGCCAATTCCAGTCCTGACCCGTCGGCGCGGGGAGTAGAAACCTACTACCTGAACTTCACCTCGGATCCCGGCGCATTGGAGGTCGCGGCGCGCGAAAACGCCGTCTCGCAGAAATCCATTTTCGAGCTGCAGGACCTGGTGAAGAAGATCACGCTGAAGGACAAGATCGAGGAGTCGCGCGAGCTGGCTAGCGACGTACAGCAAAACTTGTACAGCGGACTGGCTGGGAAGCACTCGACGATGCGCAATCGCGGCGTGAAGAAGGCGCCGTTCGTAGTGCTGATCGGAGCCAACATGCCGAGCATCCTGGCGGAAATCTCGTTCGTCTCCAATCCCACCGATGAAGGCAAGCTGCAAACGCCGGAATACCGGCAGAAGATCGCCGAAGCGCTGTATAAGGGCATCGCGAAATATGCCGGCGGGCTTAGCGGCGTGAAGGTTGCGACACGGTTCAACAAGGAAACGGATCAGTAGAAGCATTTTTTCACCACGGAAGCACGGAAAACACGGAACTTTTTAGGGTTTGATTTTTTCTGTGCCGCAGTGGCCTTTGTGGTGAAAAACAGGGATTAACCACGGAGACACCGAGACACAAGAATCAATAACAGGGAAATTCCGTGCATTCCGTGCTTCCGTGGTGAAACACTTTGTCCAGCCCCCTCAAGCGATTTTCTTGCCGCAAAGACTCACGAACAGAGAAGTTAACAAAGAGAAAACTCCCCGGCCTCCAGGCCTCCGTGGTGAACCTACCCTCACTAATACTCACCTCGCAGCATTTGCGCGTACAACTCCAGAGTAGGTTCCAGTGTCTTACCTCAGGTGCCAGTTCTCTGGCGGAGGCGATGCTTCGATGCTTTGGACCATTTTTGCCATTTTGCTGATCCTGTGGCTGCTGGGATGGGGCTTTCACATTGCCGGCGCATTCATTCACCTGCTCCTGGTGGTGGCGGTGATTGTTCTGATTGTGAATCTTGTGACCGGGCGCAGGGCGGTGTAGCTCCGTTTTTTTTCACCACAGAGGCACGGAGAACACGGAGTTTTTTGTTTTCAACACGGAAGACACGGAAGAAATCGAAGATGTCGTTTTGGTTTCTGTCGGGTCGAGTAACTTCCGTAGGCGTTGCCCGTGAGCAATGCTCCTTGAACAGCCACGCAGTTCCTTCGCTACAGAAGCTCGGAGACCAAAACCGGCAAAATCCCGTGTGTTCCGTGCTTTCGTGGTGAATACTTTCTTGCCAAGTCTTGCAATTTTTCACCACTGAGCCACAGAGAAATCAAACCCGAAAAAACTCCGTGATCTCCGTGCCTCCGTGGTGAACTCGGGCTAACGAATCTGCAGCCGGGTGCGCATCTTCTCCGCCAGGTGGCGCACCGACTTGAGTTTTTCCGCCACCTCGGGGGAAAGCGTAGCATTGCGCAATGCCAGCTCCGAGCTGAGCAGTATGCCGGTCACTTCGCCGCGCAACTCGTTACGCAGTACCGTACCTGCCGCGCGCTCCGCCGCCATCTTCTCCTCCTGGGCGCGACGCAGTGCCACCTGTACCTCGCGCACAATGCGCTCCGGGCTATGCAGCGCCAGATTGAGGTATACGGGCATGGCCGTGCCGCAATGGTTCAGCAGCGTATCGAGACCGCGGAAATCGGCTTCCAACAGCGACTGGTCGACCGCCAGCACGTCGTGTTCGGCGACCTGCATTCTGGTCAGAGCCTGCGGCACCGAAGCCGCAACCGTCGTCTTGTGGCCGGTACCACGCTCCAATGCGGCCGCGTAATCCTTTCCCCGGGAAGAGGTCGTCACCAGCAAAATCATCGCAATTCCTTTCTTTGCTTGTTGCCCCTCGCGGGGCATACTTCAGCTGTGAGCCCGAGTGAGGGCTCCCGCGTACACGATTGCCAGTCCGGCGCTCCGCGTGCGGCTAGAGCACCGAACCGTATTCTTTCAATTTGCGGTACAGAGTGGTTTTGCCGATGCCCAGGCGGCGAGCCGCCTCCAACTTGTCGCCGTTCAGCAGCTCAATCGCGTGCTGGATGGCCTGCCTCTCCATGACGTCCAGCGGAGTGATGACCGCCGATTGCGGCGCCACGTCCGCGGGCTTCGCCTGAATTTCAAAGTCGCGCAACTGTGAAGGCAGGTCGACGACCTGGATGGTGGGCAGCGAGCACGTCGTGCAAGCCCGCTCCACGCAATTCTCCAACTCCCGAACGTTGCCCGGCCAGTCGTATTGCATCATGAGGCGCAGCGCCTCATCGGAGATGGTGTGCTTGGAAGTTCCACCGTTAAAGTTGATCTTGTCGAGGAAGTTCCCGATCAGCAAAGGTATGTCCTGCTTGCGCTCGCGCAGCGGCGGAATGCGCAAGGTAAGCACATTGAGCCGGAAGTACAGGTCGCGGCGGAAAGTCCCTTGACTTACCGCCGCATCCAGATCGCGGTTGGTGGCCGCCAACACGCGCACATTGATGGGCACCGCACGGGTGCCTCCCACCGGACGAATTTCTCTTTCCTGGATAGCGCGCAGCAGCTTCGCCTGCAGGTCAATGGGCAATTCTCCAACCTCATCCAGAAAGACCGTTCCGCCCTCGGCCGTAGCCAGCAGACCCTCTTTAGGACGGATTGCGCCAGTGAAGGCGCCGCGCACATAGCCGAAGAGTTCGCTTTCAATCAGCGTGGGCACCAGTGCCCCGCAGTCCACCGGGATGAACGGTTTGTCCTTGTGCGGGCCAGAGTAATGAATCGCTCGCGCCACCAGTTCCTTGCCGGTGCCGCTTTCGCCCAGAATCAGCACCGGATGGCTGCTCTGTGCCGCCTTGGCGATGATGCGGTAGAGCTTTTCCATTTCGGGAGAATGACCGACCAGCTGCCCAAACCCCTGCTTCGACTTGAGCTGCTCCCGCAAAAACCGGTTTTCGCTGGTCAGTTTCAGGTGCGAGGTTACACGTTCCAGCTCCATGCGCAATTCTTCAAAATTGAAGGGCTTGGTGATGTAGTCGTAAGCTCCCAGCTTCATCGCCTGCACCGCCGACTGCACGGTGGCGAAGCCAGTCATCACCATCACCACCGCCTCCGGACGACGCCGCTTGATCTCGCGCAGCAGGTCGAAGCCATTGTTTCCAGGCAGGCGCAGGTCGAGCAGCACGACGTCGACCGTACCGTCGTCCAGCATGCGGTATGCCTCATCACGGGATTCCGCCGCCCGGGCGCTAAAGCCCAGCGAACGCGCTACCTCCCGGCAGCAATCCCGCACTGCCCGCTCGTCTTCTACGATCAGCAGGTTCAATAGGTTGGTGTCAACCCGCTGTTCACTGAATGGAACCGCCTCTGTCGCAATCACGTCGTTCGCCCCTTTTCGGCAGCCGTTTCCCGAAACCGTCATTGGAGTCGCCCCTTTATCCTGCACTCTTAATCATCCCTTTTTGGGAAAACGCCGCTAGTGCAAGGGTCACAGTCTGCTGTGAGGTCGATAGCCGCGCCGTGTGCAGGACCACCATCGCGGCACGTATCGCGAGGGATCACCTTGGCCGGAGAGGGCGTGCACGGACCGGCTTCTGTGCAGCGATCAGTGAGTCGTATGAACAGCTCGCCGGCGCGCTGGGCATTGCGCGCTATCTCACGGATCGGCCTTTTCAGGTGGCTGTAGGGAGGCAGCTTCCACTCCAGCATCTGCGCGGTCAGCAGGACCGCGGTGACGAGGTTAGACAATTCGTGCACGGTTTCGGCACAACCCGCGCGAGGCAGCTGCGAGGGGCATGCCGCATGACTGACACACCCCTCGCCGTCACCGCAGGAGGAGACCATCGCTTCGCTCGGCCCCGAGGCTTTTCCCAGCTTTCTGCTTGGATCTTTGACGATAAGGTTGACAGGCGCTGCCAGATCGGCGCAGAGCACCTCAACCGGCGCCGCGGCCAGTGGGTCGATCCTCGCCCTTGATCTTGCTTCGGCTCCGCCGCCAGGCAATTTGCTGTTTGGGATTGCTTTCATCACCCGCCGCCGCTCTCGTTGTTGGCGATTACGCTTTTCTCTAAAGCACGCGGTTCGCCAAATCTCGAAACCGCTCAGTTGGTGATTGCAGGCGAGTTATCGCTGAGTCAAGTCCGACGTGAGGGGTGGTTTACATTAGGAAAATTTCAGAATGGAACCGCAGAGGATTTGAAAGCGGTAAATGTCTGACGTTGCGGGCATAGAGCGCGTTTCGTTTTGGGTGAGACAACGGCGTTGAAAACCAAAATGAAACGAAATGTGCCGAGTGGTATCGCCGCTGCCGCGGCTCGTATGATCTTCTGACTCAACCGGGGCCTTCCGGCCCCGGCTAACATCCTCCCGCCGCGTTGCGGCTGGCTCCATGCCGCGTCACCAGTGTGGCTGACTCAGTTCATCTCAGCCCGTCCTACAGAAGGACCATTACTTGTTGCTTGTTGCTAACGTTATTGCCGATTCGCTCCCGAATTCCCGGCGTGCATATTCGCCGCTTCGGAGGCGCTCGCGCCACCACCTTCGGTTTGCAGCAGGAGCCCGTTATAGGAAGAGGTGGCCAGCAGCCGGCCCTGGTAGCTCAGTGCGGTGCGGATGGAAACTCCGGTATCCGGCGCACGATGCCAACTGCGGCCATTGTCCACGCTCTCAAACACGGTGTGCTGGTGAAGCGCCGTCGCCAGCAGGCGCGACGAGCCCGGCACCGCGTGCACGACGAAAACGTTACGCGGAGGCAAGCCTCCCAAAACGTGTTCCCAGGTCTTGCCGCCGTTGCTCGAACGCAAAGCCCCCTCGCGCGTGGCCAGCCACAGTGATCCGTCCTCCCCCTGGGTCAGGTTGTAGATGCCCGTAACGTACTGCGGAGGGCTGACCTCGTTCCACGACTTGCCTTGATCGCTGGACAGGAATGCGCGCTTCGGAGTTACCACAGCGACTGCGCCGTCGGAGAGAGTATGGATGGCAATGAAATCGCTCTCCCCCTCGATCATCGTCCCGTACCACTTGCGGCCATGATCGGTGCTGACGAAAAATCCGTTGTTGGTGCAGGCGTACCAGGTCTCACCGCTCAAATCGAGGGCCTGGATTCGCGGCGTGCTCTCCAGCGGGATCGCGTGCTCCGGGGGGGCGGCTTTGTGAGCGACGGTTGTATGCCGCGCGTGAGCTTTGGAGCCCGTGCCCGCAGACTTATATTCCGGCTCCCAAGTCGTCTTCTTTTCCGCCTGCGGCAGCGGCCCCATGATCATCTCGGCCGGGCGCCACTCGCCATTCAGCGAAGTCAGGTAGAAGACGCCGTGATTGGTTCCGGCATACATCACGCCATCCGCGGCCTGCTTCAGGCTGAGGATGTCGCGGTCGTCGAGGCCGCGATTCGACTGCCTCCACGTCGCACCGCTGTCGTCGGAGATGAAGAACCCGCCGAGGTCCTTGTCATTCACCACGCCGACAAAAATACGATTGGGATCTCTGTTGTCGACCACCATGCCGCCGACGACGCGATGGGCAAAGCCGCGGTTCGAGGTCTGGTAATGGGCAAAACCGTCATTGCTGGCGAGCACGCCGCCGCGGTCCGTAGCCACCAATACGCGCTCGGGATTGACGGGATCGACCAGCACGTCATTCACGATCACCGAATCGTCGGTGACCAGCTTCCACTTCTCACCGCCATCGACGCTCTTCCACAAGCCGCCGGTGGTACCGGCATAAACGATGTTGGAGCGCTGCGTGTCCTGCTTCAGCACGCGCGTGCGCATGGCGGAGTGCGGCAGTCCCAGAATGCGCTGGAAGTGCTCCGCCTTGTTCTGGCTCTTGTACATCCCCGAACAGGCGCTGGCGAAGACGACATCCGGGCTGCGCGGATCGACGATGATGCTGAACATGTCGGAGTCGAAGGCGATGCCCTTGCTGATGCTGTGCCAGGTTGCGCCGCCGTCCTCAGTCTTCCACGGCAGGTGCCAGGTGCCGGCGTAAATGATGTTAGGGTTCTGCGGATCGATAGCCACCGACTCGATGTTCTTGATCTCGGCGTGGCCTTCGGGCGAGATGCGCTCCCAGGTGTTGCCGCCGTTCCGGGATTCGAAGACGCCATCGAGCGCGCCGATCACCAGGATGTTGGGATCGCTGCCCGCCATGGCCATGGTGCGAATCGACTTGCCGTGCACGCCCGGCAGCGCGCGCCAGGTGCGGCCGCCATCGTCGGAACGGAAGACGTCGCCCTCGTCGGCGTTATACAGGCTCCAGCCGGCTACATAAATTGTGGCCGAGTGCTGCGGATCGAAGATGATGTGGTCCAGCACATAATCGTCGCCGGCGCCGAGATGAGCAAACAGCGCCCACGAAGCGCCGCCATCCTGCGAGAGGAACAACTGCCCGGCACTGGTGCCCAGCAGGATCCGCTGCGGATTGGCCGGATCATAGGCCAGGCTGCGGACGTCGCCGCCTTCCGGTCCGATCAGCCGCCAATCTGAGCCCGCTGCTGCAACCGCTAAGAGTGCTAAACAAACGACAACTTTTGCGATGGAGAAAAGGTTCCTGTGCATATCCCTTGGTGAAGATAAACTAAGTTTTAACGATCTTCCTATGATAATCCCGAGTTGTTGATTGGCGCAGTCCCGAAAAGGCCAAGGTACCATCCCCGTAACGTGCTGGTGGACTCAGATCCGCTGGCTTTCGCGGCGCCGCACACCTGGGCTGTCGTTGCTACGACAACCGGCGCATTTCAACTACAAAGAAAGATGCCCCACGCAGCCGCGAGCGTTGCAAGCTCACGTTTGCCGATCGCCACCGAAACCGAAGACCAGCCGCCGGGTGAAATCCGTCCCGTGCCAGCCTGGAACCGTTTCCCTATCGCCCCATTTTGGGATTTCTGCCTGCATATTGTAGCGAAATCCCTACTGAAATCGGAGCCCGCTGCACAACAATGGAATGCGAGTGCGGCCGGTGCGAGCGGTAGTTCCTCTACGCAGCTTGCTCCCTGGGAAACGCCGCTGTCCGACCGACGCGCTTGGTCGCTCAACTAGCGCTAGCAAGTCCCGCCTCTTGAGGACCATTCCAAGGAGGCCTATGCCGTCGACCCGCCGCTCGTCTCTTCTTCTTCTGGCTCTCTTATTCGTACTCCTGGCTTCATCGATCTCGGCTTATTCGCAAGGCGCTGCTCTGCAATTCGTTTCCATCACCCCCTGCCGCGTTGCCGATACGCGAAACCCGCCGGGGCCGTTCGGCGGGCCAGTAATCGGCGCGAACAGCTCGCGCGATTTCACCATTCCGCAAAGCGCCTGCGGTATCCCCGGCAACGCCGCCGCCTATTCGTTGAACGTGACGGTCGGGCCGCCGCCTCATGGCTTGCTGAATTACCTGACCATCTGGCCGACGGGACAGACGCAGCCGCTGGTCTCGACGCTGAATTCCTATGACGGCCGTACCAAGGCCAATGCAGCGATCGTGCCCGCAGGCACGAATGGAGCGGTCAGCGTTTACGTCACCGACACGACGGACGTGATCCTCGACATCGACGGCTACTTCGTTCCGGCGAACACGTCGACATTGGCGTTCTATCCGCTGACGCCCTGCCGCGTAGTCGATACGCGGAACCCGCAAGGGCCGCTGGGCGGGCCTTCGATGCAGCCCAACCAGACGCGCATCTTCCCGGTGCTGGCCAGCAGCTGCCAGGTGCCGAACAGCGCGCAGGGCTATTCGCTGAACATGACCGTCGCGCCCACGCATCAACTCGGATACCTGACGCTCTGGCCTACGGGCGAAACGCAGCCTTTGGTCTCGACCCTGAATGCGCCGACGGGAACCGTGACCGCCAACGCCGCCATTGTGCCGGCCGGCAATGGCGGAGCGATCAGCGTGTTTGTCACCGACGCAACCGACGTCATCATTGACATCAACGGATATTTTGCGCCCCCCAACTCAGGTCAGGGCCAAGCTCCGCTTTCGCTGTTTTCGCTGGCGCCGTGTCGCGTGGTGGATACGCGTCCGCCGCACGGCAGCGGCCTGTTGTACGGCGTTCTTCCCGTGGATGTGCTGGGCAGCGGATGCAGCGTGCCCAGCGCGCAGGCCTATGTGTTCAACGCCACCGTCGTTCCATACAGCGGGCCGATGGGATATCTGAGCCTGTGGCCTGACGCCGAAGGGCAGCCCGTGGTCTCCACGCTGAATGCCTACGACGGCGCGGTTACCTCCAACATGGCGATCGTCCCGACACTCAACGGCGATGTCGACGCCTACGCCTATAACCCGGGGTGGCTGATCATGGACGTCTTCGGCTACTTCGCGCCGATCGTGCCGCTGAACATCACCACGACTTCGTTGCCGGGCGGGACGGTGAACTACACCTATCTAACCACCCTCGCAGCCGCTGGCGGCGTCTTGCCATACCATTGGAGCCTCGTTTCCGGCAGCTTGCCGCCGGGACTGGGCCTTGATGCCGACGGCGGCGGCGTGATTTCCGGCGCGCCAACCATGAGCGGTGATTATCCGTTTACCGTTCAGGTCAGCGACTCGGAGTCACCGGCGGTCAGTACCACCGCAAATCTCAGCATCTCGGTCGGCAACACGCTCTCACCCCTGATCATCACCACCTCCAACTTGCCAATTGGAACGCAGAACTCACCCTATAACGCCACGCTTGCCGCGACGGGGGGAGTGACTCCATATACGTGGAGCATCAATACTGGGTCTCTGCCGCCGGGTTTGCACCTGGACAGCGGCACCGGAGCGATTACCGGCACACCCTCGGGGGCAGGTCTGTCGAGCTTCACGGTGCAGGTGACCGACTCGGAGCTGCCGGCGCAGGCTTTCGTCGGGCACTTCAGCATCACCATCAATCCGGCGGTGCCGTTAAGCATCTCGACGACTTCACTGCCCGACGGAACCGCGGGCCAACCGTATAGCGCTCAGCTGGTGGCGATCGGAGGCGTGTATCCCTACAACTGGACCGTAGCCGCGGGCAAGCTTCCCGACGGACTGAACCTCAACAGCGGCACCGGCCTGATCAGTGGCACACCGGTACTGGCCGGCCCCAAAGATGTGACGGTGCAGGTGACCGACTCGGAGACACCGTCGGTGGCCGTCAGCCGGGAGTTCACCTTCACCGTCAACCCGCCCGGGGGCGGCACCTGCAATGGCAACCCCGCATTGCTTTCCGGAAACTATGCCTTCTACCTCAACGGATTCAATTCCAGCGGCCCGATTACGCTGGCCGGCAGCTTCGTCGCCGACGGACACGGCAATATCGGCAGCGGCAGCGTGGACGGCAACTCCATCGCCGGGCAGCCGTTTACAAACAGCGTTAGTGGCACGTACTGCATCAACAGCAACGGGCTGCACACCATGACGGTGCAGGGGAACTCCTGGAACACGACCCTGGCGTTTGTGCTGAACTCGGACGGTAACGGACGGCTCATAGAGTACGACGACACTACGGGCCATGGCAGCCGGGGCTCAGGCGAGTTCCGCAAAGCGACCTCCAGCGCGTTCTCGCTTGGCAGCCTGAATGGAAGCTGGGTATTCGGCCTGACCGGCTGGGCACTGCACTCCGACAGTTCGGTGCAGCACTTTGTCGATGTCGGTCAGTTCGCGCTGTCGAATGGCATCATGACTGGAGGCACCTGCGATATGAACGACGGCGGGACTTTCCAGACTTGTACCTTCGACGGCACCGTCTCCAGCGTGAACGCGCAAACCGGGCGGGCCACCGTGACCTCACAAAGCAGCAATGGGACATCGCATGAGGTTGTCTATGTCGTCAACGGCTATGATCTGGTCATGGCTTCGGCTGACTCGGTTCCAAACACTCACGTCCCGATGTCGGTGGGATTGGTTAACCAGCAGAATGGACCATTCAACCTCGGGTCAATTAGCGGTATTGAGCTGGTTGCGCTCGCGGGCATCAAGGGCAGCACCGGACAGGACCAAAGCGACCTGATTCTCGCCAACTTTGACGGCCATGGCAATTTCAGCACGATCGCCATGGATGAGGACACAGCGGGAACCATCGTCCAACAGCCTGCGGAGCAAGGTACCTACAGCGTGCAGTCAAATGGCGCCTTCGTTCTCAGCTGCCCGGATGGCGGCTGTCCTATCGGCTATCTATGGAGCCAGAACAAAGGCGTCATGATTGGCCAGGGCAACGGCATCCATTTCGGGCAATTCGGACCGCAAACTGGCGCCCCGTTCTCGAATGCCTCGATCTCGGGAACCTACTTTGGCGGATCGCTGCCACCCCTTGATTACATCAATGGCCACAATGCCGTGACTGTCGTGTCGTCCGATGGCGCAGGTGCACTCACCATTAGCGGCTATCGCAGCGAAGACGACGGGCTCGAGCAGTATTCCAACGAGTACGACAACTACAACATGGCCTCGAATGGCAGGGGCACAACGCCGGGCGGCACTGTCATTTATCTCGGCTCGACTAGTTTCTTCGTTGTGATGTCAACGCACGCGGACGCGGAAGTGGACTTTTTCCAGAAGTAGGCGTTCGAACGACGGAGGAGTCCGAACCAAGTAGGGGTCTGGACGACAACCATGGCCGGCATCCTGGGGATGCCGGCCAATTTCGCTTGCATGGTTCGCGTACTGCAGCAACAAATGAATCGCGACGGCACAGCCGCGCAGCGGCGGGATGAATTTAGGCGGGGGCGGAAGCCCCCGTTTGCCGCAGAATATTTTCATGAGCCGCGGCAGCGGCGAAACAGCCGCGGACCGGCGGCACGGTTTTTTGTTGCGCGGGGCAGTGGCGCCGCTCTGCGGCTCATGTCGTTTTGCGAAGCGCAGCGGCGGCTCCCGCCCCCGCCTAACCCCATCCCGCGGCTGCGCCGCTGTTGCCTTGGGTGCTCCTCCATCACGCCACCCACGGCGACCTACTCCGGCTTCAGAATCACCCCGCGGCTTTCCTTTCCATTCATCAGCACCGTGATAGGCGCCTCAAAGCGCAGGTGCCGCACGCAGCCGTCTTCCTCCACCTCGGGCTGTTCGCCCAGCCACGTCCAATCCACGAAGCCCTCGCCCGCATCGGGATTCACCGTGAAGTATCCGATCTGAAATGCGGTGAGGTTCTGGAAGAAGTGGCTGCCTTGCGATGGCGCGACGCGGAAGTCGCGGAAGCCCGACTCCACGATCACGCGCGCGCCGGAGATTTGGTCCCATGCCACAGGTATGCCGAGCCACGGATCGGTCGAGCCCCAGCGGCCCACTCCGATCAACAGGTAGGGCTTGTTCTCGTGACTCAGCTTGGCATTCAAACGGGCAACGCTGTGCGCCACCTCGAGGCTGCGCGTGCGCTCGAAGCGATGCGAGTCGACGACGATGATGTCGCGTACATCGTCGATACGCCCGTGGCCCAGCACAACGGAACTGCCGCAGACGAGCTTGTCCTTGTCAACTTCCCCAACCCGAATGTCCTCGCCCTCGCGCGACAGTACCAAAGGCCGCAGTTGCAGGAAGCCGAAGTCGGCGAGCTCGTCCTCGGCCTGCGGCAGACGCACGGCAAATTCGATTTCCACCGGACGGCCCAGCGCATCCTCCCCCAGACGCATTAGACGAGTCAGCATTTCTGACAAGGGAAACATTCCGTGCTTGAGGATGGGCGCGAAACTCACGACGCGCGGGCCCTTGCGGCTGAGACCGTCATAGACTGCGTGATTTTCCGCCGAGTAGGTGGAAGCCAGCGTGCGCAGCGTGCCATCGGCTTCGGCCACATCGAGGCTGAACGGTATCTCGCGCAGGCTATTGCCGGGATCCTCCGGCGGAACTGCATGAGTCATCTCCAGCGCCCAGAACTCGCTTTGCGAGTTTTTCAGCATGTCCTCCACCGAGGAAAATTGAACCAGATTACGCGGATGACGCGGGCTGAAGGTCAGGCACTTGCCGCCGCTGACCACGGCTCGTCCCAGGCCAAGAGCGACAGCCGCGAAGCCATCTTCGACCTTCACCGGCGGCATGGGATAGAAGTTGCGTGAGCGCACCACCCCGGAAAAATCGGGATAGAAGCGATTGCCGTGCGTCGCGCCGACGACCTGCTGCAGCACGACCGCCATCTTCTCTTCTTCCAGCCGATACGGCGTCCGGCGCACATACGCTTTGGCGTGCTGGCTGAAGGTCGAGGCATAAACCAGCTTGATTGCCTCCAGCAACTGCTCCAGCCGGACCTGAATATCGGGATGCCGGTTGGCCAGCATGAACGTCTCGTAAACGCCGGAGAACGGCTGGTACTGCGAATCCTCGAGCAAGCTTGAGGAGCGCACCGCCAGCGGATAATGCACGCCCTCCAGGAATGCCAGCAGGCTGTCCAGCAGCGCAATGGGAAACGATGCCGCGAGGAATCGCC
>Ga0335069_10006538_pt1 | contig 16937 bp, 11 predicted proteins | sample Lox_Sample_11_FD_206714 | JGI IMG/M metagenome (GOLD analysis project Ga0335069, IMG submission 206714) | Soil microbial communities from Loxahatchee National Wildlife Refuge, Florida, United States - Lox_Sample_1.1 | ecosystem: Environmental > Terrestrial > Soil > Wetlands | place: USA...
GAGACGCGCTTGCCGCCATCTGGCGGCTCGCGGCGCGAGGCATGGTTTCGAACGACAGTTTCGCTCCGCTGCGAATGTTGTCCGCCGATGCCGATCGCGGACATGGCGCGCGGCTCGTCCGCGCAAATGAGAAATCGTCAGCGAAGCGCGATCTGGCGATGCGCGCACGGCTCAAATCGAGCGTCGCGGGGCGATGGTCGTCGATCGTCGCGCGATCGCGACCCGACGGCGATGGCGTCGATCGGATGCGCGAACTCGCGATGCGGCTGCTAAAGCGTCACGGCATTCTTGCGCGCGAGATGCTCGCGCTCGAATCGATCGAAATCTCGTGGGGCGAAATCGCGCCGGTGCTGCGGCGAATGGAATATGCCGGTACGATCCGCCGAGGATTGTTTGTTAAATCGCTGTCCGGAGAGCAATACGCTCTGGGCGAAGCCGTCGAGATGCTCCGCGCGACTCGCGCCGCGAACCGCGCTTCCGACGCTCCCGTAGCGCTCAGCGCCGTCGATCCGGCCAATCCCTACGGTTCGATCTTGCACGGACGCGGAATCCCGCGCGAAACATCGAACATCGTTGTGCTGCGCGGCGGGCGACTGGTTCTTGGGATCGCGGGACGTGCGATGACGACTTTCGACACCGCCGACAATGACGCATTTAGCGCGGCGGTTGGCGCGATCCTCTCAATGCGCGGCAAACTCGTGATCGATACGATCGATGAGCATCCCGCGCTGGAATCGGAGCGCGTCGCGACGCTCGCCGCGATGCGGTTCCATTCAGACGGTCGCGCTCTCGTCTACGATGGGCTTCCGGGCCCGATTCCGATGCGGGCGATTAGCGCGTCAGTGGGGGCGGTGAATCGCGGCGGCAATAGTCCCCGCGCCGTTTGATTAGCTTTTCGCGCGCGGTATTCTGACCGTTGAAAACCCCAGCGTAGTCCGCAAAGGGTGCGCGATCCGTGTCTTCGATCCGCAACCGCATGGCCGCGCAGTAAGGATGCTTTTTCGATGACGACGAACAGTTTCGGCTCACGCGCAACCCTCAAGGTCGGCGCAAAAACCTTTACGATCTACCGCCTCGACGCCCTGGAAAAGCGCGGCTTCAAGATTTCGACGCTGCCATTTTCGATTCGCGTGATGATCGAAAACGTGTTGCGGCGCGAGGACGGGCGCTTCGTCAGCGCCGATCAAATCGAAGCGCTCGCGCGATGGAACGGGAAGGGCGGTGAGCGCGAAATTTCGTTCATGCCGGCGCGCGTGCTGTTGCAGGATTTCACCGGGGTTCCGGTTGTGGCCGATCTTGCAGTGATGCGCGATGCGATTCGTCGTCTCGGCGGCGATCCGAAAAAGATCAATCCGCTTCAGCCCGTCGATCTCGTGATCGATCATTCGGTTCAGGTCGACGTTTATGGAACGCCGAACGCATTCGCGACCAACGCCGAACTGGAATTCGATCGTAATCGCGAGCGCTATCAGTTTCTGCGATGGGGGCAGGATGCTCTGCGCAATTTCCGCGTCGTCCCGCCCGATACCGGAATCGTCCATCAGGTGAACCTGGAGTATCTGGCTCCCGTCGTGATGACCTCCGACGGCGGCGAGGCTTTTCCCGATACCGTCCTGGGCACGGACTCGCATACCACGATGATCAACGGCCTCGGTGTCGTCGGATGGGGCGTCGGCGGAATCGAGGCCGAGGCGGCGATGCTCGGTCAATCGACGCCGATGCTGATTCCCGACGTGATCGGGGTGCGTCTGACGGGTGAGCTTCCTGCCGGCGCGACTGCAACCGATCTCGTACTGACGGTCACGCAGGCCTTGCGCAAGAAAGGCGTGGTTGGAAAGTTCGTCGAGTACTGCGGATCCGGAATCGCGAGCCTTACCGTCGCCGATCGTGCGACGCTCGCGAACATGTCTCCGGAGTATGGCGCAACGATCGGATTTTTCCCGGTCGATGCGAAAACTCTGGATTATCTTCGCGTTTCAGGACGGGCCGAGGAGCACATCAAGCTCATCGAAGCCTACAGCAAGGAACAGGGAATTTTCAGAACCGACGCGTCAGCAGAGCCGACGTTCACCGATATCGTTGAAATCAATCTTGCCGCAGTCGAGCCCAGCCTTGCCGGGCCGCGCCGTCCGCAGGATCGTGTCGCGCTTGCACGTGCCAAGAGCGAGCTGCGCAAAGAGCTTGTGAAAGAAGTAGGCAGCGAGGAACCTGCTGCGCTCGCCAGGAGCGTCGAAGTGCAAACCGACGGCGCGAAGGTCAACCTCGGTCACGGATCGTTGGTAATCGCCGCGATCACGAGCTGCACGAACACGTCGAATCCGTCGGTGATGATGGGCGCGGGATTGCTCGCGAAAAAAGCCGTCGAGCGCGGCCTCACCTCGAAGCCGTGGGTGAAGACCAGCCTCGCTCCGGGATCGAAAGTCGTGAGCGAGTACCTCAAGCGCGCGGGCGTGATGGACGCGCTCGAGAAGCTGCGGTTTCATCTGGTGGGTTACGGATGCACCACCTGTATCGGAAACAGCGGTCCGGTTGACGAAGCGATCGCGGGCGCGGTCAAGAAGGGCAACCTGGTGGCCTGCGCGATTCTCAGCGGCAATCGCAATTTCGAAGGACGCATCAATCCTGTCGTGCGCTTCAATTATCTTGCGTCGCCGCCGCTGGTCGTCGCCTACTCGCTCGCAGGCACGATGGATATCGACCTTCAGAACGATCCGCTCGGAACCGGGCGCGATGGCAAGCCGGTTTTTCTGCGTGACATCTGGCCGTCGGCGCAGGAAGTGGCGGCGGCAGTTTCGAGTTCGATCGACTCGGCGATGTTCCGCGGCCAGTACGGAAAGGTTTTCGAGGGCGACGAGCGATGGCGCGGGCTCAAAGTCCCCGGCGGCGAACTGTTCAAGTGGGATGAGAAATCCGAGTACGTCAAGCAGCCACCTTTCTTTGACGGGGTCGAGGCAAGCGCTCCTCCGCTCAAGGATATCGTCGGGGCGCGGGCGCTCGCCGTGCTTGGCGACAGCGTGACGACGGACCACATCTCGCCTGCGGGATCGATCGCGACGGAGAGCCCTGCGGGCGCATACCTGATCGCGCACGGCGTGCAGCCCCGAGATTTCAATTCCTACGGCGCGCGGCGTGGAAACCATGAAGTGATGATGCGCGGAACGTTCGCGAACATCCGGCTGCGCAATCTGATGGTCCCCGGAACCGAAGGAGGCTTTACGCTTCATCTTCCGAGCGGCGAGAAGACCACGATTTTCGAGGCTTCCGAGCGCTATCGAAAAGACGGTGTGCCGCTGGTGGTGGTCGCAGGCAAGGAATACGGAACCGGTTCGTCGCGGGACTGGGCAGCAAAGGGCACGCAGCTTCTGGGTATTCAGGTGGTTATCGCCGAGAGCTTCGAGCGAATCCATCGCAGCAACCTGGTCGGGATGGGCGTGCTGCCGCTGGAATTCACCAACGGCCAGACGCGTGAGACGCTGGGCCTGACAGGGCGTGAGACGTACACGATCGAAGGCCTCGCGGCAGGTCTCAAGCGCGGTCAGAAACTGAAGGTTCGCGCCGAGCTTGACGGCAAGAAGACCGAATTCGAAACCCTGGCGCGCGTCGATACGCCCGAGGACGTCGAGTATCTGCGCAACGGCGGTATCCTGCCGTACGTGCTGCGCCAACTGCTGCGAGCGTAAAGAGGGCGAGTTTCAGGCTGGCATCGCGGACGACACGTCGAGGCCGACCGCGGTGCCGCTTTTTCTTGAAGCGTAGCGCGACAGGAGTCTCACCACCGCCGGCGTAACTTCCTGCACCGACTCGGGACGGAAACCAACTGTTTCCGCGCCGCGCGCGCGCATCATCCCGAGCATCGATAGCCGCTGCAATGCCGCTATCGCCTGACAATAGCGAAATCGCTCAAGGTCCATCGGCGCCATCGCGTGATAGAGCGGGATGTAGAGCGAGGCGAACAGCGCGCGCAGCGAATTCCCAACCGCATTGTCGCGCATCCATCGCGGATGCTCGAACGCCGATGACGAGAGAATCGTCGCCGTCGTGGCGGCGTCGAGATGGCGGTCGCCGACATCAGCGAAAACCCAATCGATGACTCCGGTTACGCGCAGCCCGCGCACCATCACGTTGAGTGGATGGTAATCCATGTGGACGAGCGATGAGGGTGCGTTGCGAAACAGCGGCGCGCGCGCGTTGAGGCGATCGAAGGCGCCGCGCAGGCCGGGCAGGGGACCGCGCTCGATACGGTCTTCGATTACGGAAAGCATCCGTTCGAGCAGTGGCGCGTCGGATAGCGCGCCGGCAGGGCGGTAGGAATGCGGCATGTCCGGAAAGTCGGCGGGACGCATCCGATGGAGCCGCACCTGCGTGCGAACGAAATCGAAAAAGGCCAGCGAGAAGGTTTTCAAAGCCGCCGGAAAGCTATGCGTCGAAAACAAGGGACCACCCGACAGCCGATGCATCACTAGAAAGGGCGCCCCGAGCGCGCCGTGGTCCGGTTCGTACGCATACGGATGGGCGACCGGATAGTGCACCGCGGACAGAAGCCTCATCGCGGCGTACTCGCGCGCTCCCTTGTCGTCGGCGAACGGTCCCTGATGGAATCGCAGCACGAGCCCGACGTTCACAGGGATATCCTGAAAGCGCGCCGACCGCGACGAGATCGTAAACTCGAATACCGTCGTTTCCCATCCGCTTGCGAGCACGCGTAATCCAGAAACGGGCGTGCCGAGATAGGACGAAAGGCGCGCGCCTATGTCGCCGAGGTCATGCACGATTCAGATAGCGCGGGTGCGCCACGGCACAGTTAATACGATCGTAACGCGCACCGCAAACGAAACTGACACCCGTGTCAGTTGATCGCAGGATTGGCTTAAAGTTGCGAACAGTCGTAGTGTCATCGCGACATTCGCGTCATGCCGCTCGTTGGGAAAACTTCCGACTGTCGCCACGCGAAGTCGGGTTTCGTCATTCCCGATGGCGATCTCGTTTCGTGCATTCGGGCGTTCTACTGGCACGACCTGCGACGTTGCACCGATCTCAGCTTTCAGCAACGCCAGACGTATGTACCTCCGACCCCATACAGCGGATTGCTGTGGCTCCTGGCAGGACGAGCGCTGCTGGTTGAATTCGCGGGTGCGGCGATATCTTCCGAGCTCCCAGCGATCTCTCTGGTGGGTGCGCATCGGTCGGCGTACCGCTCCGTCGCGATTACTGCGTATGATTCGTTTGGCATCGCCTTTCAGCCGGGAGCGTTGGCTTTGATGAGCGGAATGGATATGAGCGATCGCGCCGACCGGATCAGCGACGCTCGCGCTGAGCTTCCGTTGGATTGGCAGCCATTGCTGACGGCTGTCGCCAACGCGCCCGATCATGGCCGGCGAATCACCCTGTGCGAGGAGTTTCTCGCGCCACAATGGGCGGAGATCGCGGGCAGGAATCCAGGCTGGGTCCATCTCATCCGCGACGCGTGGCAGCGTCCGGCCGTGATGGCGGCGCTGGGCGAGCTGAACTGGACTCATCGTCACTTTCAGCGGTGCGCTCGCGAGCTGACCGGGCTCAGGCCTGTGGAAATCGAGCGGATGTTGCGATTGGAGCGGGCGCTGCTCGACGTGCGCGACGGTCGCGCCAGTCGCGTCGAAGCCGCTACCGCACACGGATACGCCGACCAGCCGCATTTCACTCGCGAGGTACGAGCGTTCTATCGGCGAACTTCTGGTGAACTGATGCGACGCCTGGCCGATCCGGATGCCGACGACGACTGGCTGCTACGAATGTGATCCAAAAGTTTGCTGCGCCTTAAGCTGTACGTGATATCGCCAGTGCGCGTGCACGACGCTTCGCACTGCGGGCGTATGAACGCTCCCCGAACCGCTGCGTCAACACCCAGACGAAGGCCCACCAAGGCATCCCGCCCGTCCATCGACCATTGGTCCGTGGTGCGATTTGGCGATGCTTGCGTGATGGATCGAGCTTAACTGTACCGACGACTACGCCCTCCTGTCCCGATCGCAGCTGGCCGAGGAGCGCACCGTCGCTGTCGGCGATCGCGCTGAATCCAGGGAATTCGATATGTTGTCGCGGAAAGCCCGCGGGCAGGTCCGTAACCAGGTGTCCAACCTTGTTGGACATCACAACGGGAATGCCCATGGCCCGCGCGGTCGCGGGCGTTCCTTCGCGCAATGCGGCATTGACCGCGTCGACGTCGCGCTGGCGGATTGGAAACTTCGCCTCGAACGACGCTCCGGAAAACGGACGTAGGTAAAGGTCGATGTCAGCCTCGTGCAATTCGCGATAACGATCGTATAGCGCGTTCTCGAAGCAGATTCCGACGCCAATCCGGCCCAGCGCCGTGTCGAACCAGTGCCGATCGTTTCCGGCCCGAAAATAGAATGCCTCGAAGGAGGCCGGAGGATTCTTGCGAACCTTGCCGACGACCTCGCCCGTTGGTCCGATGAGAACAAAAGTGTTGAAGAAATCCTCGCCCTCAGCTTCCAGAAACGTCGTGCCGATATACACTTCGCGCCTTCGGCACAGGTCGCGAAGCCATCGAGTCGTCGGACCGTCAAAAGGCTCAGCGGTATCCCAAATCTTCTCTTCCAGCGTATAGCCGCCGGGCATCATTTCAGGCGTCAGGATCAGCTTGGCCCCCTGACGTATTGCGTCTTCGATAAAGGCCGTTGCTCGATTGAGGTTTCCTTGGACATCGCCAAGGTCACAGGCTAGTTGAACCGTCGCAACGCAAAGCGTTGTCGCGGCGCGCGGCGATGCTGGATGGTTCGAGGGCGTGGCAATCTGAGTCTTGCTCATGCCGCGCAGCGTTGCACAGAGACGATTGTTCGTCTTGAACGGGAGCGACATTCCACAGGTGCGGTGGCGCGCAGATCGGAACGGGGCGGGTCGTGGCGCAGCGACTTTGACCCGTTTGCGCCTTACCGGCGGCTACTGTTGCTGTTGCTCTTCTTTGCGCTGACGGCGTTCGCGATAGTTTTCGATCATCCGCCGCAGCAGATGGTGGCTCTGCGGATTCTCTGCGCCGGATTCGCCCTCGTCATGCGGGATTGGGGGGACCGCGAGTTTCTCCGGCGGCACGGGAGCCTGACCCTCATGCTGATAGCGCCGCTGCAAAATCGAGGAAAGCAATCCGCCGCGCGTGTCGCCGATATTTATCGCGACTTCAACCGAAAGACCGAGGCGCAGCGGTTTGTCGGTGGGCGGTTCTTCGTCGAGGACGATCTTCACCGGCACGCGCTGCACGACTTTGACCCAGTTGCCGGTTGCGTTTTCGGGCGGGAGCAGCGAAAAAGCCGATCCGGTTCCCATGCTGATGGAATCGACGCGCCCTCGATAAATGTGACCGGGATAGATGTCGGCTTCGATATCCGCCTCTTGTCCGACGCGTACGTAGGTAAGCTGGGTCTCTTTGAAGTTGGCCGTAATGTAAAGCTTCCTTGTCGGCACGATGGCCATCAGCGGCTCGCCCGGCTGTACGCGATGCCCGACATGTACCGTTTTGCGCGTAACGATACCGTCGAAAGGTGCGGTTATCTGCGTGTAGGCGAGGTCCAGACGCGCCGCCGCCAGAGCCGCCTCGGCCTGCTCGACGACCGGACGATCGTAGCGCGCGTGATCGACGGTGTCTCCGCCAAGCGCCGCTCGTGCCTGGGCCACCTGATGTTTGGCCAGGGCGACGTTCGCCTGAGCCATCCGGTATGCGGTAACCGCCTGATCGTAAAATTCCGTCGAGACGACGCCCGCCTGGCGAAGCTGGGTTGCGCGGTCGTAGTCCAGCGAGGCCTGTTTCAACTGCGATTCCGCGAGGCTCTGGCCGGCCTCGGCAGCGTTGACCTGGGCGTAGAGTTCGTCGACGCTCTGCTTGGCGCGTGCGAGCTGAGCGTCAGCCTGATCGACCCGAACCTTGAAGTCGCGGGCGTCGAGCGTCACGAGAGGGTCGCTCTCTTTTACGCTCCAGTTGTCCGAGACGTAAACTTCCGTCACGGTTCCTGAGACACGCGCAGAAACCAGCGCCACGGTTCCATCGACGTATGCGTCGTCGGTCGAGACGTGCGTGCTGAGGTACTGGTAATAATGGAAGCCGGGAACGGCCAGAACGGCCAATGCTATAATCGCCGCCGCCAAAAGCAGTCGGCGTGTCCATACTGATCTCATAAGTTCGAACGAGTGACCCCGAGCAACTGTCCAAAAAGCGTCATCGAGTCCGCCGATTGCGGCTCGATGGGGTAACTACGACGTAAAGCGCCGCCATGTCAATGAATCGCAGGGCGAGACGACCGCATCGTCGCAGCGCTGGAATTCTCCGCGAGCGATTGTATCCTTGCCGGTCGATTTTGCTCATTGCTGTATGGAGACAGTGGGGCCGCCGGTCGCGGTCGATACAACAGCCCCGTTAATCACCAAGTCGATTACAAATGAACCAAAATTGACCGTCCGATTGAAGTTACCGTCGACCTTCCCGTTGGGATGTTCGTACAGGAACAGCGACGGTACGCTCTGATACAGTTGGAATCCCTGCTGCGTGTCTTCGATCAAACACTGGAAACTTTCGGCGGGAGGGCCTTTAACCAGGAATCGAACATCAGGATACGCCGCAGACGGTATCGCCGTAAAACCAGGCGCGTTGCACGTCCCTGTGGCTACGCCTGTGCAACATGCGGTCGGCTGACCCGGCCCCGTGCATCCGACATTTGTCTGATCCTGAAGGGTGACGGTGCCGAATGGATCGCTCGTCGACGCAGCTCCGAGCACCGTGAATCCGTCTGTAAGCTGAACGCTAAGGAGACCGTTGCCTGCCGATTGTTTGGTCAAGATGATGCCCGTGGGTGTCGTATTGTGCACCAACACGATCGCCAACGGAACAGTTCCCTGCACGGTCCAACTGCTCCCCGCATCGAAGATAATCCCGCTGAATCCGAGCCCGGGCTGCCCGAGGACCTGGTAGGCGCTCGAGGGGGGCACGTTGGGAGTATTGCCGACGCCGATACTGGTTGGACCAAGCCCAGATCCGCAGCTCTGGATCGAGACCGCCATCCATCCGCCGGCGAGCAGGATCAGAATGCGCGTGAAGAGTCTTGATTTCTTAATCACGCACAAACCTCAGAGTGGACCGACAGGGTTTCCGGCGAAGCATTGGCCCGGGCAGTTCGTCGAGCTCTGGCTGCATGAGCTCGGGCACGGGCTCGAGGTTGGCGAAGGCACCGGTACTTGGGCGACGGCGGTCACTGGGGGCTGAAGCGGCAGGCCACTCTCGTACTTTTGCACTGTGTACTGTCCCGGTGGGACACAGAAGGAGAAATTGGTGTTCGCGGGGAGCGGGGGGGAGCCTCCGCCGGATTCGAGGAATCCCGGCGCAGTCCCGGTTATGAAGACATTGTCCTGGATAACTCCAACGGTCGTGTTCTGATCGGGATTGGTCACGGTTCCGGTGATACTTCCATGGCCAGCGCAATCCAGTGTTCCCAACGTTGCGCTGACCGTGGCGGTCGCGCATGCGCTCGGAGCTGCGGCACCGTTTGATACGACCGCGATCGTGTGCCCCGGAAAGGGCGAGGTCGCGCCCAGATAGGGATCGATAGCGGTAGCGAACAGATCGTATCCCTGCGCTGTCGCACCTGACGCGGTTGGCGGCACGTTGATGGAAAAGGGCAGTAAGACGTTCGCCGAGCCGAATATCAGAGGAGAACTCAGCGCCGATACGAGTTGGTTCGTCCCCGTATTCTCGGCGAAAACCTGGACCTGCACCGAGGTGCCGGGCTGCGGCGCTTGTCCGAGCTGTACCTTGCCGGTCAACGTCGAGTTAGTCATGCTGAAACTACAGCCACCGGTGACATCACTTTGCGCGCAACTCTGGCCGCTGCTTGAAAGCGAGGCTTGCGTCAAAATTTGGCCATATCCGTTCGCGGTTATGAGCAGCGCGTAATTGCCCAGCGGTACTTCGCTGAGCAGTGACGGCGTGCCCGTCGTCGCGGGCAAGGGATAGTTTCCGACATTGTCAGAAAAATCGGAGCCGACAATCACGCATTTCGAAGCGCTTGCGAGATCAGTCGAACAGTTGACGGTGGAATTTGACGGTGGCGCGAGCAATTCGATCAAGGCTCCGGGAATCGCCTGACCAGCCGCACATCCGTTCGTGATTTGACCTCCGAAGCCGTTTTGCGCCACGCCTACGACGTTCAAAGACAAGAGGGTGCCCTGCGCCGGCGTTACTTGCACGTTGCGCGTTGCCGCGAAACTGTAGCCGCCGCCGTTTACATAAATGTCGTAGTACGTGCCCTGCGGCGCAGCGGGCAAGGTCAGCGGGTACTGCGTACCGGGATTCACGTTCGTCAATGTTGCGACGATATTGCGCGTGCCAGCCGACTCGGCCGTGATTGTCAGCGGTTGCACGTGCGATCCGGGCGATCCGGAGACATTAACGGTCACCGTGATCGTGCCCATCAGGTTTGATTTGTTGCTATCGTTTACCGGATTTACTTCCAAGGTCGGGGTGACCTGATAGCTTCCGCCTCCGGTGCCCGCCGGTGTCTGATTGATTGTGACTCCAAGTGTTAGCAGCAGCGTCGAGAGGTTATTTGCCGAAGCATTGAACGACTGTGAAAGTGTTCGTTGTACCGATTGTCCCGGATTAAACAGCGCCATCGGATATGTGATACAGCCCTCGAACCCACCGTTGCTCGCTTGACAAGTTGGCACCACCATACCGGGCTGCGATTGATCAAGGACAACCTGAATTGTCTGGTAGGTCCCTGCCGGGATGTTGCCGATATTGAATAGCTGAGATTGCGCCCGCAGATTGTTGATGTCGAGCTGTACATTGCCGGGAGTCGTATTCCCGGCGCCGGTAGGGACCGATATGGAGACCCATTGCGGGTCAGTCGGAGACGGAGATGCCTGCGGGTTCAGTCGGATCGCGGAGACGTTGAAGAAGATGTTGCGATAAACCGGCGGAGCCTGGGGTGGCCCGCCCACGAACGCGATTGCGACCGCCGCCGCATTGGGGACGGGCGTCGGGCTGCTGCCGCCCCCACCGCATCCGGGCGATACAAAGAGCGCCGATGCACAGAGCACAAGGGGGACGATAAGCGCAATCAGTGGGGCCAGGCGAAAATTGGGGTACTTCACTCTGAATCCATGAAAAGAAGATTTTGGTCAGCGTTTGGGATAACGTAACGGGGGAATGAACGCAAGAAACCTTTGCCGCCCGCGCTCAATACGGCTGCCCGACTCTCGCTCCGCAGCGCCCATCTTGACCGCGACGCGTCTTCAATGAACATTCGATCCGATATGGCCGATATTTTTATACGCGCGAGAAGTCTCGCCGGTCTTGCGTTTATCATCATCCTGTTCGCGTTTGCGACGGCGCGTCCCGCCGCCGCTGCGCTCAACATCTCGATCGGAAATCCGGGCCTGGAGCACTTCGATTCCGACGGCGGCGTGCAATTGGATTTCGGTCTGACGGACAACAACGGGCAACCGGTCGGAAATCTGCGTGTCGACAACGTCAAGGTATTCGAGGACGGCAAGGAAGCAAAGATTCTCGATTTCCGTGGGGTAGGGCAGGGACGGCCTGTCGATATAGTTTTCGTGCTCGACGTTACGGAGTCGATGCAACCGTATATCGATGCGGTCAAGCAGAACATCATCGATTTCGTGAAGGATCTCGCCGCGAATAATCGCGATTATCGCCTCGGCCTTGTGACATTCGAGGACTACGTCGTTTCCAAGTACCCTGATTGCAATTGCGAATATCGCACCGCAATGACCTCCGACGTGCAGAAGTTCATCGGATGGGTAAGCGCGCTTCATGCAGGCGGAGGCGGCGACATTCCCGAAGATCAACTCGATGCGCTCGCGTATGCCTCGCAGTTCCCGTTTCGCCCCTCGGCTGAGGGAATCATAATCATCGTAACTGACGCGCCGCCCCATCATGCGGGCGACGGCTCCCGATATACGCAGCACGACCAGGCGTATTACGACCATCATTCTCGCGACACCGATGTCACAGATCTGACCGGTGCGGCGACCGCCGACATGCTCAGGAAAAACGGCCTGAAGCTCTACGCGGTCGTGCCGCCGCCGTTCATAGCGCCCGAATATCAGCAGATCGTCGATGCGACGCATGGCAAGTCGTACAACATCATAACCGAGCAGGGCCGGTTCGCATCGCTGGTTCGCGAGATCGGGCATTCTATCGCAACGGAATACTCGCTGACCTATCGAACGCCGCGCCCCATCGAAGACGGAACGAACCGGTCGGTTGAGTTGAAGATCGACTACAACGGCATGACCGGCTCCGCCGATACGTCGTATCAGGTGCGCGGCGTGGGCGGCGCGGCTATCAACGTGCCGGAAGAAGGTGCGGGGGCATCCGGAGAGAATGCCTCCAGCATCGGACTTCGTCAGCTTTCATTCGCGTGGTGGAACGCCGCGGTACCGCTGATCGCGATTCTGGGACTGTTTGGACTCTCGCGGATGCGGTTCGGAGTTTCAACCGACGAGCTGAAAGCGATCGTCGACGCCCAGGCGCGGGCTCCTGCGCCGTCGATTCCGCGACCGATGGCATCGGCCACGCCGCGACCGCAGGCGCCGCCTCCGCCTCGATCCGTTGTCACCGGGGCTCCCGGCGGAGCGACGGGAGCAGGAGCGCGTCTTTCGACCATAAGTCCTGTGCCGCCCGTTTCGTCGGAGTATGTTCTTTTGAAGGACGAGTTGTCGATCGGGCGTGGCGAGGATAACGATATCGTTATTCCGCATCCCAGCATCTCGCGCGCGCACGCCCGTCTCCTCAGGCGCAACGGTGTGTTCGAACTCACGGATCTGAACTCAACGAACGGCACCTTCGTCGACGACCACCAGGTCAAAGGGTCTGTGCCGGTACCGAACGGGGGCCGTGTTCGCCTGGGCGACGTGCAGTTCATCCTTCGATCCTGAGCAGATCCTGAGCAGCGCTGCGGACCAGGGCGCCGCGGCGCTTTGCCGTGAATCAGTGGCCGGCGTTCTGCAGCGCTTGCGGCACGAAGAATCCCTTGTCGACAACGCCCATATCGATGTACCAGCATTCGCGCTCGGGAGAATTGCGTCCGGGCATGTAGACGACCGACGTGCTTCCCTGCTGGACGTCCGCGTCAACCAGGCCGACCTGAAACATCCTCTTGTACGGATAGATCGCGATTTGAGCGTCAGGCACCGGACGGTCTCGATACGTGTTGAAGGTCGCGATCGTCTTCCAGAGCTTGCCGTCGCGATCGTACTGATCGCTGGCCGTGATGAACCATCCTTCCGAATCGATATAGAAGATCCGCCGCGGAATTGTCATGGTGACCTTGCTCGGCTTCTGCGTCGCTTCTATCACGTACAGGTGGCGCATCTCCCAGTCCTCGGGGCAGATGGTTTTGCCGCCGTCGGCGGGACACGGTTTGCTGGGGGAGTTCTTCGCATGTACGCATGCGAGCATCGCCTTTTCGCCGAGGAACTTATAATCGAAGTCTTCGATTTTGGCCGCGAAGCCAAAGTATGAATCCGGATCGAGCGTATTGACGTAGGCCGGCGTTCCCGACGAACTCAGCCCACCTCCCATCCCGCCGCCGCCACCTCCACCGGCGAAACCCGGAAGCGCGCCGATCGCGTCTGCGAGAGTCTCGGGCGATTGGCGTCTGAGTCGGCGGGTCGAGGGATTGAACACCCATGTGTTGTCTTCCGTGCCCGGATCGATATGGCGATCACGGAGCAATCCGTAACCGCGCAACGATGCCGGTTCGAGGAACGGATAGTAGGCGAAGCGATAACGGATGCCACTGCCTTGCGCGTCGGGATCGGTGGGAACGGGAGGGACTTCGATGCGTCCGACGTTGTTGTAAAAGGCGAAGTGTCCGACGGTGAAGTAGCTGAGCGGTTCTCCCGTCGAGACGGCAGCGTAGCTCGCGACCTCGCCATAGCGCAGGTCGGCGTCATCAGTATAAAGCGGGCGAAAACTAAAGTTCCACATTACTTTTTGTGCGACGTGCGGATCGTTCGCATCGACGAGGGGAAATGGCTGGCCCGCGACGAAATTCTTGATCGAGCCGTCCGGCCCAAGCTGAACCTGCGCGTGATATTTCTCGGTTGCGTCGGTGTACGGAGGGGGCCATTCGAGCTTGCTCGACGGCACTATATTCATCGACATTCCGTGCTGAACCAGGGTGTAATTGCCCGGCGATACGAGATCCTTCACCTGTTGGGCATTGTCTTTCGTGATGGTGTCGCCGGGTTTTACGTTAGCCGCGACGCTTACCCCTGTGAACGTCGATGCCAAAAGCCCCGCGAGAAGGCTCATTCGCAATTTGTGCGAAGTCATCAGTGATCTCCCCTCAACAGTCCGGATTCAAAATTCGGTAGGCCAATCTTACAGTCGTTAGACGAAACGGGGAACACTCAGGTTGCCTTGGAAATCACGCGCTGCGTAAGATCGTCGGGTCGACGCCCTCTTTATGGGAGCCCGAACATGAAAACCTTACACGTGTATCGTGCGGCATTTGTTCTTTTCGCGCTTTTGGCGACTGTCGCGATCCCGGCAAGCCGCGCCCTTGCGCAATTGACCGCGATGGGTCCTCCCCTGCCGACGACGCTGATTATCTCGATGCCTGCGCCGGGACAGGGGTTTGGCGATAAGCCGCTCATCACAGTCGGCGTCAAGGATAAGACCTACAAGTTTGTCCTCAATGATGCTTACGTTGACGATCCCGCGCAGATTATCCACTGGCCGGACGTATGGCAGTACGTGCGCCAATATCGTCCGAATTTCCAGGCGCAGGGAATCGATTTCGATCAATTCGAGAAAATCAAACCCGGCGAGGTCGTCACAATCAAAGGGATGTTCGCCGCGATGGGACGCACCTTCGAGGTCGTAAGCGTAAGTCCGGGACCGGGGATTTTCGCTCCCAAAGGCCGCGAGTGAACGAGCGCCAACGTCGGTGAGAAAGAAGGCGATCAGCGTTCAACCGTAAACCCAATCCGCAGATCGCGGACTAAGTGACACCGACCGAGATACCGTCGACGAAACAGGTGAAAAGACCGCTCAGACCGCGAGGCGTTCGTAGCGGCGGTGCAAACCGCGCTCAGCGCGATTTCGGCATTTTGAGCCCACGCTCGGCTATGATGTTCTTCTGGATGTGCGAGGTTCCACCGCCGATCACCAGCCCCAGCGAAAGCATCCATTCGTACGGCCAGTAGCCCTGATCGACCACCGAGCTGTCGTCGCGCGACAGCATCGAGTAGTCGCCCATCACTTCCATCGCGGCCGTCGCGAGATCGTGATTCAGCTCCGTGCCGACGAGCTTGTTGATCATCGCTGCGATGCCGGGATTGCGTCCCCTTATCTGATCGGTGAGCTGGCGCAGGGCGTGGAAGCGCATCCCCTCGACTTTCATTTCGAGATCGACCATCCGCTGACGCATCATCGGGTCGTCGCTCAACTTGCGACCGTTGCGCGTCATGGTCTTGGCTAGCTTCAGCAATCGGTTAAATCGCTGCTGACTGCCGCTGGACGAGCCGAGCATGTTGCGTTCGTGAAAGAGCGTGGTGTTGGCGACAATCCATCCTTCGTTGAGCTTGCCGACCAGGTTCTTGCGCGGGACGTGGACGTTGTCGAAAAACACTTCGTTAAAGCCGCTGTCGCCGGTGATCTGCACCAGCGGACGCACCGTGATGCCGGGGGTCTTCATGTCGATCAGGATGTATGAAATCCCGCGATGCTTCGGAGCTTCCGGATCGGTGCGCACCAGGCCGAACATCCAGTCGGAGAATTGGGCTATCGAAGTCCATACCTTCTGTCCGTTGACGACAAATTCGTCGCCCACGATCTCGGCGCGCGTGCGCAGCGACGCGAGATCCGATCCCGATCCGGGCTCCGAATAGCCTGCACACCAGATCTCTTCGGCAGTGAGAACCTTCGTCAGGAATCGGCGCTTCTGTTCTTCGTTTCCCCACGTGATCAGCGTGGGGCCGAACATCTCAAGTCCCATCTGGCCGGGGAGGTAGGGAGCGTTGGCGCGCACCATCTCGTCGTTAACGATCGATTGGCGAACCGGATCCATCGCCTGGCCGCCATACTCTCTGGGCCACGAGAGGGCGATGTAGCCGGCCTCGTAGAGTTTACGCTGCCATGCCTTGGCCCTTCCGAGCCACTCTTTAGCTTCGCCTCCGTAACCAAGTTTAAGTCCGGTCTTGGGAAGCTCTTCCTCAAGAAAGCTGCGGACCTTTTGCCTGAATTCCTCTTCTTCACGGGTGAAATTCAGATCCATCGAAGCGTCTCCTCGCCTGCGAAATGGGATCGCGGTTCACGTACTCAATCAAATAGCCTGCCGCTTAACAAGATATTATACAGCCGCGACTGCATGTTAAATTGGCCCGGGTTTACGCGTGCAATTTTTATTGTATGTTGAATTTGCCGGCAGGATTTCAAATGATGAGCGGTTAGGCGGAGCGTCGTCGACGCCGGGATTGAGGACCTTGGACGATAGACCGGCAAGATCCGATTGGTCGCCATGGCTACGTGGAGGACGATGCCGCAGCCAACTTAAGCTTGTTTTTTCATGAGCAGACGGAAGCGCCAAGCGAGGGAGATGCGCCATTATGGAAGTCGAATACGAAAAACAGGATCGGATCGCGATCATCACGCTCAACCGTCCGGAAGCGCGTAATGCCGTCAACGGTGCATTGGCCCGGCGGATGGAAGAAATCCTGGACGACTATGAGTCCGATCCCGGGCTTTGGGTCGCAATTATAACCGCCAACGGATCTGCCTTTTGCGCTGGCGCTGATCTCAAAGAGATTGCTGCGGGGCGGGGCATTGAGCTGTCAACGAAAAAGGGTGGCTTTGCCGGACTGGTGAGCCGCGAACGGACAAAGCCGCTGATCGCCGCCGTGACCGGCAGCGCCCTCGCCGGCGG
>Ga0335069_10006539_pt1 | contig 16936 bp, 18 predicted proteins | sample Lox_Sample_11_FD_206714 | JGI IMG/M metagenome (GOLD analysis project Ga0335069, IMG submission 206714) | Soil microbial communities from Loxahatchee National Wildlife Refuge, Florida, United States - Lox_Sample_1.1 | ecosystem: Environmental > Terrestrial > Soil > Wetlands | place: USA...
CCGTCGCCCGCGACGAGATCGCTCGCCGCCGAGCTGAGAAGCGGCCGCCCGGCGCCGACACCGCCAGCAGTGCCGGCGCGGATCACCGCCGCACGGCGGCGGAGCGCGCTTGTCGGGCGGGCGGCGCAGCTCGCGCAGCTGCGTGCCGCATGGGCGCGCGCGGCGCAGCGTGGCCGGCACCTCGTGCTGATCAGCGGCGAGCCGGGAATCGGCAAGACTCGGCTCGTCGCCGAGTTCGCGAGCGAACTCGGCGGGCGCGGCGTCGGGGTCCTGTACGGCCGCGCCGAGGAGGACGCCCTCGTCCCGTACCAACCGCTCGTCGAGGCCCTCCCGGACCCGTTCCGTGATGGAGCACTGCCGGCGCTCGCGGATCTCGGAGCTCAGCGCGGTCGTGCCGGCGGCCGCAGCGCTGCTCGGGTTGTTCGAGGAGGTCGGCGCGGTCCTCGACGCAGTGGCCGCAGGCGTGCCGCTGCTGCTCGTGCTCGACGATCTCCACTGGGCGGACCCAGCGACACTTCGCCTGCTTGCGCACCTCGCGGCGCGGCCCGGCGGCGCGCCGCAGCTGCTCGTCGCGACCTATCGCGACACCGAGGATCATCCGCTCTCGGACGTGATCGCAATCCTGCGCCGTGAGCTGCCGGTCGAGCGGATCGAGCTCCGCGGTCTCGACGTCGACGCCGTCGCCGAGCTGGTCGGAGGCGAGCGCCCGCCGGAGACGATCCGCGCGCTCCGCGACCAGACAGGCGGCAATCCTTCCTTCATCGAGCTGCTCGGGCCGGGCGAGACGATCGGGATTGCCGAAACCGTGAGCCGGCGCGTGAGCGCGCTCGGGTCGGAGGCTCGAGCCGTGCTCGACGCGGGCGCCGTCAGCGGGACCGAATTCGTGCACGCGATCGTCCGGGACACGCTCGCCGGTTCACTCACCGCGACGCGTCGAGCAAGGCTGCACGAGCTGTTTGCGGCCGCACTCGAACAGCGCGCCAAGAGCGAGCCGCAGCGCTATCTCGTGGCACTTGCGAACCACGCGCTCGAAGCCGCGACGGGAGCGGGTGATGCGTGGCGGGCGGCAGAGCTCGCAGAGCGAGGCGCGCAACGGGCCGGCGCGGTCCTCGCATATGAGGACGCCGCCGCGCTGCTGCGCCGCGTGCTCGCCGGAGCGTCGGAGCTGGCGCGGACGGTCGGACGGCCCGACCTGATTGCGCGCGCCGTGCTCGCGACCGGCGGCGCAAGCGTGACGATCCTCGGAGCGGAGCCTGAGCTACTCGGCGCGCTCGAGGAGGCGCTCGACGCGGTCGGCGACGCCGATCCGGGATTGCGCGCGCGGGTCCTCGCGCGGATCGCGATCGAGCGTGCCTACGACGCCGCGCCGGAGCGGCGGGAGGCAGCGGCCGCCGAGGCACCGGCGCTCGCGCGCCACAGCGACGATCCGGCGGCGCTCGCAGCCGCGTTGAGCGCCCGCCATGTGGTCGCGTGGGGACCGGACGGCTGCGAGGAGCGCATGCGGCTTGCCGATGAGATGCTCGGGCTTGCCGAGCGCGCCGGTGACCGCGAGCTCGCGCTCCAGGCGCGCAACTGGCACCGACGGACTCGAGCTCTCGCGCCATGCGCGCGACCTCGGCCGGCGGGCAGGCGATGCGAATGCCGACGTGTGCTTCGCAGAGCACAACCTGCTGCGGATGATGGTGCAGGGACGAATCGCGGACCTCGATCCGGGCGAGGGCGGTCTCGAGGGAGACGTCGCCAAGCGCGCCGATCGCGGACCTGCCTGGCGCGCGTATCGGTTCACATTCGCGTGGTGGCGTGCCGAGCGAGGCGATCTCGCAGCGGCCCGGCGCGACTTCGAGGAGGCGATCGGCGACGGCCTCTCCACGCTTCCGCGCGACGTCAACTGGATCGCGGCGCTCGCGTCGGCGTCCGAAGCGTGCATCCTGCTCGGAGACGCGGACCGCGCCCGGGAGCTGCGGGCGCTGCTCGCGCCGTACGCGCGGCGGATGGTCGTCACAGCTCGCGGGGCGAGCCATGCCGGCTCTGTCGCCTACAAGCCGGCCCGGCTGGCGGCGCTGTGCGGCGACGCGGCGGCAGCGGACGGGCTGTTCGCCGACGCCGCCAGGCACGACGACGCCGCCGGCGCGCCGGCCTTCGTCGTTCGCGACTTGCAACGCCATGCCGACTTCCCTGCGTGCGATCGGGGACGAAGAGCGCGCGCGTGCGGTGCTTGCGGACCGGCGCGGGCTCGGCTGGTGTCACCGGCCCGGCGAATCCGTGAGAATCCCGTCAATGACCGCGATCTCCCGCGTCCGATGAGAGCCGTCACCTGCACGCACGGCGCACTGCAGGTCGTCGAGCGTCCGGAGCCCGCGCCCGGCGCCGGCCAGGTACGGATCGAGGTCCTGCGATGCGGGATCTGCGGGTCGGACCTGCATGCCCGCCACGGCGTCGATGCCTGGGCGGACATGGCCGCGAAGGTCGGCTACCGGCGCTTTGCCCGCTCCGACGAACCGGTCGTGTTCGGGCATGAGTTCTCCGGCCGGATCGTCGAGTATGGCCCGGGCTGCCGGCACACGCTCCCGACCGGTACCGACGTGGTCGCGCTGCCGCTGATCCGCGGGCCCGAGGGTGTCGACGCCGTCGGGCTCTCGGTACACGCGCCCGGCGCCTACGCCGAGCAGATGCTCGTTCAGGAATCGCTGATGATGCCCGTCCCGAACGGGTTGGACACCGATGTGGCTGCCCTGACCGAGCCGCTTGCGGTCGGGTGGCACGCGGTCCGTCGAGGCGAGCTCGGAAAGCGCACGGTCGCGATCGTGATCGGCTGCGGGCCGATCGGGCTCGCGGTCATCCTGATGCTGAAGGCGAAGGGCATCCGGACCGTTGTCGCGAGCGACTACTCCCGTGGACGGCGCACGCTCGCCAGCGCCTGTGGCGCCGACATCGTCGTCGACCCGGCGGTCGGATCACCATTCACGGCCGCCCAGGACAAGCGCCACCTCACGGATGCACCGTCGGCATTCGAACTCGCGATCGATACGCGCGAGAAGCTCGAGCGGCTTCCGGTCGGGTGGTGGCACACGTGGCGCCTCGCCGAGGCGCTCGGCGCGGGCCCAAAGCACCCGGTGATCTTCGAGTGCGTCGGCGTGCCCGGGGTGATCGAGAGCATCCTGGACGGCGCGCCCCTGTTCTCGCGCGTCGTCGTCGTCGGTGTCGTCGTCGGTCTGGATCAGTTCACGCCGGCGATGGCGATCAACAAGGAGATCGACGTGCGGTTCGCGTTCGGCTACACGCCGCTGGAGTTCCGCGACACGCTGCGGATGCTCGCGGAAGGCAAAGTCGACCCCCGCCCGCTGATCACCGGCACCGTCGGTCTCGATGGTGTCGACGCGGCGTTCTCAGCGCTGAGCGATCCCGAGACACACGCGAAGATCCTGATTGACCCGCGCAGCGCCGTCACTCTGCCAGGGACCGCCTAGCCGTCGCCTAGCCGAGGGCTAGCCGCGCGACGTTCGCCGCCCCGCGATCCGGACGCGAACTTCGACACGTGCGGGCCGCGCCGGCGCCGCCATCGAGAGGAAATCGCGCGCGGCGGCGCGGCGGTTGCAGTACGGGCACGTGAGCGCGTCGGTCGGGAGCAACGGCCGCGCACCGATCGCGATCGGCGCATCGCAGCGGTCGCATGCGAGCGTTCCTGTGCCGAGACGTTCGGACTGGGTGGAGCGCCGTTCCTCCTCGTGGGCGGCGGCGGTTCTCGTCACCGGATCCAGGCGCACGCGCCACGATCCGTCGGTTGCACGCACGAAGCTCACAGCACCTCAGTCTAGGCTGCGACTCGACGCGCGCGAGGACTTCGACGCGCGGTGTGCTCGCTCGTCGGCGTCGTAGATCACCTCGGTGCCGGTCAGGCGGTCGTGCCACGCCCGCCGCCGTGGATCGCGGAGAATCGCCAGGAATCCGAGGCCGAGCGCCAGCAGGCTCAGGATCGCGCCGAACACGCGTTTGATGGCGACACCGAGGCCGATGTGATGAGAGCCGTGGCGGACGAGCCGGATCGACAGGAAGCGCATTCCGGGCGTCTGTCCCACCAGTGCCCAGAAGGCCGCGAAGTAGCTGACGCCGACGATCACGCCGAGCGTCGCGAGGATGATGATCGCGGCGAGCGAGAGGTGCTGGCCGAACACGGCGGCGATGAGCGACGCGAGGACGCTCGACACGAGTGAGTACGCCGCGAACAGCAGCCCGATGTCGATGCCGCCGGCCACGACGCGGGTCGCGAGTCCGGCCTGGTCGGTTTCCGAGTCGGGGTCGTCGCGGGCGATCCGCTCCATCGCATCGTCGAGGGCCTCCGTGAGCTTCGTCAGGCGGACGCCGATGTCGGTCAGCAGGCCGGCGCTCTGCGCCGCGATCGCGGAACGGATCTCTGGCGCGGTGGCGATCCGCTCGACGAGCTTCTGAGCCTGATCGCTGGCAAGGACCTCCGCCCAGACCTGCTCGGCGGCCTCGGAGTCGAGCACGCGCCGGGTGACCTGCGTGATCTCGTCGCTGTCGCGACCGGCGTTGCGCGCCTCCTCCTCGATCGCGCGCTCGATCGCTCGCCGGATGGTTGGACTGCGCAGCGCGCGCACGATCGCTTCCTCGACGGCCTGGTCGAGCGCGCGGTCGACACCCGTGGCATGGGCCACCCGCTCGGCGCCCTTGGCACCGGCCCCCAGCAGGCGGGCCACCGGCGGCTTGCCAGCACTGGACTCCACGGTCGCGGCATTATCGCGCGGACCGCTGATGACGGCCGAGGCCGGCGAACAGGTCACGCAGCGCCAGCTCCGTTGACCAGAACGCCAACTCGCGCCAGGGGATCTCCGCCGGCGCGAACGCGCGCACCTCGATCGCCTCCTCGGTCGTCCGCGGCTCGTGCGCCGCCAGCGCGCGGTAGACGATCAGCACGACGCGCTCATCGGCGCGCGAGTACACGCCGACGAGCGGCCCGAGCTCGACCGCGATTCCGAGCTCCTCCTCGGTCTCGCGCCGCGCCGCGTCCTGCACCGACTCGCCGAGGTCGACGAAGCCACCCGGGAACGTCCACAGTCCTTGCCCGGGGTCAAAGCCGCGCCGCAGGAGGATCGCTCTCCCGTCCGCATCGACGGGGATCGTCGCCGCGACCGGCTTCGGGTTGTAGTAGGCGCAGTAGCCGCAATGCGGGCACGCGATGACGCGCGGGAACTCGATGTCCGCGGGCTGGCCGCAGCGCGGGCAGAATCGTGCCTCGGCCAGCGCGGGATTGAGCGATGCATCCACGGGCCCGATGCTACGGCCGCCGTCAGGCTCGTCGCTGCCCTCGGAGCTACGGTCGGCGTGGCTCAGCCGATCGCAGCCAGTCCCGCCTGGGCGACGTCCATGTCCTGTGAGTAGTGACCACCGCTGACGCCGATCGCGCCGACGACGCGGTCGCCGATCGTGATCGGGAACCCGCCGCCGAAGATCACGAGGCGATCGATGCCGCCGACCGCCCCAGCCGCGAGCGGCGCGTCGTCCTTGATGAAGTCGTGCCAGCTGTGGCTCGGCAGCCCGAAACCGGCCGCGGTGTACGCCTTGTCCTGCGCGATCTGGACGCTCAGCAGCGCCGCGCCGTCCATCCGGCTGAGCGCCTTGAGCACCCCGGACTCGTCGCAGACGGCGATCACCATCGGCACGCCGATCTCCGTGGCTTTCGCCTCGGCGGCCGCCACGACGCGGTGTGCCAGCTCGGTGCTCACGCTGGCCTTCTCAAACACATCACTCATTCGATCCCTCCTGTGTTGACGTCCGCGAAGCGCTGTTCGAGCTCGCGGATTTCGGGCATCCCGATGAAGTCGATGAAGTCCTCGAACGGCACGAGCGAGTCGAGCACGTCGATCGGCGTGCCGGTCGTCTTGATCTCGCGCAGCACCGATCGCATTGCCGCCGTCGCCACAAGCAGCGTGCTGATCGGGAAGATCACGAGGCTGAACCCCAGCTCGCGCAGAAACTGGTGTGTGACCGGCGGGGTCTTGCCGCCCTCCGCATAGTTGAACAGGAGCGGCACGTCGGAGAACGTGCGCGCGACGGTTTCGATCTCGTCCGTCGTCCGCGGAGCCTCGACGAACAGCGCGTCCGCGCCGGCGTCGCGGTACAGGCGCGCGCGTTCGAGCGCCGCGTCGAGTCCTTCCACCGCGCGCGCGTCGGTCCGAGCGATGATCAGCAAATCGCTCGAGCGCCGCGCTTCGACGGCAGCCGCAACCTTCGCCGCCATCTCGGTCGCGGGCACCAGCTGCTTCCCATCCATGTGGCCGCACTTCTTCGGCATCACCTGATCCTCGAGGTGGATCGCGGCGACGCCGGCCGACTCGTACGCGCGGACGGTGCGGATCACGTTGATCGCGTTGCCGTAGCCGGTGTCGGCATCGGCGATCACCGGAATGCGGACCGCGTCCGCGATACGGTGGGCGTTGTCGACCATCTCGGAGAGCGTCAGCAGGCCGACATCGGGGCGGCCGAGAAGCGACGCCGCGCTGCCGAACCCGGTCATGTACACCGCCGGGAAGCCCGCCTCCTCGACGAGCCGGGCGCCCAGCGCGTCGTAACAGCCGGGCGCGAGCACCATCTCCCCGCTGTCGAAGCACTGCCGCAACTCCTGTCCGCGATCGGGCGCCCCTCCGAGCAATCCGGCCATCAGCCCGGCGGCGCGGTCAGAAGGGCGAATCGCATCACCATGGCCGCGCGAGCTTAGGCGCTGCCGGAACTCAGCGTCAAGCGGGCCCGCGAGATTCTCAGCCGACGACCGCCCGCTCAGTGGACGCGTCAGCCACGCCCGGGCGGAAACCCGACCTGCACGGAGCCGTCACTGCGAACGATCGTCGGGACGATGCCGCGGTTGTTCGTGTAGCTCATCAGCTCCACCTTCCAGTCCGCGTTGCGCGTGGCGTCCCGTTCCTCGACGCGCGCTCCTTCCTGCGCGAGGTGCTCGCGAGCGGCCTCACAGTACGGGCAGCCCGGCTTGACGTACATGACGGTGTCCATCGGCTCTGTCTCTGAGGTTACGCCATCGATGACCCCGGCGCGGAGCGCCGCGACGCTGCCCAGCCGTCGAGGTCGCCGTCGATTCGTATCGGATTCCCGGCCCGCCGACGATGCTGCCGTGTGTCGGCAACCGGACCGGTTCCACCACCGCAGCCTGTTCCGTGGCCCAGCCCCGTCGCGCCGCGACGGGAGCACAGCGTGTGGCTCTACGCGGTTCTGGGGATCGCGGTGACCGTCGTTGTCGTGGCGATCGCCTTGCAGCTGGACCGGACCCCAGCCCAGACGCTGCGCGTCATGTCTGGCTCGATGCGCCCGACGCTCGCGATCGGCCAGCTCGTTCATGTCGACGCCGCCGCCTATGCGTCGAGCGAGCCGCGCATTGGAGACCTCGTGGCGTTCCACGCCCCCGTCGGCGCGACCGGGACCGACCCGATCTGCGGCGTGCCGCAACCAGCCGGCGAGGCGTGCCCGCAGCCGACGCCCGCCGAGAGCGCGCAGATCTTCATCAAGCGCATCGTCGCCGCGCCCGGAGACATGGTCTCCGTCGTCGGCGGATCGGTCGTGCGCAACGGCGTCATCGAGCGTGAGCCGTTCACGGCCACATGCACCGGGAGTGGGTGCAACTTCCCGGTCCCGATCCATGTTCCCGCCGGCGAGTGGTTCGTCATGGGCGACGATCGCGGAGCCTCCGACGACAGCCGCTACTGGGGTCCGGTCCCGGCGGCGTGGATCGTCGGGAAGGTTCGCAGCTGACCTTCCGCGCGGCGCACCACGTACCGGTGCCTGCACGCAGATGGTCAACCCTGGGTCGATCCGGCCGATCATGTGGCTAGACGAGCAAGTCGAGCAACGGAGCCACCCTCTCATGACCCCCCTCCCCAACGGGACCCATCCGCCGGCCGACAACTCCCGGCCGCGGCTGCTGATCGCCGACGATGACCTCGTCGTCCTGGCCACGCTCGGCGCCCAGCTGACAGCCGACTTCGACGTCGTCGGGACCGCTCGTGATGGCGAGCAGGCGATCGAGCTCGCCCGCGAACTCCAGCCCGAGGCCGCGCTTGTCGACGTCCAGATGCCCGGTGGGGGCGGCCTGCGCGCAACGCGCGCAATCAGCGCCGCCTGCCCGAACACCGCACTCGTGATCCTGTCGGTCGACGAATCCGAGGAGTCCGTCGTCGAGTTCATGAACGCCGGTGCGATCACCTACCTGCGCAAGGGCATGCCGGCGACGCAGATCGCAAGCCGTCTGCACCAGTCGATCGCGGCGCATCGGGCATTCGTGCGGGCTTGACGCCCGCCGGGCCCACGCTACTTCCCGAGCAGCGCGCAGACCGCGGAGGTCTGGAACGCGCGCAACTGTGCGAGCAATGCACCTGTCGGTGCCGCGATGTTGAGCGACGTGGTCACCGAGCGCCGTCCGTCAGCGGTCGCCGCCGCCCACTGGACGTAGCCAGGGAAGTTGCCGGTGTGGCCGTAGACCGTGCCGCACCGGGTCTTGTAACGAAAGATCGCGAGACCGGCCGAATTCGTGCCGGGACCGGGCGGGCTCGACGATCCTGACACGAACCGGAACTGCTCGCGCCGCTGCGCTGCGCCGAAGAACCGGCCGCGCAGGTCCGCGCGGATGAAGGCGCCCAGATCGCGCGGCGTTGAGACGATCGCGCCCGACGCCCAGGCCCCGCTGGGGCTGAGGAACATGGTCACGTCGAGCGGCGACGTGCCGGGCTCGACGTCGTAGCCGTGGATGAATGGTGCCGGGAGCGAGATCCGGCGTGTCGGGAACGTCGTCTGTGCCAGCCCGGCGGGTCGAAACACGATCGTCGAGAGCAGATCGCCGTAGGGCCTGCCGGTCGCACGCTGAGCGATCAAGCCAAGGACGATGTTGTCGGTGTTGGAATACTCGTACTGCGACCCTGGGGTGAACATGAGCTCGTCGTTGCGAACCCAGTCGATGATCTGAGTTGGGGAGACATACCCGCGGGGGTTGTCCATCGCCTGCTTGCGAAACCCGGCCGATTGCGTGTAGTCCGGTAGCCCGCTCGTGTGGTTCAGCATCTCCCTCACCGTGACCGCCGACCATGCGGGTGGCATCGTCATCGGCAGCTGCCCGCCGATCGTGTCGTCGAGACTCAACCTCCCCTGCTGCACGAGGTGCAGCACGATTGCGCCGCTGAACGCCTTCGCCACGCTGGCGATGCGCATGTGATCACCCAACCGCGGCGCGCCCGGTCTCCGGACGTTCGCCCGGCCGGCCCGCACGACCGTCGTGCGGCCACGGCTGGAGAGCGTCACGATCGCTCCGACCGGGCCGCCCGGCGCCGCGACGAGTCGATCGAGTCCGCGCTGGAGGCTCGCCGTCGTCGTGCGGGCAGCCGTCGCACCCAGGGGAAACGTCAGCGCACTCACGGCAACGACCGCCGAGATCGACGCACACCGCAGTGGCATGGGCCAGTTCATCGCAGGAAGACCGCCAACAAATGTCACACCGCAGTGAACGGTACCGGGGCCGGCCGGGGCCGGCCCCTGCACACCCGTCATCCGGACCGGGTGACGCCGAAACGCGTAACTATCGAGAAGCTACGAGCGATGAACCCACCGCTCGTCGTGCGAGAGCCCGTCTCGTATGTGGAGACGCTGTGCCCGGGTTGATCCTCGCCGTCATCGGGATCGCGCTGCCGGACTCATTGAATCCGTCCCTGATCGTTGCGGCGGTCTACCTCGCGCTCGGCGCACACGCGACGCGGCGGCTGATCGCGTTCACGACGGCGGCGTTCGTCGTCACACTCGCCGGAGGGCTGGTCGTGGCGCTGGGTCTCGGTGATCTCATCATCGCCCTGCTGCCGAAGCTTTCGGAGCCCGTCAAATACGAAGTGCTGACGGTCGTGGGCGTCGCCTTGATCGGCGGCAGCGTGGTGATCTGGTGGCGTCGCGAGTCGCTGGCCGGGGGCGAGCCGAGCAAGCAGCACGACGCGGCCGGCCACGGGTCGGCCGCACTCTTCGGCGCCGGCATTGCCGGTGTCGAGTTCCTCACGGCGTTCCCGTATTTCGCCGCGATCGCGATGGTGGTCGGCTCGTCAGAGTCGGTCGGCGCCAAGACGCTGCTGATCGTCGTCTACAACGTCATCTACGTGCTGCCGCTGATCGCGATCGCGGTCGTGTCCGCGATCATGGGCGAGCGCGCCGGCCGCGTGCTCGCCCCGGTCGGGGACTGGGTCGCCACGCGCTGGCCGGTGGTCGTCGCTCCACTGGTCGCGGCCGTCGGGATCGCGCTGACGGCCTATGGAATCGTCAAGCTGACGTGAGTGCTCGCGGGCCGGCTGATCAGGCCCCGGCCGGCGGGGCCGCCGGCGGGCTGCCCGAGACGGCATCCTCGAGGGCCTGCGCGTCCTCCGGCGTGAGCGTGCGGCGGGCGAGCCGGCCGTGCTTGCCCTCGAGCGCCGCGACCATCGCGTCGACGTGCTCGGGGGCTGCGAGCAGGATGATCGCCGAGCATCCTTCGGGCACGTCGCTGCGGACCTCGTCGAAGAAGGCACTGCGGAGCTTCGGTCCCGACCGCTCCTCCGACACGCTTCCCACCACGCCGCCGCCCACGAGGCCGGCGGCGAATCCGGGAGGTCCGAAGACGGCGCCCGCGACCGCGCCGGTGAGTGCTCCCTCCACCGTCCTGCGCCCCAGGAAGTCCTGGTCGTCATCGACGTCGATGTAGCGGCCGCCGAACTCGCCGCGCACGACGATCCGGTCGTGTCGGTGATGCTCGACGAACGCGACCTCCTGCGCCCACGCGACGCCGCCTACCTCACCGGGCACGTCGGAATACGCGCGCTCGGCGCCTTCCGTGTGGTCGAACACCATCACGGCGAGATCAAGACTGACCGGGTCCATTGCCGCGGGAGGGTACGTGCCGGTGTGCGTCCGCGCGTCCTCCAAAACGGATGATGCCCTGCTCGTCGACGCTACGACCGGGCGGTCGCGTCTCGGTACGAGCGCGCGACGATCTCGCGGAGCACAGAGCTGTCCACGAGGTCGACGCGTTTGAGATACAGGCACCCCTTGCCCGTCGTATGCGGGCCGAGCCGCACCAAGAGGTCGCCGTACTTCTCCGGGCCGCCGGTCAGATACAGGGTCGTCTGAGCCTTGCGCGGGGAGAAGCCGACCGCGGGCACGTCGCCCTCACGGCCCGATGCGTAGCGATAGTGGCGGCTGCCGAAGCCGACGATGGCGGTTCCCCACATCACGGGCGGCTCTCCCGTCTCCTCGCGCATGAGCGCGAGCACGAGTTGAGCGTCGGCCTTGCGCCGGCTGTCGGTTACCGCGTCGATGAAAGCAGCGACATCGGCAGCCGTGGGCACGGTCCTGTTTGGACGGCTTGCCACGCGATTGAGCGTAGTGTCGCAAACTGACCGTCCGGCAGGAGATCCGGCCGCGGCGCCGAAAGCGCGGCCGATGGAACGCTCAGACCAGATCGCAGGACCGCCCGCGGACGACGGCGTGCCGCCGGGCGGCCGCCACGACTATCCGCTCACGTTCTCGGTCGACTATCCCGATCGCAGTCTCGATCGCTTCAGCACGGCGTTTCGAATCTTCGCGATCATCCCGATCGCCATTCTCGCGGCGACGATCGAAGGCGGCAGCCTCGGGGCCTCAGCGGGCGGCCAAGGGGTCAGGTACGCCGGCGGCGGCATCGGGGTTCTCGTCATCCCCGTGCTGCTGATGCTGCTGTTCCGCAAGAAGTACCCGCGCTGGTGGTTCGAATGGAACCTGCAGTTGACCCGCTTCAGCAACCGGATCGCGGTCTACTTGGCGCTGATGGACGACCGCTATCCATCCACCGATGAGCAACAGGCCGTCCACCTCGACTTCCCGTATCCCGACGCCGAGCACGACCTCGGCCGCGGCATGCCGCTCATCAAGTGGCTGCTGGCGATCCCTCACTACGTCGTCCTGTTCTTTCTCTCGATCGGCGCGCTGTTCGCCGCCATCTTCGCGTGGTTCGCGATCCTCTTCACGGGCCACTACCCGCGCTCGTTGTTCGATTTCATCGAGGGCGTGCTCCGCTGGCACAACCGTGTCGGCGCCTACGCGTTCCTCCTGATCACCGACCGCTACCCGCCCTTCAGCCTGCAGCCGTAACCGATCACCGCGCAGGTAGCCGATCTGCGCTCAACTTCTGGGTCGCGCGGTCGATCTGTCGGAGTGTGGAGGGGGTCGTCACGAACCGTGCGTCCGCCTACCGTGGGGCGGACCTTCCGCGCGCGAGACGCTTCACGCGCCACGTCTGGCTGGTCGGTTGCACGGCCGCTCTCTTGGCAATTCCGCTGTCGCCCCCGACGGCCCTGATCGGGAACGCGGGGTGGATCGTGTTCGCCGTCGTCACCGTCCCGACGCTCGTCGGTGGATTCGCGCTTGCGACGCGCCGGACGGTTGGCTGGCGCGGCTTGCTCGTGGTGACGTACCTGGGTCTCGCGCTGGTGACGCTGCTCCAAGGATTGGCCGGTCCGCGCGCTCACTACGTGGCCTTCGATCTCCTCCTGGTGTGCTGCGTCGGGCTCGTCCAGCCGTTCCCCATCCCGATGGTGTATGCGGCCGTGATGGCCGCATCGCGGCTCGGTCTTGCGCTCCTCAATACTCATGACCGAGCCGATGCGATCGTCGGGGCCACGCTCGAGTCGCTGATCTGGACGTTGCTCGCCGCGGTCCTCTGCACCGTCATGCGAGAGACCCGCGAGCAGCGCCTCGAGCTGCACGAGGAGCGATCGATCGACCCGCTCACGTTGCTCTCCAACCGGCGCGCGTTCGATGAGCTGCTCGGGATGAGGATCGACGAAGCGCGCACCGGCCCCTCGCCCCTGTCACTCGTGCTCGTCGACGTCAATGGTTTCAAGCAGCTGAACGACCGCCACGGGCATCTCGAAGGCGACCGCCAGCTTGTCGCGATCGGCCAGGCCCTCCGCGACGGGATCCGCCCGGGCGATACGTGCTTCCGCTGGGGAGGCGATGAATTCGCGGTCGTGCTTCCCGGAGCCGACGAGCGCGCGGCGCAAGTCATCGGAGAGCGGCTGGCATTGCTCGTGGCGTCACGGTGCACCGAACCGGAGCCGCTCACGATCAGCGTCGGCGTGGCCGTGGCGCTTCCGGAGGACGACGCCGAAGCGCTGACCGCGCGCGCGGATGCGCGCCTGCTGTCAGCGAAGTCTGGCCGCGATGAGCCTCTGGGCGCATCCGAAGTGGCCCGGGCCGGTCGTGAGCTGGGGCGCTCGGGTACTCCGAGCAACGCGCCCTGATTGCGAGTGGATGCTGCACAGGTGCAGTTGGGCCACCACCGCCGGCGGGACGCGATGACGCACTTCACGCCGGTTGCATAGTGTGGAGCCAGCACAGAAGCGATCTCCCACACTTCCCGAGGATTGGGAGGTCCTGGGAGCGTGTGGCTGTTGGCGCATCGCGATCGCCCCCACCCGCGAGGCCGAGGGCGACTGAGGGAGATTGTGTCCGTCTCAAGGAGCGAGCCGGGCAGAGCGGCTCGGCATCTCGCTGCTTCGCCATTCACCTGACCTCGGACGTACTAGCGATTTCCGAGGAACGCCACGAGGTCGCGCACGGCGGCCGGATCCTGGAGCAGGAACATGTGGCCGCCCTCATAGCCGTGCAGCTCGGCTCCGCGAATCCGCGACGCGATCGCCTCGCTGTTGTGAGGTGGCGCGATCCCGTCGTGGTGTCCGTACGCGATCAGCGTCGGGCACGTCACGCGGTGCAGCCGATCCCACACGTCGTGGCCCGCGCGCGCTTCCAGCTGCGCCCGCTGGGCGGTAGCGCCGTCCGGGTCCTGCTCCCGAGCGAGGCGTGCGATCAGGACGTCGGCGATCGCACGATCGGCCGGATGGGCAGCGAGCCAGCGATCGTCCCAGCGGCCATCGACCAGCTTCAGCCTCGTCGCGACACGCTCCTCGGCGGGGAGCTCGAGCAGCGTCTGCAGCGGATAGGACGCCCCGCCCCCGCCGCCGGCCGAGGTGCAGACGAGACCGAGACGCTCGACCCGCGCAGGATGCGTGACGGCGAGCTCCTGCGCGACCATTCCGCCGAAGCTCACCCCTACCACCTGACAGGTGTCCCAACCCACAAGCTCAAGCAGTCCCACGACATCGGCGGCAATGTCGGCCATCGCGTATGGATGCGTCACCGGAGCGCTCTGGCCGAACCCACGGTAGTCCCACGCGAGCACGTCGAACGCGCCGGCAAGCGCGTCGACGAACGGCTGAGCCTCGGCCAGCGTCGCCCCAGAGCCGTTGCAGAACAGCAACCGCGCTCCGTCGCCGGTTCGCTCCCAGTGCAGCTCCGCGCCGTTCACCACGCTGACGGGCATTCCGCGAGCGAATCTACGGGGCGCCGCGCGGGACCGCAATACGCAAGTCCCGTCAGCAGGTTCGCCACATAAGCCGCGCCGACCCCGCGCGCGGCGCAGGCCGAGAACGAACCGAACCGACACCCGACGCCGGCCGGCAGGTGCCGCGGGGGCGGTGAGCGGTACGTTGTGAGCATGATCCCGCTGGAGCCGGTGGACCGGGTTCGGGTGACGGTGCTGGTTGACAACCTCACCGATCCGTTGCTGGTCGACCACCAGGCGATCTCGCGGCTGAACTGGCCGAAGGCGCTGGGCGGTGCGCTCCCGCGCGCGGCCGCGGCCACGGCGCCCGACAGCGGCGTGCCTGACTCGTTGATCGCCGAACCGGGCTTCTCGGCGCTCGTGCGGCTCGAGCGGGGCGGACGCGAGCGGACGATCGTGTTCGACACGGGCGTCTCGGCGAACGGGATGGTCGAGAACATGCGCCGGCTCGGGATCTCGCCGAGCGACATCGAGGTCATCGTGCTCAGCCATGGGCATTGGGATCACGTCACCGGCATGGACGGTCTCACCCGCGCGCTTGGCCGCACCCGGCTGCCGGTGATGATCCACCCCGAGTTCTGGAGCCGGCGGCGGATCAGCTTCCCGGGCCTTGACCCGCGCGAGCTGCCCGCAACGAGCCGGTCAGCGCTCGAGGGGGCCGGGTTTCAGATCATCGAAGACCGGCAGCCTTCGTTCCTCCTCGACGGCGCGGCGCTGATCACCGGCGAGGTCGATCGCACGACTGCGTTCGAGACCGGCTTCACAGGACACGAAGCGATGCATGCTGGGCGCTGGCAGCCCGACCCACTGATCCTCGACGATCAGGCGCTCATCGTGCGCGTCCGCGACGGTGGCCTGCTGATCCTTAGCGGCTGCGGCCACGCCGGGATCGTCAACACGGTCCGCTACGCGCGGAAGCTCACCGGGATCGATCAGATCGCGGCGATCATCGGCGGCTTCCATCTCAGCGGTCCGATGTTCGAGCCGATCATCGAGCCGACAATCGACGCGCTCGCCGCGCTGTCACCGGCTCTGCTGGTTCCCGCCCACTGCACCGGGTGGAGGGCAGTCCACAGAATCGCAAGCCGGCTACCGGACGCGTTCGCGATCAGCACGGTCGGCACGACGATCGAGCTCTGACGAGAGACCGGACGACTGTGCTTGCAATCCTTCGCGACGGCGACCAATCCCTGCGTCGACTCCCCGAGCCCGGCTGCGGTGACGACAAGCGCCCGGCTTGACCGCGAGCGGATTCGCCGGACGCTGACGTTCTGGCTGCGGCCCGCGTTCGTGCTCCGCGCGGTGGGTCGCTTTCAGCGGGTGGCGGGGTTCGACCGGGCGATCGCGCTTGCCTCGAGCGCGTTCACCGCTCTGATCCCGTTGGCGATCCTCGCCGGCGCGATCGTGCCGCACGTCGACGCGATGACCGCCGCCCGCCGCATCATCGCTCGCTACGGCCTGAGTGGCGGAGGAGCGCAGGCGGTCAAAGACGTGCTCTCGCCGGCGAGCGGGACGAACACCGAGGTCAGCGTGATCGGGACGTTTCTGCTCGTGCTCGCGACGCTGAGCTTCTCGCGGGGGATGCAGCGGCTGTTCGAGCAGACGTGGGAGCTCAAGCCGCTCAGCGTCCGAAACACACTCAACGACCTGATCTGGATTGTCGGGCTCGTGTGTTACATGGGCGTGAGCTGGTGGATTCACGGTCTGATCGACGTGAGTCGTGTGCAGATCGCCGCCAACCTCGTCGTGCTACCGGTGTCGGCGGTCTTTCTCGCGTGGAGTGGCTGGGTGCTCAGCGCAAGACGCGTTCAGATGCGGAGCCTCGTGCCGTTCGCGGTGCTGGGGGCGTCGCTCCTCGCCCTGTGCTTTACCGGCGCCGCCGTCTACGTGCCACACCTGTTCAGCTCCTACGCGTCGCGCTACGGAGTCGTCGGCGCGGTGTTGGCGATGATCTCGGCGCTGTTTGTGGTGATGGTCGTCCTCGTTGGATCGGCCGTCACCGGCCGCGAGGTCTCCGAAGAGCTTGCCCGAATCCGCCGCGGAGAGCGCCCGCCCGACGACGAGGTCAAACGGGAATGGGATGCCGTCATCGACCAGGCGCGCTTGGGGTGGCAGTCGGTGCGTGAGCAGGTCGATCGCTACCGCCGCGACAGGCGGATCCGCCGCCGAGGACAGTGATGGCACCTGTCTTCGCCCTTGCTCTGGCCGCCGCCGTGTATCCGCAGCTGCTCGCTGTGGTCGTCGTGATCCTCACGCGCGAGCGCCCGAAGCTGCTGCTGTGGTCGTGTTATCTCGCCGGCATCTGTGTGAGCATCGCCGCGAGCGTCTCGATCCTGGCCGTGTTCCGCTCGCGCGGAACCGTCGCCGGCACGAGCTCGTCGCGGCTCGGGCCGTCGGCGTACCTGATCGTCGGGGGGCTGGCGCTCCTCCTGGCGGTGTTCGCAGCGACGCGGCGCGGGCGAGAGCTGCTCGGCGCAGACCGGCCCCGCCTGCGCTTGCCCAGACGCAACGACGGCCCTCGATCGAGCGTAA
>Ga0335069_10006540_pt1 | contig 16935 bp, 17 predicted proteins | sample Lox_Sample_11_FD_206714 | JGI IMG/M metagenome (GOLD analysis project Ga0335069, IMG submission 206714) | Soil microbial communities from Loxahatchee National Wildlife Refuge, Florida, United States - Lox_Sample_1.1 | ecosystem: Environmental > Terrestrial > Soil > Wetlands | place: USA...
CGACACGGCCGGTTGCCAGCATGTGGGTGATGATTGCGACGACTTCCTCATCCGATGCGGCGAGATCCTGGACCGTGCGGACGAGTTCGAGCAACGTTGATCGGCGCGGGTTCTTCATCGACGGTGTTCCTTCAGCATCGCGATGAACAGATGCCGGTCGCAGTTGCGGGTTACGCGAACTCGACGACCTGGCGAAACGGGAGCGGGGTCTTGCAGCAGACCAGGCCGATGATGCGGCCGTCCTTCCTCACCGAATAGGCCCGCCAGTGCGGCAACCAAATGAGCGTGATCATCGCTCGCTTCTCCATCTGTGCCCGAACAAAGCAGAGGTCGTGCCAAGATGGCAAGCCCGTTCAAATTCAACGCTGTCGCCGCGCCCAGGTTCGTCCTGCCCGTTTGCGTGACGTCCCGTGCGTGCATTGATGACACGAAAAACGTCAACGTGCCGCAGAATGGCCAGAGCCGGCCTTCGCTTGACGCCTCCCGTGCACCGTGCGAGACGCAGCGCCATGGCGAAGTTTCCAACCGAGGCTGAGCGATCCGTGACGGTGAAGGTTCCGATCGAGCACGCCTATCAGTTCTTGTGGGACGTGGTCGGATCGTCCGACTGCATTCCGGGTGTCGACACCTGCACGCGCGTCGGCGACGACACCTATCGATTTGTCTATCAAGAGCGCTCGACCGGGCCCGTCAGTCTGACCGTGCAGTACACCGCGCACTACAAGGGAAACGGCAAAGACGAAATCCGCTTCGAAGGCATCGCAGCAAAGGGCGACAACACCGATGTGACCGGCGTCATCAAGTTCAAGTCGGCGGGACCGGGCGCGACCAAGGTCACGCTGAAGCAGACCCTCGCCCCGGACACGCCCGTACCCCGGTTGTTGCAGGGTTTGATTCGTTCGTTTGTCGAACGCGAAGCCGCCGACGCGATGAAGCAGTACCTCGCCAACGTCAAGCAAACACTGGAATCCTGATTTCGTGCGGGCAGTGGAAGTTCCAAACCAGTCCCCGACGCCAGTCACCCGCACCAATCTCACCCACACCATTCACCATCCCAACTTTTCCTCCAGTCGCGCCTTCACCTCCGGCCATTCCGAATCGATGATGCTGAAGTACACCGAGTGCCGGTACCGGCCGCTGTGCGTAACCATGTGATTGCGGAAGATGCCCTCCTCGATCGCACCGATACGCTTCAGCGCATTGCGCGACTTCTCATTGAGCGAGTCGGTTTTGAACTCGACGCGAATGCATTGCCACATTTCGAAGGCGTGACGCAGCATGAGGTACTTGGCTTCGGTGTTGACGACGGTCCGCTGCCACGGCGGCGCGATCCAGGTGTAACCGATCTCCACCCGTCGATTCGGGTGATCGAAGTTCGCGAAGCGCGAGCTGCCGATCGTCCGACCTGACGCCTTGTCGATCGTCGCAAAGGGGAGCGAAACGCAATCGGCCTGTTGCTGCAGCGCGAGTTCGATGTAGGCGCGCATGTCTTCCGGCGTGCCCACGATCTGCGACGGATTGAAGCGCCAGATGCTCTCATCCAAGCCGACGGCGCTGAGATCGGCGAGGTGCCGTCCGAGCGCGAGCGGCTCGAGACGGACAAAGCGTCCTTCGAGGACGACGGGTTCAACCTGCATCAACTCGCTCCCTCACGATCGCCCTACGTGAACGCACCATCCCCGACAAGATAGGTTCTACGGAAGTTGGAACACGCGTCGGAATCACTCACGCTGCACATACTCTGCAACCCGGTATGCCGCGGTTCGGCCGATGAAGCGCGCGATGTCGTCGCGAATGATTTGCTCGCCGGCGGGTGCGTCGAACATGCCGCGCGGCAATACGTCGAGACTCGGGAAATACAACTCGGCGATGCCGTCGAGCGGTTCGCCGGTTGGCGAGAGTCGCTCGTCGACGATGTCCGTCACGTACCGAGTCATACCCGGATGGTGCACCAGCGCCAGCGGGACGTGCCGGGTTTGCCAGTGTGCGACGAAGTCGGTGTGGCTCAGATTCGCGCGCCGGACCACCGGACAGATGAGCTTGACGCCCGGTGACTGCTGCCCCAAGGGCGTCGCCCGCGGCGTGGACCGCTGCACGCGTTCGGTGGTCACATACGCGTCGGCACCGCCCATGAATCCACGCACGTCCGCTTCGATCACTCGACGCCCGGCCTCGGAGTCGTACAACCGTCCATGAAAATCGTCGAGGCTGTCGAAGGACAACTCGCCAATGCTGTCGAGCGCCGGCCAGCCCTCGGGCGAGGCGTCGACAATGTTCACGACGTACTTGCGCAGCGTCGGATGATGGCGCAGGGCGAGCGGCACATGGCCGGCAAGCAGCCGCTCGACGTATTGGTCGTGCGCGAGGTCGGCGCGACGCCGGCACAGGAAGATCAGCTTGATCATGGCCGCCGTGTGCCTGAGTCGGAGCCGGCAGGTCAAGCCGGCCTTCGTTGACTTCATCGAACCCGGACGACTATGATTCGTTGCGGTGGCGCTGGGCTGATGAGGGTTTTCCCTTGCCGGATCTGAGTATTCTTCAGCAGTTGGGCTTGCGATCGCGCCACGGATGCGAGGCGCGGCGATGACAACCAACGGTTCGGGACCGCTCCGCGTCGTTCCGCTTGGAGGCCTCGGCGAGATCGGTCTGAATTGTCTGGTGCTCGAATATGGCGAGGCCGCAATCGCCATCGATTGCGGGTTGATGTTTCCCGAAACCCACATGCTCGGGATCGACTTGGTGATTCCCGACTTCAGCTATCTGCAGCAACTCGGCGAGCGATTCCTCGGCTTCGTCGTCACGCACGGACACGAAGACCACATCGGTGCCCTGCCCTACGCGCTCCGGGATCTCAACGTTCCGGTGCACGCGACTCCGATGGCCGCGGGACTGGTGCGTGAGAAACTGAAAGAGCACAAACTCGACGATCGCGTCGCGCTGCACGTGATCCAACCGCGACAACCGTGGCCGATGGGACCGTTCGCGATCGAAGCGATGCACGTCACCCATTCGATCGTCGACGCCGTCGCTCTCGGAATCCGCACCCCGCTCGGTACGGTGATTCACACCGGCGACTTCAAGCTCGACCAGACGCCGCTCGACGGACAGCGCACCGACCTGCAACGCCTGGGCGAGTATGGCGCGCAGGGGGTGTTGTTGCTGCTCTCCGACTCGACCAACGTCGAACGCGAAGGCATCACGCCTTCGGAACGCTCGGTGCGCGATGGCATCGATCGGATCTTCCGTGACAGCGAGGGCAAGGTCTTCTTCTCGACGTTCTCCTCGCACGTGCATCGGCTGCAACAGGTGCTCGAACTCGCGCAGGCGACCGGCCGCCGCGTGGTGGTGGTCGGGCGCAGCCTCACCAACAGCATCCAGATCGCCACCGATCTCGGGCATCTGCACTACCCGCCGGGGCTGTTTGCCGATGTCGGGGCGTTGGCGGCGCTCGACCCGCGCGCAGCGCTGGTGCTGACCACCGGCAGTCAAGGCGAAGCGCTGTCGGCCTTGGTGCGCATCGCCATGGGCGATCACGCGCAGGTCAAAATGCAGCCCGGCGATGCGGTGGTTCTGTCGTCGCGCATCATCCCGGGCAATGAGAAGACGATCAGCAACCTGATCAACCACATGTACCGCCGCGGCGCGACCGTGCATCACGCGCGCAGCGCCGAGGTCCATGTGTCGGGTCACGCCAGCCAAGAAGAGTTGAAGATGATGGTGGCGCTGACTCGGCCGACGTACTTCGTTCCGGTGCACGGCGAGTACCGTCATCTGGCGCGCCACCGCGCGCTCGCTCATGAAATGGGCGTACCCGACAATTGCGCGTTTCTGCTCGAAGACGGCCACGTGTTGGAGATCGACGCGAGCGGCGCGACCATCCGCGGGCCGATCGGCGCGGGCCGCGTTTTCGTCGACGGCAAGGGCATCGGCGACGTCAGCGACATCATGCTGCGCGACCGCCGCCACTTGTCGCAGGACGGGCTGGTGCTCGCGGTGCTCGCGCTCGATCAACATTCCGGCGAACTCATCAGCGGGCCGGACTTGGTGACGCGCGGCTTTGTCCCCGACACAGACGGATCGGAATATCTCGAACAGGCAAAAATCGTTGTCCGCGATACGCTGGCGCAGATCACGCCGGAATCGCGCACCGATCCGCTCGAAGTGAAGGAAGAGGTCCGCAAGGCCCTCAAGCGCTACTTCGCGCGCACCCTCGACCGGCGCCCGGTGATCTTGCCGTTCATCATGGAGATGTAAGGTGGCGCGCGAACGGGTGGAGGCGGTGGTGCCGGTGGGAGCGACACCGAAGCGGGACGCGGCGAGTGCCGATTCGGCGCCGCGGCGGAAGAAGTCGCCGCCCTCGGCCAGTGCCTCGGCCGCGGTGCGCGTCCTGGATGAAGTTGTAGCGGTCGTCGCGCTCGCCGCCGCGATCTTCGCACTGGTCAGTTTTCTCTCCTACCAACGCGGTGCGACCGGCAACAATCTCGGCGGCCCAGTCGGCTATGGGTTGGCCAACGGTGTCCTCCAAGCACTGGGACTGGCGGCGTACCTGTTGCCGGTGTTGGTGATCGCGATCGCCGCGATGCTGTTCCGTCAGGCGACGCACGAACTGCAAGCGAGCCGCGCCGCCGGCGGCGCAACGTTGGTGATCATCGTCGCCATTGCCTTCGGTCTGCTGCGACCCGATCGCGACGTCGCGGTAGCCGGCGGATGGATCGGAGGCTTCATCGCGACGATTCTTCGCGAAGCCTTCGGTCTCGGCGGTGCGACGGTGCTGACCGTCTCGCTCCTCTTGGTTGCGTTCGTCTTCACCACCAGCATCTCGTTGCGGCTGGCGGCGACCGGACTCGCGCGCGGCGTGAGCGCGGGCTGGTCTGGAACCCGATCGCGCTGGGCGAGGTGGCGCGCGCGTCCGGCAACTCACGCTGCGGACTCGCCGAAGAATGTGAAGCACGAGTCGCCGCCGCCGGCCGAACCGCCGGTCATCTTGCTCAAGGATGCCATCGAAGACGACGAGCCGCCGGCGGTTGAATCAGTTGACCCGGTCGTGGTGGCGCCGGCACCACCGCCGAAGCCGGTCGAAAAGCCGCCACGGCCGGTTGTGCAAGAGGAGCTGCACTTCTCGATCGAAGGCCACTATCAAGTGCCGACGAGCATGTTTCTCGACCTGCCCAAGCGCAGCGGCGTGCGTGTCGACGAAGAAGCGCTGCGCAAGAGTTCGCAGATTCTCGAAACCAAACTCGCCGACTTCGGCATTCAAGGGAAAGTCACAGCGGTGCGACCCGGCCCGGTGATCACGACGTTCGAGATCGAGCCCGCGCCCGGCGTCAAGGTGAATCGGATCGTCACGTTGGCCGACGACTTGGCGATGGCCCTGCGTGCCGTCGGCGTGCGTATCCTCGCGCCGGTCCCCGGCACTGCGGTGGTCGGCATCGAGGTCGCCAACCCCCGCCGCGAGCAGATTTCGCTGAAGGAACTGATCGACAGCGAGCCATACGCCCAATCCGAATCGCCGCTGACGCTGGCCCTCGGCAAGGATACCGCCGGCAACCCGACGGTGGCGGACCTGGCGCGAATGCCGCACTTGCTGGTCGCCGGCGCCACCGGCACGGGCAAATCGGTGTCGCTCAACGCGATGATCATGAGCATCCTGCACAAGGCCTCGCCGCGCGACGTCCGCTTCGTCATGATCGATCTCAAGATGCTGGAGCTGTCGGTCTACGAGGACATCCCGCACCTCTTGGTGCCGGTCGTCACCGATCCGAAGAAAGCAGTCGTGGTGCTCAAGAATCTCTGCGATCAAATGGACGAGCGCTACCGCGTCATGAAGTCGCTCGGCGTGCGCAACATCGACGGCTACAACCGCATCGTCGATCGCGAGGAGCAAGAGCGAAAGGCCGGCGTCATCGAGCTGAAGGAGGTGGTCGACGGCGAAGATGAGGACGACGTGACGCCGTCGACACCGGTGCGGGAGCACCTGCCGAAGATCGTGGTGATCATCGACGAGCTGGCCGATTTGATGATGACCGTCGGGCGCAACGTCGAGGAGCCGATCACGCGGTTGGCGCAGAAGGCACGCGCGGCCGGCATTCACCTCATCCTCGCCACCCAGCGGCCGTCGGTCGACGTCATCACCGGCCTGATCAAAGCCAACTTCCCAGCCCGCATCTCCTTCCAGGTCACCGCACGCGTCGACTCGCGCACCATCCTCGATCACATCGGGGCCGAACGCCTGCTCGGCGGCGGCGACATGCTGTACTTGCCGCCGGGTACCGCGCGCGTACAGCGACTGCACGGCGCGTACGTGTCGGAGGACGAGATTCGCAAAGTCGTCGACTTCATCAAGCGCCAGAGTTCGCCGGTCTACGCCTTCGGTCTGCTCGAGAGCGACGACGAGGAAGACGCCGCACCCGGCGAGGTTGATGAGTTGGAAGACGCGCTCTACGATCAGGCCGTGCGTCTGGTCACCGAAAGCCGTCAGGCATCGATCTCATGGGTACAGCGTCGGCTGCGGATCGGCTACAATCGCGCGGCGCGCATGATCGAACGCATGGAACGCGAAGGCGTCATCACCGCCAGCGAAGGTGGCCGCCCACGAGAAGTGATCGCGCGGCGGATAGATGGTGAGTCGTGAGTGGAATTCGAAGCAGTTGCATTGTCATCGTCGCCGCTGTGTGGCTGTTGCCAATGCACGGCGCTGGGGCAGACTCTGATGCGGCCAGTCTCGACTCACGACTCACGACTCACGATTCACCAGTCGCCGCTGTCGTCGGCGCCGTCCAGCAACGTTACGATGCGACGACGGATTTCACCGCCGATGTCCGACAGGAGATGACCGTCGCGAGTTTGGGCAAAACGCTCAACGCGCGCGGCACCGTGTCGTTTCGACGGCCGGGTAAACTGCGCTGGCAGCTCGGCGACGGCTCCGGTCAATTGATCGTCGCCGACGGCACGACGTTGTGGCTGTATCAGCCCGACGACAAACAGGTCCTCAAAGCGCCGTTCCAATCGGCCTTCCGCGCCTCCACGCCGATCTCGTTTCTGCTCGGCGTCGGCCGCATCGCCGACGACTTCGATGCGTCGCTTGACCCGCCCGATCCGCAGCACGCGGACGAACTCACGTGGTTGAAGCTGATCCCGCGCCAAGGCGACGGCACGCTCGGCTGGCTCCGGCTGGGCGTTGACCCGAAAACCTACGACATCGCCGCCGCCGAAATCCACGATCAGGTGGGCAATCTGACCCGTTTGCAATTCGCCAATTTCAGACGCGGCGTCGGTCTCGATGACAAACTGTTCGTATTCAAAGTCCCCGACGGCGTCGACGTAGTCGAGGCACCTATTGGATTTTAGGGTGAATCGAGAGTGGTGAATCGTGAGTAGTCCGATTCATCCGATGCCTTTTCCTCCCACTCACGACTCACCACTCACCGAAACAGGAGGTCCCCATGCCGTCATTCGACGTGGTCTCGCAGGTCGATCGCCAGGAAATCGACAACGCGCTCAACCAGGCGCGCAAGGAAATCAGCCAGCGCTACGACTTCAAAGATACCAAAACCACCATCGAAACCGAGAAGGATGACATCCACATCAACTCGGTCGACGATTTCAAGGTCAAGGCGACGGTCGAGGTGCTGCAAGAAAAGCTCTCGCGTCGGCAGGTGCCGTTGAAGGCGTTGGTCTACGGCGCGATCGAACCCGCCGGCGGCGGGCGCGCCAAGCAGACGATCACCGTGCAGCAAGGCATCGCGACCGAGAAGGCGCGCGACATCGTCAAGGAGATCAAGGACTCGAAGCTCAAGGTGCAAGCGCAGATTCAAGGCGATCAAGTGCGCGTCACCGGCAAGAAGCGCGACGATCTGCAGGCGGCGATTGCGCTGCTCAAGCAACACGACTTCGGGCTCCCGCTGCAGTTCGTGAACTTCCGCGACTGAGGTGAGCGCACGGCTGGACTTCGTTCACCGTGTCGGCGTAAATCACGCGCATGACCGACGATCTTGCAGCTTTAGACGCCACCGCGCAGGCTGACCTCGTTCGGCGCGGCCAAATCAGTCCATGCGAGCTGGTGGACGCCGCGATCGCGCGCATCGAGCGCGTCAATCCGCAGATCAATGCTGTGATCATTCCGCGCTTCGACGCGGCCCGGCGAGAGGCGTCAGCACCGCTGCCCGACGGACCGTTTCGCGGGGTGCCGTTCCTCTTGAAGGACCTCGACACCTTCTCCGCCAACGATCCGTACCACGCCGGCACACGATTCCTTCGTGACGCGAAGTTTGTCGCCGATCATGATTCGTATCTCGTGCAGAAATTTCGCGCCGCCGGCTTCGTCGTCGTCGGTAAGACCAACACACCCGAGTTCGGTCTCAACGTTACGACCGAGCCGGCGACTTACGGAGCCAGCCGCAATCCGTGGAACACCGCGCACTCGACCGGCGGTTCGAGTGGCGGGTCTGCTGCGGCCGTGGCCGCCGGGCTGGTACCCGCCGCGCACGCCAGCGACGGCGGCGGATCGGTTCGTATCCCGGCGAGCGAATGCGGCCTGGTCGGACTCAAACCCTCACGCGGGCGGGTGTCGTTAGGGCCGGACTACGGCGAATACTGGCATGGATTGGTGATCTCGCACGCCGTGACGCGATCGGTCCGCGATTGCGCAGCGATCCTCGACGCGATCGCCGGGCCGATGTCGGGCGATCCCTATTTCGCGCCGCCACCAACGCGGTCGTACGCGAGCGAGGCCGGCACCGCGCCGGGACGTCTGCGCATCGGTGTCCTCGCACACATCCCCGGCAGCGTGGCGAAGTTGCATTCGGACTGTGCGGCGGCGGTCGGCAACGCTGCCACGCTGCTCGAATCGCTCGGTCACTCCGTTGAACTCGCGTATCCGCCCGCGCTCGATGAGCACGAGCCGACCACCCAGCACTTCATGACGTTGATCACCAGTTGGACAGCGGCCGGTCTCGACGCGTGGGGCGAAAAACTCGGGCGTGTGCTCACGGCACACGATGTCGAGCCCGCGACCTGGACGTTTGCCGAACTCGGCCGCGCTGCGACGGCCGCGCAATATCTCAACGCGATCGATCAGCTCCACGCATTCACGCGCCGGATGGCTGATTGGTGGACCGGCGGATTTGACCTCCTGGTGACGCCGACGCTCGGGGAGCCGCCGCCAAAGCTCGGCGAACTGGTGCCGCCAGCCGACAATCCGCTCGCCGGTTTGGCGCGCAGCCTCGGGCTGATCCCGTTCACCGCGCAGTTCAACATCACCGGTCAGCCGGCGATGTCACTGCCCCTCCATTGGAACGCAGCCGGGTTGCCGATCGGCGTCCAGTTCATCGCGGCATACGGTCGCGAAGACATATTGTTGCGGATCGCGGCGCAGCTCGAAGCCGCACAACCGTGGGCACACCGCCGTCCCTCAGTTCACGCCTAGTCGGGGGAAGACACGACTCTGCCCTCCGCGACCAACACCAACGCCGGCGCCAGTCACCACTACCGGCAGACGCCGCCTTCGATCAGCCGCGCCACTTCATCGCGCCCGAGCCCAATCCAGCGGCTCAAGACATCTTCGGTATCAGCGCCGAGCAGCGGTGCGGGAGCGGCGGTCGTGAACGCGGTGCGACTCATACGAATCGGATTCGCCGCGTGGCGCTCAGCGCCGACCTCCGGATGCTGGAGCGTAATGATCGCAGCACGGGCCGCGAGATGTTCATCGGCACGGAGATCGTCAGGACTCAAGACTGTCATCGCTGAGACGCCGGCCGTTTGAAGCGTCGCCGACGCTTCCTCGGGGCTGCGCGTGCGTGTCCATTCGGAGACGCGCGCGTCGATTTCATCGCGCGCCGCCAACCGACCGGCCAACGTCGCGTAACGCGGATCGTGCGCCCACCCGACGCACGCTGCAAAGCGTTTCCACGCCTCGTCGCCGACAACCGCGATCGCACACCACCTGTCCTCACCGGTCTCGCGCGGCGTGCATGGGTAAACGCCGTGCGGCGCCGCGTACTCGGCGGCATTGCCGGTTTGCATCGGCGCGCGGCCGCGACACGGCGACTCCAAGTAGACTTCGCCCATCACGAAGGCCGCCGCCTCGGTTTGGGCCATCTCAATGAATTGGCCGTCGCCCGTGCGATTCCGGTGTTCGAGGGCAGCCAGCACCGCAATGGTGGCGATGCGGCTGGCGATGTGGTCAGGATGGTTGAGGGATGAACCCGCCGGATACGGCGAGTCGGGATGGTTCCACAACCAATTGGCGCCGGCGAAGCAGGAATTGAGCGGACCGAACGACGGCGCTTCCCCGAGCGGGCCACCGCGCCCGAAGCCCTGCGAGGCAACGTAGATCACGTCGGGCCGCTGCCGGCGTACATGCTCGTAGTCGAGTCCCCAACTCTGCACCACGCCGCCGCGATTGTTTTCGACGATGACGTCGGCCGAGGCGCACAGTTGGAGCGCCAACTCGCGGCCGCGCGGCGTGCGCAGATCGAGGCACACGCTCCTCTGCCCGCGTGACTCGTCGTTGAACGTCCACGCACGATTCGGTGTGTCGGGCTCGAGCGTGACCGCGCGCAGGAAGTCGAGGTTGGCGCGCGACTCGATCTTGATCACGTCGGCGCCCAGCTCGGCGAGATACCAGCCGACCTCGGGAATCGCGGCACCAACGCCGAGATCAACGACCCGCAAGTCGCGCAGCAACGGTTGCGAGTCGCCGCCGGCCGGAGAATCCGCGGCCCGCGGAGGGAATTCGCCGCCATCATCTTCATCCGGCGCCGGCGCCGGGCGGCGCAGGACCGCCGGCGTCGCGGAAAACCGCACCGGCAGCGGCGCAAACGGCGCATCGCCCAGGTGCGGAAAATCCGTCGTCTCGAAGTACTGGCGTACTCGAGTCTGCCCTTCGGCGACGAAGTCGTCGGGCGCGTTCACCGGCGCCATCGGCACGCCCAGGCGCCGGGCTTCGTCGAACACTTCGGCCCGCGAGCGCGCGCGTAGCGCGTCGCCGGCAAGCTGCCGGATCACGTCACCACCGACGAGGCGCAGCAGCGGGTTCTCCCACTCCGGTCCAGCCAGCGCTTCCGGCCGTCCGATCAACGTCAGAAAGCCACGCCAGTGCCGAACCGTGCCGGCCAACACGCGTACGTGGCCGTCCGCTGTCGGCAGCACCAAGTAGCTCCCGTCCGCGTTACGCGGCGGCGACGCCGGCAGCATGGGATAGAGTCGCGCATAGTCCGCCAGCGGAATCGCCCACGGATAGAGGCCGCTGAGCGCAGCCTCTTGCACCGATACTTCGATCGTCTGGCCCTCGCCGTGACGCGCGCGATCAAGCACGGCGGTGAGTGCGCCCATGACCCCGAACGCGGCCGCGCAATCGTGGGCGGCGTATCCCGGCAACCAGCACGGCGGTCGATCGGGAAACCCCGAGGCGCACAACGCTCCCGACGCCGCGAACGCCGTCAGCGGCTCGGCGCGCCACTGCGCACGCGGGCCGCTCAAGCCGAAGTCGGCCATGATCAGGTGTACGAGATGCGGATGCCGCGCGTGCACGGCGTCCGGCGCGAGGTCGTAACGGCCGCGTTCGCTGGGGGTCAGGTTTTCGATCAGAACATCGGAGCGATCGCACAACGCCATGAAACGGCGCCGGCCTTCGGCGGTATCGAGATCGATCACCGCCCCGCGCTTGTTGGCATTGCGGAACAAAAACGGCAGCGATCGATCCGGTGCCACGACCTCGCCCGCAAACGGCGCGCGCAACCGGTCGGCTTCTCCTCCCGGCGGTTCGACCTTGATGACGTCGGCGCCGAGATCGGCGAGCATGCGGGCGGCGAGCGCCCCGCGCAGATCGGTCAAATCGACAACCCGTAGATGTGCCAAGGCCGGCGTCGGCATAGCGACACTGTACGTTGCCAGGCTACCGTTCGACAAGTCGGCATTTGCGCTACCATGCGTGAAACTCCGCCGCGTGGGAGGCATCGAACCAACATGAAGGCCATCGCCGTGTTTCCGAACAACAAAACCGCCGATCTGATCAACCACGAGACGCCGAAGGTCGCCGCTCCGACCGACGTCAAGGTGCGTATCCTCGACGTCGGTATTTGCGGCACCGACCGCGAGATCTGTACGTTCGAGTACGGCACTCCGCCGGCCGGATCGGACTATCTCGTGATCGGCCACGAGTCGCTCGGCGAAGTGGTGGAGGTTGGCCCCAGCGTAACACGGGTGAAGGTGGGCGACCTGGTGGTCCCTATGGTCCGTCGGCCCTGCCCGCACGCCGAGTGCATCGCGTGTCGCGCCGGGCGCCAGGACTTTTGCTACACCGGCGACTTCACCGAACGCGGCATCAGCGGACGTCACGGGTTCATGACCGAACTCGTGGTCGATCACGAACAGTACATGAACGTCGTGCCCCGCGCGCTGCGCGAGGTCGCGATTCTCGTCGAGCCGTTGACGATCGCGGAAAAGGCCCTCAAGCAAATCTTCCAGGTCCAGATGCGTCTGCCGTGGGCGGCGCCGGTCGAGCCCGGCAGGATGGCGCGCAATAGCCATCGCGCCGTCGTTCTCGGCGCCGGTCCGGTCGGGTTGCTCGGCGCGATGACGTTGCGCGTCGCCGACTTCGACACCTTCGTGTACTCGCGCGAGCCTGCCCCCAACGCCAAGTCGCAGCTCGTCGAGGCGATCGGGGCGCACTACGTCTCGTCGACGACCGACTCGATCGACCAGCTTGCCGCACGCGTCGGCAACATCGACGTGGTGTACGAAGCGACCGGCGCATCGTCGCTATCATTCGAGGTCATGAAGGTGCTCGGCACCAACGGCGTGTTTGTCTTCACCGGCGTGCCCGGCCGCAAGGCGCCGATCCAGGTCGACACCGATCTGATCATGCGCGACGCCGTGCTCAAGAACCAAGTCATCTTCGGCACCGTCAACGCCGGCCGCGAGACCTTCGAGGACGCCATCCGCGATCTCGGCATCTTCATGCAGCGCTGGCCCGCTGCGGTTCGGGGCCTGATCACCGGGCGTTTCCCGATCGAGGCCTCCCGCGATCTGCTGTTCGGTCAGCCGACCGGCATCAAGAACGTCATTGCCGTCTCGTCGTAGGGCAGGCGTCCCATTCTTGACTGAGGATTCTAGAATGCATATTCTAAAATTCTATGGGTCGCCGATCTCGCTACGATGAGGCCGATATTCTCGAGGGCGCCAAGCACGTCTCGGCCGCGTTGGGCCCGCAGAAACTGACCATCGCCAGGGTGGCCGCGCGGACGGGAGTGCCGGTCGGCTCGATCTACCATCGCTACACTTCGCGTGACGAAATTCTCGCGGCCGTGTGGCTCGATCTCGCCGAAGAATTCCAAGGACGATGGCTCGCGGCGCTGGCGGCTCAGAACGCCATGAAGGCGGGCGTCGCCGCCATCCGCTACGGCTGCCGGTGGATCCGCGAACATCCGCGTGAAGCTCGTCTCTTGCTGCTCCATCGGCGCGAGGACTTCGCGGCTGAGCGGTGGCCGGCCAGCTATCGCCGACGCGCCGACCAGCTCGCGCATGACGCGGTCGCCGCGCTGATGGGCTACGCGGCACGGCTGACCGGGCGCACCGGCCGCACTGACCTACGCCTGGTGCGGTTCGCGTTGGTAGACGTGCCGACGGCGGCGCTCCGACGTGATGTCGAGTCCGGCGAAACCCCGTCGAATGAGACGGAACAGTTGCTGGTTGGAACCGGCGCGTACGTGTTGCGACGCGCGGCGCGCACGGCGGTCACCCGTCGCACAAGGAGGTAGGCATGGACCGTCCGAAGATGGTGGCACTGGCCGAGCAATTCCTCGGCGCGTGGAACACGCAGGAAGTCGAACGCGTGCTAGCCTGCTACACCAGCGACATCGAGTATCGCGACCCTAACACGCGTGGCGCGGTGCGCGGAACCGACGCGATGCGCCGCTATCTGACGAAGTTGATGGGAGGCTGGCAGATGCACTGGTCGCTGCGCGAAGCGCACCTCTTCGACGACGGGCGCGGCTGCACCGTGCTTTGGCACGCCACGTTTCGCCGGCAACCAACGGATGAGCCCGTGGAGATCGACGGCATCGACTACGTCGAGGTCCGCGACGACCGCATTTCACGCAACGAGGTCTGCTTCGATCGGGCCCAGCTCGCGCCGCTGCTCGCCGCCGCGGCATGATCGAGCTGCATGCGCGCAGCAAACACGCGCCCGCACCGTGCGACAGTTGGGGACACGTTGGTAGCGACGTACGACGAGATCGGCGTGCGGTACGCCAACCACCGGCGGCCGGACCCGCGTATCGACGCCGCCATTGCGCGCGCGCTCGGCTCGGCCGAACGCATTGTCGACGTCGGTGCGGGGACGGGCTCGTACGAACCATCCGATCGGCGCGTCGTTGCCGTCGAGCCGTCCGCGGTCATGATTCGTCAGCGTTCGAGTCGGGCGCCGGTCGTGCGCGCCAGCGCCGATGCGCTGCCGTTCACCAGCGGAACGTTCGATGCGGCGCTCGCGGTGCTGACGATTCACCACTGGTCCAACTGGCGGCCAGGCGTGCGCGAAATGCGCCGCGTCGCCGATCGGATTGTCGTGCTGACGTTCGACGTTTCACGATTTCAAACCTTCTGGCTGGTGCGTGACTACATCCCCGCGGCCGTAGCGTTGGATCGGCAGCGAACTCCTTCCGTTGAAGCCGTTGCGGACGCACTCGGGGCGACACGCATCGAAACGGTGCCGGTTCCACACGACTGCGTTGACGGTTTCTGCTGCGCGTATTGGCGGCGGCCCGAGGCATATCTCGATCCCGAGGTGCGCGCGTGCATCTCGTGCTTCGCACAACTCGACCCGAGTGACGTGCTGCCGGGCATCGCCCGACTGCGTGCGGACCTCGACAGCGGTCGGTGGCACCAGCGCCAGGCCGATCTGCTCACCCAAGATGAATTCGACGGCGGCTATCGGTTGATCGTACGCGAGTGACGGCGCGCGCCTGGTCGGCAAGCAGTCGCGCGTCGATCACCCTTTTCTGAGCAACTCGAGGACTTCGTCCATCGTGCCGAGTGCCGGCACGCGTTCTTCGAGGATGTCGTCCATGCGGGTGCGGATGTGCCGTTTCCACTCGGGATGCGGGAAGATGTAGAAGCGCTCATTGCGAATCGCCTCGAATACCACGTCGGCGACCATGCTCGGCGGCGAGCCGTTGGCGAGCAACCGCCGTCCCATCTGCGCCATCTCTTCCGCACCCGGCAGTTGCGGCGCCGTGTCGGCCAGCTCAGTCGGCCGATTGCGGGCCGCGTCGGCGATGTTCGTGTTGACGAAACCGGGACACAGCACCGAGACACGCACCGGCGACGCGAGCATGGTCAACTCGTGGTGCAGCGTTTCGGAGAGCGCGACGACACCGAACTTGGAGACGTTGTAGGGAGCCGTGCCGGGCCCGGTAATCATGCCGGCCAACGACGCCGTGTTGACGATGTGGCCTTCGCCTTGCGCGAGCAGAATCGGCGTGAACACGCGCACGCCGTGGATGACGCCCCACAGATTGACACCGAGCAACCATTCCCAATCAGCGACCGTTTGCATCCACGTCGGCCCCGAGGTCACCACCCCGGCGTTGTTGCAGACGATGTGAATCGCGCCGAACTTCTCTTGGGCGACCTGCCCCAGGCGCTCGACCTCGGCGGCCTTCGATACATCGGTTCGCACCGCCAGCGTCCGTTTTCCCGATGGATCGATCTCGCGCGCGGCCTGGTCGAGCGCCCCGGCTTCCACGTCGGCAAGCACCACCTTCATTCCTTCGTTGGCAAACCGCTGCGCCAACGCACGCCCGATGCCACTCGCCGCGCCGGTGACGACCGCCACTTTGTCACGGAATTCCTTCATGCGATCCTCCCGCGCCAGTCATGCGTGGACCGGCCGTGCAATGCAAGTGGGATTCGGCTGCATCACGCCGCTGGCGCGGACCGATCGATGAAATGTCTGCGCCGCTCCTTCCCTTCCTTCACGCTTGCCGCTAGTGATCGTCCCATGCAACGGAGCATCGATCTGGACGGCTGTCTCAACTTCCGCGACCTCGGCGGCTATCCGACGCAAGATGGGCGCACCGTCCGTTGGCGGATGCTGTTTCGCAGCGACGCGCTCCATCTCCTGACCGCGGACGACATTGCTCGGCTGCGCGACGAGTTGCGCATCGGCGACGTGATCGATTTGCGCTCGACCGCTGAAGTACGCAGTGACGGTCGCGGGCCCCTCGCCGACGAAGCAATCCGCTTTCACCATCTCCCACTCTTCGACGGCGACGCCGTCCGTCGCGACGAAAATCCGGCCGCATATACGCTTGCGGACCGCTACTTTCTGCTCGCCGAGTTCGCCAAGGACGCGATTGCACGTGTGATCACAACCCTGGCGAGCAGCGACGCACCCGCCGTCTATCATTGCGCAGCCGGCAAAGACCGCACTGGAGTCATCTCCGCCGTGCTGTTGGGCATCCTCGGCGTGAAAGATGAGATCATCGTCGCCGACTACGCCGCCACGCAGGAAAACCTCGACGCGATCATCGAGCGCTTGATGGCCAGCGAAGGCTACCAAACCATGCTGAGCGCGCTGCCGCCCGATACCTTGCACGCGCAACCCGAAACCATGATCACGCTGCTCGAGCGCGTGCGCGATCGCTACGGCTCGATGCGCGCCTACGCCCGCGACGCCGGCGTGTCGGACGACGCGGTGGGTCGGCTCGCGGCGCGGTTGCTGGTGGGCTGACGCGCTCGATCCAGATTTTTCTTCCCTCGCTCTGAGTTCACACAACTCGCTCGATTGTGTCGGCCGCCGCTTGCAGCCTTTCCGGCGGAGCCGACAGCTTGGCAAGGAGTCGATCAAGCTACGCACGCCATCGACCAGGCGGCCAGTTCGCGCCGCCGGTCTCCAGATAGTTCGTCATCCCTCACGGCCGAGCGGTAGCTGGCATT
>Ga0335069_10006541_pt1 | contig 16934 bp, 14 predicted proteins | sample Lox_Sample_11_FD_206714 | JGI IMG/M metagenome (GOLD analysis project Ga0335069, IMG submission 206714) | Soil microbial communities from Loxahatchee National Wildlife Refuge, Florida, United States - Lox_Sample_1.1 | ecosystem: Environmental > Terrestrial > Soil > Wetlands | place: USA...
ACGACCTTTCACCGAGTCATCCCCGAGTTCATGATTCAGGGCGGCGACCCGGTGGGCGATGGCCGGGGCGATCCGGGCTACTCGTTTGCCGACGAGCTCGACCCGGATCTCAACTTCGATGTGCCGGGCCGCCTGGCGATGGCCAACTCCGGACCGAACACCAACGGCAGCCAGTTCTTTATCACCGAGCAGGCGTACGACTCGCTCAATCAGCACTACACCATCTTTGGTCAGTGCGACGATCCGAGCCTTTCCGTCGTCAAAGCCATCGCGCGTGTGCAACGTGACGACAACGATAAGCCACTCGTGCCCGTGCTGCTCAAGAAGGTGACCATCGTTCCCGAAGGGCAGCAGGCGCCTCCGCCGCCCACGCCGCCAGCTGCGCCCCAACCCTAACCAGTTCAGTTCATCCAAGGAATCAGGAGTACGTTATGGCTCTTACACCAGGAACCTACGCCGTCTTCAACACCAACGAAGGCAAGATCACCGTCCGTCTCTTTGAGGCCGATGCGCCCATCACCGTGAAGAACTTCATCGAGCTCGCCGAAGGCTCAAAAGAATGGACGCACCCGACGACGCACGCGAAATCCTCCAGCAAGCTCTACGACGGCACCATCTTTCACCGCGTCATTCCCGATTTCATGATCCAAGGAGGAGACCCAGCGGGCACGGGCATGGGCGGCCCCGGCTATCGCTTCCAGGATGAGACCAAGGGTTCGAAGCACAAGTTCGACAAGCCCGGCAAGCTGGCCATGGCCAACTCAGGGCCGAACACCAACGGCTGCCAGTTCTTTATCACCGTTGCCCCAACCCCGTGGCTCACCGGCAACCACACCATCTTCGGCGAAGTCGTCGAAGGCCAGGACATTGCCGACAAGATCTCGAAGGTGGCGCGCAACGGGCAGGATAAGCCGCACAAGCCGGTCGTGCTGGAATCAGTTGTGATCGACCGCGTCGCTTAAAACCTCCGCTCGACAAGCGGAATCAACCTTCGCAGCACATCTTCACCAGGGCCTCGCCAAACTTCTCGAGCTTGGCGGGGCCCATGCCATTTACGGCCAGCAGTTGATTCGGCGTGCGCGGCCGCGCAAGAGCGACAGAGCGCAATGTGCTGTCGTGGAGGATCACAAACGCCGGAACGCCCAGACGCTTGGCTTCGAGCGCCCGCCAGTCTTTCAGCCGCGCGGCAAGCGTTTCGGCCTCCGCCGTCCATTCCACCGCAGCACGGCTGTCGGGCGCGGCAATTCGCTTCGAAGACCCTTTCGCCTTTCGCTTCGAGGTCGGCTGGGACGGTGCGAACTCCGCGGCAATGCCGTCGGCGATCAAGAGCTCCGCGAAATCGATCCGCGGATCAAGTCCGGCGTCATCCATGCTGATCTTGCGATACTTGCGCACCTCGCCGTCTTTCTCATATTCGGCATCTTCGATCCCGATCCATCCCATACGACGCATTGCATCGAGCACGCCTTCAAAGGCATCGCGGCTCATCCGTCCCGTTGGATCGACGCTGCGTTGCAGCGCACCTGCGGCCTTGTAGGCAAGTGGCTTCAACTCGTCGATGATCGATCGCGCCGCTAGCTGTTCGTCACGGGTCGGACGGCGAAACTGCTTCAGCACTGTCGCGACCGGATTGCACACGTCGCAAACGCCACACGGCCGGCTTGCATCGTCCACATCGCCAAAGTGCCCAACCAGCGCCGCCATCCGGCACGCGCTCGATTCAATAAAGCGCAGCACCCTTTCGAACTGCTCGGCCTGGTGCTTGGCCTGCGTCATGTAGGTCTTCTTCCATCCCGGTCCGCCTGCCACAGCTCGACGCGGCGAACCAAATTCAACCCGAACGCCCCCGTGAATCTCCAGCTTCTCGAATGCCTTGTCGAACTCCTCGTCGGACAGCTTCGACCGCGCCCTCAGGTCATCCACCGACTGCTGCACTTCGGTCAAAGCGCGAAACACCTTCTCCAGATGATCGACCGGTGGATAGTCACGTGTGAGAAAGAAGTCCCTGGTCCTCTGGTCCGCGTAGGAATGCATCAGGTACGTCCGGCTCGGGGCGCCATCGCGTCCTGCGCGGCCAATCTCCTGGTAATAGCCCTCCAGTGTTCCCGGCAGGCCTGCATGGATCACAGTCCGAACATCGGCTTTATCGATCCCCATGCCGAAGGCGATCGTCGCCACCACGACTTCCATCTCTCCACGCTGAAATGCCCTCTGCACACGCTCGCGCGTCTCGGCATCCAGACCCGCATGGTAGGCCGCGGCGGGCATGGTGCTCGCGAGTTGTTCGGCCAGCGTCTCCGACTGCCTGCGCGACATCGCGTACACAATCGCCGGACGATGCTCGGGCTTCTCCAACAACGCGCAGATCGCACCAGCCCGCGCCGGCGTTGGAACCTCCACCACCTCGATGGCCAGGTTTTCGCGCCTGAATCCATGGATGAACAGCTTAGGCGCGTTCATGCCGAGTTGCGCAACGATATCTCGTTGCACGGCGGGCGTTGCGGTCGCCGTCAGCGCCATCACCGGGGCAGGGCGAAGCGCGGGCAGATACTGGCCGAGCATCCGGTAGTCGGGACGAAAATCGTGCCCCCATTGCGAGATGCAATGGGCCTCATCCACTGCAATCAGCGCCGGCTTCGCTTTCGCGAGCATCTCGGGAAAACCGGGCACGCGCAGCCGTTCCGGCGCGATGAAAAGAAAATCCAGCTTGCCTTGCAGATAGTCCACGCATGCCTGACGCGAAACCGCGCGGTCCAGCCCCGAGTGGATGCGCGCCGCACGGAGCCCAAGCAAAGCGAGCTTCGCCGCCTGATCTTCCATCAATGCGATCAGCGGCGAGATCACCAGTGCCGTTCCGCCCAACGCTACCGCCGGCAGCTGGTAGCACAGCGATTTTCCGGACCCAGTGGGCATCACCAGCAGCAGATCGCGCCCTTCAATCGCTGTGGCGCACACGGCCTCCTGGTTCGCTCGGAATCCGGTGAACCCAAAGACATCGCGCAGCAGTGCAGAGAGCTTGTCGGAATTGGAATGCGTCATCGAAGGAACGGCCCGAGCGGCAGGCAACACAGTTGGAAGCGGTCCGAAATTGGATCGAGCCTCTTCTGGCAGTCTACAGGAGGTGCGTCTCCATCCGAATCGGCTCAGAGGCACTCCCCGCCGAACCGATTTCGGCCGCGCACTGTTCGAGTCCCGTACAATTTCGTTGTCCGTCCTTCTCGCCCCTTTGAACCAACATCCGATGCCGAATTCTCCCGACCTCCGGCCGAAGGCCAGCCTCTCCGACTATCTCGCAGCCGAGCGCACTCTCCTTGCCTGGATCCGCACCGGGCTTGCTCTGATGGGGTTCGGCTTTGTGGTCGCGCGGTTCGGGCTCTTTCTCCGCCAACTGCAGTTGGTGCGGCTGGACAGGGCGTTGTCACTCGGACCGTCCTCTGGCGAATCCCTATGGATCGGAACCGCACTCATCGGCGCTGGTGTCCTCGTCAACGTTCTCGCGGGGATCCACCACGTGCAAATGGTTCGCGCGCTCGATCGCGGAACGACGAACGCGGGCCACTCGACCAAGCTGGGCATCTCTGTTGCAGTCTTCCTCGCACTGGTCGGCCTGGCAATGGCAATTTACCTGATATCCATCCGCAGCTGAGAGCCTGAAATCGCACAGAACTTCCCCGGAGGAATGGAACTATGTCGGATCAGACCAGGAATGGGATCGTCGATCTTCCCAGCAACCACTCCGTCAATGTCACGGTCGAAAAGTTGAAGGGCGTCCTGAGTGCGAAGGGCGTCACCCTCTTCGCGCTCGTCGATCATAGCGGCGAGGCCGAAAAAGCCGGCATGAAGATGCCGCCCACGAAGCTGCTGATCTTCGGCAGCCCCAAGGCGGGAACGCCGGTGATGCTGGCCGCACCCAGCATCGCCATCGATCTGCCCCTCAAGATTCTGGTATGGGAAGACAGCGCCGGCAAGGTTTGGGTCTCCTACAATAGCCCCGACTTTCTCAAGGCACGGCACGGTGTTCCTGACGAACTGCTCAAGAACATAGGCGTTGTCGCAGCGCTCGCCGAAGCCGCTGCAAGCTAGTCCTGAGCAAAAAAGGAATCGGCCGAAGGCACATTCTCCCCGGCCGTTCTCTCTTGCTCGTTCTCACTAGCCTACTGATTCTGATTCGTCACTTGATTCCAGCCGCCGCTGGTCGGCGCACCCGTTCCGCCGTCGTCGGCGCTGCCCGACGAACGCACTTCGACTGCTCCGTACTCGAAGTTCACGTCCGTGTAGCGAGCCGGTTCGTTCGCCTGAGCGGGCATGCTGGCAACAGCACTCAAGGATGCGATCGCGACGAGTTTGAATTCAAATTCGGCCTGCGATCCGTCGCCCAGGGTTGTGTCCAGCAGACAGGACTGAAGAGCCGTTCCATTGGCCGCCTGCGCCATCAGAGAGGAGAAGGTCGACAGCGAGGCGTGCACTTCCAGCGGCTGAAATGTCACCTTGCCCGCACCGGCGCCGGACGACTGCGATCCAGTGTTCAATGTGTTTTGGAACCCAAAGTTGAAATAGCTCACGTTAAATCTCAGCTGGCCTGATGAACCGGTGCATAACATCGTACCGACAGGCCTTGCGTAAGCACTGCTTGCACTCAGCGCCAACCCGCACGCGGCAGCTACAAGAATTCCAAGGCGATTCATAGAAGGGGGGGACCTCCGCATTTTTGTTTTGGACAGCCCGCGTAGGGTAGCAAACACGATCTTCGAGGGGAATGAAACGCAGCAGCCTCAGAGTTACCTGCGAGATGTAGACAGAATCAGCGATTGCCTGGGGCCCAGCCGAAGCTCTATGCCGGGTGAAGTGAAGAAAAGAGTTAGCCCCACAAACGGCAGCGGCCGGAAAGCTTTCGCTCTCCGGCCGTTTCTTCAGGGAAGCCGAGTCCGATGTCTATAACTGGACTCTAGCCCTGTTCCATCCATCGATCAAGACAATCGCATCTACTATGATGATTGACAGCATCTATCACTACTTTTATGAACCTTCGCGACCTCATCTACCTTGATTCCCTCGCTGAACACCGCCACTTCGGCCGCGCTGCGGATGCCTGCGAAGTCAGCCAGCCGACGCTGAGCAGCCAGATCCGCAAGCTTGAAGATGAGCTGGGGGTAAGGCTCCTGGAGCGCACCAACAAGCGCGTAGATATGACCCCGGTCGGCCTGCGCATTCTGGAGCATGCGCGCGGCGCCCTCCACTGCGTCGATTCCATCCGCGACGAGGCCCGTGCAGCGCGCGATCCACTCGTTGGCCCGATCAAGCTGGGAGTGATCCCCACGCTGGCGCCTTATCTGATGCCCCACATCCTCAAACCGCTGCGCGCGGCCTATCCCGACCTGACCATCGACCTCTGGGAGGATCAGACGCACTCCCTCATTGACTCGCTGCGCAACCACAAACTCGACGCGGCGCTTCTGGCAACAAAAGCCGACGCGCCCGAGATCACCGAGATCTCCCTCTTTATTGAGCCACTATGGGCAGCCCTGCCAAACTCCCACCGACTGGCCAAGAAAGATTTGGTTCGGGAAGAGGATCTTGCCGACGAACTGCTTGTGCTGGCCGAAGGACACTGCCTGGCGAATCAGGCGCTCGCGGCTTGCGGATCGAAGCACGGCCGGCGTTCGGGCCTGCAGGGCTCCATGCAGGCGGCGACTCTTGACACTCTGGTGAATCTGGTTGCAGCCGGCTACGGCGCTACGCTAATTCCCTCTTTGGCCGTCGACTCGTTCAAACGCCGGGACATCGCCGTGCGGCGGCTGGCTGGTCGTTCGTCCCGCACGATCCGGCTGGCAAGCCGGCCGGGCTACCCCCGTCCGCAGGCCCTTCGTGCCCTGGAAAAAGTGATCCGTAAGGCCGTCGGAAATTCCGTCGGAGCGGATTGAACGCCGCTTTTGAGCCTTGTGGAAATCTCGGCAGAAACTCTAGTAATCACTAGGATTTCGGCCAGAAAGCCGAAAATTCCCGAAATTGCCGATTCAGGCCCCTATTATCCACAAAAACACCTCCCAGCGACGTTGACCGCCCCCTGACAGCTCCTTAGAGTCTGAAGTCGAAGGACAATAAAGGCAGCCTGGAGCACCACTGGCTTGCTGTGCAGCTCCACGTCGTTCGCCCATCCCTCAACCCGGAGTAGACATGCTGAAACTCAGAAAAATCCACATCCTCGGCTTCAAAAGCTTCTGCGACCGCACGGAACTCACCGTGCCGGGAACGGGCATCGCCGTGGTGGTAGGACCCAATGGGTGCGGCAAGTCGAACATTCTCGACGGCGTGAGCTGGGTGCTTGGCGAACAGAGTGCCAAATCCCTGCGCGGGACGCACATGTCGGACGTGATTTTTGCCGGAACCCGCGAACGCAAACCGCTCGGCATGGCCGAAGTGACATTGACCCTGGTGGACCCGGCCGCCTACGAAGGACCGATCCCCGTCGAGCCGGAGGTCCATGTCGAGCACGAGGGCCCGACTGACTGGGACGAAGACGCCATCCGCAAGCAGCGGGCCACGGAAGCAGAAGAGATGGCTGCCGCCGAACAACCAGGCGTCGTCCTCGAGGAAGATGTCGACGATGTTCCTGGCCCCAGGCCCGTGCCTCCCGCAGAGTCCGACGCGTCGGCAGACGCTCAGGCCGCTGCGCCCCAGGTTGTCCTCAAGATTCGCCGGCGCAAATTTCATTCGACGCCACAGAAGGGTGAAATCGTCATCACCCGCCGCCTGTTCCGCACGGGCGAAAGCGAGTACCTGCTCAATGGCAAGCTGTGCCGCCTCCGCGACATTCAGGACATCTTCATGGGCACGGGCCTCGGACCCGAGAGCTACGCCATCATCGGGCAGGAGCGCATCGGCCAACTGCTGAGCTCAAAGCCGCATGATCGCCGCGCGATTATCGAAGAGGCTGCAGGCATTACGCGCTTCAAGACGAAGAAGCGTCTCGCGGAATTGCGCCTGGAAAGCTCGAAGCAGAACCTCGCGCGTGTCGACGACATCTTCGAAGAAGTCACGCGGCAGATGAACAGCCTGAAACGCCAGGCAGCCAAGGCAGAGCGTTACGCCGCCGTCCGCGACGAGTTGCGCGGAAAGATGCGCGTGGTGCTGGCCAGCCGCATGGCCGGGATGGACGCGGAGCAGGCGCGCCTCGAACAGGAGATCGCGGGACTCACCGAGCAGATTCATACGGCCGCCGCCGAAATCGAGACAACAGAAACCAGCCAGCACACGCTCACCGAGCGCGGCTACCAGCTGGACCACGAGATTCAGGAAGCGCAGAGCCGGGCCAACGCTGCAGCTGTCGAACTGGAGCGTGCCGCGGCACGCGAGCGGGCCAACGCCGAACGGGTCACCGAACTGGAAGCACGCCTTGCAGCAGCGGCCGGTGAGCTGGAGCAGACACGCACACAGCTAGCCAGCATCTCGGAAGAGCGAAACCAGCAGAAGAGCTTCCTCGAAACCGCTGCCAGCGAAGCGCAGGCCTTCCATCTGCAAGTCCAGACCAAGCAGCACGAGGCGCGCGGCGCAGCCGAAGAGGTCTTCACCGCTGAACGGGATCTCGAGGGCAATCGCCGCCATGCCATGCACCTGCTGACGCAGGCAGGCAATGCGCGCAACAGCACGGCACAGGCCGAAGAGAGCCTGGCGGCGCTGGAGCGCGAGGCTGAGCGTCTGGAAGCCGAGAGCAATCAGGCCCGTCACGAGCTCGAAAACCTGGGCGTACAAAGCGGGCAGGTAAAGCTGCGGTTCGAGTCGGCAGGCGAGGCGCTGCAACGGCTCGAAGGCGAGATCGCTTCCCTGCGCGATTCCCTGCAGACGAGCCGGGCCGAAGAGGACGCACTTCGTGCCCATGCCAATGGACTGCGCAGCCAGCATGCCACCGCGAGCGGCCGTCGTAATTCGCTGGAAGCGCTGATCCGCGATCATAGCTACGCCACCGACTCGGTCCGGCAACTGCTCAAGCCCGGCGCCTTGGCCGAGGGCATGAAGCCGACCGGCACACTGGCCGATTTTCTCGAAGTCCGCGGTGAGCACGAAGGCGTGGTCGACGAATTCCTGCGCGACGAGCTCAACTATGTCGTGGTGGAAAGCTGGAACGCGGCCGAAGAGGGTGTCCGGCTACTGAAGTCGGGCGTAGATGGCCGGGCGACCTTCCTGATTCACGATGCGACCCAGCGCGAGTTGTTTGCTGAGCACGATGACACCATTCGCGCCGAGGGCGTTACGCCGCTCAAGGACGCAATTCGCGTCCTGAATGGATTTGGCCGCTCTCTCGAGGTCATACTTCCCAAGCTGCGGCACGGTTATCTGGTGCCCAATGCGAGCGAGGCACAGCGGCTGGCCAACGAGCACAGTTATGCTTTCTTCCTCACTCCCGAGGGCGAATGCTTCCACAATGCGACCGTGACCGGCGGCAAGCCTTCGAGTGAAGGTCCTCTGGCGCTGAAGCGTGAGCTGCGCGAGATCGACGCGAAGCTGGCGGGACTCGAAGCCAGCCTGGGCAAGGCTGAGACCGAGGCTGCCGCTCTTGCACGCCGGATCGAAGAACTCGCCGCGCAGCTCGAAACGCGCAGCGAAGAACGCCGTGAGGCCGAGCGCGAAGCCGCAGACCAGGGCGCCGCGCTGAAGCAGATGGAGGCCGAAACGCAGCGCATCGAGCGGCGTTTGCAGGAGTGGGTCCTGCAGGCCGCGCGCAACAAGGACGCACGTGAGGCCAAGCACGAGGTCATTACGCAGAAGCGCGAAGAGGCGGCGCGTCTCGAAGCAGAACACGCTGCAGCCGAAGCTGCACTGAACGAAAAACAGGCGCAGCTCGGTACGTTGCGTCAGAAGCGCGAGGTCCTGCAACAGGAAGCGGCGCACGTCACAGCCGAACTAGCCAAACTTGAGGAGCGCCGGCGCGGCGCCGAGGCAGCCTTCCAGCGCATCGACCGGCTGCACGCCGACCTCGAGCGCCGGGTGTTGACCATCGAGCAACAGCGGGCGGCTGCCGAGGCCGAACGTGAACAGCGTGTGCGCGAAAGCGCCGAGCTCGCCCTGCGCGAACGGGAGCTGAAGACGCAGCGCGAGGAAGCTCTTGCCCAGGCTCAGACGCTCACAACCGAAGCCCAGGAACTGCGCCAGAGGCTGGCCGGCATCGAGACCGAGCTCAAGACAGCGCGTGCAGTCCTCGACCAACTACGCGACAATCGCAGCGACCGGTCCAACCTTGTCGCCAAGTTGCGTTCAGACCTCGAACATCTCGAGGCCAGCTGCCTGACCGAGATCAACGTAGAAGCGGCGGTCCTGCGGGCCGATGCCGAGATTGTCCGGATCGCGGGCGAGGAGCTGACCGCCGAAGAGATGACCTGCCAGGAACTTCGCCAGAAGCTCGAGCAGATGGGCCCGGTGAACATGATGGCTCTCGACGAGTACAAGGAGACGGCCGAAAGACACAGCTTCCTCTCCACTCAGCGCCAGGATTTGATGGAGTCGATCGAGAACACGCAGGCCACAATCAAGGAGATCGACCAGATCTCACGCGAGAAGTTCGACGAGGCGTTTGCGCACATCAACCAGAACTTCGGCGAAGTATTTACGCGGCTCTTCCACGGCGGCCAGGCCTTCCTGCGCCTCACCGACGAAGAGAACCAGGCGGAAAGCGGGCTCGACATTGTGGCTTCGCCTCCGGGCAAAAAGCTGCAGAACGTGCTGCTGCTCTCGGGCGGCGAGAAGGCGCTCACAGCGTTGGCGCTGCTGGTCGGTATCTTCCAGTTCCAGCCGAGCCCCTTCTGCGTGCTCGACGAAGTCGACGCTGCACTCGACGAAACCAACGTGGGCCGTCTTGCCGACCTGCTGCATTCGCTGAGCCGCGAGACACAGTTCCTGCTCGTCACACACTCCAAGCGCATGATGCAGTCGGCGGACCTGATCTACGGCGTCACCATGCAGGAACCAGGCGTGTCCAAGGTGATCAGTGTGAAACTGGGCGGCCACCAGCAGGAGCAGCGGCGGGCAACAGCGTAACAAGCTGCCCTGAGACCCGAGACTTGAGCCCTGAGACTTGAGCCCTGAGACAGGAAGCTCGCGGCCCGGACCTGCCTGCAGTCAATTAATGCAGAACTGCACTGGTGTGGACACCGATGTAGTACGGCCACAGAATCAGTGCCAACACGCCTTTCCAGAAACTGAGGTGGAGGTACCCGATCGTGAAGAGCCACGCCGCGATCCACATTCCACCGGCGAACGTGTGCTGTTCAACCCGTATTTTCTGAATGGTTTTTGGCTTCGTTTCGCAGTCCACAGTTTCCTCCTGCAAATGCCCCGCCCTTGCGGCGAATGGCAGTCGCGACGGATGAGGGCCGCGGGCCCATCCGGTGCATCGGGGATCGTCGTCGAATTCAGCTTCGAGGCGTCCGGGCGCAAAAAAATCCGCCTCCGAAGGATGCCGTCGCTTCGGAGGCGCTTGCGTTTCACAAGAGAGTTACTAGCGGGGTGCCAGTAGCCGACGCTGGAGGTCGGTAGCGCGCGACTACTGGCGATCCCTTAGAACGAAGCTAGCCGCGGCTTCCCCTTTCCACTGCTGCCTCGTGTCGCCCGGCTCAAAGAGGACTTTCTTGCTCGCCCTCCGAACCATGTTGACAACTGGAGTTTCGCCCATGTGCCGGACCCGGTCCGTGACGGCTGTCACAGGGGTTCTAATTTGTGCATCCGGCCCCTTTTTCGCATCCAGCACCCGTCTTTTCCGGTCTCTAACCCGTCCTTTTCCCTCTCTTCGATCTGCATTGACAAACCCCGACGAGCGCTTGAGAATCGGAGGTTCAGTTCACCGATCGGCAAGGTCCCCCAGCGCATGAAGGCACTCCTTGAAACCCGTTTGGGCGCGACGCCTCTGCTCGGCAGAGGCAAGGTGCGCGACCTCTATGAGATCGACAACGCACTTCTTCTCGTAGCCACTGACCGCATCTCCGCGTTCGACCACATTCTGGCCACGGGGATTCCCGGTAAAGGAAAGATCCTCACCCAGATCTCGCTTTTCTGGTTCGACCTTCTGTCGAACCTCGTACCGAACCATCTGATCACAGCCAACGTCGATGAGTTCCCTGCGGCCCTGCACCCTTATAAGGACCAGCTGGAAGGCCGCTCCATGTTGGTGCGGCGAGCTGGGATGTATCCCATCGAATGTGTGGCACGCGGCTACCTGGCGGGATCGGGATGGAAAGAGTATGTCGCTAGCAGGACGGTCTGCGGCATTCCCCTGCCGGCGGGACTGCTGGATGGTTCGAAGCTGCCCGAACCGATCTTCACTCCCGCCACCAAGAGCGAAGGCGGAGCACACGATGAGAACATCTCGCATGCAGCAGTAGAGAAGATTGTAGGTAAAGACATCGCCCACGAACTGCGCCGGCTCACGCTGGCCATCTACGCGCGTGCCTCGGAGCATGCAGAGAAGTGCGGCTTGATCCTGGCCGATACCAAGTTCGAATTCGGAGCATTGAATGGAGGGATCATCCTCGCCGACGAGGTGCTCACGCCTGATTCCTCGCGCTTCTGGGAGGCCGCGGCCTGGAAGCCGGGCGGCGCACAGCCGTCCTTTGACAAGCAGTTCGTCCGCGACTATCTGGAGAGCATTCACTGGAACAAACAGGCCCCTGCTCCCGGACTTCCCGACGATGTGGTGGAGCGTACACTGGCAAAGTATCTCGAGGCATTTCGACGGCTGACGGGTCGCGATCTTGCGCTGTAAGGAGCGGAACCACGCATGACGACCGTTGACTGGATTATCGTGATGATCCTGGTGGGCTCTGTGATCGCCGGCATCGTGCAGGGTTTCCTGCGCAGCGTATTCTCGCTGGGCGGATTGATTTTGGGCCTGGTGGTAGCTGCATGGAACTACGATCGCATCGCGCGCGTCGTCAAGCCGATCCTGCACAACGAGCAGGTCTCGAACGCCATCGGGTTTATCCTCGTTGCCTTTGTCGTGGCTGCAATCTGTACGACGGTGGGTGTTCTTCTTTCGAAGGTGTTCAAGAAGCTTGGACTGGGTTGCCTGGACAGCCTGGCCGGAGCTCTCTTCGGGTTCTTCCAGGGCGCGCTGCTGGTGACGGTCTTCATTCTCGTCACAGTCGCTTTCTTTCCAGACACGGAGTGGTTGACACAGGCACGGTTGCCGAAATACTTTTTTTCCGCTTGCCATCTGAGCGCAAACATCAGTCCGTCGGGACTCTCCGAGCTGGTGCGCCACGATCTGAATCGGCTGGAGCGTGAGTCGCCCGCCTGGATGCATCCGGATGAGCGAACGAAGTGAAATTTTTTACTGGGCCGCAACGTGGGTGGTTGTGGCAAGCTAGTAGAGCAAGGGGTCGATGTGAGACGAGAACTGGATAGCCTGGTCACGCAAATGCATTCCAGCGGTGTCCGCTATGAGGATGCCGTTCGCGAGTTCAAAAAACAATATCTGCGCGAAGTGCTGGTAGCAAACCGGGGCAACCAGTGTAAGGCGGCGGACGAGCTGGGCATCCACCGCAACACCCTGAGCCGCACCATGGCCGAACTCGGACTCAGCCTTGCCGAAGTACGCGCGGGGCTCAAGCGTCCGCCTCGCAGCGAGCGTCTAGTGTATGGAGCAGTCCGCCAGGGCTATCGCCAGGGCTGACCCTCTCCGGAGCATGCAGACAACGACCCCGCACACAGAACCACGCATCGCAATCGAACCGGGATTCGAATGGGACAGGCAGGATGCCTATCTGTTCGACATCGATGGCACTCTGCTGCGCAGCCGCGACCGTGTGCACTTCGAGTCCGTAGCGCGCGGCGTCAAGCGTGTCACCGGCTTCGAGATCTCTCTGGAAGGCGTCGCCATCCACGGGAATACCGACACAGGAATCCTGCGCGAAGCCTGCGCGCGCGCCGGCATTGCTGCCGACGTTCTGGAGCCGCAGATCGGCGCGATCCTTGACGCCATGTGCGCCAGCGTTGCGGAGCGACGGCACGAACTCGACCCTATTCTGATGCCGGGCGTGCAGAACGCCCTACGCCATCTCGCCCAGCGGGGCGCCCTGCTCGGAGTCGCTACCGGCAATCTCGAGATGATCGGCTGGATCAAGATCGAGGCCGCAGGCCTGCGCGAATGGTTCCGCTTTGGCGGGTTCAGCGATCACTTCCCTGTCCGATCGGAGTTGATCGGCCACGCCGCCGAAAAGGCCCGCGCACTGGGCGGCACAGCCGCAAGGATCTGCGTGGTGGGCGACACTCCCCGCGATATCGAAGCCGCACGCGCCAACCATCTTGGTGTCATCGCCGTTGCCACGGGACACTTCGGCTTCGACGCGCTGCTCGACTGCAAACCAGATGTCTGCGCAACCTCGCTCGCCGATCTGATGTCGGCAACTGGGATTCGCCCTTGAGACGCCGGTCTGCAGGACAATGCGTCGCGCTGATGCTTGTCGGGACGATGGTGTTCGCTCAGCAGGCGCCTGCACCAGTCCCTGCTCAGCCTCCGTCGTCAACCGAGAATAAGCCCGGCCAAGACAAGGTGGACAAGCCGGACAAGCCGGCCAAACCGGTCCGCAGCAAAGACCGGAGGCAAGCGGCGAAGCTCTATCTAAAGGGCACCAAACTCTACGCGGACAGCCAGTTCGAGGCAGCCATGCACCAGTACGAGGCGGCTGCGGCTCTCGACCCCGGGAACAACGAATACGGGCTGGCGGCCCAGGTGGCGCGCAGCCATGCCGTCACCGCTCTGATCCAGGCTGCCGCCAGAGCGCGCAACAAGGGCGATCTGGCGGCCACCAGAGCCGCCCTCCAGCACGCGCGAGAGCTCGATCCCACGAACCCTCAGATTGCGGAACATGTGCAGGAGTTGGGAGAGAGCGTTGTGGCGGGGCGAACCAACCCGCTCTACGAGCAGTCCGCCAGCACGATCGGAGAGGCGCCTGCTCTTGAAGCGACCCAGGAGTTGAAAAGCTTTCACCTCAAGCTCGACAGGCGAGCGCTGATCCAGCAGGTGTACAAGGCCTACGGCATCGACGCGACGCTTGACCAAAGCGTCCCGGCCGATCAGGCGCGATTTGACGCCGACAACCTCGCGTTCCACGACGCTGTCGAACTCCTCGGCATGGTCACCCATTCGTTCGCCGTGCCTTTGGATGCCCATCGGGTCCTTGTGCTGCGCGACACGCGCGAGAATCGACAGCAGTTTGTGCGGCAGGAGGTGGAGACTCTTTATCTCACGGGCTTGTCGCAGGCCGAACTGACGGAGGTCTCGAACGTCGCGAAAAACGTCTTCGCCGCGCAGCAGATCACCGAGCAAGCGAACCTGGGGACGATTACAATTCGCGCTCCAACAGCCACACTCGATGCCTTCAATGCAACCGTCCGCGACCTGATGAACCCGCGCAGCCAGGTGATGCTCGACGTGCAGATTCTGCAGCTCGCTCATACCCATGAGCGAAACACCGGAGTCCAGCCGCCCCAACAAGTGACAGCTTTCAACGTCTACGCCGAGGAGCAGTCGATCCTGAATGCCAATCAGGCGCTGGTGCAGCAGATCATCAGCTCAGGCCTGGCCGCTCCCGGTGACACCCTGGCCATTCTCGGAATTCTGCTGGCTTCGGGACAGGTTTCAAGTTCGCTCTTCAACAATGGCATCGCGTTGTTTGGCGGCGGCCTCACGCTCTCCGGGGTCTCACCGGGGCCCGTTCATTTCAATATCAGCCTGAACTCGTCGGATACGCGCGAGCTGGATGCGTTGCAACTCCGGCTTGCCGACGGTCAGGATGAAACCATCATGAGTGGGTCGCGCTACCCGATCCTCGCCGCATCCTACTCCGGGCTCGCCACCAACAGCGCTAACATCGCCGGCCTGACAACGGCTGGCACTTCCAGCGGCTTATCTTCGCTGTTGTCCTCTCTCGCCGGGACCACCACGCAGATTCCGCAGGTGCAATATCAGGACATCGGCCTGACACTGAAGGCTAATCCCAAAGTGATGCGGAACGGCGATGTGGCGCTAACTCTGGACATGAAGCTCGCATCGCTCTCCGGCTCGTTCATCGGCGGCAACCCGGTCCTCAACAACCGGGCCTATTCGGGCGTCGTCACCTTGAAAGAGGGCGAGGGGGCGATCCTGATGAGCGAACTGGACAAAGACGAGAGTCTGGCCCTGAGTGGAACACCCGGCCTCTCCCAGATCCCGGGCATGAACAACGTCACCGAGAAGGATGCCAAGCGCGACTACGCTACGCTGCTGATCGTGCTTCGGCCGCATCTGTTGCGGGGGCCCTACTACCCGACTGAGCCTGACCGGATGATTCGTATGGAACGCAGCACGATCCCACGATAAAAACTGCAACGGATCGGCTCCAAACAGCAAGCCCCAGCCGAACAGGCTGTTACGAAACAGGGTCAGGGGTTAATGAAGTAAGTGACTCGGAAGTGAGTAAATGGGAAGATGCCCTTGCGCAAGCGAGGGCATCGTTTTTCATGGGCTATATTCAGGGCGAGTCACGAGGACAGCAGACGTTGTTTCCGGTGTCTTTGGATGATCTGATTCCGGCCGATCACATGTGCCGTGTGATCGACGCGTTTGTGAACCGGCTGGATTTCCAGGCGTTGGGATTTATGCGAGCTGAAGCTGCCGAAACGGGTCGTCCAGGCTACGATCCACGTGATCTGTTGAAGCTCTACCTCTATGGGTATTTGCAACAAATCCGTTCCTCACGTCGATTAGAGGCCGAGTGCAGGCGCAACGTGGAACTGATGTGGCTACTGGGGCGACTGGCTCCGGATTACAAGTCGATTGCTGAGTTCAGGCGCTTGCATCGGGAAGCGGTGACCGAAGCGGGGGCGGAATTGGTAGGCTTTGCGCGGTCGGTAGGACTGGTACGGGGAGAGTGGGTGGCCATTGATGGTTCGAAATTCTTGGCCGTGAGCAGTGCCCGCGGTGTGCGTGAGCGAGAGTCGGTGGAGAAGTATCTGGAGGCTGTAGAAGCTGGCGATGAGCAGGAAGAAGCGGTCATTGATCCCAGCATGGTGTCGGCCGCACTGGAGAAACTGAAGAATCATCCGGAGCCAGAAGCCCACTTCATGCGTGTGTCTGGAGGCCATGCGCCGGCTTACAACGTGCAGACGGCCGTGGACGCCGAATATGCGCTGGTTGTCGCCCAGCAGGTCACCACAGAGGCGACCGACAACCGCAGTCTGCTGCCTATGGCAGAGGCAGCGCAGAAGGCAGTCGGTGATCCAAGTTCACTGAACGTAGTAGCCGATGCTGGCTATTCCAACGGTGCGCAGGCCGAAGCCTGCGAAGCCAAGGGCATCCTGCCCCATGTGCCAGCCAATCGCGCCATCAATAACCAAGGGGACGGAACGCTGTTTGACCGCACCATGTTCCAGTACGACTCAGCCAGCGACACGTTTGGCTGTCCTGCTGGGCAGACGCTCACGCGCAAGCAGTTGCAAAGATCCAAACATCGGGTCATGTATGCCGCGCCGGCCCAGACCTGCGGTGCCTGCGCCTTGAAAACCCGCTGCACCCAGTCTGCACAACGCATCGTATGCCGCCATTTGTACGAAGATGCTTTGCAGAGAATGGAGCAACGGGCCACAGCGGAAGTCATGCGCCTGCGACGATGCACGGTCGAGCATCCCTTCGCTACGCTGAAATACCGCATCTTCGGACACCCCCGTTTCCTATTGCGCGGACTCGCCGGAGCGCAGGCCGAGATTAGCTTCGCAGCCATGGCATACAACCTGAAGCGGATGATCAACCTTCTCGGCGGACAGAAACTCACTGCCGCGCTGCAAAGCTGAGCGCTCTTCCTTCACCACCGTTGCTGAAAATGGAAAGGCGGCGCTCCCAAACCGGAGCACCGCCTCTTAGTTCAAAGCCCGTTTCGTAACAGCCTCCTAAGCCGGGCCTTTTGTTCTCA
>Ga0335069_10006542_pt1 | contig 16934 bp, 15 predicted proteins | sample Lox_Sample_11_FD_206714 | JGI IMG/M metagenome (GOLD analysis project Ga0335069, IMG submission 206714) | Soil microbial communities from Loxahatchee National Wildlife Refuge, Florida, United States - Lox_Sample_1.1 | ecosystem: Environmental > Terrestrial > Soil > Wetlands | place: USA...
GAGCGATGCGGCAACCCTGGGGCGCGCACCCGCATGATGCGCACTCCGTGATTGACGCCGCGCCAGACCCGCGCGGCTCCGCCGGGAGTTCGGCGCTCGGCCGCGCGCGGTCACTGGGGGGACGCCAACTATGAGCAGGGTCGTGCGCTTCCATCGCCACGGCGGTCCGGAAGAGCTGCGGGTCGAAGAGATCGCGGTCGGCGACCCCGGCGCCGCCGAAGTGCGCATCCGCGTCGAGGCGATCGGCCTCAATCGCTCCGAAGCCATGTTTCGCGCGGGCCGGTACCCGCAACCGGCGACGTTTCCGTCGCTGATCGGCTACGAGGGCGTCGGTATCGTCGAGGCCACCGGCCCCGGCGTCTCGGGCGTCACACCGGGCGAGCGGGTCTGCGTACTGCCGAACTTCCGGCTCGGCGAATATGGACTGTATGGCGAGCGCGCGATCGTCCCGGCGCGCAGCCTGATCGCCGTGCCCGGCGGGTTGACGACGGTCGAGGCGGCCTCGATCTGGATGCAGTACTTCACGGCGCTCGCGATCATCGAGGCCGCGCACGCGACGGTCGGTGACTTCGTCGTCGTGCGCGCGGCATCCAGCAGTGTCGGGCTCGCCGCGATCCAGCTCGCGAACTGGGCGGGCGCGACCCCCATCGCCGCCACCCGCACGAGTGCCAAGGCGGACGCGCTCATGGCGCAAGGCGCCCGGCACGTCATTGCGACCGACGAGGCGGACCTGGTCGCCGAGGTCCACCGCATCACGGCCGGGAAGGGCGCGCGGATCATCTTCGATCCGGTCGGCGGGCCGGACGTCGACAAGCTCGCTCAGGCTGCGGCCGAGGAGGGGATACTCTTCATCTATGGCGGCTTGAGCGGCCAGCCGACTCCGTTTCCCCACTGGCCTGCCGCACTCAAGAGCCTGAGCGTGCGCGGCTGGGTCGCCTCGTTCATCTGGAATCACCCGGTGCGGTTCGCGCGCAACCGGGACCTGATCCTGCGCGGCCTCGCCGACGGGCGACTCAGGCCGGTCATCGCACGGACCTTCCCGCTGGCACAGATCGTCGAGGCACACCGCTTCCTCGAGTCGAACCAGCAGCTCGGCAAGATCGTCGTCACGGTCTAGCCTCGGCGCTGCACGGGGGTTCGGGCCAGGCGCGCCCATCCGCCGGCATCGCGTCCGCCGCGACGCCGCGTCTGACCGCGCCACGGGCGATCAAGCGTCGCGATGCGGATCGCGCTTGCGGTTGCGCGACGGACTGCGGATATTTCCAGGTCGTCCGAGGCCGCAGATGAGCCCGATGGAAGACGTGATCGTCGTTGGCGGTGGACCCGTCGGCTTTGTGAACGCGCTCGGCCTCGCGCAGGCCGGCGTCCGCGTGACCGTGATCGAGGCCGAGCCGCAGATCATCGGCTCACCGCGCGCGGCGGTGTACTTCTGGTCGGTCCTCGACGGTCTCGAGCGGCTGGGAATGCTGGCCGAGGCGGAGACCATCGGCGTGCGCAAGCAGGACTACACGTACCTCGTCCGGCGCACCGGCGAGCGCATCGCCTATTCGATGGAGATCCTGCAGGGGCATGCTCGGTATCCCTATAACCTCCATCTGGGGCAGCATCGCCTGGCGGACATCGCGATGCGGCGGCTGAAGACGTTCTCGAACGCCACCGTCCGGTTCGGTACCCGCCTTCAGGCGCTCCGGCAGGACGCAGACGGCGTGACGCTCGAGGTCGTGACGGACCGCGAGGAGCAGGAGCTGCGCGCGCGGTGGGTCATCGGCGCGGACGGCGCCGGGAGCACGGTGCGGCGGCTGCTTGGTCTTGCCTTTGACGGCATGACCTGGCCGGAGCGCTTCGTGGCCACCAACGTCCGCTACGATTTCGAGCGCCACGGCTACGCCCGCGCGACGTTCGTGATCGACGACCGACATGGCGCCGTCATCGCGGTGCTGGACCAGGCCGGACTCTGGCGCTGCACCTACATGGAGGACGGGACGCTTCCGGAAGACACTTTCCTCGAGCGGCTGCCACGCGCCTATGCGGCGCTGCTGCCCGGCCGCGACTCGTACGAACTCGAGCGAGCGTCCCCGTATCGCATGCACCAGCGCTCGGCGCAGCGCTACCGCGTCGGCCGCGTCGTGCTGGCCGGCGATGCCGCGCACGTGACGAATCCCACCGGCGGGCTCGGCCTGACCTGCGGCCTGTTCGACAGCTTCGCACTCTACCCGGCGCTGACCGCAGTGATCCTGGGCGGCGCCGACGATAAACTGCTCGATCGCTACTCGGCCGCACGTCGCGACGTGTTTCTGCACCGCGCTTCGCCGCAGGCCGTCGCGAACAAGCGGCTCGTCTTCCACGCGAACGGCGGCGGGGCGCAGCTTGAGGAGGCGCTCGCCGGCCTGCGGCGGCTCGCCACCGATCGCGACTTCCTGTTGCAGCGCCTGGGGTTCACGAAGTCGCTCGAAACCCCGCTGATCCCCGCGACCGGCGGCCTGACGGCCGTCGATTGAGGCGAGGAGCAGGCACGGGTCGAGCCATCGTCCGCGTGCCGGCACAGGTGCCGGCGGGCTCCTGAAAGGGGCGCCGGAGCCGACACAGGAGACGCTCTGGCGCTCCGCACTCGGGCGTTGCGGGATTCAAGCCGTCTGCGGCTGCACGCCGCAAAACGTGGCATAGTCGATGGGCCTGAACTATTTGCGCCGGTGATAGGTGTCATCTCAGACAGGGGGGGGGAACCTCATGACCGCCTTCAATGCAGTGCGCTTCAAGGTCAAATCCGGGCGTGACCAGGAGTTCCTCGACGCCCACAAGAAGATCGCGGCGAATTGGCCGGGCCTCAGGCACGTGAACATCATCAAGACCGGCGACGGCAGCTACTGCATCATTGCCGAGTGGACGGACATGAACGCGCTCGCCAATGCCCGGCCGCAGATGATCGCGACGCTCGATTCGTTCCGCCACACGCTCGAGGACCTCGGCCATGGGCTCGGAGTGACCGACCCAGTCTCCGGGCCCGTGGTGCTCGAGCTGAAATAGCGTCCGCGCGCGGAAGTCTTCGCGCGACACGCTTGGCCTGCCCCAGAGAAACAGCGGTCCGAGCGCGGTCGCCAGCGGATTGGGCGGACGTTGTGCGCCGAGTCCGCTCATAAGTTGCCGTGACGACGAGAGTTGTTGCGCCGCAGCGCGCCTAGCCTCGCCAGCGCCCTGTGCTGGTGCCGACCAACCGAGCGGCGTACCGGCGCGAGCGAATCACGCCTTCGGCCCGGCCACCGAGCCGCGTCTCACGCACCGCACCGCCCTGAACGCGCGAAGCCGTCGACAACCGCGGTTCGAGCGGCATTCCATCTCGGTGGCAGGAGATCGGCGGCCGCCGAGGAACTCGGCCCGGACCGTTCATGCGCGCCGGGTCCGGCGGGCCTGCCGTTTGCCGAACAGTTGCGCGAGTCGGCGAGAGAGCCGCAGCCGGCTTCCACCACGCGCGGACAAGACCGCGCGTCGCCGTCGGAAAACACTGAATCGCCGCGGCATCGCGCAGGCCTATCGTGCGCGCACGGCAGGACAAGTCACCGTTCAAGACTGGCGCACAGCGCCCGCACACAAAGAGGATTGAAGCCATGCGAAGCGAATTCATCGTAGTCACGGTCGGACTGCTGGCCTCGTCATTGGCCGCCGGCATCGCGGTTGCGCAGAAGACACCAGAGGTGATGGTGCAGGCGACGCGGCTCGTGGAGACCAACACCGCCCGCTCGCCGAGCGGGGTGCCGATCTCGAACATCTCTCTGGCCTACGGCGTCAACTATTCGGACCTGGATCTTGCCTCGCACGCAGGCGCACTCGAACTCGAGAAGCGCGTCAGCAACGCGGCGCTCGCGGCCTGCAAGGAGATCAGCCGCCAGTACCCGGAAGCGCTGCCGAAGGAGCCGGAGTGCGCCAAGGCGGCGACCGACAAGGCCCTGGTCAAGGTGCACGAGCTGGAGGCGGCGGCCGCAACCAAGCCCAGGTGACCGCGGCAAACGTCGCGGCGTAATGCGCCTTGCCTGACGGGACCCCGGCCACGCGCCGGGGTTCCTGCGTTAAGGGCACGGCGCGGGCCGCGACCCACCTGCGCCACCGGCATCCATGGTCGCCTCGGGCACGGGGCCGCGGCCGGGCATGCCGGGCGGGTCGCTGAAATCCATCCACGGCACGCGCAGCGCGCGGCGGGCGCTCGCCGGCACAATTCGCCCGGCGTCACAAACTGAGATACTCGATGGCAGGCCGCCGATCGGCTCGTCAATAATGAGCCACGGCCTCGATGACCGTGGGAGGCGTGGCACATGATCGCGAACTACCTGAGACTGATCGTGTTCTCGCTGGGCCTGCTCGTGGGCGTGCAGGTGCCGGGTTTCGTCGATCAGTACGCGAAGCGCGTCAGCGCCCACTACAGCGAGGTAGCCCGGAACTTCGCCGGCTTCCAGGACACGGCCAACCAGTACTTCGGTGGCAGTGTCGAGGCCCTGATCGCCCACCACGTCGCGAGCACCGACCGGGTCTTCAGGGACGAAGCCAAGACCATCCAGGAGATGTACGGGCGGCTGACGACCCTGGCCGCCGAACTGGCCGCGATGAGCGGCCCGCTGATCAGTCAGGTCATGCACGTCGCCTTCCGACCGAACAGGGAAATCCTTCACGAGGCCTGGGCCGAGTACACCTACACCGTGCCGCTGAACGCGCCGGCAATCGTCTGCGGCGTCGGCATCGGCGCGCTGCTCGCGATGCTCGTCGAAGCACTGTTCGCAGGAATCGGGCGGTTGCTGCGTCCGCGCCACACGCGATCGGTCGCAGCCACTCGTTCCCGCTGATCCCGCGCGGTCGACCGCGGCGACGGTGTACTGAAGCAGCCGGCTCGACGCCGTCGCCGGGCGCCGAGTCGCCTGCGCGTGGACCCCGGGTCGGGAGTCTCCCGTCGAGGGTCCCGGTGTGGCCGCCAATGCCGGTGGTGCTTCGAATTCAATGCGCGGGGGTGGCGTCGGCCGGCGTCGCGTCCCGTCGCGCCTTCGGCGCGCTAGCGAATCAGGTCGAGCGAGTGAGTCGGCAGCCAGGTCCGAACACCGCCGTGTCCGATGCAGGCGCGCGCGTCGGCCTTGCCGTGGAAGTACGCCCCGTCGCGGCACTGGGCCGTGGCGCCCAAACTCAGCCACTGGAAGTCGTCGTCCGGGTCAGGCGCCGCTGCGGCAGCGGGTTCGGCCGGGACGGCTGACGGCGGTGTGGATGCCGTCGTCTGGGAGTGGCTGGGAAGCGCGATGGCTAACGTGGCGAGCGAAAGAACGGCGAGGAGCCCCCGTGAGAGCGGCGAGCGCATGGCACACCTCCTTCGAGCAGCGTCCCGCATCTTGCGCCGAGCGAGGTGCCCGGTCCACCGCGGACGCGGCGAGCGGCAAGGACGCCCATCGATGTCGCCGCGGATCCGGCGGGGCCCGGCCGCCCATGACGCAGCGCGCTCGGGTGACGCGATCGGCCCACGCCGGCTGTCAATTCGCCGCCTACGCCGCGCAACGCTTTCGGCCCCGCGCCACGGTGGGTGGCGGGCGTCATCTGACGCGTTCTCGCGCTCGGGGGTGGTGATGGCGCGGGAGACCGCGCCGAGTTGGGCGCGGGCGACTTCCAAAAAGGGGGGTGAGCGAGTGCAGCGTCGCGTCGGTCAGGCACCGACCGCTGCGGGGACGGAGCCGAGGCGGCTCCGTCCCCCTGGGGTCCTCAGGACACCTTCGCGTTGTGCTTCTTCTTGTAGACCCGGGCGCTCTGCTTGTTCTCGGACTTCTGGATCGACTTCTGCTCGGCCGCGCCGACATGGCCGTTCGCAGCAGCATTGGCTTCCTTGCGGTCGACCTTCGCCTGGCCGTGCTCGAGCGAGGCGGCCTCGCGATTGGTCAGGCTGCCTGACTTCTCGCCCTGCTCGATGCGCTTCTGCTGGTTGACGTTGCGCTGCACGTCGGCCTGCATGCGCTGCGAGGACTTCGAGTCCGGGTTGCCCGTCACCGCGTTGTGCTTGTCCTTGTAGATGTCCGCGCTGGCCTTGTTCTGCATGTGGTTGAGCTGCGACTGGTCGGCCGCGGTCAGCTTGCCATCGCGCTTGATGTCGCGTGCCTCGGTCTGGTCGATGCGCGACTGCTGGCGCTCGAGCTGGCCCGCTTCCTTGGTGTTGAGCTGGCCCGACTGCAGGCCCTGCTCAATCCGCTCCTGCTGATTGACGTCGCGCTGCGTCGTCTCCTGGACGGCAGGCCCGGCCGCGAGGGCCGCACCCGCAAACAAGAGGCTGCCGATCAGCGTCATTCCAAGTGTGCTCTTCATCACATTCCTCCCAGTGTTCGATGCCCGATGGCGGGCGAAAATGCACCAGAACCAGTGGGTTCCGGTGTGATGGAACGCTTAGGATGCGGATCGCGCTGACCGTCGCCCCGGCTACTTAATCATTTCTTCACACTGGGCCGGGGGAGAACGGGCTCGTCGCAGGCAGGCGACACCCGGCCTCGTACACTGGCCGACACCGCAGCACCCTAGAGATGTCGCGCAGCGAACGCCCGGGATGGCGCGCGTCGATCCGATTCGGGTGCTGCCGCTCACGTGAAAGGGCGCACCACGCGAGCGATCGTTTGCGCGAGCCCGCGCGAGCTCGGGATTGCGTTCACCGCGCCGGGCTCTGGAATCGGCTCGCCATGATTGCGCCCGCGAATGCACCTGTCGCGCTGCGAAAGCCCGCCGATTGACGCGGCGGGGTGGCTCGGGGCCCGCGTCGTCCGCCACGGTCTTGCCATCCGCGTCGTGGCGGCGTCGCGAGCGCAGGGCGGCCGGGCCCGACGACCGCGTCCCCGGCAGAGGACCGACGCGTCGAAGGCGAATTCCGATCGGTCAAGACGCAGCGTCACCGCGCACTCCCTTGGTAATATGGCTGGTGGACGTGACTTCGCGCGGGGATGCCCCGCGCCAGACCGTTCGAGGTGCGTGTGAATTCCTTCGGTCAGAAGCCCAGCGGCCTGCGCCTCGAGCGCATCCGGTCCTCGACCCTCTGGGACGGCCAGGGCCTTCGCAACATCCACCCGATCTTGCCGGGCCTGCGCGATCCCGCCGCGCGGCCGCCGACGGTGACGGAGTTCCTCTGCGGCGGCGAGCGGCGAGTGCCGAACAGGCCGCTGCCCGCCGTGAGCCCGCGCGACCTTTGGTCCAGGTCGCCGGGCAGCGGCCTGCGCGCGACGTGGCTCGGCCACTCCACTGTACTGCTCGAGATCGGCGGCCGGCGGGTCCTCACGGACCCCGTCTGGGGCTCACGGGCCTCGCCTTCGCGGCTGATCGGCCCGAAGCGCTTCCAGCCGGTGCCGATCGGGATCAAGGCGCTGCCACCTGTGGATCTGGTCGTCGTCTCGCACGACCACTACGACCATCTCGATTACCCGACCATCCGGGAGCTCGCGAGGCTCGATGTGCCGTTCGTGACCTCGCTCGGCGTCGGCGCGCACCTCGAGGCATGGGGCGTCCGGGCAGAGCGGATCGTGGAGCTCGATTGGTGGGAGACACACTCGCTGCCGGGGACCGAGCTCTCGGTCAGCGCCGCGCCGTCTCAGCATTTTTCCGGTCGCGGGCTCAAGGACCGCAACGCCACCCTCTGGTCGTCGATGGTGATCCGCTCGCCCCGCCACGCGGTCTTCTTCAGCGGCGACACAGGCCTGACGACGGAGTACGCGACGATTCGCGAGCGATACGGCCCCTTCGATCTCGTGATGCTCGAGGTCGGCGCCTATCACCCGTCGTGGGGCCACATTCACCTCGGGCCTGAGAACGCCCTCGAGGCGCTCGCGCTGCTCGGCGGCGGCGCGTTCCTGCCCGTGCACTGGGGCACGTTCGCGCTCGCGGTCCATGACTGGGACCAGCCGGTCGAAGCGCTCCTCAGCCTCGCCCCGGTCAAGGGCGTCCAGCTGCTGACGCCGAGGCTCGGCGAGCCCGTCGAGCCGGCTCATGATCCGGTGGTCGTGCCGTGGTGGCGAGAGGTCGACCGGCCGGCCCCGGGACGGCGGCCCGCGGAAGCGCCGGCGATGACGCTGCCCGAGACCGTACCCTGGCCACTCGACTAGGCGACGACGCTGGCGTCCGCCGGCGCGACGCCCCGGTCCCTGCCGCCAACCCTTCGACAAGGCCCGCACCGTGCCTCTGACGACAATCACCGCTGCCTGGCCGCTGCTCCTCGGCATGGGCGTCCTGATGCTCGGTGCCGGCCTGCAGGGCACGCTGCTCGGCGTGCGTGCGACGCTCGAGGGATTCCCGACGGCGACCATCGGCGTCGTGATGTCGTGCTATTACATCGGCTACCTCGTCGGCACCATCGCCGCCCCGCGGCTGATCCGCAGCGTCGGACACATCCGCGTGTTCGCCGCGCTCGCGGCGGTGGCTTCCGCCGCGACCCTGGTGCAGGCGGTCTGGGCGCACCCGGTGCCGTGGGCCGCGATGCGGCTCGTGACCGGTCTCTGCTTCGCGGGGATCTACGTCGTCGCCGAGAGCTGGCTCAACGAACGCGCCAGCCGTGCGAACCGGGCACGCCTGCTCGCCATGTACATGGTGGTGCTCTATGTCGGGCTCGGGGCCGCGCAGTTTCTGCTCGTGCTCTCCAACCCCCGGTCACCCGCGCCGTTCATGCTGGTATCGGCGTTGATCTCGCTTGCGATGGTACCGATGGTCCTCTCGGCGCAGCCGGCTCCGGCGGTGGTCATGCCGAAGTCCGTGCGTTATCGCGATCTGTACCGGAACTCGCCGCTCGGGGTCGTGGCGGTCACTGTGGCCGGGATGATCACCTCCATCATCTTCTCGATCGGCCCGGTGTACGCGCGGCTCAGCGGCCTCGAGACGCCCGGCATCGCGACCTTCATGGCCGGCAGCATTCTCGCCGGGGTGGTCACGCAGTACCCGATCGGCTCGCTCGCCGATCGCATGGACCGCCGCGTGGTGATCGCCGGCGTCTGCGGCCTCGCCGCCGCCGTCGCCGGCTGCATCGCGTTCTTTGGCGAGATGCCGCCGCCGCTCTTCCTCGCACTCGCGGCACTCTTCAGCGGCCTCGTGCTGACGATCTATTCACTCGGCGTCTCGCACGTCAACGACCGGCTCGAGCCTGAGCAGATGGTGGCCGCGAGCGGGGCGCTGCTGCTGCTGAACGGTGCGGCGGCGATCGTCGGGCCCGTGCTCGCCAGCAGCCTGATGGCGAGCTTTGGCGCACCGGCTTACTTCGCGACACTCGCGGCGCTGACCGGGGCGCTGACGCTGTATTGCCTGTGGCGCCGGATGAGGCGCGTGCCGGTGCCGGCCGGCCAGCGCGGGCCGTTCATCAAGACCCAGCCGCAGCCCTGTGCGTCGCTCGGGACCGCCGAACCGCTCGACGCGGGCACGCTGCGAGCGCAGGAGCGGGCCTGACTGCGCGGCCGGCTGTGGCCTGCCGGCACCGCCACCGTTCCAGGACCTGAAGGCTGTCGCCGGCACTCTTTACTATGGCGGCGCGACCTGCCGCGGCAGCGCGCCCGGCGCCCTAGGTATTTCCACGGAGCGCGCCGGCCTGCTCGCTGCGCGACAGTGGCGGCTTCGCCGTCCTGCACGCGACGGGCGGAAAATCGACCGGCCTCGAGGCGTCATGCCCACGCGGCGTGAGTTGCAGATTCTGCTCGCGGTTCTGGCGGGCCTCCTGATCGGCTTCGGCGGCGTAACGCTGCGCGAGGCCAAGGCCCTCTCGTACCTGTCCAACGACCCGCGCGTGTGCGTCAACTGCCACATCATGCAGCCCCAGTACCAGTCGTGGCAGCGTGCCAGCCACCACGCGGTGGCCACCTGCGGCGACTGCCACCTGCCGCACGACTTCGTCGGCAAGTGGCTGACCAAGGCCCTGAACGGCTACCACCACTCGAAGGGCTTCACGCTGCAGGACTTCCACGAACCGATCATGATCAAGACGAGGAACGCCCGGGTGCTGCAGGGGAACTGCCTGCGCTGTCACGAGGATCTGGTGCACGACCTCGTCCAGACGCGCGACGGCGCCCGCCCGGGCGACGAACTGCAATGCGTGCACTGCCACGACACGGTTGGTCACGGCGACACGGCCGGACTCGGCGGTCCGGAGCGCGCCACCGACGTCCCGCCTGCCACCGGGCCTACGTCCTAGCCCGCAGGATCTCATCATGCCACTGCCAAAACTCGAACGCTCTCACTGGCTGCTGATCGGCCTCTGCGCCGCCGTCGCGATCGCGACGGCGCTGGTCACCGCGCTGCTGTTCAACATCCGCACCCGCGAGGCCGAGGCGCGCACGGCGTTCGTCCCGCTCGCGCAGGTGACCGAGGACACGACCGACCCGGAGGTCTGGGGACGCAACTGGCCGAAGGAATACGACTCGTACAAGCGCACCGCGCTCGAGACCAAGACGACCTATGGCGGGCACGGCGGCAGCGAGGCGATGCCGCAGGAGAAGGCCGAGCGCGACCCGTGGCTGGCGCGGATCTTCGCCGGCTACGCCTTCTCGATCGACTATCGCGACCGCCGTGGCCACGCGTACATGCTGCAGGACCAGGAGAGCACCAAGCGACTGACCAAGCCGCAGTCCGGCTCGTGCCTGCACTGCCACGCCTCCATCATGCCGCTGTATCGCAAGCTCGGTAACGGCGATGCCAAGGCGGGTCTTGATGCCACCTCCAAGATGACCTACCAGGAGACCCACGCTCAGCTGACCGAGATGGGACATGCCCATCCCGTCGCCTGCGTCGACTGCCACGACCCTAAGACCATGCAGCTGCGCGTCACGCGGCCGGGCTTCATCGACGGCATACAGAAACTCGCGAACTCGAGTGCGCCCGTGCCGCAGTTGCCGTCGGTGCAGCAGTGGCGTGACGGCAAGCGCGAGCGGCCGTACGATCCGAACGCCGACGCCACGCGCACCGAGATGCGTTCTTACGTCTGCGGCCAGTGCCACGTCGAGTACTACTGCAGCAGCAAGATGCCGCTGACCTTCCCCTGGGGCAACGGCCTGCGCGCGCGAGACGAGGAACAGTACTGGAACGAGACCAAGTTCCCGGATGGCACGCAGTTCTACGACTTCGAGCACAAGGAGACGGGCGCCAAGCTGCTCAAGGCCCAGCACCCGGAATTCGAGCTCTGGAGCCAGGGCGTGCACGCCCGCAGCGGCGTCGCCTGCGCCGACTGCCACATGCCGTACATGCGCGACGGCGCGGCCAAGATCTCCGACCACTGGGTCCGCAGCCCGCTGATCAACGTCAACCGCGCCTGCCAGACCTGCCACCACGTCGAGGCGGACGAGATCAAGGCGCGCGTCGCAACCATCCAGAACCGCAACCACGAGCTGCTCGAGCGCGCCGCCGTGGCGGTGACGGACCTGCTCGATGCGATCAACGCGGCCAAGGCCCGCGGCGCCACGAACGCGCAGCTGCAGCCGGCGTTCGACCTGCAGCGCAAGGCGCAGTGGCGGCTCGACTACATCGCTGCCGAGAACTCGATGGGCTTCCACGCGCCGCAGGAGGCCGCGATGGTCCTCGGGGAAGCGGCCGACTACGCTCGGCAGGGCGAGCGCGCGGCTCTGCGCTGGGACGCGGCATCGTCCGCGGCGCAGGGTCCGAAGACGGCGGCAAGCCACTGACGTCCGCGCGCTGGTGACGGCATCCGCGAGCGGGCAGTCGACGCGCCCGGCGCTACGCGCCGTGCCGGCGCGCGGCACCGTCCGATGCGATCAGCGGCACCCGTTCAGAAGTGCCAATTGACGCCGAACGTGAACTGGTCCGCGCTGTAGTCGAACCCGGCGTTGTTGCCGGTCGTGAGCCGCAGCCATTCCAGCGTCAGCGACGTCTGGTGGCCAACCCTGAACTCGCCGCCGATGCCGAACGAGAAACCGGTGTCGGTCGTGCTGAATTCGGGATAGTTGTGGTGCAGCTCGGCGCCGCCGATGCCGGCGAGCCCGTAGGCCGAGAACACCGGCGTCAGCGGCAGGATGCCCTTGACGTAGCCGCCGTAGATCAGCTGCGCGCTCGTCTCCGCGCCATGGGACACATCGTGGGCAAACCCGGTGCCGAAGCGGCCTTCGATCGCCAGATACCGGTTGATGTCCTGGCCGAGGCGCGCCTCGATGATCGCCGGCCGCATGGTATCGAGGCCGTCCTCGCTGTAGATCAACTGCCCGATGCTGCCGCCGAAATACATTCCGTTCCCGTACGGCGACGGGGCGTAGTGCTCCTGGGCCTGTGCGCTCGTGCCGGCGAGCGTGGCCAGCCCGGCGATGATCGCCACGAGTAGCTTGTTCATGCATCCCTCCGTCAGTGTGTCGATCAAGTCCGGCGCCCGCAGGTCGATTCGAACGTCGGAAGCCGCCTCGACCGGTCCGATCCACGGTACGGCCCGACTCTGCTTCGCTGGAATTCCGGCGACGCGCCGTAGACCGGTCCGTGCGACCTGTTGCCGATAGTCGACAGTCCGCTGCAGGCCACGATGACGCGTCGGACCTGAACGGTTCGTGAACGCGACTGCCGGGGGTCCGGGCGACCGCGTCGCGCGAGCCAGCGGTTCAGCCGGCTGGCCACGGACGCCGCGTGGCCGCGGTTGCGAATCAGCCCGCTGCGCGGGCGGCGGCCGACCGTGTCGGGGCCCGCATCGCGCGCAACCGTTGCGCTTGGTGCCTAACCATTCGCGTCCGGCCGACCGCTCTCGCCGAAGCGACGCAGACACGCATCGACCAGCACTTCGGTCGAATCGATCCGTGGCGCCGTCGTTGACGGCGACGACCGCAGTGCGAGCGGCAGCTCCGTACACGCGAGCAGGATTGCTTCGGCGCCCTGCTCAAGCAATGCTCGCTCGGCCGCCGTCGCGAACGGCTGCGCCTCCGTCGCCCGGCCTGCCTTGACGAGCCTGATCGCCGTGTCGATCCCTTCCTGGGTCGGCCCGTCGGGTGCCAGGCAGGCGATGCCGAGTGAGGTCAGCCGCGACGGATACAGGCCCGCCTTGATGGTGCCGCGGGTCGCCATGAGCCCCGCGGCCCGTAGCCGCTGGGGAGCGCGCATCAGGCAATCCCCGACCGCCTCGACCATGTGCACGAGTCGCACACCCGAGTCCCGCTCGAGGGCGTCGGCCCAGTAGTGCGCCGTGTTGCAAGGCATGGCCACGGCGCTTGCGCCGCCCTGGCGGAGCAAGCGCATGCCTCGCAGCATCTGCGGATACGGGTCCGCACCGCGGCCGAGAAGGAACTCGGTCCGGTCCGGCACCGTCGAGGCGATGCATGCGAGCACCGGGATCTGGTCCTGGTCGCACCTTGCGTTGCTGCGTCGATAGAGTCGCCGCAGGAAGTCGACCGTCGCCATCGGTCCCATGCCGCCGAGCACACCCAGGATCGGGCGGTCGACGGAATCGCGCGCGTCGGCTGGCTCGGCGCGAGGCCTGCGTGCCATGACCCTCAACCCCGGCGACTCGGCGCGCGGCGGGGGCGCATCAGCCCCAGAGCGCCGCGTCAGGCTGCGACATCCTGCCGTTGAAATAGTGAATCGGATTCGGCCAGTCCGAGCGTTGCAGCAGCGGCCCGTCCAGGTCGACGAAATCGCAGAGCTGGCCGACCACCATCGCAGGCGCGATCGCGAGCGACGATCCTGCCATGCAACCGACCATGAGCCGCAGCCCCTGGGAGAGCGCCGCATGCGCGAGCTCGAGCGCTGCCGTCAGGCCGCCGGCCTTGTCGAGCTTGATGTTGATGACGCTGTACTTGCCGACCACCTTCGCCAGGTCCGCCGCGACATGCACGGCCTCGTCGGCGCAGACCGGAACGGGGCAGTCGTAGCCGGCGAGCGCGGCGTCGGCGTCTGCAGCCACTGGCTGCTCGAGGAGGGCGACACCGAGATCCCTGCAGGCTGGTGCATATTCCCGAAGCCGCTCAAATGTCCACGACTGGTTGGCGTCGACGATGAGGCGGGCGATCGGACTCGCGGCCCGCGCCGCCCGGACCGTCGCAAGCGGATCATCGGCCCCGACCTTGATCTTGAGCAGCGGATAGCGCGCGCGAGGCGCGACGGCCGCCCCGATCTCCGCAAGCGGCCGCATGCCGATCGTATATGCCGAGACTAGCGGCCGCCAGGTCGCGAGCCCCGCGCGTTGCCAGGCCCGCTGCCCGGCCCGCTTGGCCTCGAGGTCCCAGAGCGCGCAATCGAGTGCACAGCGCGCCCCGCCGACCGGCAACAGGTGCAGCAGTGCCGCACGGTCAGGCGCCGCGAGAAACGGCGCGCGGGCCGCGTCGATCTGCCGCAGCATAGACTCAACGGTCTCGCCCTCGTACGCGATGCCGTAGGCCTCGCCGCGCCCGAAGTGCCCCGCGCGGTCGCGGAGCTCGACGACGACGCCCTCCACGTGCGTCATCTCGCCGCGCGAAATCCGAAACGGCTCGTTCATCTCCCAGCGGATCGGCGTCGCAACAAGTTCAAGGCTCATAGCACCACCACGCGCTCGGCGATGCGCGCCATCCCCGTCACCAGCGGGTCACAGCAGGGCAGGCCCAGCTCGCTCTCCACGCGCGCGAGGGTGGCGGCACGCTCGTCCGCGGGCAGCCTGGACGTGTTGAGGCTGACGCCGACAAAGCGTGCCCGGGGATTCGTGAGCTGTGCGGCCTCGGTGTAGCGTCGGATTGCCGGGGCGAGGGCGATGAGCGGAAATTCCGCAAAGCCCTCGATGTGCTTGCGGGTAGGGTCGTGGCAGAGCACGAGCGCATCCGGCTGGCTGCCGTGCAGCAGTCCAAGCGTCACGCCGGCGTAGGCGGGGTGGAACAGCGATCCCTGGCCCTCGATGATGTCCCAGTGGTCAGGGTCGTTCGGCGGCGAGAGCGTTTCGGCGGCGCCGGCGATGAAGTCGGCGACCACCGCATCGATGGCAACGCCGCTGCCGGAGATCATGATGCCGGTCTGGCCGGTGGCGCGGAAGTCCGCGCGCACGCCGCGGCCCAGCAGTTCCTTGGTCAGCGCGAGCGCGGTGTACTTCTTGCCGAGCGCGCAATCGGTGCCGACCGTCAGCAGCCGCTTGCCGGGACGCCGCAGACCGGTCGCCACCGGGAAGCTCGCGCGCGGCCGGCGCACGTCGACGAGGCCCCGGCCGGTTCGAGCGGCCGCCGCTGCGAGCGCCGCGACGTCGCCGAGGCACGCGTGCATACCGCTGACGACATCCAGGCCGGCCTCGAGCGCCGCCACGAGGCTCGGCACCCAGCTGGGCGCGATCGCGCCGCCGACCGGCGCAACTGCAATGACCAGCGACTTCGCGCCCTTCGCAACCGCGGCGGCGGGATCGAGCACCGGCAGCCCGAGATCAACCCGGGCGGCCGGCAGCGACCATTGGCCGATGCAGTCGTCGCGGCACCAGTCGCGAAGGCCGAATCCGGTCTTGGCGGCGGCATCGCGCGTCGCGTCGCCGAGGAAGAGCAGGTAAGGCTTGGCAAGGTTCATCAGCGGGTTCCCCGGAATCGGATCATTCGGATGTGCCGCGCCTGGCGATCAGCGCGCGGCGGGCGGGACGCGGTGGAGTGCGAGCGGGGCGCCGTAGAAGGCGACCCTGACTCGAACCGGATCGCCATCTGCCGCGAACTCGACCCACTGCTCGTCGTCGAGTGATGACACGAAGCGTGAACCGCCCTGATAGCGCAACGGGAAGGACGGGGCGCCCGTGCCGCCGATCGCCATCCGCAGGACGCCATCGCTGACGTCCATGCCGATCCGGTCGAAGCCGAAGCGCAGGTCTTCGACTTCGTACTCGCCCACCAGCCGAGCAGCGACGGCCGCGGGCAGCGGGGCGTCGACGAGCGTCGGCGGTGCTACGCCGAGCAGCAACCGCACGATCTTCTGCTCGATGGATATCGGCGGGAACGGGGCGTTCTGGTTGTTGGTCAGGATGACGATCGTCAAGTCGTCGTCGGGATAGTACGAGTACTGCGCCTCGAAGCCGTAGATGTCGCCCGGGTGGCCGATGCGCCGGTGTCCCTCGAACTCGGTGAACACCAGCGAACCGAGCGAGTACGGCAGCGCGAAGCCGTCCGGCAGGGTATCGCGCACGAGCAGTGCCGAGCGCAGCATCGGCGGCGTCGGGCCACCGCCGAATACGCCGCGACGGTATCGCAGCAGGTCGCCGGATGTGGACAGCACGGCGCCCGCGGCGAACGGCAGCAGCGGATCGTATCGCGGCGCGTTCTCGATGCCGTTGGGGCCGCGGCGGTAGCCGTGAGCGCGATTGGGGAGCAGGACCTGCCACGGTGCGAGCGAGCTGTGCGCCATGCCGAAGGGCGCGAACTCGTGGGCCTGCAGGTAGTCGGCGTAGGACTCCCCGCTGGCCGCTTCGATCACGAGGCCGAGCAGGTAGAACCCGGAGTTCGTGTAGCTCCAGCGCGTGCCGGGCCGAAACTGCAGCGGCTGGCTGGCGAACCAGCCGACGACATCCTGCCGCGACATCGGCATCTGGGCGTCGTGCGGGAAGCCGGGCACATCGGTGTAGCTGACGATCCCGGACAGGTGGTCGAGCAGGAAGCGGATCGGGACGTCGCGGTCGGGTGCCGGCAGGTCGGGCAGGTACCGTCCGACCGGCGCGTCGAGCTCGACCCGCCCGGCGGCAACCAGCTGGTTGACGGCGAGGCCCGTCATGGTCTTGGTGACCGAACCGATGGGGAACACCGTCTCGGTCGTGACCTTGACTCTGTTCTCGAGGTCAGCGTAGCCAAAGCCTTTCTGGTAGATCACCCGTCCGTCGCGCTCGATCGCGACCGACGCGCCGGGCGTACCGCCGGCGGCAAGCGCGTGCTCGACGATGCGGTCGATCTCGGCGACCTCTTTGCCGGTCAGTGCGGGGTGCCCGGCGCCCGCACTGGTTGCCGCGAGCAACAGGACGACGACGCCGGGCGCGAGCGCGCAGCGCCGGCCACTGAAGC
>Ga0335069_10006543_pt1 | contig 16933 bp, 13 predicted proteins | sample Lox_Sample_11_FD_206714 | JGI IMG/M metagenome (GOLD analysis project Ga0335069, IMG submission 206714) | Soil microbial communities from Loxahatchee National Wildlife Refuge, Florida, United States - Lox_Sample_1.1 | ecosystem: Environmental > Terrestrial > Soil > Wetlands | place: USA...
CGCGCCGTAGACGATCGTCTCGGCGACCGACTTCTTGCCGCGCTCCATGACCATGTTCATGAACTTGGCGAGCATCTCGCTGCCGAACTTCGGGTCCGGCAGAACGGTGCGGGTGGGGGCCTGTGCGCGTCGGGACATGAATCGCTACCTGTGATTACTTCTTGGCGCGCTTCGCGCCGTACTTCGAGCGGCTCTGCTTGCGGTCGGCAACGCCGGCGCAGTCGAGCGTGCCGCGCACCGTGTGATAGCGCACGCCCGGCAGGTCCTTGACGCGGCCGCCACGGATCAGCACCACCGAGTGTTCCTGCAGGTTGTGGCCCTCGCCGCCGATGTAGCTCGTGACCTCGTAGCCGTTCGTCAGGCGCACGCGGCAGACCTTGCGAAGCGCCGAGTTCGGCTTCTTCGGCGTCGTCGTGTAGACGCGCGTGCACACGCCGCGCTTCTGCGGGCTCGCCCCGAGCGCCGGCACCTTGGACTTGAACGGCGGGTCGTTGCGCCCGTCGCGGATCAGCTGGTTCGTCGTTGCCATAAAACCTGCGCAAAAACCGGCACTTGCGGCCGGAGAAAAGCGGGCCGCCTCGCGGCGGCCCGGTGTTCGTTGATCCTGCGCCGGGCCTGAATAGCAAGGGCCGGCGAGAAAGACCGCGAATTTTAGGGTGCGGGATCCCGGAGTGTCAATGTCCCGCCCGCCCGCGGGACCTGGATCCGGCGCCCGCCACCCGGCGATCCGGGGGCGCTCTACGCCGGTTGGCCGGGCGGGATCCTCGTACCGGGCCCTCAGCCACGTCCCGATCGAACGTGCCCGAGGGCGGCGCGCCCGGCCTGTCGCACCGCTGCCTACTGGCCCGCCAGCAGCGCCCGGACCTCGGAGTCGCTCACCTGCGGGAAGTCGTCGTAGAACTGGCCGACGGCCATGAAGAACGCCGGCTGCTCGAGGCAGATCACCTCGTCCGCCTCGGCCGACAGGAGCGCAATTGCCTCGTGCGAGGCGACCGGGACGGCGACGACGACGCGTGCGGCGCCGAGCTTGCGTGCGGCGGCGACGGCCGCGCGCAGCGTCGCGCCGGTCGCGACGCCATCGTCGACCAGAACCACGGTGCGATCCTTCAGGTCGAGCGGCGGGCGCTGCCCGCGAAACAGACGCTCCCGTCGGCTCACCTCGGCCCGCTCCTCGGCCGCGACCGACTCGAAACGGCGCGCGGCGTCCGGCACCAGGCCGAGCACCTCGGCATTGCGGATCGTCACGCCGCCCGGCGCCACGGCCCCCATCGCGAGCTCGGGCTGCGACGGGACCCCGACCTTGCGTACCACCAGCACGTCGACCGTCGCGCCGAGCGCCGCGGCGACCCCGACCGCGACCGGCACGCCGCCCCGCGGCAGGCCGAGCACGACGGCCGGCTGCTCCCCGAGACGCGCGCGGACCGCGGCGCCCAGCAGGCGGCCGGCCTCGGTGCGGTTGGCGTAGACGCGCTCCATCGTGAACTCCGTCGGCCATCGTAATCCGCGCGGTGCGGGCCGCCAGTCGTGAAGCCCGCAGCGGCGCGGCGTATATACGCGCTGGCGCTTCGCGTCGCGTGAGCTACGCTGCGCGCGTGAGCGGAGCGGTCACAGCGACGGTTGCTGCGCGGGACGGCGTGCCGGTGCGCTCCGCTCGCGCGCCGGCGACGCCCGCGGAGCGAGACCGTTGAGAGCGCCCGTGGCCTCGTCGGTGTCCCTCGAGGAAAAGATCGAGTGGCTCTCGACACCGGACGCGTACCCGGCGCGACCGCCACGCGTCGAGCTCATCGAGACGCACTTCGCCTATGTGTTCCTCGCCGGCGCCCGGGCCTACAAGCTCAAGAAGCCCGCGCTCATCCACGGCGTCGACCTCAGTCGCCTCGCGGAGCGCGAGCGACGGTGCCGCGAGGAACTCATCGTGAACCGGCGGCTGGCGGCGCCGACCTACCTTGGCCTCGTCGCGCTCGTGCGACGCGGCCGCGAGCTCGTGCTCGCCGGCACCGGCACCGCGGTCGAGTGGCTGGTCGAGATGCGGGCCCTCGACCGCGCCCAGATGCTCGATGCGCGACTCGCCGCCGGCAGCGTGCGCCCCGCCGACTGGGCGACGCTCGTGGCGCACCTGCGGTCCCTGGATCCGCCGGCGCTCGCCGGGCGCGCCGCGGCGCCCGGCGGACCGGATCCGGGCGTCAGGTTCCGGCTCGAGGAAGCGTTGCGCGAGGTGGCCCGCCCCGAGTTCGAGCTCGCCCCCGCCGATCATCGAGTCCTCGCCGGGGCGCTGCGCGCCGCCTACGCCGACCTCGTGCCACAGCTCGCCGGGCGCGCCGCGCGGGTGCGCGATGGCCACGGCGACCTGCGCGCCGAGCACGTCTGGCTCGGCCATCCGCTGCAGATCATCGATGCGCTCGAGTTCGACCCCGGGCTGCGGTGGCTCGACCCCGCAGAGGACGTGGCGATGCTCGCGGTCGATGTCGAACGCTGCGCCGGCGCCGCGGCCCGCGAGGCGTTGTGCGCGGCCTACGAGGCGGTCGCGGGCGATGCGCTCGCACCGGCTCTGTGGAGCTTCTATCTCGCGCTGCGGGCCGTCACGCGCGCGAAGGTGGCGCTCTGGCACATGCTCGACCCGCGGCCGTCCACGGACGCGACGCACTGGCAGCGGCGCGCGCTCGACTACCTCGGGCACGCGGCGCGGCTGCTCGAGCTGCGCTGAAGCCGGCTCATTCGAGCCCGGCGAGCTCGCTGACCGATCCGCCGCGCGCGATCCGGGCGAGCGCCTCGCCGAGATACGGCCCGAGCGGGAGTACCTCGACCGGCAGCGCCCGGGCGACGGCCGCCGGGAGCGGCACCGAGTCCGTGACCAGGATCCGCTCGGCACCGATCGCGCGCAGCGCGTCCGTGGCCGGCGGCAGGAACAGCGCGTGCGCGACGGCAATCGCGATCGCCTGCGCCCCGCCGGCACGGCAGGCGTGCGCCGCGCGCGCGAGCGTACCGCCCGAGCTCACCAGATCATCGACGATGAGGCAGCGGCACGCGTCGACGTCGCCGACCAGCAGCTCGCCGCTGACGACCCCGGCGCTGCGGCGCTTCTCGACGAACGCGAGGCGCGCCTTGATCCGGTGGCGTCGCTCGAGCAGGTCGCGCAGCTCCTGGGCCCGCTTCGTTCCGCCCACATCCGGCGAGACCACCGCGACCGGCCGGTCGTCGGGGCGCTCCGCAAGCCACGCCGCCGCGAGCGGCGCAAGCGGCAGCGCGATCGCCTCGATGCGAAAGGCATTCTCGAACGCCGCGAGGTTGTGCGGCTCGAGCACGACGATGCGGTCGATGCCGGAGGCCTCGAAGTGCTCGGCGACGTAGCGCGATCCGAGCGGGTCGCGGGCCTTGGTGCGCCGGTCCTTCCGGGAGTACGGCAGATACGGCACGATCACGCTGACCGAGCGGGCGCCGGCGTCGCGCAGCGTGCTCGCGAAGAACCACAGCCGCAGCAGCCGGTCGTTCACCGAGGGTCCCGCGAGGTCGCCGTGGACACCGTGCAGCACGAACGTGTCGCGACCACGCACCGGGGCCCGCGGGCGCGCCTTGTGCTCGCCGCGCTCGAACTCGCGCTCCTCGACGGGCCCGAGCTCGACGCCGGCCTCGCGCGCCACCGCGGCGCCGAGCGCCTCCGAGCCGCCGAGCGCGAACAGCAGCGGCGGTTCCTGGTATGGGCCGGTGGCGGCAGCGTTCACGGTTGGCCTCGCACCGCTAGCGTGTCGGGTGGCCGTCCGGGGCGCAATCGCGAGAGTACCTAGGACCCACGCCGCGGCGCCGCGCCTGCGGTACCGCTCCATCGCGCGAGGAGCCGGCGAGCAGTACTTATTGTGAGGCGTGCGCTCCGGGCGCGAGATGAGTGACGGTGCCGGAGGCGTGGCCGATGGAGTGCGTCATGAACGATCGCGTCAGCTCAATTCAAGTCAGTCTGTTGAAGCACCAGCTGAGCACGCGTCTCGGGGTGCTGCGGGGCATTCTGCGCGAGCACCTGCTGAAGTCCGACGACGACCGCATGCGGCTGCTCGCCGACCGCGTCGGCGACGAGGAGGACGCCTCGGTGTCGGATCTCCTCGTCGACCTCGACCTCGCGGAGATCGACCGCGACATCGAGGAGCTGCGCGACGTGGAAGCGGCGCTCGAGCGGATCCGCGTGCAGGCCTACGGAGTGTGCATCGGCTGCGGCAGCGCCGTGCCCTTCGAGCGCCTGCGGGCCTATCCGACGGCGAAGCGCTGCATCCGCTGCCAGCGAGCGCGGGAGAAGGCCTTCGCCCACACGCCAACGCCGTCGCTCTGAACGGGCGGCGTGGCGCGGCCGCGGCGCACGCCTTCAGCGGCTCGATCGCCCGACGAGGGTTCCGGTCGACGCCAGCGCGGCGACCGGGCCCGGCGCCGCGCACGCCATGCGGGGCCCGGGCGCGAGGCTCCGTATCGCAGAGCCCCGCGCGCCCGAGGCGGTCGTCGCGCACGCGGCGGCGCCGCCGCCTGCGATCGGGCGCGGCCGCCAGGGCCGCGCCGCTCGCGACGCCCGCGCTATTCGGCCGCGTGCACCTCGGCGCTCTCGCCGCCGCCGCCCTCGTCGACCTCCGGCAGCGCCCCGCCCATGTCCATGAAGCTGCCGCGGCCGGTGTCGTCCTCCGGCCGGCGACGGCGGGCCGCATGGTAGGCAAAGCCGGTGCCCGCCGGGATCAGGCGGCCGACGATGACGTTCTCCTTGAGCCCGCGCAGGTCGTCCTTGAGCCCGCGGACCGCGGCCTCGGTGAGGACGCGCGTGGTCTCCTGGAACGACGCCGCCGAGATGAACGACTCGGTCGCGAGCGAGGCCTTGGTGATGCCGAGCAGCAGCGGCTCGTACTTCGCGCCCGCCTTGTTGTCCCTCTGCAGGCGGACGTTGAGCTCCATGACCCGCGCGCGATCGAGCTGCTCGCCGCGCAGCAGGCCCGACTCGCCGGTCTCGGTGATCTCGGCCTTGCGCAGCATCTGGCGGATGATGACCTCGATGTGCTTGTCGTTGATGCGCACGCCCTGCAGCCGGTAGACGTCCTGGATCTCGCGGACGAGGTAGTTCGCGAGCGCCTCGACGCCCTGCAGGCGAAGGATGTCGTGCGGGTTCGGCTCGCCGTCGGCGATGACCTCACCCTTCTCGACCGACTCGCCCTCGAAGACGTTGAGGTGACGCCACTTCGGGATCAGCTCCTCGTACTTGTCGCCCGTCTCCGGGGTGATGATCAGGCGCCGCTTGCCCTTGGTCTCCTTGCCGAAGGAGACCGTGCCGGAGCGCTCGGCGAGGATCGCCGGGTCCTTGGGCTTGCGGGCCTCGAAGAGGTCCGCGACGCGCGGCAGACCGCCGGTGATGTCGCGGGTCTTCGACGACTCCTGCGGGATGCGCGCGATCACGTCGCCGACGGACACCTTGGCGCCGTCCTCGAGGCTGACCAGCGCGCCCGCCGGCAGCGCGTAGACGGCCGGGATGTCGGTGTGCGCGAAGGTGACTTCCTTGCCCTTGGCGTTGACGAGCTTGACGACCGGCCGCAGGTCGCGGCCGCCGGCGCCGCGCTGCTTGGGGTCGAGCACGACGGTCGAGGACAGGCCGGTGATCTCGTCCAGCTGCGTCGTGACCGTGAGGCCGTCGACGAAGTCCTGGAACTTGATCAGGCCCGCGACCTCGGTGACGACCGGGTGCGTGTGCGGATCCCACTGTGCGATGACCTGGCCCGCGACCGCGGTCGCGCCCTCGTCGATGTTGATGATCGCGCCGTAGGGGATCTTGTAGCGCTCGCGCTCGCGGCCGAAGTCGTCGACGACGCCGAGCTCGCCGGAGCGTGACGTCGTGACCAGGTGGCCCTTCTCGTGGCGCACCGCCTTGATGTTGTGGAAGCGGATCGTGCCCTTCGACTTGACCTCGACGCTCGAGGCCGCCGCGGCCCGCGAGGCCGCGCCGCCGATGTGGAAGGTCCGCATCGTCAGCTGCGTGCCGGGCTCGCCGATCGACTGCGCGGCGATCACGCCGACCGCCTCGCCGATCGAGATGCGCCGGCCGCGCGCCAGGTCGCGGCCGTAGCACTGCGAGCAGACGCCGTAGCGCGTCGCGCAGGTGATCGGCGAACGCACCTGGATCTGGTCGACGCCGGCCTGCTCGATGATGCGCACCAGCTTCTCATCGAGCAGCGTGCCCGCCGGGACCAGCACCTCGTCCGAGCCCGGGCGCGCGAGGTCGACCGCGACCACGCGGCCGAGCACGCGCTCGCCGAGGCCCTCGACGACGTCGCCGCCCTCGACGATCGGCGTCATCGACAGGCCGTTCGACGTGGCGCAGTCCTCCTCGGTGATCACGAGGTCCTGCGAGACGTCCACGAGGCGCCGCGTCAGGTAGCCCGAGTTCGCGGTCTTGAGCGCGGTGTCGGCGAGACCCTTGCGCGCGCCGTGCGTCGAGATGAAGTACTGCAGGACGTTCAGGCCCTCGCGGAAGTTCGCCGTGATCGGCGTCTCGATGATCGAGCCGTCGGGCTTGGCCATCAGGCCGCGCATGCCGGCCAGCTGGCGGATCTGCGCGGCGCTGCCGCGCGCGCCCGAGTCGGCCATCATGAAGATCGAGTTGAACGACTTCTGGCGCGCCTTCTGGCCCTTGCGGTCGGTGACCTCGTCGGAGCCGAGCTTCTCCATCATGGCCTTCGCGACCTGGTCGTTGGTGCGCGACCAGATGTCGACGACCTTGTTGTAGCGCTCGCCGTCGGTGACGAGACCCGAGGCGTACTGCTCCTGGATCTCCTTGACCTCGCGCTCGGCGCCGCCAAGGATCTTCTCCTTCTGCTCCGGCACCACCATGTCGTCGACGCCGATCGAGACCCCGGCGCGCGTCGCGTAGGCGAAGCCCGTGTACATCAGCTGGTCGGCGAACACCACGGTGTGCTTGAGGCCGAGCGTGCGGTAGCACTCGTTGATCGTCGCCGAGATCGTCTTCTTGGTCATGTCGCGGTTGACGAGATCGAACGACATGCCGCGCGGCAGGATCTCGCCCAGCAGCGCGCGGCCGATCGTCGTCTCCACGGTGCGGCGCCGCTCGACGTCGCTGCCGTCCGGCTGGCGCAGCCACTCGACGATGCGCACCTTGATCTTCGCCTGCAGGCTCGCGTGGCGCCCCTCGTAGGCGCGGTGCACCTCGGCAACGTCGGAGAAGGACATGCCCTCGCCCTTGGCGCCGATGCGCTCGCGCGTCATGTAGTAGAGGCCGAGCACGACGTCCTGCGAGGGGACGATGATCGGGTCGCCGTTGGCGGGCGAGAGGATGTTGTTGGTCGACAGCATCAGCGCGCGCGCCTCGAGCTGCGCCTCGAGCGACAGCGGCACGTGCACCGCCATCTGGTCGCCGTCGAAGTCGGCGTTGAACGCCGTGCAGACGAGCGGGTGCAGCTGGATCGCCTTGCCCTCGATCAGCACCGGCTCGAAGGCCTGGATGCCGAGGCGGTGCAGCGTCGGCGCGCGGTTCAGCAGCACCGGGTGCTCGCGGATGACCTCCTCGAGGATGTCCCACACCTCCGGGCCCTCGCGCTCGACCATGCGCTTGGCGGCCTTGATCGTGGTCGCCTCGCCGCGCAGCTGCAGCTTCGAGAAGATGAACGGCTTGAAGAGCTCAAGCGCCATCTTCTTCGGCAGCCCGCACTGGTGCAGGCGCAGCGTCGGGCCGACGACGATGACCGAGCGGCCCGAGTAGTCGACGCGCTTGCCGAGCAGGTTCTGCCGGAAGCGGCCCTGCTTGCCCTTGATCATGTCGGCCAGCGACTTCAGCGGCCGCTTGTTGGTGCCGGTGATCGCGCGGCCGCGGCGGCCGTTGTCGAGCAGCGCGTCGACCGCCTCCTGCAGCATGCGCTTCTCGTTGCGCACGATGATGTCGGGCGCGTTGAGTTCGAGCAGGCGCCGCAGGCGGTTGTTGCGGTTGATGACGCGCCGGTAGAGGTCGTTGAGGTCCGAGGTCGCGAAGCGCCCGCCATCGAGCGGCACGAGCGGCCTCAGGTCCGGCGGCAGCACCGGCAGCACGGTCAGCACCATCCACTCCGGCTTGTTGCCGGAGTCGATGAACGACTCGATCAGCTTCAGGCGCTTCGACAGCCGCTTGATCTTGGTCTCGGAGGTGGTGTTGGCCATCTCCTCGCGGACCTTGGCGACCTCGGCCTGCAGGTCCATCGACTTCAGCAGCTCGTGGACGGCCTCGGCACCCATGCGCGCGTCGAACTCGTCGCCGTGCTCCTCGATCGCCTCGAGGTAGGCCTCGTCGGTCAGCAGCTGCCCGCGCGTCAGCGAGGTCATGCCCGGGTCGATGACCACGAAGGCCTCGAAGTAGAGCACGCGCTCGATTTCCCTGAGCGTCATGTCGAGCAGCAGCCCGATGCGCGACGGCAGCGACTTCAGGAACCAGATGTGGGCGGTCGGGCTCGCGAGCTCGATGTGGCCCATGCGCTCGCGGCGCACCTTGCTCTGCGTGACCTCGACGCCGCACTTCTCGCAGATGACGCCGCGGTGCTTGAGGCGCTTGTACTTGCCGCACAGGCACTCGTAGTCCTTCACCGGCCCGAAGATCTTGGCGCAGAACAGGCCATCGCGCTCCGGCTTGAACGTCCGGTAGTTGATGGTCTCGGGCTTCTTGACCTCGCCGTACGACCACGACTTGATCATGTCGGGCGAAGCGAGGCCGATGCGGATCGAGTCGAAGTGCTCGACCGGAACCTGCTGCTTGAAGAGCTTGAGAAGATCCTTCATGTCCACTCCTGCCGTCTCGTCAAAGTCCCATCACCTGCATCCACGGGCCGCCCGCCGGCGGCGAAGGCGGGGGCCGTCAGCCCTCCGCCTCCAGCTCCATGTTGATGCCGAGCGAGCGGATCTCCTTGACGAGCACGTTGAAGGACTCGGGCATGCCCGCGTCCATCTGGTGATTGCTGTCGACGATGTTCTTGTACATCTTGGTGCGGCCGTTCACGTCGTCTGACTTGACCGTCAGCATCTCCTGCAACGTGTACGCCGCGCCGTAGGCCTCGAGCGCCCAGACTTCCATCTCGCCGAAGCGCTGGCCGCCGAACTGCGCCTTGCCACCCAGCGGCTGCTGCGTGACCAGCGAGTACGGCCCCGTCGAGCGCGCGTGCATCTTGTCGTCGACGAGGTGGTTGAGCTTCAGCATGTACATGTAGCCAACCGTCACCGCGCGCTCGAAGCGCTCGCCGGTGCGCCCGTCGAGCAGCGTCGTCTGGCCGGTGGTCGGAAGGTCGGCGAGCGTCAGCAGGCGCTTGATCTCGTCCTCGGTCGCGCCGTCGAACACCGGCGTCGCCATCGGCACGCCGCGCGTCAGGTTGGTCGCGAGCTCCACCACCTCGGCGTCGGTCAGCGACTTGATGTCGGCGCGCTGGCCGCCCGAGCGGTTGTAGACCTGGTCGAGGAAGCCGCGCAGATCGACGATCGCCGCCTGCTGCTCGAGCATCCGCCCGATCTTGAGCCCGAGGCCGCGCGCCGCCCAGCCGAGGTGCGTCTCGAGCACCTGGCCGATGTTCATGCGGCTCGGCACGCCGAGCGGGTTCAGCACGATGTCGACCGGCGTGCCGTCCTCCATGTACGGCATGTCCTCGACCGGAACGATCGTCGAGATCACGCCCTTGTTGCCGTGCCGGCCCGCCATCTTGTCGCCGGGCTGGATGCGGCGCTTCACGGCGAGGTACACCTTGACCATCTTGAGCACGCCCGGGGCGAGGTCGTCGCCGGCGGTGATCTTGGCCTTCTTGTCCTCGAAGCGCTTCTCGAAGGCGCGCTGCTGCGCCTTGAGGCGCTCGGCGACCTGCTCGAGCTGGGCATTGGCTTCGTCGTCCTGCAGCCGGATCTCGAACCACTGCTCGCGGCCGAGGTCGTCGAGGTACTCCGCGGTCACCGCGGCGCCCGCCCTGAGCTTCTTGGGCCCGCCCTCGGCGGTCTTGCCGATCAGCATCTGCCGGACGCGCGAGAACAGGTCGTCCTCGAGGATGCGGCGCTGGTCGTTGAGGTCCTTGCGCACGCGCTCGATCTCGGCCTTCTCGATCGACAGCGCGCGCGAGTCCTTCTCGACGCCGTCGCGCGTGAACACGCGCACGTCGATGACCGTGCCGTCCATGCCGGGCGGCACGCGCAGGCTCGTGTCCTTCACGTCGCTGGCCTTCTCGCCGAAGATCGCCCGCAGCAGCTTCTCCTCGGGCGTCAGCTGGGTCTCGCCCTTGGGCGTGACCTTGCCGACCAGGATGTCGCCGGACTTGACCTCGGCGCCGATGAACACGATGCCGGCCTCGTCGAGCTTGGCGAGCGCGGCGTCACCGACGTTCGGGATGTCGGCGGTGATCTCCTCCGGCCCGAGCTTGGTGTCGCGCGCGACGCAGGTCAGCTCCTCGATGTGGATCGTCGTGAAGCGGTCCTCCTGGACCACGCGCTCCGAGATCAGGATCGAGTCCTCGAAGTTGTAGCCGTTCCAGGGCATGAACGCGACCAGCATGTTCTGGCCGAGCGCGAGCTCGCCGAGATCGGTCGACGGCCCGTCCGCCAGCACGTCGCCGCGCGTCAGCCGGTCGCCGACCTTCACCAGCGGGCGCTGGTTGATGCAGGTGTTCTGGTTGGAACGCTGGTACTTCGTCAGGTTGTAGATGTCGACGCCGGGCTCGCCGGCGCTCGTCTCCTCGTCGTGGACGCGCACCACGATGCGCGAGGCGTCGATCGAGTCGACGACGCCGCCGCGGCGCGCGACCACCGTGACGCCCGAGTCGATCGCGACCGCGCGCTCCATGCCGGTGCCGACGAGCGGCGTGTCGGCGCGCAGCGTCGGCACCGCCTGGCGCTGCATGTTCGAGCCCATCAGCGCGCGGTTGGCGTCGTCGTGCTCGAGGAACGGGATCAGCGAGGCCGCCACCGAGACGATCTGCTTCGGCGAGACGTCCATGTAGTCGATGCGCTCGCGGTTCATCAGCGTGAACTCGTTCTGGTGACGGCACGAGACCAGCTCGTCGACGAAGCCGCCCGAGGCGTCGAGCTCGGCGTTCGCCTGCGCGATCACGTACTGGCTCTCCTCGATCGCCGACAGGTAGTCGATGCGCTCCGTGACGCGGTTGCCATCGACCTTGCGGTACGGGGTCTCGAGGAAGCCGTAGTCGTTGGTGCGCGCGTACACCGACAGCGAGTTGATCAGGCCGATGTTCGGACCTTCCGGGGTCTCGATCGGGCACACGCGGCCGTAGTGCGTCGGGTGCACGTCGCGGACCTCGAAGCCCGCACGCTCGCGCGTGAGTCCGCCGGGGCCGAGCGCCGAGACGCGGCGCTTGTGGGTGACCTCGGAAAGCGGGTTGTTCTGGTCCATGAACTGGCTGAGCTGCGAGGAGCCGAAGAACTCCTTGACGGCGGCCGCCACCGGCTTCGCGTTGATCATCTCCTGCGGCATGATCGGCTCGCTCTCGGCGAGCGTCAGGCGCTCCTTGACCGCGCGCTCGACGCGCACCAGCCCGATGCGGAACGCGTTCTCGGCCATCTCGCCGACCGAGCGCACGCGCCGGTTGCCGAGGTGGTCGATGTCGTCGACGACGCCGTTGCCGTTACGGATGTCGATCAGCGTCCGCAGCACGTCGATGACGTCCGAGGCGCTGCCGTACTCGCCCGCGAGGCGCTTGCCGAACTCGTCGGTGCGGCGCGAGAAGTACAGCCCGTCGTACAGGATGCCCGAGCCGGTCGCGGCCTCGCGGCCGACGCGGCGGTTGAACTTCATGCGGCCGACCGGCGACAGGTCGTAGCGCTCGGGGTTGAAGAACAGGTTGTGGAACAGGTTCTCGGCCGCGTCCTTCGTCGGCGGCTCGCCCGGGCGCATCATCCGGTAGATCTCGACGAGCGCCTCGAGGCGCGTGCGCGTCGGGTCGATGCGCAGCGTGTCCGAGACGTACGGGCCGCGATCGAGGTCGTTGACGTACAGCGTCCTGACCTCGGCGATGTTCGCCTCGACGAGCTTCTGCACCGTGGCGACGGTCAGCACCTCGTTGACCTTGGCGAGCACCTCGCCGGTCTCGGTCGAGAACACGTCGTGCGCGAGGATCTTGCCGGCCAGGTACTCGATCGGCACCGGCAGCTGCTTGACGCCGGCGTCCTCGAGCTGGCGCACGTGGCGGGCCGTGATGCGCCGGCCTTCCTCGACGATCACCTGGCTGCCGATGCGGATCTCGAAGCCCGCGGTCTCGCCGCGCAGGCGGCTCGGGATCAGCTCGAGCGAGGCGCCCTGCTTCGACAGGAAGAAGGTGTTCTTCTCGAAGAACAGGTCGAGCATCTGCTCCTCGTTGTAGCCGAGCGCGCGCAGCACGATCGACACCGGGAGCTTGCGGCGCCGGTCGATGCGCGCGAACAGGCAGTCCTTCGGATCGAACTCGAAGTCGAGCCACGAGCCGCGGTACGGGATGATGCGCGCCTGGAACAGCAGCTTGCCGGACGAGTGCGTCTTGCCCTTGTCGTGGTCGAAGAACACGCCCGGGCTGCGGTGCAGCTGCGAGACGATCACGCGCTCGGTGCCGTTGACGATGAACGTGCCGTTGTCGGTCATCAGCGGCAGCTCGCCGAGGTAGACCTCCTGCTCGGCGATGTCGCGCTTGAGCTTGCGCGCGCCCGACGGGTCCTTCTCGTAGACCTTGAGCTGGACCTTGACGCGCAGCGGCGCCGCGTAGGTCAGCCCGCGCATCTGGCATTCCTTGACGTCGAACACCGGCTCGCCGAGCCGGTAGCTCAGGTACTCGAGCGTGGCGTTGCCGCTGTAGCTCGAGATCGGGAAGACGCTCTTGAAGGCGGCGTGCAGGCCCACGTCCTCGCGCTGGTCCTCGGCCGCCTCGGCCTGCAGGAACTTGCGGTACGAGTCGAGCTGGATCGCGAGCAGGTACGGCACGTCCAGAATGCTCGGACGCTTGCCGAAGTCCTTGCGGATGCGCTTCTTCTCGGTGAACGAATAGGCCATGAGCTCACCCTCTGCGGTTCACGCCGCCCACTCGGGCGCGTGTTGCAGCGCCGGGCAGTCCCGGCGCCGCGCAAAAACAAATCGACCGGACCAGCACCACCGCCCGCCCGTCGCTTGAGCAACGGGCGGGCGCGGGATGCGGGCCGCGGGTCGTCTCGGCACCGGGCGCGGTATGCACTCCGCGCACAGCGCCTTACTTGACCTCGACCTTCGCGCCGGCGTCTTCGAGCGACTTCTTGATCTTGTCGGAGTCGGCCTTGCTGACGCCCTCCTTGACGGTCGACGGCACGCCCTCGACGAGGTCCTTGGCCTCCTTGAGGCCGAGGCCCGTCGCCTCGCGGACGACCTTGATGACCGTGACCTTCTTGTCCGCCGGATACTCCTTGAGCACCACGGTGAACTCCGTCTTCTCCTCGGCCGGCGCCGCGGCGGCGGCGGCGCCCGGGGCGGCCGCGGCGACCGCGACCGGAGCGGCGGCCGTCACGCCGAACTTCTCTTCCATCATCTTCACGAGATCCACGACCTCGAGGATCGTCATGTTGGCGATCGTGTTGAGGATCTCTTCCTTGTTAGCAGCCATTGCGTTCTCCAATGAAGTCATTCAGTGATGATTCGAAACCCGAAGCGATGCACCTCAGCCCGCGGCGGCCGCCTTCTGGTCCTTGACCGCGGCAACGGTGCGGACCAGCTTGGCGTGCGGCTCGGCGAGCGTGCGCACGAGCTTGCTGATCGGCGCCTTCATGACGCCAAGCAGCATCCCGAGCGCCTGCTCGCGGGTCGGCAGGCTCGCGACCTGGTCGATCGACTTGGCGGGCAGCACCTGCCCGCCGAGCGACACCAGCGTCGCGATCAGCTTGTCGTGGTCCTTGGCGAAGGCCTTGATCACGCGCGCCGCGGCGCCGGGATCGTCCTTCGAGAAAGCCAGGATCAGCGGACCCTTGAGCTGCGGGCCGATGCATTCGAAGGTCGTACCGGAGACCGCTTTGCGAGCCAGCGTGTTCTTGACGACGCGCATGTAGACACCGGACTTCCGCGCCTGCGCGCGGAGGTTGGTGATCTGCGTCACCGTCAGGCCACGGTACTCGGCGGCCACGACCGACTGCGCGGCACGCGCAATCTCGTTGACCTCGGTCACCAGCGCCTTCTTCTGCTCGATATTGAGTGACATGTAAGCCTCGCAGAAGATCAGCCCACGGACGGCACCGCCCGGTCGCCCGGTCGGCCCCGTCCACCCTTTTCGCGCCGCCCGGAGGCGGCGCTCGCCGTGCGCGTCGCGATCGCTCGCGCCGTCACGGTCGACGGTGACCTTCAGCCGGCCCCTCAGGGCCTTCCGTGCCGGCGCGCCTCGCGACGCCCCGTCACTCGCTTCGGGTGACACCATCTGCGCAGGCCGCCGGCGAGTCGCCTCGCCGGCCCTTCATTGAGCGGTCTCGCGGTTCCTTCGAAGCCGCGACCGCGCCTGCGGTCTTGGATGGCTGCCGGAGCTCGCGCCCCGGCGGTCATCATCAACAAATCGATAAATCAGATGCCCAGCGACGCGCGGTCGACGACGACGCCCGGGCCCATCGTCGAGGACAGCGTGACCTTCTGGATGAACACGCCCTTGGACGCCGCCGGCTTGTGCTTCTGCAGGTCGACGAGCAGCGCGTGCAGGTTCTCCTTGAGCTTGACGCCGTCGAAGCTCGCGCGCCCGACCTGCGCGTGCACGATGCCGGCCTTGTCGCAGCGGTAGCGCACCTGGCCCGCCTTGGCGTTCTTGACCGCCCCGGCGACGTCCGGCGTCACGGTGCCGACCTTCGGGTTCGGCATCAGGCCGCGCGGGCCCAGGATCTGGCCGAGGCCGCCGACGACGCGCATCGCGTCCGGGCTCGCGATCACGACGTCGAAGTTGATCTCGCCGGCCTTGACCTTCTCGGCGAGATCCTCGAGGCCGACGATGTCCGCGCCCGCGGCGCGCGCGACGTCCTGGTTCTTGCCGCCGGTGAACACCGCGACGCGCACCGACTTGCCGGTGCCGTGCGGCATCACGGTCGAGCCACGCACCTGCTGGTCGGACTTGCTCGCGTCGATGCCGAGGTTGACCGCGACGTCGACCGACTCGTCGAACTTCGCGGTCGCGAACTCCTTGACGAGCGCGACGGCGGCGTCGACCTCGAACTGCTTGCCGGGCGGAATCTTGCTGCCCCAGCCCTTCATGCGCTTCGGCAGCTTGGTCTCGATCTGCGCGCTCATGCTCAGCCCTCCACGTCCACGCCCATGCTGCGGGCGCTGCCGGCGATCGTGTTGACCGCGGCGTTGAGATCGGCGGCCGTCAGGTCCGGCATCTTGATCTTGGCGATGTCCTCGAGCTGCTTGCGCTTGATCTTGCCGACCTTCTGCGTGTTGGGGCGACCGCTGCCCTTCTCAATGCCGATCGCCTTGCGGATCAGCACCGAGGCGGGCGGCGTCTTCAGGATGAACGTGAAGCTGCGGTCGCTGTAAACGGTGATGACGACGGGCGTCGGCAGGCCCTTCTCGAGCGACTGCGTCTGCGCGTTGAACTGCTTGCAGAACTCCATGATGTTGACGCCCTGCTGTCCGAGCGCAGGGCCGACCGGCGGGCTGGGGTTCGCCTGCCCGGCGGGGATCTGGAGCTTGATGTAGCCCGTGACCTTCTTTGCCATTGCCTACCTCAGTGGGTACGAACGCCTTGCGGCTCCCCGGTTGCGGCCGGCCGCACCTGCGGCCGACCCGTAATCACGCCTTCTCCACCTGCGAGAACTCGAGCTCGACCGGCGTCGAGCGGCCGAGGATCTGCACCGCCACGTGCAGGCGGCTCTTGTCGTAGTTGACCGACTCGACGACGCCGTTGAAGTCGTTGAACGGTCCGTCGACGACGCGCACCACCTCGCCGGGCTCGAACAGCACCTTCGGCTTCGGCTTCTCGGCGCCTTCCTCGACGCGCCGCAGGATCGCGTTGGCTTCCTTGTCGGTGATCGGCGCGGGCCGATCCGGCGTCCCGCCGATGAAGCCGAGCACCTTCGGCACTTCCTTGACGAGGTGCCAGGTCTCCTCGTCCATCTCCATCTGCACGAGCACGTAGCCGGGGAAGAACTTGCGGTCGCTGCGGCGCTTCTGGCCGTCGCGCATCTCGACCACTTCCTCGGTCGGCACCAGGATCTCGCCGAACTTGTCCTCGAGGCCGCGCATCTTGACGCGCTCCTTGAGTCCCTCGGCCACCTTGTGCTCGAAGTTCGAATAGGCGTGGACCACGTACCAGCGAATTGCCATGGCTCAGGTCCCCGTGCCGAGCAGGTGCCGGGTCGCCCACGCGAGGAACGCGTCGATGCCCCAGAACAGCAGGCCCGCGATCACGACGAACCCGAACACGATGAAGGTCATCGTGCGGGTCTCGGTCAGCGTCGGCCACACCATCTTGCGGATCTCGACCTGCGAGCCGCGCGCGAACTGCCACACGCCGTGGCCGACCGAGCTCATCGCGAAGGCACCGGCGCCGAGCGCGACGCCCGCCAGCACCGCGATCCCGCGCACCACGGTCGGCAGCGTCGTCAGCGTGTAGTACGCGACGAGCCCGCCCACGACGAGCACCAGCGCCGCCGCCAGCCAGAGCCAGTCGAGCGCGCCGCCATCGGCCGTCTTGTCAGTATGTTCCGTCATGACTTCCTGAAAAGGCCCGCCCACGAGTGGCAGGGCAGGAGGGAATCGAACCCCCAACCTGCGGTTTTGGAGACCGCCGCTCTGCCAATTGAGCTACTGCCCTGTGTCGCTCGCGCTTCCGAGCCTGCTGTCCGCCCGCTCCTGCCTCAGGCCAGGATCTTGGAGACGACGCCGGCGCCGACGGTCTTGCCGCCCTCGCGGATCGCGAAGCGCAGCCCTTCCTCCATCGCGATCGGGCTGATCAGCTCCACCGTCATCTTGATGTTGTCCCCCGGCATG
>Ga0335069_10006544_pt1 | contig 16933 bp, 14 predicted proteins | sample Lox_Sample_11_FD_206714 | JGI IMG/M metagenome (GOLD analysis project Ga0335069, IMG submission 206714) | Soil microbial communities from Loxahatchee National Wildlife Refuge, Florida, United States - Lox_Sample_1.1 | ecosystem: Environmental > Terrestrial > Soil > Wetlands | place: USA...
CATGCGGGACTTTCCTTCACAGCGCAGGTCAGCCGGCCTGAACCGGACCGCATCGCGATTGTCGCAGACCGCATTGCCGCACTCATTCGCTTGCAGATGTTGCCGCGCGGCGGGCGGCGCGTCGCCGTGCTGATGCCGGATTATCCCGGTGCACCCGGCCGCGCGGGTTACGCCGTCGGCCTCGACGTGCCGGCAAGCGTGATCGCAGCGCTCGATGATCTTGTCGCGGCTGGCTACGGCGTGACCGGCGCTCCGACAAGTGCACGCGATCTTCTCGATGCGTTGGCGCAAGGCTCCGAATCCGCGGCGCTTTCAATCGAGCAGTATAAAGGCCTCCTGACCCGGCTACCGGACACGGCTGCTGCGCGCTTGCAGAAAGCGTGGGGCGATCCTGCGCACGATTCCGATGTCTGCGACGGCGCCTTCCATTTTCGCGTGAAACAATTTGGAAACATCATGGTCGCGCTGCCGCCGGATCGCGGCCGCACCGCCGAGCGCCGCGCCGATTATCATGATCCGGCCTTGCCGCCGCGGCATGCGCTGGTCGCATTCGGCCTATGGCTGCAACATGTCGCGAAGGTAGACGCACTTGTGCATATAGGCGCGCATGGCACGCTGGAATGGCTGCCGGGCAAGGCGGTAGCGCTGACCGCGGAGTGCTTTCCGGAAATCGTGACCGGCGCGCTGCCGGTGATCTATCCTTTCATCGTCAGCAATCCCGGCGAAGCCGCGCAGGCCAAGCGCCGCATTGCCGGCATCACCATCGGCCATTTGCCGCCGCCCTTGACCTCGGGCGGCCCAAGCGACGATGCGCATGAACTGGAATTGCTCCTCGACGAATATGCGCAGGCCGACGGCCTCGACCGCCGCCGCCGTGAGCGGCTGGCAACGCTGATCGTCGAGACTGCGCAGCGCACCGGCTTGGCGCGGGAAGCCGGTCTCGGCGCGAGCGATGAACCTGGCGAAGCCTTGCGCCGCATCGATGCCTGGCTGTGCGATCTGAAAGATCTCGCGGTGAAGGACGGCCAGCACATCTACGGCCGCACGCCCGACGGCATCGACGACCCGGCGTGGCTGGCAAGCGCGCAGGCCGAGCGCACAGCACTGCTGGCGGCGCTTGATGGCCGCCGAGTTGCTGCCGGACCGGCCGGCGCGCCGGCGCGCGGACGCCGCGACGTTTTGCCGACCGGCCGCAATCTGTTCACCGCCGATCCGCGTACCTTGCCGACGCCGACCGCGATGGAACTCGGCCGCCGCGCCGCCGACGAAGTCGTGCGCGCGCATTTGCAGAGCCATGGCGACATGCCGCGCTCAGTGGTCATCGATCTCTGGGGCAGCGCCACCTTGCGCACCGGCGGCGAGGAGATCGCACAAGGCCTCGCTTTGATGGGCTGCCGGCCGATCTGGGATCATGCCAGCGGCCGCGTCACCGGCATCGAAGTGCTGCCGACGGCCGCGGCGGGCCGCGCGCGCATCGATGTCACCTGGCGCATTTCCGGCCTGTTCCGCGATCTCTTCCCGGCACAGATCGCGCTGATCGATGCCGCCGTGCAGGCTGTGGCGGCACGCGATGAGACCGATGACGAGAACCCGCTCGCGGCCGCGCATCGGGGAAACGGCGCGACACGTCTCGAGCGTATTTTCGGCACCGCGCCGGGCGCCTACGGCGCGGGTGTCGAGGACATGCTCGGCGAGGCTGACGCCAGCAAGATCGGCGCGGCCTATCTCGCCGCCGCCTCGCATGCCTTTGGCGGCGCCGACGGCGAGGCCAATACGGCGGACGGGAAGTTTGCGCAACGCGTCGCTGCGGCTGACATACTGATCCATGTCAGCGACGATCCGGCCCGCGATCTTCTTGAAGGCGCCGAAGATGCAGCCTTTGTCGGCGGCTTCGCCGCGGCGGCAAAAATGCTCGGCCGCGCGGCGGATCTGGTGATGCTGGACATGACCGATCCGCAGCGTCCCCGCGCCCGATCCTTGTCGGCGGCGCTCGCCCGCATCGTCCGGGCGCGCGCAGTCAATCCGCGCTTCATTTCGGGCCAGATGCGCCACGGCCCGCGCGGCGCGGCGGAATTTGCCGAAACCGTCGAGCGGCTTTGCGACTTCGCCGCGACGACGGATGCGGTGAGCGACGAGCTGTTCGATCTGCTTTACGGCGCCTATGTCGCCGATCCGGCGGTGCGCGATTTTCTGCTGCGTGAGAATCCCGCGGCGGCTGCCGCTATCGCCGAGCGGCTTGACGCGGCTCTCCGCCGCGGCTTCTGGCATCCCCGCCGCAATGATATCGGCTCTGGCCTGGCGGCGCTGCGTGCGGAGGCCATGGCATGAGCGCGCCGGCAGTGACAAAGCCACAGCGCCGCGGCGCCTGTCCCGGATTATCGGCGCCGATGCTGACCGGTGACGGGCTGCTGGCGCGGCTTCTGCCGACCGGCACGATTCCGCTCGCCGCTTTCGCCACCTTGTGTCAGGCGGCGCGGACATACGGCAATGGCATTGTTGAAGTGTCTTCGCGGGGCAGCATTCAGGTGCGCGGCCTGCGCGAGCCCTCCGCACCGCAATTCGCCGACGCCATTGCCGCCCTCGATATTGCGGCGGAGGACGGTGTGCCCGTGCTCTGCAACGCACTCGCCGGACTCGATGCCGGCGAGATTTTCGATTCCACGTCTCTTGCAAAGAATCTGCGGCAACGCATTGCGCAAGGCGCGCTCGCGGCGCAGCTCTCGCCCAAAGTCTCCATCGTCGTTGATGACGGCGGCGCAATCGGCCTCGATGCTGTTGGGGCCGATATTCGGCTGCGTGCGGAGAGGCGGCACGGCGATGTCACACTGGACGTCAGTGTCGGCGGCGACGACAGCCACGCCTCCAAGCTTGGCGCGATCGCGCCATCGCACGGCGTTGAGGCCGCGATGGGTTTGCTCAGCGCGATCGCGCGGTACGGGCACGAGGCGCGCGCCCGCGACATACTTGCCACTGAAGGCGTGAAGACGTTCCACGCAGCCCTTAAAGAGGCCGTGCTTGCTCCGCTGAATTCCCGCTCGAACGGGAATGAGCGGACTAGTCCGATCGGTACATTCCCGCTGCGCGACAGAACACTCGCCGTCGGCATCGGGCTCGCATTCGGTCACGCTGACACGGACGCATTGGAGAGGTTGGTTGATGCGACAGACGCGGCCGGTGGTATCGGCCTGCGCACAGCGCCAGGACGCGCGCTCTTGGCGATCGGCGTTGCGCCGGACAGCGCAGCCACATTTGTGACGCGCGCGGAAAGTCTCGGCTTCGTCACCCGCCCCGACGATTTCCGCCGCAGAGTGATCGCCTGCGCCGGTGCACCGATTTGCGCGTCCGCTCATATCGCCGCGCGCACATTTGCGCCCGCCCTTGCGGCGGACGCCGTGGCCCTTGACGATACGGTCCACATTTCCGGATGCGCCAAGGGTTGCGCCCACGCGGCAGCAGCGGCGCTCACCATTGTCGGCACGGCCGAAGGCTGCGCCATGATCGCCAATGGTTCCGTGCGCGACGCGCCGTTTGCCGTCGTACCGGAGAGTGAACTTCGCACAGCGATAAGGGACCATGTGCGCAAGCGCCACCGGGAGGCCGCGCATGTCTGAACGTTTGTCTGAACAGGCCACCTACCTGCGCGACGGCACCGCGATCTATGAGCGCTCCTTCGCCATCATCCGCGCCGAGGCCGATCTGTCGCGCTTCTCGGCGGAGGAAGCCGATGTCGCGGTGCGCATGATCCATGCCTGCGGCCAGGTCGACATGGCGCAGCACGTCGTGTTTGGCGGCAGCCTTGTCGCGGCAGCGCGTGCCGCGCTGAAGGCTGGCGCGCCGATCTTCTGCGACTCCGAGATGGTAGCGCATGGCGTGACGCGCGCGCGATTGCCGGCGAAGAACGAGGTGATCTGCACGCTCAACGATCCGCGCACGCTCGGCCTCGCGGCAAAGCTTGCCACGACGCGTTCGGCCGCCGCACTCGATCTGTGGCGCGATCGCCTCGCCGGCAGCATCGTCGCCATCGGCAACGCGCCGACGGCGTTGTTCCGTCTTCTGGAGATGCTGGATGCCGGCGCGCAAAAACCCGCCGCCATTCTCGGCATTCCGGTCGGTTTTGTCGGCGCCGCCGAATCCAAAGAGGCGCTTGCCGCAAACCCACGCGGCGTGCCGTTCGTGATCGTACGCGGGCGCGCCGGCGGCAGCGCCATGACGGCGGCCGCGATCAACGCCTTGGCCAGGAGCGGGATATGAGCCAGGGTATCAACACTGGCAAACTGTTCGGCGTCGGCGTCGGACCGGGCGATCCGGAATTGATGACGCTCAAGGCGATCCGCGCGCTCGGCGCGGCGGAGGTGATCGCGCATTTCGCCAAGGCCGGCAATGCCAGCCACTCGCGCGCCATCGTCGCTCCGCATCTGCGCAATGGCGTGATCGAGCTGGCACTGCTTTATCCCGTCACCACCGAACTGCCGGCCTGCAGCAAGGATTATCGCGACGCGCTTTGCGATTTCTACGACCGCGCCGCCACGCAGATCGCAGCGCATCTCGACGCCGGCCGCAACGTCGCCGTGATCAGCGAAGGCGATCCGCTGTTTTACGGGTCCTATATGCATCTGCACACGCGGCTGGCATCCCGCTTTGCCACCGAGATCATCGCCGGCGTCACCGGCATGTCCGGCTGCTGGTCGGCGGCCGGCATGCCGATTGCTCAAGGCAACGACGTGTTTACCGTGCTGCCAGCGACGCTGCCGGAAGCCGAACTGGCGCGCCGCCTGTCCGATGCCGATGCTGCGGTGGTGATGAAAGTCGGGCGGCATCTGCCGAAACTGCGCCGCGCACTCAAGACCAGCGGCCGCTTGCCGCGTGCGCTTTATGTCGAGCGCGGCACGATGTCGGAAGAAAAAATGATTCCGCTCGCCGCCAAGACCGACGATGACGCGCCCTATTTCGCCGTGGTGCTGGTGCCGGGCTGGGAGAAGCAGCCATGACAGCGGCCGTGACCGGGAAGCTTGTCGTCATCGGCCTGGGTCCGGGCGACCCGCTCTATCTGACGCCGCAAGCCGCGGATGCGCTTGCAGCGGCGGACGCGCTGTACGGCTATGGGCCCTATCTCGGTCGCGTGCCGGAGCGCCCAGGGCAAAGCCGTCATCCGTCGGATAATCGCGAGGAAGACGCCCGCGCCGCGGCAGCGCTGCGCCACGCCGCGCAAGGCACCAGGGTCGCGGTCGTATCCGGCGGCGACCCCGGCGTGTTCGCAATGGCGGCCGCGATCTGCGAGCAGATCGAAACCGGGCCGGATGCCTGGCGCGCATTGGACGTTGAATTTGTCCCGGGCATCACCGCGATGCTGGCGGTCGCAGCGCGGATCGGTGCGCCGCTCGGTCATGATTTCTGTGCGCTGTCGCTGTCGGACAATCTCAAGCCCTGGGATGTGATCGAGCGCCGCCTCGACGCCGCGGCGGAGGCGGGCTTTGTCATCGCGCTCTACAATCCGATCTCGCGGGCGCGGCCGTGGCAGTTCGGCAATGCCTTGGAACGGCTGCGCCGCCGCTTGCCGGCAGCGACGCCGGTCGTGTTCGGCCGCGCGGTCGGGCGATCCGATGAACAGGTGACGATCACGACACTCGTGGAGACAAGTGCCGACCAAGCCGACATGGCGACACTGGTGATCGTCGGCTCGCGCGAGACACGCGTGATCGCGCGACCAAATAAGTCGCCGCTGGTTTATACGCCGCGCTCGACCGCTAAGGTGAGCGCTTGATCGAGCCACGCGACCGCTTCCTCGACCGTCGCGACGGCCGGCGTGTCGGGCAGGCCCGGCCGGCGCAGCATGATGACGTCGAGCGAAAGCGCGCGGGCCGCCGCGATCTTGCCGTAGGTCGCGGCGCCACCGCTGTTCTTGGCGACGATCACCTCGATGCGATACGACTTGAGCAAGGCGAAATCGTCAGTCTCGCTGAACGGACCGCGGCCGGTGACGTATTCGACCCGCGGCAAGGGCAGCGGCGGCTCGACCGGGTCGACGCTGCGGATCAGATAGTGGTGCTGCGGCGCCTTGATGAAGGGCGCAAGCTCGTTGCGGCCGAGCGCAACAAAGACCCGGCGCGGGGCGTTGCCAAGTGCGGCCATCGCGGCGCTGACATCGCTGACCTCGGTCCAGCGATCGCCAGCCGTCTTAAGCCACGGCGGCCGCCGCAGCGCCAGAAAGGCCACGCCGGCCTGCCGGGCGGCCGCGGCGGCATTGGCGGATATGGCGCTGGCATAAGGGTGCGTGGCGTCGATCAGGATGCCGATGCGCTCGCGCGTGAGATAGTCCGTGAGCCCCTCGGCACCGCCAAAGCCGCCGCTGCGAATCGGGACCGGCAGCGGAACCGGGGCGGTAGTGCGCCCGGCAAGAGACAGCGTAATATCGAGGCCAGTACGCCCGGCAAGGCGCTCGGCCAGGCCGCGCGCTTCGGTAGTGCCGCCGAGTATGAGGACACGGGTCAGGACATTTGGCATGACGTTTAACCCGCCGGTTCCGGCCGCGTTTCGCGCCGACACTGCCGCAATGCCGCGCTGGCTGTCCATCGTCGGTATCGGCGAGGACGGCGCCGAAGGCCTGAGCCCGGTGGCGCGCGGCCTGATCAGCGATGCCGAAATCGTGTTCGGCGGCCGGCGGCATCTGGGGCTCGCCGCCCCGCTCATTCAAGGCGCGGCCAAGGCCTGGCCGAGCCCGTTCGATACCGCCGTCAGCGAAGTGCTGCGTCACCGCGGGCATCCGGTCTGCGTGCTCGCCTCAGGCGACCCGCTTTGTTACGGTGTCGGCGCCACGCTCGCGCGTTATGTCGATATCCGGGAAATGATCGTGGTGCCGTCGCCGTCGGCCTTCAGCCTGAGCGCGGCCCGGCTCGGCTGGTCGCTGCCGCAGACCGTGCTGCTGTCGCTGCACGGACGCAATCTCGATCTGATCCGGCCGCATCTGCAGCCCGGCGCCCGCATCATCGCGCTGACCTCCGACGGCGACGGACCGGCGGAACTGGCAAAGTTGTTGACGCACAGCGGCTTTGGCACCTCGCGGCTGACAATCCTCGAAGCGCTTGGCGGCCCCTGCGAACGCATCCAGACCACGACCGCGGCCGGATATCCGTCCGGCACGGTAGAGGCGCTCAACACCGTCGCTATCGAAGTCGCCGCCTCGCCGAACGCACGCATCCTGCCGCGCGCGCCGGGCTTGCCCGACGATCTGTTCGAGCACGATGGCCAGATCACCAAACGCGACGTGCGCGCCGTGACTTTGTCCGCGCTCGAACCGCGTCGCGGGGAATTGCTGTGGGATGTCGGCGCCGGTTCCGGTTCGGTGGCGATCGAATGGATGCTGCTCGATCCGATGATGCGCGCCATCGCCATCGAGCAGCGCGAGGACCGCGCGGCGCGGATCCGGCGCAATGCCGCGCTCTGCGGCGTGCCGGCGCTGGAAGTCGCCGAAGGCATGGCGCCGACCGCGCTGACGACTTTGGCCCCGCCCGATGCGATCTTTATCGGCGGCGGCGCAGCCGACGGAGCCGTGTTCGACGTCGCGACGCGCGCGCTCCGTCCCGGCGGCCGCCTGGTGGTGAACGCAGTCACGCTCGAGACCGAGGCGCTCCTGCTCGCCCGCCAAGCCGCGCTCGGTGGCGAACTCGTCCGCATCGCGATTTCGCGGGCGGAGCCTTTGGGCGGGAAGACCGGCTGGCGTCCGGCCATGCCGATCACGCAATGGCGCTGGACCAAGCCATGATCGTCGCCGGCATCGGTTGCCGCCGCGGCACGTCCGCGCCGGATATCGAAGCCGCCATTCGCGCGGCGCTCGTGCAAGCGGGCATAGGTGCGGATGCCCTCACGGCGATCGCAACGATGGCGGCGAAACATGACGAGGCCGGGATCGAAACAGCGGCGGCCAATCTGGGCGTCAGTATCGTGCTGGTGGCGGAAGCCGAGCTCAAGGCCGCGGGCGAACGCGGGGAAACCAAGTCGGCGCGCGTGCTCGAGCTTGCCGGCGTGCCGTCGGTCGCCGAGGCCGCGGCGCTCGCCGCGGCGGGGCCTTTGGCGCGGCTGATCAGTCCGCGTCTCGTGCTCGGCTCGGCGACCTGTGCGCTTGCTGCATCAGAGCCCGCAGCATGACCGTGCATTTCATCGGCGCCGGACCGGGCGCGGCCGATCTGATCACGTTGCGCGGGCGCGATCTGATCGCGCGTTGTCCGGTCTGCCTCTATGCCGGCTCGATCGTGCCGCGCGAATTGCTCGGCTTTTGTCCGTCCGGTGCGCGCATCGTCGACACCGCGCCGCTGTCGCTCGACGAAATCGACGCCGAGTTTGCGCGCGCGCACGCGGCGGGCCAGGACGTGGCGCGGTTGCAGTCCGGCGACTTGTCGATCTATTCGGCGCTCGCCGAACAGCTGCGCCGGCTCGATCGCCGCGGCATTCCTTATACGCTGACGCCTGGCGTACCGGCCTTCGCCGCCGCGGCTGCCGCGCTCGCTTGCGAACTGACCGTGCCGGAAGTCGCGCAAAGCGTGGTGCTGACGCGCGTCTCAGGCCGCGCCTCGCGCATGCCGGAGACTGAAAAGCTTGCGACCTTCGCCGCCAGCAAGGCGACGCTCGCCATTCATCTCGCCATTCACGCCATCGACGCGGTGGTTAAGCAACTCACGCCGTTCTACGGCGCTGACTGTCCGGTCGCGGTCGTTGTGCAAGCTTCTGCGCCGTCCGAACACATCATTCGTGGCACGCTTGCCGATATCGCGGCGAAAGTCTCCGCGGCGAAGATCGAGCGCACGGCGCTCATCCTGATCGGCCGGGCGCTCGCAGCGGAGGAATTTCGCGACAGCGCGCTCTACGACGCCGACTATCGCCGCCGCTTCCGCGGAGGCGCGGCGTGAACAAGCTCTTTGAACGGCGCGCGGCCGACGAGATTTTGTTCGCGATCGAAGACCAGGATTTCGACGGCAATGGATTTGCCGGCAACAAGGCCTGCCGCCGTCTCCTGCGCGGCCCGCGCCACGAGATCGCCAAGCGCGATGCCCTCGGCTCGCGCCAAGGCGAACGCCTCCGCGGTTGTGTTGGCCGCGATGATGCGCTCGCACAGTTCGCCCGAGCCGCCGGCTGCCGCCGCGACATTGGCGAGCTCGGCGAGATCGACGGCGCCGCGCTTGGAATGCAGATCGGTGAAGCCTTGCGCCAGCTTGGTCATCTTGGCGATGCCTCCGGCGACAGTGACGCGCGGCACCGGGTGACGGCGCAGATATTTCAGCATGCCGCCGACAAAATCGCCCATGTCGATCAGCGCGATTTCGGGAAAACCATAGAGCTTTTGCGCGCCGGCTTCGGACGCCGCTCCGGTCGCACCGGCAATGTGAGAAAGGCCTGCGGCGCGCGCGACGTCGATGCCGGAATGGATCGAATGAATCCAGGCCGAGCAGGAATAGGGCACCACGATTCCAGTCGTGCCGAGGATCGACAGACCGCCGATTATGCCGAGGCGGCCATTGAGCGTCTTTGCCGCCAGCGCCTCGCCGCCGGGAATGGAGATTTCTACCTCGGCATCCGCCGCGCGGCCGCTCGCGGCGGCGACCTCGGCGATGGCGTCACGGATCATCTGCCGCGGCACCGGATTGATGGCGGGCTCGCCGGGCGGCACGGGAAGCCCGGCGCGCGTCACCGTGCCGACGCCCTCGCCGGCCTTGAAGATCAAGCCCGCACCCGGCGCGGCGGCGCGCACCGTGGCGCAGACCAGCGCGCCATGAGTGACGTCAGGATCATCGCCGGCATCCTTGATGACGCCGGCCATGGCGAAGCCGTCGCCGCGCTGCGTCCTGGCGAGCGCAAAGCCTGGCCGCTCGCCGCGCGGCAGCGTCACCTCGACCGGATCCGGGAACTCGCCGCCGACGAGCGCCGCAAAAGCGGCCTTGGCCGCCGCGGTGGCGCAGGCGCCGGTGGTCCAGCCCCGGCGCAAGGGGGCGTCCTGTTTGGCCATAAGCCGTCCTCTGGTGGAGAGTTCTTTAATCCCCGAGCCGAGCGGGGGCAAAGATGACCGCGCGCGGGCTGATCATCGCCGCGCCGCATTCCGGCGCCGGCAAGACCACGGTGACGCTGGCCATCTTGGCCGCGTTGCGGCGGCGCGGGCTCGCCGTTCGGGCGGCAAAAGCCGGCCCGGATTATATCGATCCAGCCTTCCACGCCGCCGCCATTGGCGCGCCGAGCGTCAATCTCGACAGCTGGGCGATGCCGCCTGCTTTGCTCGATGCGCTGGCGGCGCAGGCGACGGAGCGCGCCGATATCCTGGTGGTCGAAGGCGTCATGGGCCTGTTCGACGGCGCGGCCGGCACGACCGGACGGCGCGGCGCCACCGCCGAACTGGCCGCGCATTTCCGCCTGCCGGTCGTGCTGGTGCTCGATGTCTCGCGGCAAGCGCAATCGGCCGCGGCCCTGGTGCGCGGCTTTGCCACCCACGATGCCAATGTGCAGATCGCGGGCGTGATCCTCAATCGCGTCGCCAGCGAGCGGCATCGCGCTCTGGTAGCGGACGCAATCGAGGCGATCGGCATTCCTGTCCTCGGCTCCGTCCCGCGCGAAGCCGAGCTGTCGCTGCCGGAACGCCATCTCGGCCTGGTGCAGGCTGGCGAGCACGCCGATCTCGGCAAGCTCATCAACCGACTGGTGGCGATAGCGCAAAGCCATATCGATCTCAACGCCATTCTGATCGCGGCGGGGACACTCGCGGGCGATCCGCGGGCCTCGAACAAATCACCCGCGCTGCCGCCGCCAGGCCAGCGCGTCGCGCTGGCGAACGATCAGGCGTTCAGCTTCGTCTACCCGCATCTGATGAGCGCGTGGCGCAATGCCGGCGCCGAGATCGTCGCCTTCTCGCCGCTGGCGAACGAGCCACCGCCCGACCACGCCGACTCTTGCTGGCTGCCCGGCGGCTATCCGGAACTGCATGCCGATAAACTCGCCGCAGCAGATCGCTTTCTATCAGGGTTGCGCGCTTTCGCGCAGACGCGGCCGGTGCATGGCGAATGCGGCGGCTACATGATGCTTGGCGCGAGCCTTGAGGATGCAGCAGGCAAAACGCATGCGATGGCCGGATTGCTCGGGCATGCGACAAGCTTTGCCAAGCGCAAACTGCATCTCGGCTATCGCTCGGCGCAGCTTCTTGCCGACGGTGTCCTCGGCGCGAAGGGCACGACCGTGCGCGGCCATGAATTTCATTACGCGACGCTCTCGGCCGCGGGCAGCGATGAGATGTTTGCCGAAATCCATGACGGTGAGGGCAAGCCGCTCGGCAAAGCCGGGGGCCGGCGCGGTCATGTCAGCGGCACGTTCTTTCACGCGATCGCCGCGAGCGATTAACGCTCCAACAGCGCCACCGTGCCGAGCCCCCCGTCTGAGCAAATGCTGACGATGGCGCGGCTGCCTTGCGGCATGGCCGCAAGCTCCTTCACCGCCTGGCTCAGAATCCGCGCGCCGGTCGCCGCAAACGGATGGCCGAGCGCGACGCTGCCGCCATTCGGATTCATGTGCTGGCGCGGAAAATCGCCGAATGTATTCTCGACGCCGGCTTTGGCGCGGACGAAGTCTTTGTCGACCAGTCCTTTGAGATGGCACAGCACCTGTGCCGAGAACGCTTCGTGGATCTCCCACAGCGCGATGTCGTTGTATTTGAGGCCGTGCCGCGCCAGGAGCCGCGGAATCGCCGTGACCGGCGCCATCAGCAGCCCCTCGTGAAGAATATCGACGGCGGCCATTTCGAAATCGACCAACCGCACCCGCGGTGCCTGCGCTGGCAGGCGCGAGAGCCCCTCCTCGGTGGCGACCCAGATCGCGGCAGCACCGTCGGTCAATGGCGAGCTGTTGCCGGCGGTGAGCGTGCCATGCCCGCTGGTGCGGTCGAACACCGGCTTCAGGCGTGCGAGCTTCTCCAGCGAGGTTTCGCCGCGGGGAAAGTGATCCTTGTCGACGCCGTCGACGGCTATGATCAGGTCCTTGAAGAAGCCGCGATCTTGCGCCGCGACGGCGCGCTGATGGCCTTCGAGCGCAAGCTCGTCCTGCTCCTGACGGCCGATCTTCCAGTCCTTCGCCATGTCCTCGGTGTGCTCGCCCATGCTGCGACGGGTGACGCGGTTCTCCACTTTCGGCACATGCAAGCGGACATCTCGCGGATGAAACTCACCGAGCACGTGCAAGCGATCGCCGGCGCTACGCGCCTGGAACAGGCGGCGCATCCAAACAGACAGGCCTTCGCTTAGACCGATCTGGGCGCGCGTCATGCTTTCAGCGCCGCCGACCATGGCGAGCGAGGCGCGGGCGCCGAGCATGCCGGTAGCCTCGAACACGCCGACCATGCTGGTCGAGCATTGCATGATGGTGGTGAAGGTCGGCACATGCGGATCGAGCTTGGCCTCGAGCCAGATCTCGCGCGCCAGATTGGCGTAAGCGAGATTGACCACCACCGAGCCCCAGACACCGAAATCGATCCGGCCATCGACCTGCGCCGCCATGGCCTGAACCACGGGAACCGAGAGCGTCAGCGCGTCGCGCTTGGCAAAGGGGCCGTCGACATTGACGAATGGCGTGCGCAGACCGGAGACGAGCCAGATCGTCTGACCGCCGTTGGGCATTCTCCCCTCCCCTAAAAGATTCAGCCCGCCGCTTTGGGCTCGGCATCGTCGGCCGGCTTATCGGAAACGCCGGCTTCCGCGAATGTCGCCATGCCGGTGTGGCAAGCGACCGCAGACCGCAGGATTTGCAGCGCGACCACAGCGCCGGAAGCTTCACCAAGCCGCATGCCGAGATCGACAAGCGGCTTCAGGCCGATCTCATCGAGCAGCATACGGTGCCCGGCTTCGGCGGAAACGTGGCCGGCTTGGGCATGCGCAAGCGCATCGGCGCGCAGCTTCATGAGCGGCGCCGCCGCGGCCGTACAGACGAAGCCGTCGAGCAGGACCGGAATATTCTTCTGCCGTGCGGCAAGCGTTGCGCCGAGAATGGCGGCAAGCTCGCGTCCGCCAAGTGCCGCTGCGACCGCAAGCGGATCGTGGAGCGCATCGCCATGCCGCGTTAGCGCCCTGTCGATCACAGCACGCTTGCGCGAGAGACCTACTTCATCGACGCCGGTGCCGCGGCCGGCCCAGCGATCACCACCGCCGCCGAACAGCGCCGCAGCAATGGCGGCCGCCGCCGTGGTATTGCCGATGCCCATTTCGCCGAGACACACGAGATCGCAGTCGGATGAGACGGCGTCATGACCGGATTTCACCGCGGCGATGAATTCGTTTTCGCTCATCGCGGCGGCCTGAGTGAAATCCGCCGTCGGTTCGTCGAGCGAAAGCGGGATGACGCGCAGCCTGGCGCCGGCGGCGCGTGCGAGCTGATTGATGGCGGCGCCGCCCGCGGCGAAATTCGCCACCATCTGCGCCGTCACTTCGGCCGGATAGGCGGACACGCCCTGCTTGGTCACGCCGTGATTGCCAGCGAAGATCTGGATCTCGACGCGGTCGAGCCGTGGCGGCGCGTGGCCCTGCCAATGCGCAAGCCAGGCGACGAGGTCTTCGAGCCGGCCGAGGCTCTTGGGCGGCTTGGTGAGGATTGCTTCGCGCTGGGCGACGGCGGCGCTTGCGGCCGGTCGGCCGCTTGGCAGATCGAGGCAGGCCGCCCGCAGGCTGGAAAATGAGGTAAAGTTGGTCATAACCTGCTCTCTAGCAAATAGCTTTGATGGCAGCCATAAGCGTTCTGAGGATCGCGATTTTCGGCGGATAGTGATGACGGACAAATGGCCTCCAGATAGCTGGCTGCAGGAGAACTGGCTCAGCGATCGGCGCAACGAGCTCATGACGGGCTTCGCCTTTTGCACGCGCCTGCCGCTGTGGCCCGCGACGGCGATCCATGGCGGGACCCTGTCCAGGGCAGCCTGGGCGTTCCCCATTGTTGGGATCGTGATTGGCCTGATCGCAGCCGCGGTCTACGGGCTCACGCATCGCGCCGGCGTTCCGGCCTGGCCGGCAGCAGCGCTCAGCGTCGCCGCGACGCTTCTCGTCACCGGCTGCCTTCATGAGGACGGGCTTGCCGATACCGCCGACGGCTTCGGCGGCGGCGCAACGCGCGAGCAGAAGCTCGACATCATGCGTGACAGCCGCATCGGCACTTACGGCGTCTGCGCCTTGGTCGTCGCGCTGCTGCTTCGCGTCGGCGTGTTGGCGAGCTTTTTCTTGAGCGTGACTGCCGCCTGGGCGCTCCTTGCCGCGCATGCCGGCGCCCGCGCGACGATGATGGCGTTCATGTTCCTGGTGCCTCCGGCGCGCCGCGATGGACTATCTTCGGATGCCGGGCAGCCGCCGGTCGAAAGCGCCGCCGCGGCAGCGATCCTGGGCTTTATCTTTGCCGCGATCGGCATCGGCTTCACGCGCGCGGTCATCGCGCTCATCTTGCTGGCGGTGGTTGTCGCAGTCATGGCGTGGCTCAGCCGCAGGCAGATCGGCGGCCAGACCGGCGATGTGCTCGGCGCGGTCGAGCAGATCAGCGAGATCGCGATTCTTCTCGTCGCGCTTCACTGAGCGTCACTAGTCGTCATTGCGAGCGAAGCGAAGCGATCCAGCGCTGAGGCGCCGCTCTGGATTGCTTCATCGCTTCGCTCCTCGCAATGACGGCAAGGCCAATGTCAGTTTTTAAGCCGCTTGGCGGCCGTGATCCGGCGCGAGCGGCAGTTTCACCGGCTGCTTGAGCTTCGCCGAAAGATCGAGCGCCTTGGACAGCATCAGCCGATTATGCGCTTCGGCGGCGGTCGCGGCCTGCGTCGGCAGGCCGAGCGAGACACGATTGAGCCAGGAATCGGTTTCCTCGCGCATCGGCCCGCGCAATTCGCCGAGCGCCATGTCGCCCGGCGGATAGGAGCCGAGGAAATCGACCAGCCGGCTTTGATCCGGCGCATAGCCTTCGCTCTGCGGCGCCGAGACAGCGAGCACCATGTCGCGATGGGTGTCGTCGATGGTCAGCACGCCGTGAGTGCCGTTGATGCCGACTTCGAGGCTATAGACCGCGCCCGGCCAGGTCACCGGCAGCGCCCAGGAAATATTGAGATGATAGACGGTGCCGTCCGCACACATGATCATGCCGGCGGTAGCGTCGATGCCCTGGTAGAGCGGGCCAAGCACCTTGTCGACCGAACGCGCATAGCATTCAACCGGCTGCTTGCCTTCGAGATACCACATGACGATGTCGAGCGCGTGGGTGCCTGAGATCACCATCGGCGAGATGGTGGCCGGGTCATTGGTGCGCTTGTAATTGTCGATGGCCACGAGCCGGTTCATGAACGCGCGCGAAGTGACCATGGTGACATCGCCGAGCGCGCCGCTGCGCACTTTCTCCTTGCCGGCGAGCCACTTGCGGCGAAAGCGCTGGGTATAGCCGACAACCGCATCGAGCTTGGCGTCGGTAATCGCTTTGAGCACGCGTTCGGACTGCGCCAGGTCGGTCGCCAGCGGCTTCTCGATCAACATCGGCACGCCGCGCTCGACGGCGGCCAGAACCGGGTCGACGTGAAGGTGCTCGTCGGTAGCGACGATGACGCAATTGACTTCCGGCCGCGCCAACAGCTCGCGATGGCTGGTGGTGATGAAATCGGCGCCGATCTTGGCGCCGACATCGCCGCCGCGATTGTGATTGAGCTCGGCGATACCGATCCACTCCACCGCCGGATGCCGCGCCGCCACTTCGCCGCGGAACAGTCCGACGCGGCCGGCGCCGATAATGGCGAGGCCGAGGCCTTTCGCGCCCTGCTTCATACGTTCAACCCTGCGCGGTTCTTCTGCTTGAGTTCGGCAATGCCGGAAATCGTCTCGTTGGTCAGCGGCAGATCGATCGGCTCGTTGCGGTCGGCGGAAAGATCGGCCGCACTATAAGTCTCCATCACCCGCCGCGCGCTTTCCGGCGTCACCATCACGGCAGTGTCGCGGATGCAGGCTTCAAGGAAATGGATGGTCTCGGGCCCGATGCCGCCGGCATAGACATGATCGACCCATTCGCCAGGCATGGTCGACATAGTGAATTCCTGGCCGCGCTTGGCGGTGTTGAGCCAGTTGTCGCGCTGGGTGTCGTCGAGCGTCAGCGCGCCTTCGGTACCGGTGATCTCGATCCAGGTCGAGCAATAGTTCGGATAGCTCGGCGGGAAATTCCAACCGCCGCCGATCATCACCACCACGCCGTTATCCATGGTGACGGTGGTGAACATGATGTCGTGCGAGCCGTTGACCGGCTTCATATAGCCATAGGCGCCCTGGCTGTAGACGCGCACAGGTTTGGCCGGCTCCAACAGCCAGAACACGAAATCGAGATCGTGGGTCGATTCCATCACCACCGGCGACAGCCGCACGCGGCTTGCGATCTTCTTGCCGAGATCGCGCGACAGGTGGCGGCTGACCAGCACTGAGACGACATTGCCGAGCGTGCCGTCGACGATCTTCTTCTTGGCGTAGGCGATCTTCGGATTGAAGCGCTGCGAATAGCCGATGGTGAATTTCAGATTGTTACGCTTGGACAATTGGATCAGTTCGTCGGCCTCCCACAGTTCGAGCGCGATCGGCTTTTCCAGCATCACGTTCTTGCCGGCTTTCAGGCAGTCGCGCGCGATCGGATAGTGGTTGGCCTCGGGCGTGGTCGAGATATAGACGACGCGGATATTGTCGTTCTTGATGATGTCGTTGTAATCGAGCGTCGACGTCGCCGCATTGTAGAGCTTGGTGACGTCGGCGAGCCGGTCCGGCTTGATGTCGCACAGATGCAATTTGTCGACCAACGCCGTGCGCGACAGCGTGTCCGCGCGCAAGCCGCCGATCCAGCCGACGCCGATTACTCCTGCTTCAACCGTTTTCACTTCGTGTTTCCTCACGTTTTCGCGGCGGGATAAAGCCATGCCGCGACG
>Ga0335069_10006546_pt1 | contig 16929 bp, 15 predicted proteins | sample Lox_Sample_11_FD_206714 | JGI IMG/M metagenome (GOLD analysis project Ga0335069, IMG submission 206714) | Soil microbial communities from Loxahatchee National Wildlife Refuge, Florida, United States - Lox_Sample_1.1 | ecosystem: Environmental > Terrestrial > Soil > Wetlands | place: USA...
GACCCACGGCGACGAGAACCACATCGTAGACCTGTGCCTCAGTCGGCGCTTTCGCGCCCTCGAAGCTCACCTTGATGCCCGCAGCGGTCGCCTCGGCCCCGACGGTCTTGGTCTTGAGCATCACGTTGTCGAAACGCGGCGCGTTCTTCTTCTCCCATACCTTCACGAGATCGCGGTCGGCCCCGGCCATCATCCCGTCGAGCATTTCGACGACGTCGATGCGCGTGCCGAGCGTCGAATACACCGTCGCCATCTCCAGACCGATGATGCCGCCGCCGACGACGAGCATCCGCTTCGGAATCGACTTGAGCTCGAGCGCGCCAGTCGAGTCGACGATGCGCGGATCGTCGGGCATGAACGGAAGCTTCACCGCCTGGCTGCCTGCCGCGATGATCGCCTTCTGGAAGCGGATCGTCTTCTTCTCGCCGGTCTTGTCCTGACCGGCGCCGCTGGTCAGCTCGACCTCGACGTGGTAGGGGTCGAGAAAGCGCCCGACGCCACGCACGACTTCGACCTTGCGCGCTTTGGCCATGCCGGCGAGCCCGCCCGTCAGCTTCTTGATCACGCCTTCCTTGAAGCCGCGGAGCTTGTCGATGTCGATCCGCGGCGCAGCGTACGAGATGCCGTGGTGGCCCAATGCGACGACTTCATCCATCACGGCGGCGGTATGGAGCAGCGCCTTCGATGGAATGCAGCCGACGTTGAGGCACACGCCGCCGAGCGTGGCGTAGCGCTCGACGAGGACCGTCTTCATTCCGAGGTCGGCCGATCGGAACGCGGCCGAGTAACCTCCGGGACCCGCGCCGAGCACCAGCATCTCGCATTCGATGTCGGCACCACCGCCATACATCGCAGCGACGGGCGCCGGTGTCGGGGCGGCGGAGGCCGGAGCCGCGGCCACGGGTGCCGCCGCGGCGCCAGCGACTCCGGTCGACATCGTGACGATGAGGCTGCCTTCCGAAACCTTGTCGCCGACCTTGACCTTGAGTTCTGCGACTTTGCCGGCCATCGGCGACGGGACATCCATCGTCGCCTTGTCCGACTCGAGCGTAATCAGCGGATCTTCTGCCTTGACGGCATCGCCCGCCTTCACGTGCACCTCGATCACCGGCACGTCCTTAAAGTCACCGATGTCGGGGACGCGCACGTCGATCGTCTCGTAGACACCCGAGGCGCCGTAATCGGCGCCCGGCGCGCCTGCGGCGGTCGTGTGCCCGGCCTCCTTGATCTTTTCCGGCGGCTTCGCGCCGGCGGGCGCGCTCTCCGAGTCCACGTCGACGAGATGCGTCCCCTCCGCGACCCGCTCGCCGACCTTGACGATGATCGCCTTGACGACGCCGTCGACCGGCGAGGGCACATCCATCGTCGCCTTGTCGGACTCGAGCGTGACCAGCGGCGTCTCGGTCTTTATGGCGTCCCCGGGCTTGACCAGGATCTCGATGATCGGCACATCCTTGAAGTCGCCGATGTCGGGGACCTTCACTGCGATCGTTGGCATTCTTTCGACTCCTGTTCAGATCAACGCACGGCGCAAGTCGGCGAGCAGAGAGCCGAAATGCGTGTTGAAACGCGCCGCCGCCGCCCCGTCGATCACCCGGTGATCCCAGGAGAGCGACAGCGGCAGCACATAGCGCCACGCCGCGCTCTTCCCGTCGTTCGACACCTGCTTCCAGAACGAACGGCACACCCCCATGATCGCCACCTCCGGCGCATTGATGATCGGCGTGAAGTACACCCCCCCTAGCCCCCCAAGACTCGAGATCGTGAAGCTCCCCCCCTGCATCTGATCGGGCTTGAGCTTCCCCTCGCGCGCCAGCTTCGCCAGCTCCCCCATCTCCCGGGCGATCTCCACCACCCCCTTCTTGTCCGCATCCCGAATCACCGGCACCACCAGCCCCTGCGGCGTGTCCGCCGCAAACCCGATGTGATAGTACTTCTTGAGAATGAGGCTGTCGCCCTCGAGCGAAGCGTTGAACTCCGGGAACTTCGCCAGCGTCGCGCACGCCGCCTTGATCATGAACGCCAGCATCGACACCCGCACCCCGCTCTTCTCCATCTCCTTGTTCAACTGCACCCGAAAGGCCTCCAGCTCCGTGATGTCCGCATCGTCGTGATTGGTCACGTGCGGTATCAGCACCCAGTTGCGATGCAGGTTCGCCCCCGAGATCTTCTTGATCCGCGATAAAGGCTTCGCCTCGATCGGCCCAAACTTCGCAAAGTCCACCTTCGGCCACGCCAGCAGCTCGACCCCTCCCACCCCCGCCCCCACCGCCGCCGCCGCCGCCGCGGGCTTCGCCGCCACCCCTCCCTTCGCCGCCCCCTCCACATCCTCCTTCAGGATGCGCCCCTTCGGCCCGCTCCCCTTCACCCCTCCCAAGTCCACCCCCAGCTCGCGCGCCGCTTTGCGCACCGCCGGGCTCGCATACGCAAGCGCAAATCCCCCCTCGTCGATGCCTGCCGCTGGCGCGGCTGCGGGGGTCGGTGGCGGGGCGGCAGCGGCAGAGAGCGCCGCTGCGGCGGGTGCCGCAGCGGGGGGCGCAGCCGTCGCTACGCTCGCTCCTGCTGCAGCCGCCGTCGCCGCCCCCGCCGTCGCCAGCGTCAGCACCACCGCCCCCTCCGACACCTTGTCCCCCACCTTCAGCTTCACCTCCACCACCCGCCCCCCAAAGGGCGCCGGCACGTCCATCGTCGCCTTGTCCGACTCCAGCGTCACCAGCGCCTCCTCCGCCTTCACCTCCGACCCCGCCTGCACGTGCACCTCGATCACCGGCACCTCCTTGAAGTCCCCGATGTCCGGCACCCGCACCTCCGCCACCCCGCCCGCCGACGAGGTCGGCGACGGCGACGCACTCACCGCCGTCTTCGGCGCCCCCGCCGCTGCCACCACCCCCGGCCCCGCCACCGCTCCCACCCCCCCACCCTCGAGCCGCAGGATCAGGCTCCCCTCCGACACCTTGTCCCCAACCTTCACCACCACCTCCGCCACCCGCCCTCCCGCCGGCGCCGGCACGTCCATCGTCGCCTTGTCCGACTCCAGCGTCACCAGCGCCTCCTCCGCTTTCACGCTGTCGCCCGCCTTCACCAGCACCTCGATCACCGGCACCTCCTTGAAATCTCCGATGTCGGGGACCTTGACGTCGATCGTGCTCATGGCGAGCCCCTTTTGTCGTTGTTATACCGTCCAGGGATCGGGCCGCTCGGTATCGAGCCCGTACTTGGCGATCGCCTGCTTGACGACGTCGGACGTGATGTCGCCGTCGTCGGCGAGCGCCTTCAACGCCGCGACCGCCACGTAGTAGCGATTGACCTCGAAGAACTTGCGCAGCTTCACCCGATAGTCGCTGCGGCCGAAGCCGTCGGTGCCCAGCACCGCGTAAGTGCGCGGGACATGCGCGCGAATCTGCTCGGCGTAGTTCCGCATGTAGTCGGTTGCCGCTACGACGGGCCCGTCATGGCCTTCGAGCGCAGTTTCGACGTGACTCTTGCGCCGCGGCTTGTCCGGGTGCAGCAGGTTCCAGCGCTCGGCGCTCATCCCGTCGCGCCGCAGCTCGTTGAAGCTCGTCGCGCTCCAGATGTCGGCATCGACGCCGAAGTCCTGGCGGAGGAGCTCGGCGGCCGCCATCACCTCGCGCAGGATCGTGCCCGATCCCATCAGCTGCACGCGCGGCCCCTTGCCCTTCGCGCCTTCCTTGAGCAGATACATCCCCTTGACGATCCCCGTCTCGGCGCCCTGGGGCATCGCCGGGTGCGGGTAGTTCTCGTTCATCAGCGTGATGTAGTAGTAGACGTCCCGCTGCTCCTCGTACATCCGCCGGATCCCTTCGCGGATGATCACGACGACCTCGTAGGCGAACGTCGGATCGTAGGAGACGCAATTGGGGATCGTGGACGCGAGGATGTGGCTGTGGCCGTCCTCGTGCTGCAGCCCTTCTCCGTTCAGCGTCGTGCGCCCCGCCGTGCCGCCCATCAGGAAGCCGCGCGCGCGCATGTCGCCGGCGAGCCACGCGAGATCGCCGACGCGTTGCAGCCCGAACATCGAGTAGTAGATGTAGAACGGGATCATCGGCAGGTTGTTCGTGCTGTAGGAAGTCGATGCCGCGATCCACGAGCTCATTGCGCCGGCTTCGTTGATCCCTTCCTGCAGCACCTGGCCGCCCTTGTCCTCGCGGTAGTACATCAGCTGATCGGCGTCCTGCGGCTTGTACAGCTGCCCGACCGCCGAATAGATACCGAGCTGGCGGAACATCCCTTCCATCCCGAACGTGCGCGACTCGTCGGGAACGATCGGTACGATGAACTTGCCGATCGCCTTGTCGCGCACGAGCGTGCCGAGCATCTGCACGAAGGCCATCGTCGTCGAGATCTCGCGCTCGCCCGAGCTCGCGAGCAGCCGCTCGAAGCTCGAAAGCGGGGGCGCCGCCAACGGCGCGGCCTTGCGCCGGCGCTGCGGCAGATAACCGCCGAGCGCGGCGCGGCGCTCCTTCAGGTACTTCATTTCGGGGCTGCCCGCCGGCAGCGACAGGAACGGCATCGCGGCGATCTGGTCGTCGGGCACCTGGATGTCGAAGCGGTCGCGGAACTGCTTGAGCGCGTCCACCGTCATCTTCTTCGCCTGGTGCGCGATCATCTGGCCTTCGCCCGATTCCCCCATCCCGTAGCCCTTCACGGTCTTGGCGAGGATCACCGTAGGCTGGCCCTTGTGCTTCACGGCTGCCGCGTACGCCGCGTAGACCTTGAACGGGTCGTGGCCGCCGCGGTTCAGCTTCCAGACCTGCTCGTCCGAGAGATCGGCAACGAGCGCTTTCAACTCCGGCGTGTTGAAGAAGTGCTCGCGCACGTACGCGCCGTTCTTGCTCTTGAAATCCTGATACTGGCCGTCGACGACCTCCTCCATGCGCTTGAGCAGGATGCCTGCCTTGTCCTTCGCAAAGAGCGCGTCCCAGCCCGAGCCCCAGACGACCTTGATCACGTTCCACCCGGCGCCGCGAAAGACGCCTTCGAGCTCCTGGATGATCTTGCCGTTGCCGCGCACCGGCCCGTCGAGACGCTGGAGGTTGCAGTTGATGACGAAGATCAGGTTGTCGAGGCCTTCACGCCCCGCCAGCGAGATGGCGCCGAGCGACTCGGGCTCGTCGCACTCGCCGTCGCCCAGGAACGCCCACACCTTACGGTTGTCCGTCTTCGCGAGCCCGCGCCCCTCCAGGTACTTGAGGAAGCGCGCCTGGTAGATCGCCATCAGCGGTCCGAGGCCCATCGACACCGTCGGGAATTGCCAGAACTCGGGCATCAGCCACGGGTGCGGATACGACGGGATGCCCTTGCCTTCGCTTTCCTGTCTGTAGCCGAGAAGCTGCGCCTCGGTGAGCCGCCCCTCGACGTAGGCGCGCGCGTAGATCCCGGGGGCAACGTGCCCCTGCACGTAGATCAGGTCGCCGCCGTTCTGCTCGCTCGGCGCATGCCAGAAGTGCTGGAAGCCGATGTCGTAGAGAAGCGCCGAGGACTGGAAGCTCGCGATGTGACCGCCGAGCTCCGAGGATTCCTTGTTCGCGCGCAGGATGATCGCCACCGCGTTCCAGCGGATCGCCGAGCGGATCTTGTGCTCGAGCTCGCGGTTTCCGGGCGACTTCTCCTCCTTGTCGGGCGGGATCGTGTTCCGATACGGGGTGGTCGCAAGGAACGGCGGCATCGTCCCCGTGCGCAGCGCCTCCTCGCGCACTTTGCCCAGAATGTAGCGCGCACGCTCCGGGCCGGCGTACTGCAGCACCGCGCGCAGCGAGTCGACCCACTCCTGGGTCTCGGTCGGGTCATAGTCGCTCACGATTCCCATTTGTTCTCTCCTTGGCAGTGATTGGCGGCCGGACGCGCCCGCGAGGCGGGACGGGAGCCCGCGCGACCGCGATCAATCTGATTGCAGGTTCCGGACGTGAAGGGCTGGTGTCACAGGGACTTATCGGGCCCCGACGCGCGGGCAGCGAATGCCGCGCGCGGGTTTGGCGCTCTGCGAATACTACTCCTGGATGCCGCCAAAATTTCAATGCGCCCGCAGCGCTGGAAGGTGATTTGGGCCACACACCGAAGGCCGCGCCTTCCGGCGCGGCGCTTCGGCTTCGATATCGCTGCGAGTAGGGTCTTCATGGGCTCGGGCGCGCCAGCTCCCGATTTCTCGATCCCCGCGCTCGCATTGCCGAATCGCCCGGCGCGGCGGAAGATGCGCTCGATCGAGCCGGCGGGAAACGATTTCGCTGATCGCAACATCCATTGGAGACGGAAATCACGGAGCCTTTGCATGATCGATGCATCCGCCGCGCTGATCGTTGCCGACCTGCAGTATTCGTTCATGCCTGGCGGCAGCCTCGGCGTGCCCGGCGGAGACCAGGTCGTGCCGATCGTCAATGCGCTCGCGAGGTGCTTCGCCAACGTCGTTCTGACCCAGGATTGGCATCCTCGGGGACACGAGTCGTTCGCCTCCTCGCACCCTGGATCGCGGCCGTTCGACACGGTGACGCTCGCGTACGGCGAGCAGATCCTCTGGCCCGACCATTGCGTCCAGGGAAGCGAGGGCGCGAGCCTTCATCGCGACCTCGACATCCCTCACGCGCAGCTTGTGCTGCGCAAGGGCTACCACAAGGGCGTGGACAGCTACTCGGCGTTCATCGAGGCCGACGGCAGCACGCGGACGGGGCTCGCGAGCTACCTGCGCGAACGCGGAATCGGAAGCGTCTACGTCTGCGGGCTCGCGACCGACTTCTGCGTCGCCTGGACCGCGCTCGACGCGCGCAAGCTGGGCTTCGCCGCCACGGTGATCGAGGATGCCTGCCGCGCGATCGACACACACGGCTCGCTCGCGTCGGCCTGGGAGCGGATGGCAAGCGCCGGCGTGGGTCGCGTGCGCTCGAGCGCTCTCCGCTGAGGCATGGACCGCTGGCCTCCCCTGCGCGGCGCGGCCCGGATCTCGCGATGACTGCCGACGCATACGCGGGGCTCCGCCGGTCGATGATCGCCGAAATCGCGATGCACGCGATCTACGCGAGCGCGCGAATCGGCAAGGCCGCGCTGTCGCGCCGCGTGATGGAAGCGATGGAGACGGTGCCGCGCCACTCTTTCGTCCCCGTCGAGCTGCAGGCCTACGCGTACGCCAACACGCCGCTGCCGATCGGTTTCGACAAGACGATCTCGCAGCCCTTCATCGTCGCGCTGATGACCGACATGCTCGACATTCAGCCGGACGACACGGTGCTCGAGATCGGCACGGGCCTCGGCTACCAGGCCACGGTCGCCGCGGCGCTGGCGCGCAAGGTCTACAGCGTCGAAACGATCGAGCAGCTATCGCGCGAAGCACGGCTGCGCCTCGCGCGGCTCGGCATACGCAACGTCGAGCTCAGGATCGGCAACGGCTGCCTCGGCTGGGCGGAGCACGCGCCATTCGACAAGATCATCGTGACGGCCGCACCGGACCTGATTCCGACAGCGCTCCTCGCGCAGTTGAAGCCCGGCGGCCGAATGGCGATCCCCGCGGGGCTTCCCGATGCACAGCAACTCCTCCTTGTCGTGAAGGACGCCGACGGACGGGTAACGACGAAGGAAGTGCTGCCGGTGCGGTTCTCGCGGCTCGAGGGAACCGAAGACGACCGTCCCGCCCGCGACGCTCAGTAACTCGAACGGGAAAGCCGCGCGGTCGTGCGGGTCATCCGGCTCGTCGGCGCAAAGCACCGTCCTGGTGGGCGAGGCCGCTCCGGCATCAAGCCGGCTTAGCCTTGCCCTGATTGGCGACAGCTTCCATCTTCGCCTCGATCGCCGCTGCATCGCCGAGGTAGTAGCTGCGGATCGGCCGCAGTTCGCGATCGAGCTCGTAGACGAGCGGTTGGCCGGTCGGGATGTTCAGCTCGACGATGTCGGCATCCGCCACGTTGTCCAGGTACTTGACGAGGGCTCGCAGGCTGTTGCCGTGCGCCGCGATGATCGTGCTCTTGCCCGAGCGTATCGTCGGCGCGATCGCCGAGTGCCAGTACGGGAGGAAGCGCGCCACCGTGTCCTTCAGGCACTCGGTGCGCGGGAACCCGCGGCGCTCGATCTCCGCGTACCTCGGGTCGTCGGCCTCGATCCGCGGGTCGCCGTCCTCGAGCGGCGGCGGCGGCGTGTCATAGGCGCGCCGCCAGATCTTGACCTGCGCGTCGCCGAACTTGGCCGCGGTCTCCGCCTTGTTGAGCCCCTGCAGCGCTCCATAGTGACGCTCGTTCAGGCGCCACGAATGCTGGATCGGGATCCACATCCGGTCCATCTCCTCGAGCACCGTCCACAGCGTCTTGATCGCGCGCTTGAGCACCGATGTGAACGCGACGTCGAACGCGAACCCCGCCTCGGCCAGGAGCAGCGCCGCTTGCCGCGCTTCGTCCAGACCCTGCGCGGTGAGCCCGACGTCGGCCCAGCCGGTGAACCGGTTCTCGCGATTCCAGACGGATTCGCCGTGGCGAAGGAGGACGATCTTGTACATGCGAAGCCTCGTTCCGGAGCGGTCAGCGGGCGCTCAGTCGCGCGGTGCGCCGGCAAAGACAAAATGGTCGTGGACGGGCCGCCGTCGAGCGCGCGGGGATGGACTCCGCGTCCTCGGGCGCGACGAAGCTCATCGCACCCTGCTCGGCGCCGAGCGCGTTCGCGCGAAAGACGCCGAAGAGCTCGCTGGGCACGATCTTGTCGCAGATCCCGAGGCAAAGCGCCGCATCGAACATGTCGTGCGACAGCGCAACGGCGTTCGCGAGTGCGATCACGTCGCGGCTGAAGAGCGACAGCTCCATGCCCGGCTCGCCCCGCGTCACCCCGTCGCACATCGCGGGAACGCCGCCCGCGAACTGCGCGGTTGCCCCAGCGTCGCGAGCGGCTTGCTTGATGATCGCCGGAAAGCGCACGATGTATCGCCACGGCCAGGCCCTTTCGTTGCGAGGCGCGTCCCGCCCTTCGCGCCTCGGACCGTCATTGCGGCGCGGCCGGGAACGCCCAAATGGCAGTTCAGCGCGAAGTTCGTCGCCGAACGACGGCCGACGACGAGAGCGAGCCCCCACAGATAATACCAACGCAGCCAGTCGGCGGTACGCGGCGCTCGATCAGGGTTTCGGATCCGCCGCGGCCCTCCGCAGCGCCGCCGTAACCGGCCACGTTTCGTTCGCGTGGCGCAGCAGCCCGGGCTCGCTACGACAACGCGCAATGAAATCGCGCACCTCCGCGCTGCGCCACGCATCGCGATAAGCGCGCCACGCGTCGTCGAGCGAGTCGGTGCGCAGATCGGCCGGCGAGAACGGCAGCGCATTCAGCAGCTTCACCTTGCCGTTCGGCACGACGAGCAGCATCGCCTGCGGACTCTCGAGGCGCGTCTCGATTTCGGTGACGATGTCCCACGGATAGATCGAGAGCGCGATCGCCGGGCCGGTCGTGCCGGCGCGCTCCCGCAGCGCCGCGACGGCGCGCGCCCAGTCATCGTCGGAGCAGGCGACAGCGCCCCAGTCCGCGGCCGCGCGCCCGATGCGCATCAGCGGCCCGGTGACGAATGCCGCGCAGCCGAGGCTCACCGCGAGATCGAACGCGGCGACGATCTCGTGCAGGTTGTGCCGCGTCGGAACGAAGACGAGCTGTGGCGGCAAGCCCCGTGCGACGAGCCGCTCGATCGCTCCGACCGCCGCGTCGAAGCTCGAACCCGGGCGAACGCGCTCGTGAGTCGCTGCACTGGCACCGTCGACCGAAATCTGGATGCAGTCGATGGCAAGCGCCGCCATGCGCTCGGCGGCTGCGCCATCGATGCGGCTCCCGTCGGTCTCGATCTTGAGCGCGACGCCCGACGCCGCGAGGACATCGAAGATCTCCCAGCAATGCGCGACACCGAGCGGTTCGCCGCCGCCGAAGGCGACGTAGGGGATGCCGAGGTCGGCGATGCGCCGCGCGAGGGCGAGCGCCTCGTCACGCCGCAGCTCGTCGCGCCACGCCTTGTCGGGACCGGATTCCTCGCAGCACGCGATACAGCGAGCGCTGCAGCGGTTGGTCAGCTGCCAGGCAAGAAAAAGGGGCGCCCGGTACTCATCGACCGAGCGCCCCTGCATCGTGAATCAGGCGCGTATCTCAGGTGAAGCGGATGTACGGCTGCGCCATCACCTGCTCGGATACGTCCTCGAGCTTGGGCGTCTCCCATGCCCGCTTCTGGACCGGCGCCGCGCCTTCGGTCTTCGGCTGGTCGGCGGTCTTCGCGGTTACGACGGACAGTTCATGCTCGCTCATCGTCTCTCCTTCAGGTCACAACAGCGGCCGGCAGCAACCGCCACTCGTTCGCCTGCGCGTGATGCGAACCATTCGCGATCGCATCGCGCGCAGCTGTAATTACTGTATCACTCCTCCAGGCGCTGCGGTAGGCCTCCCACGCATGCGCGAGCGAATGCTTGCGCAGGTCGGCGCAGACGTGCGGGAGCGCCGCGGCCACCTTGACCCAGCCGTTGGGCAGCACGAGCAGCGTGGCCGGCGGCGCCGCCAGGCTCGCCTCCAGGCCCTCCTCGATGGCGAAGGGTGCGTAGCAGAGCTCCAGCACGCCTTCGAGCAGCCCCCCCTCGCGCCGGAGCATCTGGCGGAACTCCCGGTACTGCGCCTCGTCCGGCTCGAGCTTCGCCCACAGGCGCGCGGCCGTCCCGATGTGCATCAGGCGCCCGGTGTTGAAGCGGAAGGCGCCGAGCGAGCGCGCCCGCTCGATGACGAGCGGCGCCTCGGCAATGTTGATGCGCGTCGGCGCGAACGTGACCTCGAGCGGAAGCCCTGCCTCGCGCACCGCGCGGCAGGCCGCATGAGCCTTGGCGAGGGAGGCACCCGGCCGCTGGCGTTCGTAGGTTGCCTGCGTGTCGCCGTCCAGGCTCACCTGCACCGACCGGATCGGCAGTCGTGCGAGGCGTGTCGCCACCCCGGCGTCGAAGCGCTGGCCGTTGGTCTCGACCTTGAGGTGAACGCCCGAGCGGCCCAGGCGCTCGGCGACATCGAAGAAATGGGGGACGACCAGAGGCTCGCCGCCGCAGAGCATCACGTAGGGAACCCCGCTCCGCGCGATGTCGGCGGCCACCCGCATCGCCTCGTCCGCGTCGAGCTCGTCGGCGAGCCTCTTTCCAGGCGCGGACTCCGTGCAGCAATGCAGACAGCAAAGATCGCAGTCGCGCGTCAGCTGCCACGACACGAAGAGCGGCGCTCCGAGCTCGGCGATGCGGTTCATCAGCGACCGCTCCGCTAATTTGTCAACAAGGTTGACAATCCGTCGGCGCCCGAAACCAGAATGCCGGCGCTGAAGAGCAGCACCGCCACCAGATAGCAGGCTACGATCGCGCGAACCGCGGGGACGAACGCCCGCGGCGATTCGTACGTCGTCCGCGCCGCCCGGGCGCTCGAGACCAGCAGCGGCACCGCGAGCAGCGCGGCGAGCGAGGTCGCCGGGAAGACGCCGAGCGCGACACCGATCGGCACGACGGTCAACCCGGCCGCCGCGAGCGAGAGGTAGAGAACGACGGCGCGCCTGCGGCCGAGCCTCACGACCAGGTTGCGCTTCCCGACGAGCCGATCCTGATGGTAATCGGGGATCGCGTTGACCACGGCGAGCGCCATGATCAGGCATCCGGGCACGAGCGAGGCGAGCAGCGCTTCCCGCGACACCACCCGCGTGTGCAGGTAGAGGCTGCCGAGCACCATCCACGGGCCGTAGGACAGCGCGATGACGAGCTCGCCCAGGCCGCGATACGCCCAGCGGATCGGCGGCGCGACATAGAAGATCGCCGCGGCGCCGCCAAGGAGCGCGAACGCGAGTATCGGCCAGCCGCCGGCGAGCGTCAGATGAACGCCGACCCCGAAGGCGATCGCGAACGCCGCCACGCCGAGCCACAGCACCGCGTCGGACATCGGCGGCAGGTCGTCGGGATTGAACACGCGGTCGGTGCCCATCCTCGAATCGAAGTACTCGTTGAACGCTTCGACGCCTACGACCGCGAACACGACTCCGGCGAGGCCGCTCCAGAACGTCATCGCGTCGAACGCCCCCGCGCGCGCATAGGCCCAGGCGGCGCCGAGGAGGTATGGCAGCAGTCCCGCGTACAGGAAGAAGCGGTAGCGCACCATGCTGCAGACGGCGAGCAGCCGCTGCCATGCCGAGCGCCGCGGGAGGGGCCGCTCGGAGGAAGCAGTGCCTACAGATGGACCCATTGGTGCAGCGTGCGCGTCCTGGCCGGATCGGCCGCGAGGTCGTCGATGAACGCAGCGACGCGCGGATCGTGCCACGCGCGGCGGAAGTTCGCCCAGATCTCGGCGAGCGTCTGCCTGCGGAAGTCGCCGCATACGAAGGGCAGCGCGTTGATCAGCTTGACGAGTCCGTTCGGCAGCACGATCAGCAGCGCCGCCGGGTGCTTCAGCCTGAAGCGCAGCTCCTCGAGAAGGCCGGCCTCGTGGAAATAGACGCGCATCCGCCCCCGGTACTCGTCGGCCTTCGCCCGCAGCACGTCGAAGAAGCGCTCGTACTGGGCGTCGGACACCTGGAGATGGCGCCAGGCCTTGACCGCGTTGCCCGTATACATCGTGCGTCCCGTATAGAAGCTGTAGGCGCCGAGCTCGTGCGCGAGGTCGACGACCGCGCCGATCTCGCCGACGTTGAACACCGCCGGCGAGAAGTTGATCTCGACGGGGACGCCGGCGGCACGGAGGTTCCGCACGCCCTCGACCGTCGTCGCGAACTCGCCGCGGACGCGCATCCGGTTGAACGTCGCGCGGGAAGCGCCGTCGAGACTAACCTGCACCGCCTTCACGCCGAGATCGCCGAGGCGCGCGCAGTTGTCGGGCGAGAGATAGTGACCGTTGGTCTCGACCTTGAGCTGGGCACCGCGCGAGCACACCCGCTCGACCATCGCGAAGAACTGCGGATGGAGCATCGGCTCGCCGCCGGAGAACGACACGTACGGCACGTCGCTCGCCATCAGCTGATCGATGACCGAGAACACCTGCGCGTCGTCGAGCTCGTCGGCGAACGCCTTCCCCGGCCCGCTCTCCTCGATGCAATGCAGGCAGGCCAGATTGCACTCGTTGGTGATCTGCCACGCTACGTAGAGCGGCGCGGCGAGGTCTTCGGCCTCGGCCGGCCCGGAGTGCGGCGCCGGCGCCGCAACGTCCGCTGCTCCCTCGCCCGCCGCTCCGCTCACGCGGTCAGCGCCCACGCGGTCAGTCCTCGACGAGCCCGCGCTGCCGCAGATCGGCGACGAAGCTCCGGACGTCATGCTCGATCGTCGCGCTGTCGCGGGCGTCGAACTGCTCCCTGAGGCGCGCGGTGATCGCGCGCTCATCGCCCGCTCCCATCTCGCGCACGATGGCAGTCGCCGTCGGGCTCAGCGTGAACACCTTCTCGGAACGCGTCTCGAACAGCACGCCGCCGAATTTCTCCTCGCGAAACTTAACGAACTTGGTCAGTCGCATCGCAACGCACTCCACTCCCGCCGCCTGCAGCGGCAGTTCGAGTTTTCGATATTAGCATCGATCCCAGCGCGGGATTGGGCGGGTGCTCACGGCGCGTCTGCGCGCCCGCTCCGCCCCGAGGCGGCCAGCTCGGGTGAAACGGGGCGAAGCTATCGCCCCGGGCACGGGGGTGCGTTGACCTGCGTCAAGGTTGTCCGGGCGAATATGGTGAAAATGCGCCGATGGCGAAGCCGGCCCGCTCGCGTCGACGAGCGGGTCGAGCGCCGCACGATTACGCGAGCGCGACGACGAATGTTCCAGATCCGGATACACGGCCGCGGCGGTCAGGGTGTTGTGTCGGGCGCCGAGATCCTGTCGGTCGCCGCGTTCCTCGAGGGCCGCTACGCGCAGGCATTCCCGAGCTTCGGGTCCGAGCGGATGGGCGCGCCCGTCATGGCGTTCTGCCGCATCGACGACAAGGAAGTTCGAATGCGCGAGCCGGTGCTCGCGCCCGATGCGCTGATCATCCAGGATCAGACGCTGCTGCACCAGGTCGACCTCTTCAGCGGCCTGCCGGCGCGCGGCTACGTGCTGCTCAATTCGGTGCGAAGCCTTGCGGAGCTCGGCCTCGACGGCTTCGCGCACGGCGCCCAGCAATACCGCATGTGCACGCTTCCCGCGACCGAGCTTGCGCTGAAGCACGTCGGCCGCGCGGTTCCCAACGCGGCGCTGCTGGGGGGCTTCGCCGCGATCACCGGCGTGATCAAGCTGCCGTCGGTGCTGGCCGCCATCCGCGAGAAATTCCCTCCCGCGATCGCCGACAAGAACGTCGCCGCGGCGAGCGAAGCGTTCGACATCGTCGCCAAGGCGCGGGAGACCATCGATGCTCAAGCAGACTGAGGGCTCGCACGCGGTCGCCGAAGCCGTCGCGCTCTGCCGGCCGCAGGTGATCTGCGCATACCCGATCACGCCGCAGACGCACATCGTCGAAGGCCTCGGCGAGATGGTGAAAGCGGGCGAGCTCGCGAACTGCGAATTCATCAACGTCGAGAGCGAGTTCGCGGCGCTCTCCGTCGCGATCGGCGCGTCGGCGGCCGGCGTGCGCACGTACACGGCGACCTCGAGCCAGGGGCTGCTGTTCATGGCGGAGGCCGTCTACAACGCAGCGGGTCTCGGGCTGCCGATCGTGATGACGATCGGCAACCGCGCGATCGGCGCCCCGATCAACATCTGGAACGACCATTCCGACAGCATGTCGATGCGCGACGCCGGGTGGATCCAGCTTTATGCGGAGACCAACCAGGAGGCGCTCGACCTCCACATCCAGGCGTTCCGCCTCGCCGAGGAGCTGTCCTGCCCGGTGATGGTCTGCATGGACGGATTCATCCTCACCCACGCGTACGAGCGCGTCGACGTCCCCACGCAGCAGGAGGTCGACGCGTACCTGCCTCCTTACGAGGCGCGGCAGATCCTCGATCCCGCCGACCCCGTGAGCATCGGCGCGATGGTCGGGCCCGAAGCGTTCATGGAAGTGCGCTACCTCTCGCACCACAAGCAGTTGCGCGCCCTCACGCTGATCCCGCAGCTCGCCGCGGAGTTCGAGAAGCGCTTCGGCCGCAGTTCCGGCGGCCTCATTCGCAGCTACCGCTCCGAAGACGCGGAGACCATCGTCGTCGCGCTCGGCTCGGTGAACGGAACGATCCAGGAGGTCGTCGACGAGATGCGCGCCGAGGGCTCGCGCATCGGCTCGGTGTCGATACTCTCGTTCCGGCCGTTTCCGCTCGACCCGCTGCGCGAGGCGCTGCAGCGCGCGAAGCGCGTCGTCGTGCTGGAGAAGTGCCTGGCGGTCGGCCTCGGCGGCATCGTCTCGGACGGCGTGCGCAAGTCGCTGTCGGGAATTGCGCTCAACGGCTATACGGTCATCGCCGGCCTCGGCGGTCGCGCGATCACGCGCGGGTCGCTCAAGAGACTGTTCAAGGATGCGGAGCGCGACAAGCTGGAACAGGTCACGTTCCTCGACTTGAACGCCGACGTCATCAACGCACAGCTCGCGCGCGAGAGCGCCGCGCGGCGGACCGGACCGACGGCGGAGGCGATCCTGCGCCGGATCGGCACCGTCGCGTCGAGCATCGGCTGAGCGCGTCATGGGAGATCCGATGGGCCAGCAGGAACAGCCGATCAAGTTCTATCAAACCGGCACGTTCACCGTCGGCAACCGGCTACTCGCCGACAACCAGCGCTCGGTGCAGGCCGACATGCACCGGACGAATTCGCTGAATTCGGGACATCGCGCGTGCCAGGGCTGCGGAGAGGCGCTCGGCGCGCGCTACGCGATCGACGCGGCGATGGAAGCGACCCGCAATCAGCTGATCGCGGTCAACGCGACCGGGTGCCTCGAAGTCTTTTCCACGCCCTATCCGGAAACGTCCTGGCAGATCCCCTGGATCCACTCGCTGTTCGGCAACGCAGCCGCGGTCGCCTCGGGCGTGGCCGCTGCGCAACGGGCGCTCGGCCGTCCCGACGTCCGCGTGATCGCTCAGGGCGGCGACGGCGGAACGACCGACATCGGCTTCGGGTGCCTCTCCGGGATGTTCGAGCGCAATGACGACGTTCTCTACATCTGCTACGACAACGAGGCGTACATGAACACCGGCGTCCAGCGCTCGAGCGCGACGCCGCCTGCCGCGCGGACGGCGACCACGCCCGCCGTCGGTCCGTCGCCGGGAAACGTGTTCGGCACCGGCAAGAACGTGCCGCGGATCGCGATGGCGCATCGGATTCCCTACGTCGCCACGGCGAGCGTCGCGAACCTGCGCGACCTCGAGCGCAAGGTGGGGACCGCGATGGACATCCGCGGCGCCCGCTACATCCACATTTTCGTGCCCTGCCCGCTCGGCTGGGGCTCGGCGCCCGAGAACACGATCAGGATCGCCCGGCTCGCCGTCGAATCGGGCCTCTTTCCGCTCTTCGAAGCGCGCGACGGCGAGGTCGTATCGAGCACGCCGATCCGGCACAAGGTCCCGGTCACCGAGTATCTGTCCCTGCAGAAGCGTTATGTGCACCTCTTCGGCAAGGAGCCCGATCTCGCGCGCATCGGAGAGATCCAGAAAATGGCCGACCGCAACATCGAAGAGTTCGGCTTGCTGCAATAGAGGCTGTCGACGCCATGGACAAGCCATACGCGATCACGCTCGACGTCGGTTCGAGCCTCGCCAACCGCACCGGCGCGTGGCGCACCGAACGTCCGCGCTACGTCCGTCGCCTGCCGCCGTGCAACGACGCGTGTCCGGCCGGCGAGGACGTGCAGCGCTGGCTGTACGAGGCCGAGTCCGGCGGCGCGGGCTACGAGCGCGCGTGGCAGCGGCTCGTGCGCGAGAACCCGTTCCCGGCGGTGATGGGCCGGATCTGCTGGCATCCCTGCGAGACGGCGTGCAACCGCTGCGAGCTGGACGAGGCCGTCGGCATCAACTCGGTCGAGCGCTTCCT
>Ga0335069_10006547_pt1 | contig 16924 bp, 13 predicted proteins | sample Lox_Sample_11_FD_206714 | JGI IMG/M metagenome (GOLD analysis project Ga0335069, IMG submission 206714) | Soil microbial communities from Loxahatchee National Wildlife Refuge, Florida, United States - Lox_Sample_1.1 | ecosystem: Environmental > Terrestrial > Soil > Wetlands | place: USA...
CTACGGCGTGGGCAGGCCCGGCCATCCCGGCCGGCCTGCCCAGGCTGGTCACCGTGGGCCTCGGTGACCCGGTGCCACTCCGATCCACTGGGAGGACGAGATCATGACCAGCCGGAAAGACGAGACGATCACCAGCGGGGGCGCCCCCCTCGCACCGCCCGCCCGCCGCACGGCCGGAGGGCTGCCCGCTATCCGCCGAGGGGCGTTTGCCATGGCGGTCCTGCTGCTCGTGCAGTACGTCATCGGGATGGGGGTAAACCTGTTCGTCACCCTGCCCCGCCAGGACCAGAACGCCGGGCTCGGCCGCATCATCGCCAACGGTCCCGCCGCCGTGACCATCCACGTGCTGCTCGGCCTGGCTCTCATCGTGATCGCGCTCGCGGTCATCGGGCTGGCCGCGGCTGTCCGCCGCGGCGGTCTGCTGGCCCTGTCCATCGCGGGCCTGCTGGCCCTGGGCAGCGCCGCGTTCAACGGGCTCAGTTTCGCCCGCACCGGGCAGACCAGCGCCTCCTACAGCATGGCCCTGGCCTGGGCCGTGGCCGTGCTGTGCTACCTGACCATGCTGTTCCGCACCGGCGTGCGTCGGCCGGGCCAGCACTGAGTCCCTGCCGGAGCGGGTGCGCCATGGGGATTCAGAGCATTGCCGGATTCGCCGTCTTCGTCGCGCTCATCGTGGCGCTGGCCGCAGTGGGGAGCCGGCTGCTGGGAGTCCGGTTGTCGCTGGGCCGGGCGCTGGTGACCGGCTGGGCGGGCATGGCCGCCGGGTTCTTCGTCGGGTACCTGGTGACCAGGCGCCAGCCCGCCATCACCCCACTGGTGGTGGCCTCGGCGGCGGTGGCGACCATGGTGCTGACGGTGGTGGCCGAGTTGCTGTCGCGCTCCGGCCGCCACACCGGGCCGGGCGGCGCGCTCCGGCCGTGGCGGTCGCTGCGCTGGACTGTGCAAAGCACCCGCCGCTACCTGCAGCTGGCGCGGATCGCGGCCCGGCACGGGCTGGCCGGGCTGCTGGGCAGCCGGCGAACCGAACCTGGCTCACCCGGGCAGCTCGCGCGCCAGCTCCGGCTGGTGCTGGAAGAGTCCGGGCCGCTGTTCGTCAAGCTCGGCCAGGTGGCCTCCACCCGCACCGACTTGCTCCCGGCACCGGTCACCACCGAGCTCGCCAGGTTGCAAGACCAGGTGCCGGCGGCACCGTGGCCGCAGGTCCAGGCCCTGCTGGAGGAGGAGCTGGGCACCGGCCTGGGGGACGTGTTCGAAAGCATCGGCCACGAACCGGTGGCCAGCGCCTCCCTGGCCCAGGCGCATGCGGCGCACCGCCGCGGCGGCCAGGATGTCATTCGCAAAGTGCAGCGTCCCGGCATCGATGAGCAGGTGGGCCGGGATCTGGAACTGATCCGCCGGCTGACCCGCCGCCTGGAATCCCGGGCGGCCTGGGCGCGCGACTACCACGTGGCCGAGCTCGGCAGCGGCTTCACCGACGCCGTCGCCGAGGAACTCGACTTCGGCATCGAGGCGCGCAACATCGCCGCCATCGCCGCGGCCGCGCCCTCCGGGTCCTCCATCGTCATCCCGGCCGTGCACGCGGACATCTCTAGCCGGCGGCTGCTCGTCCTGGAGCGCTTCGAGGGCCCGAGCATCCGGGACGCCGGGCCGCTGCTGGACGAGCTGGGCGCCGACCGCAAGGCCCTCGCCCGCGAACTGCTCGCTGCGCTGCTCAACCAGATCCTCATCCAGGGCACCTTCCACGCCGACCCGCATCCGGGCAACATCCTGGTGCTGCGCACCGGGCAGCTCGCCCTGATCGACTTCGGCTCGGTGGGGCGGCTGGACATCCGCCAGCAGGCCGGGCTGCGGCGCCTGCTGCTCGCCGTCGCGCAACGCGACCCAACGGAGCTCTATGAAGCGGTCACCGAGCTGGCCATCAGGAACGGGACGCCCGAGGCGGGACTGGAGCAGGCCCTGGCCGCGTTCCTGACTCGCGACCTCGGCCCCGGCATGACCCCTGACGCCGGGCTCATCCGCGATCTGCTGGCGGTGCTCGGCCACGCCGGGGTCTCCTTCCCGCCTGTGATCGCGGGGGTCTTCCGCACCATGATGACGCTCGACGGCACGCTGCGCGTCCTCGCCCCCGGCCTCGACCTGGGCGTCGAAGCGCAGGCGATGGCCCGGGAACTGGCCGGCGAGCAGCTCGGCCCGCGCTCGCTGCGCGACGCCGCTGCCACCGAGCTGCTCACTCTCCTGCCGATGCTGCGCCGGCTGCCCCGCCGCGCCGACCAGATCAGCGCGGCGCTGGCCAGCGGGCGGTTCACGAGCAACCTGCGCCTGTTCAGCGACCCGGGCGACGTCACGCTGGTCACCAGCCTGGTCAACCGGGCCGTCCTGGCCCTGATCGGCGCGGCGCTCGGTGGCATGTCGGTCTTCCTGCTGCTCACGCGGGTCAGCCCGCCGGTGGCCCGGGGCCTGAGCCTCCTCCAGCTGTTCGGCTACATCGGCCTGTTCCTGTCGGTCACGCTCCTGCTGCGCGTCGTCCTGGAAATCCTGCGCCCCGGGCGGGCCTGACCGGGGAATCATGTCCGCCCGCCGGACAGGGGCAGCAAGGGCTCCTTTGACGGACAGCACTAGTTAAAGTACTCTGAATAGAGTATCTGAGGAGGACAAGATGCCCCGGAGCCGCAGCAACCCACTGGCCCTGGCCGTGCTGTACTGCCTGCTGGAGCGGCCGATGCACCCGTACGAGGTGGCCACCACCCTGCGCCAGCGTAACAAGCTGGACAGCGTCAAGCTCAATTACGGCGCCCTGTACGCGGTGGTGGAGTCGCTGCGCAAGCGGGGGCTGATCGAACCGGTGGACACCGAGCGGGCCGGGCGGCTGCCGGAGCGGACCATCTACCGGCTGACCCCGGCCGGGCGGGTCGAGGCGGACGACTGGCTGGCCGGGCTGGTCTCCACCCCGGCCACGGAGTACCCGCAGTTCGTGGCCGCGCTGTCGTTTCTGCCCGCCCTCCCGCCGCAGCACGCCGCCGAGTTGCTCAAAGAGCGCCTCAAGAGCCTGGAAATCGCCGATGCCCGGGCCGTGGCCACCCGCGAACTGGTGCAGAAGCGCGGGCTGCCCCGCCTGCTGTGGGTGGAGGAGGAGTACCGGGACCGGCTGCGGGCGGCCGAGATCGACTACGTCCGCTCCCTGATCCGCGACATCGAAGCCGGGAATCTCGACGGCGCCGACTGGTGGCGCCAGGTCCACGAACACGGCTTCGACCAGGTCCCGCCGCCCTTCGGCGCCAACTCGCCAGACCACGCCGGTCAGTAAGGAGACTGAGATGACAACATCCATCGCGGCCGTCCTCCCGCGCCGGGAGCCACCGGGCCCCGCACCCGGGGTGTCCAGCCTGCTGGTCCTGGGGGGCTACGCGGCCGACGGAGAGCCCGCCGGGGCGCTCTACTTCTGGGCGCACAGCCGTTTCCCCGGCGACTTCGAGGTCGGGCTGCACAGCCACGAGCGGCTCGAGATCCTCACGCTTGTCCTCGACGGCATCATGAGCCACTACGACACGGCCACCCGCCGGTGGACCGACCTGCATCCCGGCGATGCTCAGCTCATCCAATCCGGCCCGGGGATCTCGCACAACGAGCGGTTCATCACGGGAATGCGTGGATACCAGATCCAGTTCGATCCCGGCCAGGACATGGCGAGGCGGCAGGAACCGTCCTACACCAACTACCCTGCCTCCTCGTTCAGCGCGCACCTCGCCGACGGCGCCCTGGTCACCGACCTCGTCGGCCGCAACGGGCCCATCGACGCACGTACCGAGGGACTGTCGGTCCGCCGCGTCGCTGTGCCCGCCGGAGCCAGCGCGGCACTGGAGGTGGGCGCTGGCCAGTTCACGCTGGCCCACCTGATCGAGGGTGCCGCCGTCATCAACGGCGCCAGCGCCGAAGCAGGCGACGCGATCTCGCTGGGTGACGCCAGCTCGCTGAGCGTCGCGGCCACCGCCCCGGCCGACCTGTTCGTCGTGTCCGTACCCGCCCGCCCCTCCTATGAGCCCCAACGACGCAGGTTCGGTGCGGGTGAGCAGGCTCGGGCGCCGTTCCCCGGCGCCAGCGGCGACCCTGGGCTGTCCCAGAACTGATGATCACGAGGACGGCGACCGGGTGCGGGGGGACGGAGACTGGCCGGCGGCACTAGCGGATCACCCGTAATCACCTGGATCGTGCGCTGACCGTCCACCCTCCCGGCCTCGAACATGTTCGTCAGGAAGGCCTCCATCGGGGGCCTGATGGCTCGGGAGCACGGCTCATGAGCATCCAGCTTGACGACGTTCCCTGGGGAACCCGCGACACTGATCCACCCGGGAGCGGGTACGGCATGACCCACAACCGCGCCGGTGACCCATACCAGGACCCCAGGGATCCCCCGGGACGAAGCCGGCTGGCGGCGGGACGCTGCGCGACTGAAGACCTGGACGAGAGCGAATGCCTTCGGCTACTCGGTGCGGCCCAGGTGGGACGCCTGGCCTACACGGGCCGACGGGGCCTCATGGTCGTGCCGTCGGTATACAAGCTCCACGAAGATTCGATCATCTTCCACCCCCTCGAGGGCACTCTTACCGAGGAGGACTTGCGCACTGGTATCGAGCACGCTGACTACCAGGTCGCCTTCGAGATCGACCAGATCGATCCGCAGGCCCGTGGGGGGTGGGCGGTCCTCGTCGTCGGCGCGGCCCATCATGTGGATACCGAGGCCGAGCGCACGTCGATCGTCAAGGCAGGCGCCGACCCGTGGCCGTGGGCAGTGGCTGAGGCGGTGCATCTCATCCGGGTGCTGCCCCGCCACATTTACGGCCGGCGCAGCTACCCCGTGTGAGGGCGCTTCACCATCGCCGCCGTTCACCCGGATCGCGTGATCGGCTTTCACCCTCGCGCGAGCCACCATCACCACCATCCAGGAACCGTGTCAAGGAGGCACCGAAGGTGGCAGTGCAGTTCTCGCCGGTCATAGCTGTCCCGGAAAAGGGGAACGGCCGCCCGTTCCTCTCGCACAGTGTCGACGTGGGCCAGCTGGGACGGTTGGCCTCTCCTATCCTGATGCTCGAAGAGGGCCATGTGCGGGGTCGGCCGTTCAGCCCCCACCCGCACGCCGGGTTCTCGGCGGTGTCCTACCTGTTCGAAGACTCACCGGCCGAGTTGCGGACCCGGGACTCGCTCGGCAACGACATGGTGACCGCCCCGGGCGGCATGGTCTGGACTCAGGCCGGCAGCGGGCTGGTGCACGAGGAGATGGCCGCGAAGCCCGATGGCGACATGCATATGGTCCAGATGTTCGTCGACCTGTCCCCGGCCGGCAAGCTCGTCCCGCCGCGGGTGCTCCAGCTCCACCCTGATGAGGTGCCTGAATGGCGTGGCGCTGGCGGCGACCGGGTGCGCGTGGTGGTCGGTTCCTTCGAGCGTGAGGTTTCGTCTCTGGCCCCAGGGCAGCCGTTCCGGTTCCTGGACGCCTGGCTGCACGGCGGTATCTCCGTCGACCTGCCGGACGGGCATAACGTCCTGGTCTATGTGATGGCGGGACACCTGACCGTTGGCGCCGGCGGCGGTGAGCGGCGGCTGGCCGCCCGGCACGCCGTCGCCGTACGCGGCGATGGGGCGGTGGTGTCGCTCACCGCCGGGGAAGCCGCGCATGCGCTCGTCGTATCGGGCGCTGAGATCGGTGACCCGGTCGTCGCGTACGGGCCGTTCATCATGAACGACCGGGCACAGATCGACGACGCCTTCGTGCGGTACCGCACCGGCCGCATGGGCCAGCTTGCACCCGGTGGCTGAGCGGCGCAGCGTGCCGCCCGGCGGACCCGGGATCGTCGGGGGTCATGACCGCGGGCTCGCGGTGTGCCGAGCCGCGGCCCGCGCCAGCTGAGCGGGACAGCCGCCACGGGGGATGGAAATCGGCCTGGCCCGATGCGAAGATCGCAGCATGGCGCTTGCCGCCGCCGGGGCCGTTGCAACCGGAGGACCTGCCACCACCATGGGCAGCGGGGTCGTCCGCCGCCGTCGGCTGTTCGAGCGGCTGGATGCGGCGGCGCGGGTGGTCGAGGTGTCGGCCCCGGGGGGGAGCGGGAAGACCGTCCTCCTGCACTCCTGGATAGCTGACTCTGGGCTGGCCGGCCGGGTGGGATGGGTGGCGGTGCGCCGGGAGGAACGCGATTTCCAGCGGTTCTGGGTGTCGGTGGCGGAGGCGCTGCGGGCCACGGTGGCCGGGTCGGAGCTGGTACGGCCGGTGACAGCGGCGCCGGATCTGGACGGCTGGGCGGTGGTGGAGTGGCTGCTGAAGGACCTGGCCGGGGTCCAGGACCGGATCTGGCTGGTCATCGATGACGTGCATGAGCTGCGGCCCGCGGAGGCACTCCGCCAGCTGGAGCTGCTGATCATGCGGGCGCCGCCGGAGGTGCGGTTCGTGCTGGCCACCCGGCATGACCTCAGCCTGGGCCTGCACCGGCTGCGGCTGGAGGGAGAGCTGACCGAGGTCCGCGCCGCCGACCTGAGATTCACCGCTGAGGAGGCGCGGGCGCTGCTGGACGGGGCGGGGGTGCAGCTGCCCGGGCCGTCCCTGGCGCTGCTGCTGGAACGGGCCGAGGGATGGGCCGCGGGGCTGCGGCTGGCGGCGCTGTCGCTGGCGGGGCACCCGGATCCGGAAGGGTTCGTGACCGGGTTTTCCGGCAGCGAGCGGACGGTGGCGGAGTATCTGCTAGCCGAGGTGCTCGGCCGGCAGCCCAAGTCGGTGCGGCGGCTGCTGCTGCGCACCTCGGTGCTGGAGCGGGTCAATGGCGAGCTGGCGGACCTGCTGACCGGGCGCAGCGGCGGAGGGCGGATCCTGCAGGACCTGGAGCAGGCCGGGGCGTTTGTGGTGCCGCTGGATGCGCAGCGGTCGTGGTTCCGCTATCACCGGCTGTTCGCTGACTTGCTGCAGTTCGAGCTGCGGGCCAGTGAGCCGGATGCGCTGCCGGTGCTGCACGCGGCCGCGGCGCGCTGGTTCGCCGGGCACGGGTTCGGCGTGGAGGCGATCCGCCACGCCCAGGCCGCCGGGGACTGGGCCATGGCCGCCCGTCTGCTGGCCGACAGGTGGCTCGACCTGGCCCTCGGTGGGCAGGCGGCGACCGGGCGCCAGCTGCTGGCCGCTTTCCCCGCCGAAATGGTCGCCAGCGATGCCGAGCTGACCGCCATGTGGGCGGCCAGCGAGATCACCGGAGGAGCGCTGGAGGAGGCCGAGCGGCATCTGGCCCGGGCCGCGGCGGGATCGGCGTCCGTGCCCACAGACCGGCGCGGCGGCTTCGACGTGCTGCTGGCCGGCCAGCAGTTGCGGCTGGCCCGCAAGCGCAACGATCTCCCCGCGGTGGCGGAACAAGCGCAGCAGCTGCTGGCCCTGGCCGATGCAGCGCATGCGGTTCAGCACGGCCGTGACGAGGACGTGCGGGCGCTGGCGCTGGTCAGCCTCGGCACCGCCGAGCTGCTGTCCCAGCGGCTGGATCAGGCCGAGCGCCACCTCGAACAGGGCACTGCCCTGGCGCGCCGGATCGGGCGGCCTTTTGTTGAAGTCACCGGCCTGGCGCAGTGGGCCAACGCCGCGACCCACCAGTCGCTAGCGCTGGCGGCCGAGCGTGCCACGCAAGCAATCGAGGTAGCCCAGCGGCACGGCTGGGCCGAGCATCAGGCGCTCTCCGCCGCCCATACCGCACTCGCCACCGCGATGATCTGGCAGGGAAACCTGGCCGCGGGAGAACGGTCGCTGCGCGACGCCGAGCGTGTGCTGCGGGCGGAAGTTGAAAACGCGACCGAGGTGCTGGTCCACTACTTGCGCGGGATCCTCGAACTCGCGTACGGCCGGCTGGCTGACGCGCTGGCCGCTTTCCGGACCGCGGACCGGCGGGCCGGCTCGCTCGTGAGCCCCCATCTGCTGGCCCGGCAGGTACGAGCCCTCCTGCTCGTGACGTGGCTGCGCAGCGGCGACACCAGCTCCGTCGAGCAGGTGCTGGCCAGCCTGGACGCAGCGCAGCGCGGCACCGGGGAAATACGCGCGGCCGCAGCAGCGCTGCGGCTGGCTCGAAGCGACCCGGGCGGCGCACTCCGGGAACTCGCGCCTGTGCTGGATGGCTCGGCGTCCGTGATCCCGCCTGCCCGGATAGGAGCGTTCCTGGTAGCGGCGCTCGCCCACGACGCGGCCGGTGACCCGGCCGCGGCTGAAAAGACCCTCGAACGGGCCCTCGATCTCGCCGAGCCGGAGGGCATCCTGCTGCCGTTCCTCATCCACCCGGCCCCGCAGCTGCTGGAGCGGCATTCCCGGCCACGCACCGCCCACGCGGCGCTCGTCCTCCAGATCCGCGGGCTGCTGGCGCAGAACCCCGGGGGTGGCGACCGCTCTGCGATACGCGGCGCCGCGGCCAGCGAGACCTGGAAGGATCACCCGCCCGGGGCGGCCGGGTCATTGCGTGAGCCGCTCAGCGATACCGAAACACGTGTGCTGCGGTACCTGCCCACCAACCTGACGACCCCGGAAATCGCGGGCGAACTGTACCTGTCCGTTAACACCATCAAGACACACATTCGCCACCTGTACGAGAAGCTGGGCGCGCACCGCCGTGCGGAGGCGGTCGAGCGAGCCCGCGCGCTGGGCCTGCTCGCGCCGTCGCATCAGCGCTGAACGCTCCGGCCCGGAGTGGGGCCAGCCCCGGGCCGGGACCGCAGCTCCCTGTCTGTCAGCCGGCCAGCGGGCCGGAAGACCCCGGATGCGCGCGCCCTGGCGGCGGCGGCGGCGGCGGCGACTCACCTCATCGATGCGATGCCTGGTCACCCGCCGTACGCCGACGCTGAACGGGTGGACGAGGCGGTGCAGCCGGGCTGGTGCGTGTTCCGCATCCGGGGACAGCTGGGCAAGTCGGTGCTGGCGGCGTTCCCGGCCCTGCAGGGCCGTCCGGACGGCTCTGAGACCCTGCTGGCCGGGCCGCTGCCCGACCAGGCAGCGGTGCACGGCGTGCTGGCCCAGATCGAGGCGCTCGGCCTGGAACTCCTCGAATTCCGCCGCGTCCGCGCGTGAGCGGATCGGCGCAGAAGGGATGCCGCCATGACTTCCGCAGTGCGGGCAACCGGCGGTCCGGTCGGCCGACCGGTGCGAATCTTCGTCTTCGCCCGGCACGCCGAATCCACCGCGAACGTCGACGGTGTGGTGAGCAGTGACCCCGCCCGCCCGGTCACGCTGACGGAGCAGGGCCGGGCGCAGGCCCGTGCCCTCGGCGCCCAGATCTCCAACCTGCCAGTTGAGCGCGCCGTCAGCTCGCGGCTGCTCCGCGCCCAGGAAACGGTCCGTATTGCACTGAGCGGCCGGCCGGTACCGGTGGTGACCGAACCAGGCTTCGACGAGATCCAGACCGGCGACCTGGATGGTAAGCCGATGCAGGCTTACTGGGAGTGGCTCGCGCAGCATGCCGTCGGCGACCCGCTACCCCACGGCGAGAGCCGCCACGATGCGCTGTACCGTTATGCAGGCGCGCTGCGCAGGCTGCTGGCCGGGCCCGGGCAAGTCACGCTGGTCGTCACGCATGAATACGCCCTCCGGCATATCGCAGAAGCCGCCGCTCCTGATTCCTGGCTCTGGCCGGACGCGGGCTTTGCCAACGCCGTTCCCTACCTCTTCGACGATGACGCCGTCCGGCGGGCCGCCGCGAGCCTGGCTGCCCCCCTCGCCCCCGCGGTGTGATCCCGGCTCAGCCGGCCAGAGCTCTCCGCGGCGCACTCCAACTGATCGGGGCGGTTTCCACCCGGCCGGGATGGCGGGGCAACGGAGCGGCCTATCCGGCGTCGGCGGCCTGCAACGCGGCCCGCACCCGGTCGGGCCTGAGGGGAGCCGACGTCATGCGCACGCCCGTCGCGTCGAAGAAGGCGTTGGCGACCGCGGCGGTTACCGCGGGCATCAGCTCTTCGCTGCCCGGGCCGGGAGTGATGTCGGGCCGGCTGATCGAGGTATGCGTCACCACCGGGGCTTCGCTGAAGCGCAGGATCGGGTAGGAGTCCCAGTCCAGGCTCGTCACCGCGGCCCGGTCGAACTTCACCTCTTCCTTCAGGAGGCGGCTGACCGCCTGGACGGCCATCCCCTGAGCCTGGCTCTCCACCCCGTCGGGGCTGATCACCAGGCCGTAGTCCTGGGCGGTGTAGAGGTACTGGACGGTGATCCGCCCGGTTCGCCTGCTCACCTCGATCTCGGCGGCCGCGGCGGCGTAGTTGACCGAGTAGGCGCCGCTGCCGGTACCGCCGAGGGCGAACCCCCGGCCGTGGACGACGTCGTCGCCGGACAGCGAGGAGGCGGCGACCCGCGGTTGCCAGCGGGCGGCCGTGGCCACCGCGTCGAGCACGGCCAGCCAGCGCTCCTGGTTCGTGATCACGGTGGACACGTCATACATGCCGAGCCAGCGGAAGTTCGCCTGCGGATGCGCGCCGGCGGTCTGGATGTTGCGGCGCCGGAACTCCACCGGGTCCATCGTCGCCAGGTAGGCGAGTTCGTCGATCGCCTGCTCCACGGCGAAGGCCGCCCCGACCGCGATCGGCGAGCGGAGGAAGTCGGTCTTGAGGTAGCCGCTGCCCACCATGGGGAGCGTCCTGGATTCCAGCCGCCAGTTCGGGATCGTGTACTGGCTGCCGGTCACGTCGGTGGACGGATCCCATTGCTGCGGCTCGCCGAGCGGCCGCCCGGCCAGCTGCTCGATCGTGTATGTGGCTACGGGAAAGGGGGGCGAGGTGATGGCGTAATCGAGGGCAGTGATCATGCCCGTGCCGTCCACGCCGGCCCGGACGTCCATGAGCTGCGGCATCCCGTAGTTGTCCCAGCCGTGCTCGTCGCGGCGGCTGAACTGGACGCGGACCGGCCGGCCGGTGATCTGGGACATCACGGCCGCGGCCGTGCCGGCCTCGAACCGGCCGGGACTGCCGCCGAAGCTGCCGGATCCTTCCACCCAGCGGATCCGCACGGCGCCGGGCGGCAGATTGAGGACCGCCGCCAGCCGCTCCTGCAGCTCCCACAAGGTCTGGGCGTTCGAGTAGATCGTCGCGCTGTCGGGGCGCACGTCCGCCACGGCGCACGCCGGGCCGATGGGCACGTGCGCGTTGTAGGGGACGAAATACTCCCGCGCCACCGCGTATGCCGACGTGGCCAGAGCCGCGTCCACGTCCCCGGTGTCCACGGTGCGGCGGATGGCCGCCTGGCCGGCGGCCGCCTGGGCGCGCATGTGGGCGGCCAGGCCCTCGTGGCCCGGCAGCGCAGGCGGGTCCGCCCAGGTCACGCTGAGCTGGCCGGCGGCCCGGACCGCATCCCACTCGGCCGGCGCCACGACACCGACGAAATCGCCCCGGCGCACCACCCGGGCGCCCGGGATGTGGGCGATGGAGCGCTCGTCGACCGAGACCACCGGTGCCCCGGCGCCGTAGCTGCGCTGCCCGGCCGGGAGCACCACCCGCCCGTGCAGCATCCCGGGCAGGCGCACATGGTGCACGTAGGTGTAGCTGCCGGTCACCTTCGGCGGGACGTCGATCCGCGGGACCCGCTGGCCGATGAGCCGGTATTGGCTCACCGGCTTGGTCCCGGGTGCCCCGGCCAGCAGCCCGGCGGTGCCGTTCCAGCCCGGCATCAGCGACTGGCTCAGGTGGTAGGCCTCCGGGATGGTGGTGTTGAACGCCTGGCCGCCGAGCAGCTGCGCATAGGTCACCGATTTCCCGCCGCCTGTCACGACACCGGAACTGACCGTCAGGCCGGTGACGGGCACGCCGAGCCGGGCCGAGGCCAGCCCGAGCAGCACCTGTTTTGCCGCCGCCGCGGCCGCCCGCACCTCCGGGCCGTTCGAGCAGATCCCCGCGCTGGTGGTGGTGGAGAAGCTGTTCGGCGTCACGCTGGTGTCCTCGGTGACGAACCGCAGCTGGCCCAGGTCCAGGTCCAGCTCCTCGCCCGCGATCATCAGCAGCCCGGTTGCCGTCCCGGTGCCGATCTCCTGATGGCCGGTCAGGATCGAGACCGTGTTGTCCTCGTGGACCCTGATCCACGAGTCGATCTGCCCTGCGTCCGGCGGTACGTTCGGGCCGCCCGGGCCGTCCGGGCCGGCCACCTCGAGGGCCCCGGTCGCCCGGCTCTGGCCGGCGCTGACGGTAAGCAGGCCACCGGCCCGGCCGGAGGGCGCCGGTGACTGCGCCGGTGGCTCCGGCCGCGGCGCCGGGACGGGCGGGGGCGCATCGGCCCCGGCCATCACGGCCGCGGCCCGGCCGATCGCCGCCTGGATGCGCTGATACGTTCCGCACCGGCACAGGTGCCCCTCCATAGCCGTGCGGATCTCCTGCTCCGAGGGCCGCGGGGTGGCCGCGAGGAGCTCAGCCGCGCCGATCAGCATGCCGGCCTGGCAGTACCCGCACTGCGGGACCTGCTCATCGATCCACGCCTGCTGCAGCGGGTGCAGCTCCGGATCCGGGGCGGCCCTCCCGCGCTGCTGCACCCACAGCTCCGGCAGGCCCTCGACCGTCGTGAGCTGCCTGCCACTCGCGTCGGCCACGGGCGTGACACAGGAACTCACCTGATGGCCGTCCAGCAGCACCGCGCACGAGCCGCACTGTCCCAGGCCGCAGCCGAACAGCGGGCCCTTCAGGCCGAGCTCATCCTGCAGCACGTAGAGCAGCGGGGTGTCCGGGTCAGCCCGCACCTCATGCGCGGCCCCGTTGATCTCGATCGACAGACCGTCAGCCATGGTGATGCCTTTCTGGAACCGGATTGATCAGCGAGATACCGTGACCGGTGCCGCCTCACCGGCCGCAGGGGTCACGTACGGGGGCACGGTGCAGGGGCCCGGCGCTACCTCAGGGACGTCCCGGGCCGGCGATGGTGCGCCGCCGTGACCCCCGGGCCGGGCGAGGAAGGTACCTGCGGCGACGGCGGCGAGCCCGGCGACCGCAGCCGAGTACACCAGGGCGGTGCCGTGCAGCCCGGCCTGGGCGGCGACGATACCGGCGATCAGGGCGGGCAGGCCCATCGAGAGGTAGCTCACGGTGAAGATGGCCGCGATCAGGCCGGCCCGGTCGCTGGGCGGGGCCAGGGCTACCACCGTGCGGTAGGCACCCAGGAACGCTGGCCCGAACCCGAGCCCGGCGATCCCGGTACCGACCAGCAATACGGCCGCGGTGCCGGTCTCGTTCGCGGCGATCGTGACACCCGCGCCGGCCAGCAGCGCCAGGCAGCCGCCGAGCATCTGGGCTGATGGGCGAGCACTGCGAACGGCGATCGCCGTAGCCGCCCCCACCCCGGTGAGCAGGAAGGCCACCGCGCCGCCCCACAATAGGTTGGGCGAGCCGGTCAGCTGCGCGGCCAGGCTGGGGCCCAGCGACAGGTAGAAGCCGCCCAGCGCCCACACGGCCACCAGGGCCGGCACCACCCGGGCGAACGCGCCCCGGGCCGGGCGGGGCACGCTGACGTGCGGACGCAGCGAGGCGAGCGCGCCCGGCCGCCTGGTCCCGGACTCGGGCATCGCGGCCACCAGGACGAAGGCGGCCGCGAAGACGGCCAGCAGCAGCCACCACACCAGCTGGGTGGGGGCGGGGCCGTACTCGGCCAGCACGGCGGTGACCAGCGCGCCCAGTGCCAGGCCCGCGTTGGGCGCGATGCTCGACAGCAGCGGCGCCAGGCCGCCGCGGGGCCGCAGGTCCAGGAGCACGGCACCGAGCGTGTTGGCTGTCGCGCCCACGGCCACTCCCTCCAGGGCCCGGGCCGCGAACAGCACCCCGACCCCGTGCGCGAGCAGGAACAGCACGAACGCCACCACATCCACGGCGACGGCCACCATGATCACCGGCCGGCGCCCGATGTGGTCGGACAGCGAGCCGAAGGTCAGCAGCGTCACCAGCAGGAACAGCACGTAAATGGCGAACACCGCGGTCAGCGTGGCCGCTGAGAACCCCCACTGGGCCTGGTAGACGCGGTACAGCGGGGTGGGCGCGGCAGCCGCGTACATGAACAGCACCATCAGCACCGCTATCAGCCAGAACCCCGCCGCCCCCGGCAGCCGGCGCCGTCCGGCCACCCGCGACGGCTGCGATGAGCGCGGTGCCGGTTCCAGCGTGGTCATCGTGATGCCCAGCCCGCTCGCGGGCTGCCCACATGGCTCGTCGACATGGTTCCGCCTCCTCACTCGCTTTCCCATCAGGTGACCGCCGCCCGGGGTGAGCTCACGTCGTCTCATCCGGGTGAGCCTGTCGATGGCGAAGCCGTGGCTGGTGGCCGCCGTCGCCGACGTTCACCTGATCCAGGTGCTGCCTGCTCACCCTCCTGACGCCGAGCCTGAGCCAGGGGTCGCCCGGGGGCCGCCGGGCGGCGCTGGCGGAAGGGGAGAGGGATGACCGAGCGCGCTACGCCGACTCCCGTCCGGCCTGCTGCCGGACAGACGGGACCAGGTGGTCTGTCGTTGCCGACCCCGGCGGGGCGCTGGGTCGTGGCGGTCACCGTGGCCGGGTCGGGAATCGCCATGCTCGATTCGACCGTGGTCACGATCGCGTTGCCGTCGATCGGGCGCCAGTTCCACACCGGCGTCGCGGCCCTGCAGTGGGTGGTCAGCGGCTACACGCTGACCCTCGCGGCGTTGCTGCTGCTCGGCGGCTCACTCGGCGACCGGTACGGCCGGCGGCGGATCTACCTCGCCGGGATTGTGTGGTTCGCGCTGGCCTCCGCCGCTTCCGGGTTCGCCCCGACCGCGACGGTCCTGATCGTCACCCGGGTGCTGCAGGGCGCCGGCGCGGCGCTGCTCACGCCCGGGAGCCTGGCCATCCTGCAGGCGTCATTCGCCCCGGGCGACCGCGGGCGGGCCATCGGAGCCTGGTCGGGCCTGAGCGGGGTAGCGACCGCGGCCGGCCCGCTGCTGGGCGGTTACCTGATCACCGCCGCGTCGTGGCGGTGGATCTTCTTCATCAACGTGCCCATCGCCGCGGCTGTCGTCGCGCTGGGGGCGCGGCACGTTCCCGAGTCACGGGACCCCGATGCCACCGGGCGGCTCGACTGGGCCGGAGCGCTGGCCGCGGTGGTGTTCCTGGCCGGGGTCACCTTCGCGTTCATCGAGGCACCGACGCTGGGCTGGTCCTCGCCCGCCGTGCTGGCCATGGCCGCCGCGGGCCTGGCGGGCCTGGCGGCCTTCCTGGCCCGCGAGCACACCGCCGCCTCGCCGATGCTGCCGCTGGCCATCTTCCGGACCCGCCAGTTCGCCGCGACCAACACCGTCACGTTCATCGTGTACGCCGCGCTCACCGGGGTGACGTTCCTGCTGCCGGTGGTGCTGCAGGTGGTGTCGGGCTATTCGCCGCTGGCCGCCGGGCTGGCCATGCTGCCGCCCACGATCATCATGCTCACGCTGTCCGCCCGGTCCGGCCAGCTGGCCAGCCGGATCGGGCCGCGGCTGCCGATGAGCGCCGGCCCGCTCGTGGCCGCGGCCGGCTTCGCGCTGCTCACGCTGGCCACCCGGGGATCCAGTTACCTTTACGTGCTGCCGGGCGTGACGGTGTTCGGTCTCGGGCTCACGATCACGGTGGCGCCGCTGACCGCCACCGCGATGAGTGCGGCGCCCGCGGAGCACGCGGGTATCGCATCGGCGGTCAACAACGACGTGGCCCGGTTCGGCGGTCTGCTCGCCGTGGCCGTGCTGCCCGCGCTGGCCGGCCTCACCGGCACCACCTACCTGCACCCGGCCGCGCTGTCGGCCGGGTTCAGCACCGCGATGCTCAGCGCGGCCGCGCTCAGCGCGGCCGGCGGGCTGCTCGCCGCGCTGACGATCAGGAACCCGCCACGGCCGCGCCGTCCCGCCGGGCGCAGCCACCCGCACTACCTGCACTGCGCCGTGGACGCGCCGCCCCTGGCCACCGGCTCCGGGGAGGTCTCACCGTGAGCACGTCCGCGTGCGCCGCCGGAGCTCGCGGCAACCCGCCGCGGGCTGTACCCACCCTGCCAGAAAGGGAGTCCACCGGATGAGTGACAACGTCTTCTTCGTCGTCGAGCTGGCGGTCGGGCCAGGCCAGGCCGATGAGCTGCGCAGCGTCATGCGGGACATGGTCGAGGCGACCCGGGCGGAACCCGGCACGCTGAACTACGAATGGTTCGTGAGCGCGGACGGCACCGTTTGCCACATCTACGAGCGCTACGCCGATCCCGCTGCGGCCGTGGTGCACAGCGCGGCGTTCCCGCCGGAACTGATGCAGCGCTCCCAGGCGTTCCGGCCGACCCGGCTGACCGCCTACGGGACGATGACCGAGGAGATCCGGGCGAAGCGGATCGACCCGCTCCTGGTGGCGGTACCCGGGATCAGCCTGGTCATCCTCGGTCCGCTGGGCGGCTTCACGCGGTGAGCCCGGTACCCGCCCGGGCGGTCCCGGCGCGCGCCCGCGCGCCGGGACCGCGCCCGCGGGGCCGTCAGGCGCGGGCCGGCCAGGTGAGGTCTTCGACCGCTTTCCTGGCCCACATCTGGTTCTGCCAGGCCGGCTGGAGGGCGAGAACCTCGGTGCTCACCCGGTCGACGATGCCGGCCTCGGACAGGCCACCGGCGGCCCGGAGTTCCGCTACCCGGCGCGTGGCCAGCTCAAGGTACGCCCGGTAGTCGGTGAGCCGCTCCGGGCCCCCCGGGTGACCATGTCCCGGTACCACGAGGTCGGGATCAAGCTGCTCGAACCGCTTGACCCGGTCCAGCCACGCAGCGGTGTGCGAGTCGCTGTCGCCGAGCACCCCGAACGTGCCCTCCTCGACCAGATCCCCGGTGAACAGCACCGAGGCCCCTCCCCGGACGAGGATCCCCTGGTCACCGAGCGAGTGGCCGCCGCCGAACTCGCGGAACTCCACGGTGAGCCCGCCGCCGAGGTCCATGGTCATCGAGCCGGTATAGGCCAGCTG
>Ga0335069_10006548_pt1 | contig 16923 bp, 12 predicted proteins | sample Lox_Sample_11_FD_206714 | JGI IMG/M metagenome (GOLD analysis project Ga0335069, IMG submission 206714) | Soil microbial communities from Loxahatchee National Wildlife Refuge, Florida, United States - Lox_Sample_1.1 | ecosystem: Environmental > Terrestrial > Soil > Wetlands | place: USA...
CACCGGGACAACCAACAAAGGTGGTATCTCCGCCAATAGTCTGGACTTCGCCAAAGGCGTCGCCGTCGATGCATCCGGCGATGTTTACATCACCGATTACCTGAACCATCGCGCGCTCGAATATGACCAGAGCGCGAATCCCCCGACCAATACGACCGCCAATCGGGTTTTCGGTCAGGCCAACTTCACTAGCGATGCTTCGAATCGTGGCAGCCTGATCCCGGCCGCAAACAGCCTGAACAGCCCCACCGCTGCTGCGCTCGACGGAAGCGGCGATTTTCTTATCGTCGACGGCGCAAACAATCGAGTCCTCAAATACAACGCACCGTTGACCACCGATACCGTTGCCGACGTGGTGGTTGGACAGCCGGATTTCTTCCATTCGCAGAATTTCGCGGACGACGCCTCGCTCAATAATCTGCGCCAAATCGCGCTGGACACCAGTACCACACCTAATCGTCTCTATGCCGCCGATACAGGGAATCATCGGGTGCTCGGATGGCTCAACGGGGCCGGCTTCACCAACGGCCAAGCTGCGGACATCGTAATCGGCCAGCCCGACTTCAACTCGAATTCAATCAACGGACCGAGCGGGCTGACTTCTTCGAGCACTCTTTGGAACCCTGCGGGAGTAGCCGTCGACAGCGTCGGCAATCTTTACGTCAGTGACTCGCTCAACAATCGCGTCGTCGAATACACGGCACCATTCACAGCGTGCGGCGGAATCTTCCCGTGTGCCGGCGGTGCGGCCAACAAAGTCTTCGGCCAAGCCGATTTCGTATCGCATTCGTGCAATCGTGCAGCGTCGACGCCAGATGCCACCACGATGTGCCAACCTCAGCAGATCGCAACTGATAGCTTCGGAAACCTCTATGTCGCGGATTACGGTAACAACCGTGCTCTCGTGTTCAACGCACCCCTTACGGTGAATCCGGCCGTTGCGGGCAGCGGTGACACCACCGCCGATCTGGTGGTCGGTCAGGGCACCACTGGAGCGGGGACTGAATTCACTACCGCGGACTGCAACCATGGCAGCGGCAATATCAACAACCCTATTGCGAGCAGCCTCTGTGAGCCTTTCGGAATCGCGGTCGATCCCAGCCACAATCTCTACATTGCTGACGCCAACGCTTTTAACAACCGGATTCTCGAGTACAACGAGACCGTAAACGCCACCACCGCGCCCGCCAACGTTGTACCCAACGCTGTCTTTGGGCAAGCGTCTTTCACTGCCGGCACCTGCAATGTGAGCAACGGCGGCGTACCGAGCGGCAATACGCTATGCCAGCCTATCGAAATCGCCTTCGATCCCGCTGGAAACATGCTTGTTGCCGATCGCGGTAATCAGCGCGTTCTGGAATACATCACCCCGATGGCTGCGACCGCGACTCCCGGAAGCGGCGATAAGAGCGCCGATGTGGTCTGGGGTCAGGACGGCAATATGGCCACCTCGTATTGTATCGGCACTCTGCCCAGTGCAGCGACATTGTGCGCTCCGTACGGGGTCACTATCGATGCCGCCGAGAATGTCTATATCTCGGATTCCACCAACAACCGAATCACGGCCTATCTGCCGCCCTACCCTCCACCCGGTCTATCCCGCCCGGCGGCCTCCGATGGTCTCGTCAGAATGCCGAAGATTCTAAGGTTCGGAACGATCAGGATGGGGCATCGTCAAACGCGCCTCATCAAATTCGCCAGCGAAGGTTCTGCTCCAGTGCAAATCTTCTCGATCGAGGCGACCGGCGATTTCAGTTCAACCAATTCGTGCCCACCTATCCTGGCGCCCGGCCAGAGCTGCAATCTCGAGGTCAGCTTTACTCCTCTCACCAAAGGCGTACGGGGCGGTTCTATCCTTATCCGCGATGATGCCGCGGGTAGTCCCCACTCCATTGTCCTGATGGGCCATGGGCAAAGGAGGAAGGGTGCACGATGAAATTCGCGGCAAAATACTGGCACAGAGCCAACTTCCAACTCGGCGTGGGACTGGCACTCGCCCTCCTCGCAGTTACCGGCGTCGCAGTTCTTCATGCGGCTACTGGCGATACGATTGCTGATGCGGTCCTGGGCCAATCGGACTTCATCTACGAAACTCCTAGTAACGGCACTGGCGCCGACGACACCTCGCTTAATTCACCCGACTATGTTGCGGTCGATCGCGCGTCAGTCCCGCACCATGTTTATGTAAGTGACACGTCGAACAACCGGGTTCTCGGATGGTACAACGCTGCGTCTTTCTCCAATGGCCAACCCGCCGATCTGGTGATCGGCCAAGCGGATTTCTACTCGAATCGACCGAACCTTTTCGGCGGCGGCAGCGCCCCCTCAGCCAGTACGCTCAATGGTCCAACCGGGCTCGCGACTGATAGTCACAGCAATCTCTACGTGGCGGACGGCTCAAGTAATCGCGTCCTGGAGTACAACAATCCCTTTGCTGCGTGTACGAGCCTTCCTTGCGTCAGCGGCCCCGCCCATATGGTCTTCGGTCAAGTAGGGAACTTCACTGAAAACCAATGTCTGGCTGGAGTTGGGCAGTTTCCCACGGCGGATACTATTTGCGGGCCTACCGGTCTCGCCGTCGATAGTCACGATAATGTGTACATCGCCGACGCGCAGAGTAACCGAGTCCTAGAGTTCAATACTCCGCTGACAGTCACAGCAGTTGCCGGCAGTGGCGATTGGACTGCCGATCTCGTCTTTGGTCAGGGTTCGGCGGGTAACAACTTTACGTCGGGTGTCGCAGGAAGCCCGAGCGCGACCACGTTATCCTCTCCGCAGGGCGTGGCGCTTGATACCACCGATAACGTTTATGTAGCGGATCGCACCAATAATCGGGTTCTCGTCTACAACGAGGGCGCTAACCCACCAACCAATGTCGTCGCGAGTCTCGTTGTTGGCACGAGCAATCTGACCTCGGCCGGTGTCTGTGGATCCGCTCTGACTAATCTCTGCTTTCCTTATGAGATTGCAGTAGACTCAGCGAATAATCTTTACGTTGCCGATCGCACTGATAATCGGGTGCTCGAATACGATGCGCCTTTGAGCAACGGAGCCGCCGGTCATCTCATGTTCGGTAAAGGTTCGGACCCCGCCTGTTTAACCGGCGGCGTTTTGACCGGAGCCAGCGTATGTGGACCCCAAGGCGTTGCAGTCGACAGCACCGGTGATGTCTTCGTGGTCGATAACAATGACAATCGCGTACTAAAATATCTGACTCCCTTTAGCACTGATGTAGTCGCCGATTTCGTGCTCGGTCAGCCCGACATGTCGCATCATTCTGCGAACACTGTCGACGCAGACGGGATGTACCGTCCCAACGCTGTTGCGATCGATCGTAGCGTCATCCCGAACCATCTTTACGTTGCCGATACGACGAATAGCCGCGTCCTCGGATGGCTCCATGCGACCGGCTTTGCCAATGGCGCACCGGCCGACCTGGTTATCGGCCAGCCGGACTTCTCATCAGGAGACGGCAATGCCGGGGGCACGGCAGCCGGGAACACCCTCGCTGGTCCGGCGGGAGTCGCCGTCGACAGCGTCGGTAATCTCTATATCGCCGATACGAGTAACAATCGTGTGCTGGAATTCACTAGTCCATTTGTCGGATGCGGTGCGAGTTTTCCCTGCATTGGCGGTTCGGCCCATCTGACCTTTGGACAAAGCACGTCCAGTGCAATCGTCTGCAATATCGACAACAAGACGATTAGCGCCTCGAGCCTCTGTGCTCCCTACGGTGTCGACCTCGACAGTCATGACAACCTCTACGTCGCAGATTCCAAGAATAATCGGATGCTGGAGTACCACACGCCGCTCACCGTAAATCCGTCTGTCGTGGGGAGTGGTGATACGGTCGCCGACCTCGTTGTCGGTCAGGGCACTATTGGCAACGAATTCGGGACCGCTGACTGTAACCATCCGTCGAGCACGGTCAGTGCCAATAGCCTCTGCAAGCCGACCGGAGTGACGGTCGATCCGAGCGGCAATATCTACATCATCGATAACACGAACAATCGAGCACTCGAATTTGACGAGGTGCTTAATCCGCCCGTCAATGTCACAGCCAATCACGTCTTTGGACAAAAGGGCAATTTCACAACCAAGACCTGTGCGACGACCAGCGCCGACAGCCTTTGTAATCCTCAGGGAGTTACCGCCGACGACGCCAGTAATCTCTATATTGCCGACGGATCTCGGGTGCTCGAATACAACACGCCATTGATTCTCGATACGACGGCCGATCGGGTCTTCGGGCAAGCCGATAACATGACCGCTGGCACTTGCAACTTTGGCAACAACAACGCCCCAAGCGCCGCTACACTATGTTTCCCGACCGGTGTTGCGATTGACAGCAGTGCCGATCTCTTCGTCGCCGATAGCGCCAACAATCGGGTCGTGCGCTTCGATCGACCGCTGGCTGGACCAACGCCGACACCGACAGCTACTCCAACCGCCACCGAGACTCCGGGCTCGACCGCAACCGGCACTGCGACTCCGACGGGAGGACCAACGTCATCCCGAACAGCTACTGCCACCTCGACGGCCAGTCCCGGCTCGACTGCGACGCGTACGGCTACTCCTACCGCGACGGCAACGGCGACTGTAACGCCAAGTGGCTCGCCTACGCCGGCAGTTCTGAAGGTGGCACCGACTAAAATCAACTTTGGCAAGCTGGTCGCGAGCCTGAAGAGTAAGCCGAAGACGGTGACGGTCACAAATATCGGCAAAATCGACGCGAATATCGCAGACGCTAGCGCTGCGGCAGTTGGCTCGCAGTTCACCGCAACCAACGGATGCGTAAATCCACTACCGCCGAAAAAGTCCTGCAAAATTGGAGTGGAATTCTCACCCAGCGTGGCTAACCCTGCCGTAAGTGGATTCCTGACTGTGAATTACAATGGAGCTGCACCGCTGCAGGCAAGCCTGGCCGGAAGTGCACTACCGGCTACGCTGACCGCTCCTACATCAGTGAGCCTGACCGCTGCTGCCGGCAGCACGAGCAAGCCCAAGACGATCACGATCTCGAACCCCACAGGAGCATTGGTCACGCTGGAACCGGGAGCGATCGTACCAGGAGCGAACTTTGCAATTGTAAGCAGTAGCGACAATTGCAGCGGCCAAAGCCTTGGACCGGCCCCTGCACCGAGCAAGAAGTGCACAGTCGCTGTCGAGTTCGCCTCAGGCGGGGCACCTAAGGGAACCATCTTGAACGCGAACCTGGATTACAATTTCAATTACGGCAACGGGCTGAGCGGTGCGGTTACCATCCCACTCAAGGGGACCGTTAAATAAGGTTGATCAACATCTAACGAGCCAGCACGGGAAAAATCTCCTGAAGGCCCTGCGTGAGCATCCCGATCGCGATCGCCGCGACGAGGATGCCCGAAAGTCGCGTCGATACGTCGATACCTGTGCTTCCAAGAAAGTCCTTGAGACTGCTCCCAGCGCGAAGCGCCAGCGACGTTGCAGCCGCCACAGCGACAATCACCGCCGAGAGAATCAGATAGTCCAGTGGCGAGTTACCCTGGCCCGTCGGTCCCTTCACCGCATACACGATTACTGCGCTGATCGCCCCGGGGCCCGCGAGCAGCGGTGTCGCTAACGGCACGATCCCGAACCCTCGCAGTTCGTCCGAGCTGGCAGCTTTGGAAGACTCTGCCTCGGCCGAAGGCCCGAGCACCATGTTTAGTGCGACCAGAAAGATGATGATTCCGCCTGCGGCCGTGAAATCGCCGATACTTATACTGAACACCGCCAGAAGGGCCCGCCCGAAGGCCATCGCCCCGAGCAGGATGAAACATACGCCCCAGGAGGCCGTTCGTCCGATCGCAAGCCGCGTCGCGCGATCGAGCTTGTCGGTGTGAGCGAGGAAGATCGGCAATCCTTCAAACGGATTAACCAAAACATAAAGCGCGATGAAGACCTTCAGGTAATGGGTGATCACGTGGCTCCTGATTTCTTGTTCGGCGGATTGGTGAGCTGATCTAAGCAGAAACTCTGCGCGGAAGCTCTCTGGGTCAACCAGACTCTAAAGACGGTTACACGAGTGTTACAATTCTAATTCTCAAACTATGCAGGATACGAGAGTCTCAATTTGACTCGTTCTGTGCCGTCTGGAGAAATCCGTAGTGAATGTCCAACTTCGACTTCGATCTGGCGGTGATAGGCTCCGGCCCAGCCGGTCATTATGCGGCGATCCAGGGCGCAAAGCTGCGCAAACGTGTCGCTGTAATCGAGCGGAATGCGATCATTGGCGGTGTCTGCGTTAATGTCGGCACGATTCCGAGCAAGACGATGCGCGAAGCGATCCTCTACTTGTCCGGGTATCGCGAACACACCACGTACGGCGATTCTTATCGGGTCAAGGAAAGGATTACCGTGCCCGATTTGCTGATGCGGGTCGAACCCGTGGTGCGGCACGAGATCGATGTTTTGCGCAATCAGCTTTTACGCAACGGCATCGAACTGATCACCGCAACCGCAGGCTTCGTCGATCCTCACACGCTGCTGCTGGAAAACAAGACCAACGGACTCCACAAGCAAATTACCGCTGAGAAAATCGTCGTCGCGGTTGGGACACGAGCGATCCGCGACACGCGTACCCCTCTCGACAGCCATTGCGTCTTCTCCAGCGATGACGTGATGTCGCTGCGCGAGTTGCCGAGAACGCTTGCAGTCGTCGGCGCCGGAGTGATCGGATGCGAATACGCAAGCATGTTTGCCGCGCTCGGGGTGCGCGTCACCCTCATCGACATGCGCCATCGCTTGCTCGAATTCGTCGACAGCGAGATCGTCGAAAATCTCGTTTATCATCTACGCGAGCGTCGGGTAACCTTGCGCCTTGGGGAGGAGGTTTCATCTATCGAAGTGTTTAGTGAGGGCGGCGTCGAGCGCGTCCGCACTCGGCTGGCGAGTGGCAAGCAGATCATCACCGATAAAGCTCTGCTGAGCATGGGTCGTAACGGCGCGACCAGCGAACTGAATCTGACGGCCACTGGCCTGACCGCTGATTCACGAGGCCGTCTCAAGACCAATGACCTTTACCAGACCGAGGTCGATCATATTTACGCCGTCGGCGATGTGATCGGCTTTCCGAGCCTCGCCTCCACCTCGCGCGAGCAGGGCCGGACCGCTGTATGCCATGCCTTTGGTGTGCCGGTCTCCCACGCGCCCGATCTCTTTCCATACGGTATCTACACCATCCCGGAGATCTCGTTCGTCGGCGCAACCGAAGAGACGCTTACTGACCAGAGCGTTCCCTACGAGATTGGCAAGGCGGTTTATCGCGAGGTTCCGCGCGGGCAGATTATCGGCGATGTCAGCGGGATGCTGAAGCTACTCTTCCATCGCGAGACCCGGGAGTTGCTAGGCGTCCATATCGTCGGCGACGGAGCTATCGAACTCGTTCATATCGGACAGGCGGTGCTGTCCTTGAAAGGCACGGTCGATTATTTCATTAATACCGTCTTCAACTACCCGACCTTGGCCGAATGCTACAAAAACGCCGCGCTCGATGGGATTAATCGTCTCAACGCCTGAAGCTCTTTGAAGCCGGGGAGCGATCGATCGTGCGCGGCGGCAGCGCTCATCACGCGCCGCAATTTGGCGTCGGTCTGCGGCGACGTGCTATAGCTTTGCCACCTAGGAAAGACTCTCGATGCTGTTACATAAGCCCTCTCCCATGCGCTTCCTTTCGCTGACGATTATCGGCGGCTTGTTGATTTCGACCACCCCTACGCTTCAGGGCTGCTCACCGTCGCCCGAACCGACCACTCAGGCGAGCGCGACGCCGCCGGCGTCGCCTATTCCCTCGGCTACGGCAACTGCGGTTGCTGCGCCGATGGTTCCCGGGCCACCGCCGGGCGCTGCCGGTGCGGAGCAACTCGAGGAATTGGTCTCACCGATTGCTCTCTATCCGGATCTGCTGGTCGCGCGCATCCTCGCAGCTTCGACTTACCCCGATCAGGTCGTCGCCGCCAATACCTGGATGCAACAAAACCCGAAGCTCACGGGCGATCAGCTTGCAAACGCCGTGAACGTTCAGCCCTGGGACCCAAGTATCAAAACGCTGACGCAGTTTCCGACGGTTCTGCAGACGATGAGCGACAGTCTCGCCTGGACCTCAGCGTTGGGTGAGGCGTACTACAATCAGCCATCGGATGTGATGGATGCGATCCAGGCTCTGCGTAATCGCGCCGTCGATGCGGGAACGCTCAAGACGACGACGCAGCAGACCGTCGATGTCCAGCCCGCACCCTCCACTGGCGGAGCACAACCCGCCAGCCAGCAACAGACTGTCACTATCCATCCGGCGCAACCGAGCGTCGTTTACGTTCCGCAATACAATCCGACGACGGCGTACGGAACACCGGTCGCTGCGCCGGTTGGCTATACGGGCTCGCAGATGCTCCTGACGGGATTGCTGTCGTTCGGGGCTGGTATCGCGCTGGGCGCGCTAATCAACAACGGCAACGATGATTGGGATTGCCATTGGCATGGTAACAGCGGTGGCAGCGTTCATTACAATAACAACGTCTACATCAACAACTCGCCGGTTCCGCCCCGCGCCAATTATCCGGCCTACTATCCGCCGAACTATTACCCGCCGCGTGGAGCGGCATATCCGCGACCGGTTACCTACCCTGAGGCGCGGACGCCGTATGGTCCGGGGGGACCTGTAGCCCGTCCGTATGACCGACCCAATGCACGCCGGTACGCCTCAAACAATCCGGATATCGCCAAACCGAATTTCCCGGCCGCAAGCACCCTTCCGGCCAATGCCGGTGGACTCAAAGGCAGCGGTAATCGTATATCGAATCAACCGGTTCGTCGCCCGGAGGCGTCGGTCGGTCCATCCACGCGACCTGCGCAACCGAATGCGCGACCGGTGCAACCCGCGAATCGACCTGCGCAGCAGCCTGCGGGCTCGGGTGCCAATCGTGGAAATGGCGGCGATCGCTCTGCCTCTCGCGGCTTCGACAAAGGAAAGAATGCGGCCGGCAAAGGCAGCGGAGCCTTTGGCGGTTACCAGCCGGGCGGCCTGGCGCAGGTCTCCAGTGATCGTGGCCGTTCCAGCTTCAACGGCGATGGCGGCGGTGGCTCGGGAGGCGGGGTACGTCGCGGCAATGGCGGCGATGGAATTGGCCGTCGCGGAGGCGGTGGAGATAGCGGCGGACGGCGTCGCAAATGAGTGAAAACGTCACCGGAGCCTGATCGAATCGAACTACCATGAGAACTTCTATGCACGATACGAAATTTAAGGGAGCGCTTGGCAACGGCCGGCTTGCCCTCGTCGCGATAGTCCTCGCACTGTTGCTGGCTTGCATGATCGGAAAAACGTCGGCTGCTGACTCCTCGGACCAGCAAGTCTTCACTTCGCCCAACGATGCGGTAACGGCGCTGGTCGGAGCAGCCAGAAACGACGACCTCAAAGCGCTGCAATCGATCCTCGGCAGCGATGCGCAGGAGATCCTCTCGTCCGGCGACGAGGTAGCCGACAACAAGGCGCGGGATGAATTCGTCGCCAAGTACGATCAGATGCATCGGCTCGCCTTCGACCTTCAGGACCGCGTGATTCTTTATATCGGTGCCGATAACTGGCCGCTGCCGCTACCTATCGTTCAGCAAAACGACGGATGGGTTTTTGACACTGCTTCCGGCAAGCAGGAGTTGCTCTACCGACGAATCGGTCGCAACGAGCTTTTCACGATCGATATCCTGCAAGCGCTGTTCTATGCGCAAAATGAATACGCGAGCGAGTCCCGTGACGGTGGCGTTAAGCAGTTCGCGCAGCGTATCCAGAGCCGCACGGGCAAGCGCGACGGTCTCTACTGGCCGGTTGGCAAGGATGAACCGCAGAGCCCGATCGGACCCCTGATCGCATCGGCGACCGCCGAGGGATACCAGACCGGATCAACCTCACCAGTTCCCTTTCACGGGTACTATTATCGAATTCTCACGCAGCAGGGGAAAAATGCACCGGGTGGCGCCAAAAACTATATCGTTAACGGTGCGATGACCGGGGGCTTCGCCTTTCTCGCCTATCCCGCGAGCTATCGGGCGTCGGGCGTGATGACCTTCATGATCAATCAGGATGGCGTACTTGTTGAGAAAGATATCGGTCCCGATACGGTGAAACTCGCGAGCGCAATAACCGAGTACAATCCCGACAAAACCTGGGATCAGGAGATCGACGCGAGCGCCTCATCCTCACCGTGGGCTGAACTGGCGACTTATCAATAAGTAATCTGCCGCAGCTTAAAACAACTCGGACACGGAGCAACTCGGCCGCCGAACCGTGCTACAGGCGGAGTGGCCGGGTATACATCCGCACATTGGCGAGATTTTCGCGCCATTCTTCCGGCTGCACGTCGATATAAATCTCGATCTCGTTCCCATCGGGATCAAGCAAATAAACGCTGTGGCTCACGCCGTGATCTGACATGCCAACGATCGGAACGTTGGCTTCGCGCAGCCGCGTGATAGCCGCCCGCAGATCGTCGTCGCTCTCGCCGATCTTCAGGCCGAAATGGTACATACCCACGCGCGGGTTCGGCGGAATCGGCGTCGCTTCGGCTCCCACCTGAATCAGCAGGAGCTCATGATGCGTTCGGCCCGACGAATAAACGGCAACGCCCGGCCCAGCCAGGATTTCGCGCCATCCGAGCAGATCGCGATAGAACCGTCGCGAAACCTCCAGGTCCTTCACGTAGAGCACGATATGCCCGAGTTCTTTCACTTCCATGATTTCGCGTCCTCTTCGGCAAGCATACGCCGATCGGCGTGCCCGTTCACAAGGAGAAAAGAAGGCTCTCTGGTGGACACATCAGTCAGTCATTTTTGCTTTGCCGACAGCGGCACCCACGCATTCTACCAATGTTCGCATGCAGAAGCGGAGATTGCGTGCGATTCATCACGCACGTCGCAGTCGTGCTGTAAGGTATCATTGGGGCATTCAGGGAAGCATCAAATGATGCTATTTTCGTGCCTTATAGGAGGTCTGAAAAATGCGGACAACAATAGCCCTCGATGACGAGCTGGTCGCCAAGGCTCAGGCTTTCACGGGACTGAAAGAGAAATCGAGCCTTGTCCGCGAGGCCCTCCGTGCCCTGATAGAGCGCGAAAGTGCGCGCCGCCTCGCACTGCTTGGTGGCAGCGAACCCGATCTTAAGGCGCCACACAGGCGGCGGCCGCTCCGCACGTGATCCTCGTCGATACGTCAGTCTGGGTTGATCATCTGCGACGGAGTAACGCGCGGCTCGGCGAACTCCTGAATACCGGAAGCGTGTTGGTCCATCCATTCGTCATCGGAGAGATCGCACTCGGCTGGCTTTGTCAGCGTCGCATCATTTTGGCCGCGCTCTCGGATCTACCCCGGGTTCGCGTCGGAACACATGATGAGGTTCTCGGTCTCATCGAGCGCGAAAGCCAATTCGGACGGGGCATCGGCTTCGTTGATGCTCATCTGCTCGTTGCCGCGCGATTAACACCGGGGACAACACTTTGGACACTGGATCGCAGACTGCACACTGTGGCCGATCAACTCGGTTTGGCGACGAAACCAAGCCGCGATTAGTAGGACCCGGAGACAAAACCGTACTCAATCTCGGAAAGCGACTTAGCCAACTTTATCTTCGCGCCCAAATCGTGCGATAACCCTCGCAAGATCACTCAGAAAATCGCCGAAGGGAACACACCTATGGGCTTTATCGAGCAATTGGACCCTGAACTCCGAGCTGTACTGGAGAAGCTGCCAACCGACCGTCCGCTGGAACTCGACAAGATTCCGGCCGCGCGCGTGAAGATGAAAAAGATGGTCACCGCGATGCTCGCCGGGATGCCGCCGGTCGAGGGCGTCACGAACAAGGATCACTTAGCTCCCAGCACATCGGGAGGACCTGAAGTGCGGGTGCGCGTTTATAAGCCGAACGATCAAACGAGCACAATGCCCGCGCTGCTCTGGATTCACGGCGGTGGCTACGTGATGGGCGATATCGACATGGACGATCGTCTGATGATGCAGACGGTCAAGCGCGTCGGCTGTGTCGTTGCGTCAGTCGATTATCGGCTCGCGCCGGAAAACCCCTTCCCTGCCCCCGTTGAGGATTGTTACGCCGCGTTGAAGTGGCTCTTTGCCCACGCGAAGGAGCTAGGTGTCGATTCCTCCCGCATCGCGATCGGTGGCGCCAGCGGTGGCGGCGGACTCTGCGCGGGGCTCGCTCTGATGACGCGTGATCGCGGCGAAGTAAAGCCGGTGTTCCAGTTGCTTATCTATCCGATGATCGATGATCGCAACGTGACGCCCGCCAGCTACGCGATTACCGATCCGCGTGTATGGCATCGCGAGAGCAATCGCCTCGGATGGCGAGCCTATCTGGGACGCGAAGGCGGTGGCCCCGATGTTTCCCCATACGCAGCAGCGACACGAGCTACCGATCTGTCGGGTCTTCCACCGGCCTATATTCCGGTGGGCGCGCTCGATCTCTTCATCGATGAGAATATTGAGTATGCGCAGCGGCTCATCCAAGCCGGTGTCCCGACCGAGTTGCACGTCTATCCCGGCGCGTATCACGGCTTCGATCTCTTCGCGCCGTCGGCCAAAGTATCGAAGCAGTTCAAAGCCGACCGCGACGCTGCACTAAAGCGCGCGCTTCACGAGTAATCAACGATGAGGATGGCGAGCTACTCGCCATCCTCATAATCGTCTCAAGCTCCGCTGTGTTTCGTTTTGCGCATTCGCAGAATCACGACCAACCCCGACGCGAAGGTAAGTAGCGCAATCAGCCAGATAGCGGCGCGAGTCCCGAGCATATCGGCGGTCGCGCCCGCGATTAGCGCGCCGATCGCGTAACCCGAGTCACGCCATAAGCGATAGACACCGACCGCCGAGGCCCGCCACTCCGGATGCGCAACGTCACCGATCGCTGCCAGAAGGGTCGGATAGACCATCGCGGTACCCACACCAAGCAACACCGCGGCCACGGCGAATCGAGGAAAGGTTGTTGAAACGGCGACGATCGCGATTCCGATCGCCTGCGTCCACATCCCAAACGCGATCAACCCTTTGCGCCCGATACGATCCGATAGTGCTCCGGTGAATAGTTGCCCGATACCCCACACGGCCGGATAAATTGCCGCGAGCCAGCCGATTTGATCCAGTGACAACCCAAGCGTCGCGTAGAGAAGCGGGAAAAGTCCCCACGCCATCCCATCGTTGAGATTATTCACAAGGCCAGCCTGGCTCACCGCCGAGAGATTTCGATCGAAAAAAGAGGTGCGAAGAAAAATCTCTGTCTGCGAGAGATCAGCCCCATGGGGTCCGCGATGAGCTTTCGCTTCGTGACGGGCGTGATGGTGTGTCTCATGAACCAGCGCCGCTGATAACGACAAGCCCGCGGCAGCGAAACCGATCCCTAGATAGAAAGGCTGCGGTCGCAGTCCGTAGATGCTGGCGATATATCCTGTGGCCCACGCCGAGATGGCGACGGCACCATACCCGGCGAATTCGTTGAGCCCCATCGCAAGGCCACGACGCTGCGGCCCCGCCAGATCGATCTTCATGATTACGGTCGTCGACCAGGTCAGACCTTGGCTCATACCGAGGAACACATTCGCGATCAGCACCCAGTTCCAAGTTGGTGCCCATATCAGAAGAAACGGCACCGGAGCCGCGATTATCCATCCGGCAACTAGTATCAGCTTCCGTCCCAACGCGTCTGAGAGTCGCCCGGCAAAGTAGTTCGTAGAGGCTTTAACGATGCCGAAAACGACGATGAACGAGAGCACCGCCGTCCGCGCTTCGAGATGGAAGTCCTGCTCGGCGATCGCAGGCAGGATCGTTCGTTCGAGCCCAACCATCGCGCCGACAAACGCATTGATCACAACGAGCAGGGAGAACTGGGCGAGATTTTCGCGAATCCCGAGTATTGGTTGCTCCGGGGACGAAGCGGTGGTGATTCCTGACCCGTACGATCGACTCATTTAGTCGGGATTAACCTCTCTACCCTTTGATGGATAAAGCAGCCGTTGCTGCAAGAAGGTCAGAGTTTCTTTTAAGAAGTGTTCGTAGCATTGACCCGAAGCTCTCAAGCATTATGATGCATCTTGGTAGCGGAAGTGCACGGGCGCACCGCGACCATGGAGGGACAATGGATACCATCAGCTGCGTAACTTTCTGGAACAACTACAAGAACCATCTTTCTGACCCTGAGTTCCTCAAAAAGGAAATCGCGATCAACAAGCTGATGGAGCCGCTGGGTTTCGACATCATCTTTGCCGTCGAACATCATTTCTCCAGCTACTCGATGAGCCCTGACCACTTTCAGTACCTCGGGTACATGGCGGCTCAAACCGATCGTATCAAATTGGGCACCTTGGGCGTCATCCTGCCGTGGAACGATCCGCTTCGCGTTGCCGAGCGCGTGATCATGCTGGACCATCTCTCCGATGGACGCGCGATCTTCGGCATGGCTCGTGGGCTAGCGAAGCGCGAATACGTCGGCTTCCGCCAGAACATGGAAGAATCGCGAGACCGCTTCGATGAAGCGGCGCGGATGATCTGCAAGGCGCTCGAAGACGGAGTGATCGAGGGCAACGGCAAGTACTTCCCTCAGCCCCGCACCCCACTGCGTCCCTCCCCGTTGAAGACCTTCGACGGTCGCAAGTACATGGTCGCGATGTCGCCGGACACGGTGCCCATCTGCGCCGAGGTCGGTGCGGCGCAGTGCCTGTTTGCCTTCAAGCCTTGGCCGGAAGTGTTGCCGACGATCGAACGTCATCGCACGTTGTTCGAGCAGATCCATCATAGGCCGGCGCCGCCCGTCCTGACGGTGGACCTCTGCGTGTGCGATCCGAGTGCCGATCGCGCTTACGAGATGGCCCACAACTACGTCGCCAAGTACTTCGACAGCTTCGCCGAACACTACGAAATCTTCGGCGAGCATCTGACCGATTCGAAGAGCTACTCGCACTACAGCGGAGCGAAGGGTGCGAAGGAAACCGTAGGTATCGATGCGATGGTGAAGGGCTTCGTCGACAGCAACATCTGGGGATCGCCCAAGCAGATTCTCGAAAAGTACGAGGAGCGGCGGGCAATTATCGGTGACTTCCAGGCTAGCGTCACTTTTAGCTTCTCTGGCATGACCTACGACGAAGTGAAAAACAGCATGACGACCTATGCGAATCATGTAATGCCGGAACTCCGTCGCTGGTCGAACACCTCGAAAAAGCGCGCGGCATAGTTTTCTTGGTTTCAGCCGAGGACACCGTATCGCCGCTCCACCGCCGTATTCTGCGGGTGAGCAGCCTATTTCCGGGGAGTGGCGACACCACATGAAGCTCGATTCACGAGGCGTCGTGGACGGCTCGGCCACAGACAGCATCCGCCAGCGGTGCGCAGGGTTCCTGTCTATCGGCGCAATTAATTTACCTTTGGTTAAGAGCGAAAAGGCTCGATGTTGAGTTCACTAAAGCAGCACCAGACTCGGTTGACGGCCAAATTTCTTCGTGGCGTCGACCTCACTGCAGCTTCGCTTGGTCTGTTCGGCAAGCAGCTGCGGGCCGAGGCCTTGATCGCGGCGGCTTGTCGGCGCGAAGGCACAACCGATTTTGGCGAATGGACCTTCAGAGAACCACTGGAAGTTCTGTTACGGGCTTACGAGCAAGAGTCTGACCTAACCGCGTTCGGACGAATCGCCGTCCGCTTCGACATGATGCGCTTCCTCTGCAATCTGTTGCGATTGCGAGAAGAGGAGCGGAAGCATCCCGAGATTCTGGACGAAGAGATTAAGCAACCGATCTTTATTCTCGGGCTACCTCGGAGCGGTACGACCTTTCTACACAATCTGCTTGCCCAAGACCCAGCCAATCGCTTCCCGTGGTGCTGGCAGACAATCTACCCCTATCCGCTGCGTGGATGGCGTTCATCCAAGAAAGATCGCCGCTCGCGGATCGTGGCTGGCCAGTTCAAGAGCTTTCTCCGCTTGGTTCCGGAATTACCCAGCCTGCATCCGCTTGAGGCCAACGCCGCGCAGGAGTGTATCGAGATAACCGGTCAGGTTTTCCGGAGTCTGCGCTTCGATACGACCCACTACGTACCTTCGTATGAGAAATGGCTCGATGAAGCGGGCCATGATGAGGCTTATCGCTTCCACAAGCGCTTTCTCCAGCATCTGCAGCATCAAAGCGGATCTGGTAATTGGGTACTGAAGAGCCCCGACCACATCTTCGCGTTGAGTGCACTTGCCGCAGCCTATCCGGACGCGCGCTACGTTTTTGTCCATCGCGATCCGCTGGAAGTTCTCGCCTCAGTCACGCGGCTCACCGAGATCCTGCGCCAGCCGTTTACCCATCAGATCGATCGTAGTCAGATTGGACAGCAGGTTAGCCGCCGATGGGCGCAAGGCGCGGGTCTACTGATACAGGCGAGTAAGGCACTCAAGAGCACACCTGAGCGGGCCTTCCATATGCACTATCGGACTTTAACGCGGTCGCCGGAGACTGCCGTCCAAGCGATTTACGAACAGTTCGGTCTTTCGCTCAGCCGAGAGTTTAGTGAACGACTGCGCGGCTTCGTGACCAACCGGCCGAAGGGCGGTTACGGTCAGAACGTTTATCGAATCGAAGACTATGGGCTCGATCCGCAAGTCGAGCGACGTCGCTATCGCGAGTATATCGCGTATTTTGGAATTGGATCCGAAGCTCCGGCCAACCTTGATCGCGGCGTGCCCCCTCCCCGAAAGGCCGAGGCCAATGCCTGAATCGGCGCAAGCCGTTGCTAACCTAGACCAATCGCCGGAAAACAGTTCGCCCCGCCAAGCTAGCGGTGGGGTCGATACTGTGATCCTCCGGCGGCCGTTTTGCCCGGACGGCGTAATCTTCGGCCGCTCGATTCTCGAAAGACTGTTACTTGCGTGCAGGCGCTCCGGC
>Ga0335069_10006549_pt1 | contig 16922 bp, 20 predicted proteins | sample Lox_Sample_11_FD_206714 | JGI IMG/M metagenome (GOLD analysis project Ga0335069, IMG submission 206714) | Soil microbial communities from Loxahatchee National Wildlife Refuge, Florida, United States - Lox_Sample_1.1 | ecosystem: Environmental > Terrestrial > Soil > Wetlands | place: USA...
GTTCCCTTTTCTCCTTGATGACCTTTGAACAGATATTTTAACAATCCGAGTGCCTCAAGACCTTTCATACCTATACTACCAGCAGCCCCAGCAGCCCCACCAGCCGCAGCGCCCGCAGCAGTACCAGCACCAAACATCGAACGAAGACCGCCCAACATACCTTTTGTTAAACCACCACCCAATAAGCCTAAAGCAAGACTCTTCTTGGCCGTAGATTCACGATCTTCTGGTTGTCTTGCTGTTCTCCATTCATCATATGCTTTATCTTCTTCTGGAGTTGTTTGACCCAGCAAATGCTTTAAGGCATAATCCATAGAACCAAAGTACTTATCCTTATCTTCTTTGCTCTCAGGAACTTTTCCAGCATCATTCTTAGTTACATTATCAGAAGTAGGTTTTTGTTCACCTTTTTCTTTAGTAGCCTTTTCATCACGTTCTTTATTATACTGGTCTCTCTGAGCTTGTGTTTCCTTACCAAGTATGGCATCTAAAGGACTAGCAGGTTTTGAACCTTTATCACCAGCAGGCTCTTCTTTCTTAGGTGCAGAAGTATCATTGCCCTTCTTTTCTTTATCACTAAATTCACCTGTAACTGAATCTGGTGTTACTTTAATAGGCGGAAGCGTATCAACAACAGGCTTCATCAATGTTGGCGGCAATTGTGGATTTCGCATTGCTGCAACTGTTGTTGCTGCTTTCGTCAATGGCAAATTTTTATAATCTGGAAGAGCAATAGCACCAGCGGCGGCATCAGTACCAGTAGAAATTTTAGGTGTTTCTCCTGGCTTCTTACCAACTACATCTATAGGAGCAGAACCTTTTGAGGGCGCTGATGGATTGTCTAGAGAAGGCGAAGCACCACCCTTTGCTGAATTACCAGCCATTCCACCACCAGGGGAAACTGGTGGTGTTGCTTGCTGCTGGCCAATAAACTGATTTGTAGTAAGTCCTTCAATTCCTGGAGGGTTAGTAGCTTTTCCAGATTGCACTCCACCACCAGATGGAGCGGCTGTTTCCGGCTTACCAGTAGCCGCTGCAACAGCCGTAGGAGCACCAGGAGCAGCAGCGGGCGTGTTAAGAGGAGCAGCAGCCCCATTGGGAGAAGCCCCAATAGTTGAAGTTGCAGCAGGAGTACTTTTAAGAACCTTATTAGTTTCTTTTTCTGCCTTGGCCAGTTTTGGATCATTGGCAGGTGTCTTCATTTTAGTAGTTACATTATCAGAAGTTTTCTTCTGTTGGCCAGCCTTAAGCTTAGGCGTTTCAATTTCATCATCGTCTTTATTCCCAGAAAGATCAGGAGTTTGGAAGGATAATGATGGCTTAAGATCACTAACACCAGATGGCTGATTAGTTTGTGGATTGGTATACTGTGTCAATGGCCCTTTATTAAGAAGATTAGCACCTTTCTTAATCAAATCAGTATTTGTATCTTCCTTAATCTTTTTCTTACCACCACCACTTTCACGTGAAATCATATCAATATTTGTATCTGCCTGATCACCTTGATTGGGAACAACAGGTGGCTTTGAGATAGCCTGTGGTCCAGTAAGATTTTTTGCAGGAACAGACATCTTACTACTTTTAACTTGTATACCTTGATTGCCCTGAAACTTATCAGTCCCAGAAACGCCAACGGCTTCTTTAGCAAGCATTCCATAGATAATGTGCTCAAGGCTTCTATACTTATTTTTTGCTGCTACTGTCATCATTCTTCTTCTTACTAGCTTTCTTTTCGGCCTTAGCGAATTCCTTACGATCAACGAATTTTGTGGCTGTGCCCTTCTTTCTATCTATGGCGACAACCCCTTCAGATGGAGTAACCTGACCATCCACTGAATGTATCCAGGGATTACTTCTGTCCATTGCCTTCGCCAATACACTTGTAGCGTCACTCAAATGCTTATGTAATTTAAGAACCTTATCAACATGAGTTTGATGAGCAAGTAAATGAGCAGTCTTAGACGCATGATCTGATGTTCTCTGTCTTGCCCACTTTTCATTGGAAATGCCACTCATTCTCTTATTATGTGAACTATTTAATGAAGCAATTAAACTCTTAGAATCATAAGGCTCTCCTGCCTTAATTTGGTCATTTATATGTTTGATAATATCAGGAGCATGTGCCATAACAGCATCAAATGCTTCAGGTCTCATAGCACGATAATGTTTAGTTGCCGCATCTCTGTGTTTGATAAATTCATTTATATGTTTTGGTTCATATTTACCACCTTCTGGTTCAAAATCAGTTTTCATGTTATGAACATCTGGATGGTCAACAAATTTAGATCTTGTCTTCTTGTCAATGGGCATAGACTTACCATCTGGAGTAAACATACTATGAACTACAACACCTAGTTTTTTCTTGAGATTAGCCCCTTCTGCACTATCTTCTTTCGCTGAATAGACAATCTTTCTGGGTTTGATATGATTATGACCATCCTTATTAATAACTTCATTCGGAGTGTGCATATGATTACCCTGAAAAACCGCAGACATATTCTTGGGCATAATCTTTGGCAACTCCGAAAGAGCAGCAATCAATTGACCGGCCAACTTAGGATTATTGGCATGATTGTTAACAACATCTTCAGGCGTGTAATTAACTTTAGAACCACCAGTTTGTGGAGACGATACAAAGAATTTTTTAGTATCTGGATGATGACCAAAAACCAATGGTGCGCCGCCGTCAAATTTATGCTGATATTCAGCCTTTGGCGTACCACCGGAAAGCATATGATGAGCATCATCCAAGGCATCAGCAGCTTGACGAACGCCTTCATGACCATGATGAATGACAGAATCACCAACATGGTTAATATGAGCAGTTGGTTCTTCCAACTTCATTTTATGTTCAGCTTCAGCCAAAAATCGTGTAAATAGTAACATTACAACTCTCCAGGGGAATAATAGGACATACCACCATGAACCGCTTCTTTATTAGAAACAAATCCATCCTTTTTCTGATTCTTTTTATTATCTGCTGGCTTCTTCTTCTTATTCTTGCTGGTCTTGACCTCTTCTATTAGAATAAGAAAGTCCTTAAATGAATACACTTGCGCCTCTTTTTATATTTTCAAATATTTATGGTTTTTAGGTATTAAACAACATCAATTGTCCAAAAGTCGCCTGTGAGGTTATCATTTTCAATATAATCCTTCGGCATATATGCATAACCTTTATCTCCCCACTCTTCACCCCATGAATTTCTAATGATAACATATGAACTAGTATGGCTCATTCCAACAATAAGCGCACAATGACCCCCTCTATGCTTGCCTTCCGGCATTTTTATCTGTCCAGTCTTAAATGTTTCATCATCAAAGAGATTTTCAAACATCTCAAAGCCAAAAATGATTGGTTTGCCTTGCATAAGAGTAGCACTGATATCACCCATCGTTGAGGAAAGACGGCTGTACTGGGTGATGATTTCCTTCTGAGCATCCAAATATGCCTTCTCAGGAGGTTCTTTGAGGACGTTTTCTTTGAGGAAGGGGAAGTCAGCATCTGGGGCCGAACCCCATCTTGAAAGGCTCTTAAACCCATCTCTAAGCTCAGCACCTTCATCAACACCAGTACAATTAGAAAGCGCACGGGCATTCCAATAAATAAAAAGCTTGGATGGTTTGAATTCTGGTTTGCCCTCTTTCTTATTCATGTATTCAATGGCAGCACCAATTGACATTGAAATACAAGCATTCGTATCTTGTTGTTGGTAAACTGGAGGGAGAAACCCAGTCTCCCTTAAATCCGGCCCATAATCACCAAGCTTTCTACTGGCCCTAAAATCTCTTGGATCTGGTTTATCTCTTTTCCAGCCACCACCGAATTTATCTATCAATTACTTAAACTCCGAAAACCTCTCTTTCTTATATTTAGATTTACCGGGCATAACCTTAGTTGTATTAACTGACTCCTGAATAATGTCCTCTTGGGCAGATGCTTCTACATTATAAAACCTCATCTTCATATAGTCCACACCTATAACAAACTTCTTGTTTATATTGGGGTTTCCATATCTATTCTTCAGTTGCTTAACCATAATTTGATTAAGCTCAACCAACTCTTCAGAAGAAAGCAGAGCAACCATAAAATCAGCCGTAGCAGGTAGACCAAATGATTCCGCAGTGTCTTCCATTCCAACATCCGAAGAAGTGTAACCTGATCGTGTAAGTTGTGTAGCTGATACAATCGGTACACCACTCTCAACTGCCAATCCACGCAGTTCTTCAGCAATAGCTTTGATATATGAGTAAGAATTCATATTAGCAGTTCCATGTTTATACCGTGATGAAGCACATAGATTGATGTAATCAATATAGATAATATCTGGCTTGAACTTCTTCTTCAGTTTAAGTTCATGAAGAAGATGCCTGAAGTGACCAGCACCAGCACATGATGTTGGATATTCCTTGATGTAAAGACGGCCACGATCACCTTTATTTTCAATATTTCCTTTCAGCTTTGCCATCTTAGAACGATAGATGGTCTTATTAATGGTCTTCAAATCACCAATGGGAATATCCAAGAGATTGGCATCTATACGCTCAGCAATCATTTCTTCGGCCATCTCAAGGGTAATATAGAGCACCTTGTAACCAAGCTCTAGGTGGTGAGCAGCCATATCACACATGAACATAGACTTGCCTACATTGATACCGGCAAGAATAATATTCAGGGTTTTGCTGGGAAGACCACCATTTGTAATGGCATTGAAGATATCCAGATGAAAGGGAATGCGCCTCTCTTTCTTCTGGTAAAACTCAAATCTACTATCGGCATCCTCAATATAATCATGCCCAATATGCGTGTCAAAAGACACAGCCAAGGCATCACTCAATATCTGAGGAATAGCGCCTTTTGAGTAATTTTTGTCTTCGCCTTCAGTAATGGAAATGGACTTCAACAGGGCAAGATGAAGCGCTCTGTTCTGACACCACTCTTCACAAACATCAGAGAGGTATTCAAGATCATAGACTTCAGTAATCTTAATCTCTTTTAGGAGAGATTTAACCTGCTTATAGTCATTCTCATTAAGACCAGTAGACTTATCAAGTTCTATTCCAATAACTGATACTGAAGGAAAAGCATTATACTTATTAATATACTCGTTGGCTAACTCATAGACAACACGATTGGGTAACTCCGTGAAGTACTCAGACTTCATAAACGGAGCTACTTTTCTTCCAAATTCTTCGTTGAATATCAAGTTAGTCAGAACGAGCTTTTCAATATTGCTCATTTAATTCTCTAAAAATGATGAAGACTATTAGTAAAAAGCATCATTAAATGATTTATATATGTCGCATCATTCATATGCATACAATTACAATCAGTTGAATCTTGCATATCTGGTGCATCTACATCTGGTGAATTATCAAATTTTGGGTTCATCAGTTTTTGATTGTTGCTTATCGCCATCATTTGAATTTGCGGTAAATCGTCATTGTCCATTAATAAACTCCATATAATTTTTTTTAATATTTGTTGGTCCAGATTTGGGGCTGACCACTTTCTTTACAGATTTCTTCTCTTCCTTTTTTTCTGATTCTTTTGGTTTATCATCGTCATCATCTTTCTTCAATAACAACTTACCTGTCAATTTTTCCTTTATATCTTTGTAATATCCATGAACAAAGTACCGCGTTCCTTCTTCCAGAATAAGGACCGTAACTGGTCCTTGTCTTCCGCTTGCTTCAAAAGGAGCAGCCTGTCTTATAATCTGAACTTGTTCTGGATTAACAAAAAGATTATCTATTTCTACAAACATTATCCTAATTTATATCTCTCTTCAATACATTTTGCAAAATCGGTTTCAGCTATCATTCTGGGCCAGAAATCATCGCCATTTTTTATAGCATCCGCTCGTCTAAAATTAGGCGTATCATTCGTCACACCTTTAAGCTGATACCACCCCTGCTTAGGCGTAATGATATGTCCAGTTTCTAAAGCAACTTCAAAGAGTCCAGACCATTTGTAAACTCCCTTCTCATAAGAGACAGTAATGGGAATCTTTGACTTTTCTTTGACGAAACGAGATTTTTCAACATTGATAATAAAATTGTAACCAGCAACGCCGTCCTGATCTTTATCTTGTTGACGACCAACAATCCAAATATTATCGGCAGAATAGAAGCTCCCAGTGCCACCGCCAACTATATCCTTTGGATACATACCAATTTCTTTATAGGTATGATTTACACCAACTAAAGGGATATCCTTAATGGTGAAATAGGGCGTCACCATGCGAAAGAGACTTTTCAATTGCTTAGCACGCGTCATATCAGCAACTGCCTTCTGGTTTAGCGTATCTTCAATCTCCTTCTTAGATGCCAAATTACCAATAGAATCAATAATAATCATCACATGATCATCACGAGTCAATTCATTCAGTTGTTGAAGAAGATCAAATTTCAACATCTCAATATCAGTTATTGGAGTATGAATAACCGATTCCATATTGACGCCGAAAGTCTTGAAATAAGAAGGCGTTGTGCCAAATTCTGAATCATAGAATAGAATAACACCGTCTTTATATTTTGAGAGAAAAGCAGAAGCCAGAAGAAGAGAGAAACCAGTCTTGAAATTCCGGCTCTGCCCAGCAATCATAGTGAAGCCCGGTGTAAGACCACCAGTAAGAGTTCCTGACAGCGCCACATTTATCATGGGCACTCCCGTAGGTATCATATCTTTATGTGCATATAGTTTGGATTCTAATAAAGTTGAAGTAAATTCTATAGTCGTATTCTTAAGTATTTTTTCTTTTAACTTACTCATTGTATGTCCTTTAAAACAACTTACCAGTATTTTCTGTTTCCCACCCAATAGCTTCAGTTAAAGATTGAAGGGGAAGGAGAAATGTCTTTTCAAACTGTGTTTCTCTATCCAAATATTTGTCAAGACCAAATTCTTTTGGTAGAGGACCAGGAGAAGCAATGCAGGTATCCCAAATCGGATTGGGAGTTTTTAGGTAGCAAAACTTAATCTTATCTCCATTATGAATTGGTTCTAAGTTCTTTAATCCATGTTTCTTAATAAGATAATTATAGAGAATTGCAGACTTAACTTGGATAGGAGACCCTTTCTTATAAATCTTAGCTTCATAAAGCTCCTTATCAGTGGGCTCTTCACTATATTCTTCAATACTATTAACTGAACGTGGCAAAGCTATGTCCTCAAAGGGCAACTTATTGAACTCCTTACGAAATTCCTTAATAAAATCAATAAGGTCATCTTCTGTCTGATTCATAATGATAGAAATGCCTTTCTTAATAGCTTCCCGGCAAACTAGAGGCGTTGAAGAACGTACAGTCTCAATGCCCATCATTTTCAATTCCGGTTTATCATTCTGTATACCCTCATTATTAAGAACATTAAGGATATACATCTTCTTGGCACGCCAAAGCCCCTTAGTAGCAATAACTTCTCTCTTCATAAAGAGCTTTTCTTGATAGGCATTTGTAATTAAACAAAACGCCTTGAATGATTTTTCAAGTAAGGGCTGAATGACTCTATCACAATATTTATCTATGGCTTCACACTTCTGAAGTTCTGTAGCTGGTGTTAAAACTTCATCCTGATAGATAGTATCAGCAAACTTCTCCATACAAATATAAACAGAATCTGTATCTGAAGCGATGACATAATCCACCTCTTTTGTCATCATAAGTTCATTCAGATGCTTGTTCAAAACCATATCTACAAACTTGATAACAAGTTGTCCAGTTGTGGTGATAGCTTCACCATTATTATAACTAAACCAACGATTATAAATATTCAGAAGAGCCCCATAAAGACTATTCAACTGAATCTTTTTGGCCTTTTGCTTATTGTCAAAACGCGTTTTTTCTTTTTGAGCTTTGATAAATTCTTGGGACGATTGATCATGTCCCAGCCTCGCTGATTCACTTTTCCAAACAAGCATTTCTTTTTTGTACTTGTCGCGGTCCTTGAACTTGGCCTCCATAAGTGCGGCCATAAAGCCTTGAAAATCTTTCCTATATTTACATCCATTTGCTGTTACCGTACATTTTTCTCCATCGGCCAACCTAGACCAATCAAAATTGGGAATAAGCTTACCATCCTCAAGACGATAAGCCTGGGGCACACGTATTTTTTCGTCAACCAATACTGTAGGAAGCCCTTCAATTTGTCCCATATAAGTATCAGGAGAGATATTCCATCCCATAATCAAATGAGGATACAGGGACGTTAAGTCAAAGGCAACTACCCAATTGGATAAACCTTTCTTTGGCTCCTTTACATAGCCTCCAACAATACTATTCTTAAGTACATGCTTCTCCATAAAAGGAATAACTATCTTCTTTTTAATGAGATAATCATGAATGATGATATCCCATGGAAGAATAGTCGTTAGAACATCATTATAATTACACTTGGCGTCATAGGCCAATTCTTGAACCAATTCAATAAATTTAAGTTTATCCTCCAAGCGCTGAACAAGTTCAACGTCCCTGATATTATATTCAATAAACTTTTGATAGTCCTTACGGTAAAGCTCAAGAAGACTACCATACTCTGAATAGTCAAGCTTACGCTCTTTCAACTCTACCTGTGCAATGTAATCAAGCCGGTATGATTCGTGATTGGTGAATGTGAATTTCCGATAAAGCTCAAAATAATCTAGTATAGCTATTCCAGTCAATTTATAGGAATGATTGACCTTTCCCTTCATCTCTACTTCTTGATAGGAAATATGCTTCCATGGAGAAAGACGGTTATATTCATTGGTATCTGGAAAAAGAACAGAAAGACGATTGACAAGGTAAGGAATATCAAAGAAGCGGACATTCCAACCAGTAACAATATCAAGATCCATCTTCTCCCAAACTCTGAGAAATTGAAGAAGGAGTTCTCGTTCGTCTACACACTTATGATAAAAAACATCTGAGCGAGTTGTAGAGAAATGGCCGCAACCAAAAACATAAACCAAATTCCAAACTTTTAGGCTTATGGCTGTAATGGGCTTATCCGCCTTTTCAATAGACGGGAAACCTTCATCAGCGGCAACCTCAATATCAAGAATGCCAACACGGATTAGGGACGGGTCAAAATGAATTTCATCCGGGAAAACCTCCTGAATGAAAGCATATTCGTAATTGGTAAGGCCATAGAGCTTAAAACCCTGTACGCCTTCATACTTTTCAACAAACTCCCTAGCCTCCATAATGGACTCAAACCGCTTCTTTACGACCGGCTTACCATCAATCGTGCGATAATCACCCTTATCCGATTCATAAAAAAGATAGGGTTTGTACTTGTGCTTGAGTTGGATACGCTTGTTATCCTTGTACCCACGATACCAAATGGAGTCGCCACGAAGCGAGAAAGATGTATAGAAAGACATGAAAAATACCTTGACAAATTAATAGATTTATAGTACACTTATATCCCTAAAAAAGACAAAACTGTGGCGGCAGCAATGTTGATAGATGAAAAGATAGAATTAATTGATAAGATAGCTACCCATGACCCAGAATATTTTCAATTTCTACAGTGGACGCTATCTGCCAAATACCCAGCAGACCGCTATAAAATCTCTGATGAAGTGGTTAAACAGATTGCCCTTCTTTACCGAGAAAAGCCGCATCTGCTTCTTCATAATTTTCAATTCGCTGTAGCTCCCACACCAGAACCACCAAAATACGTGGAATGGGATGCCTATCGGCTGGTCCAAGTTTTGACCAATGATAATAGTCTTATCCGAAAGGAAGATATTCTCAATGTAGATCGCTATCTTGGTATTATGCTCAAAGAAAATATTATCACAACTATAGTTGCTGGGGAAGATGGTAAAGTCTACCCACATTCCGTTGCTTATGCTGTTGGTGAACTTGGTGAACCTTACAAATATCATAAGGGATTACCACCATTAGCTGTTCTCCAAATGCCTGAAGATCAAAAACTGGCTTTCCTGCTTGGAACAACCTATACCCATGAACAAGCCTTTTTAACCAACGATCTAATAGATTGGTTACTTAACAATGTTGAAGTTCTTATGCCATATACTACTGTTAAAAAACTCAAAACATCAGAAAGGATTGCTCAACGACTTGAGGACTGTAGCGGTGAATTTCGCTTCATGATGGCGATGCTGCTCTGGATCAACCAAAAACATGTTACTTACTTTGAAAAAATTCCTGCCTTTCGTAAGATGATGAGGGGGAAACCAAAAGCCTATGTAGCCCATCATATTGTCAAGCTTCAGCAAAAAAAGAACATTATCAAGGCCATATGGCAAAGCCTTACAGAGCGCGCTGCTCCACGCCTTCATGACGTAAGACCAACCTGGAGAACAAGAGGCGGTCGGCAAGGATGCATCCATGCCTTCCCCATGATGCCTAACGAGAACGGCCATTTCATTTGTACGCTTTGTGAAGCAAATCGCCATAGAGTCAAAAAACATCAGAGAGGTGACGCCACCAAGGGTTGTATCGTAAAAGAGTATGTCGCTTAACTATTAAAGTGAGTATACCACTTCGTAGCAATGCGCCCCCGCTTAGTCCATTCCAAATGGCTGGCAGGGCGCTCATACCACCTACACATATTGTACCCTGCATCAAAGGCCGTTTCAGCCGCCTTGAGGTGCCTAAGGGCCACAAGCTCCACATGTTGAAGCTCCCATAAAGCCCCCTTACACTGCTCTTCAATGCCGCCGTGCTTCATGTCGCAATGCGCCCCTTCCCAGATGACGTTTCTGCGGTCTGGGTGCATCTGAAAGAGACCACGAGCGAGTCCACCGTCGCCAACATTGTTTATATCAAAGCCGCTTTCCGCCTGGACATTAGCGACGATCCCACACGCCTGCTCCTTCGTGAAACCATTAGACACGAAGAAATTATAGATCGTTCCCGGAACACTATGATCGGCAGGATGGACAAGAACAGGAGGATGCGGATCTTCGGCTGGGTGTGGAGGTTCAACATGCTCATTTGTTGCAACAGGATTGGCCGCTGCTTCCTGAGGCTTCACGCCACGATAGGCGCACTGGAAATGCATAGGATCAATATCGCCATGATAGCCACGCCACCAAAAACCGGCCTCCATCATGATATTGGCGAAATCTATGTTAATACCGCCTGAATGCCAAGGATGGGGGAATGGGTTATAATTAGGGTCCATATCAATGGCGATTCCATAGGCATGAACTGAAAGCCTAGAGCCGCCACGCATCAAACGATAATTATAGGTGCCGCCAGAAATGTTCAGACGAAGCTCTTTGATCTTGTCTATTCCAAAATGCTTAAGGACATTTCCAAAAGCTTTATCAAAAGTAGGAACACAGAGCTTATGAACAAGAAGTGTCTTGAGAGGGACATTGTGTTCTGAATAGAACATCGGATAAATAGGTGTCCACTTAGTTATATTATCTTTATACCATGACGTGGATACAAGACCATTACGGCCTCGTGGATCACCATAAAAATGATTTAAAGCTTCAGTGTCCTCATGTGGAAAAGAATATTGTAATTCACTCATTGATAAACTCCTTTAATGCAAACGTTTTCCAAATGTCTCCAAAACAACTAAACTGATATTCATTGTAGTCATATCATAAAGGTAAACAGGCGTCATACCAGCTTCTTTAAACTGGCGGCTTGCCTCTAATATTTTAGAAAATACATTATTGGCGTCATCGCTTCTGAGAACTTCAGCAGCCCTAATCATCTGTTCAGGTATCTGTATAACTGGAATATCTTCTTCCATTATTCTTTCCTTTTAATTCCATAAACAATAATAATATTTGGCAAATAAACGTCTTCCATTACTTGCACGCTTTTCATTTTCTTCAGTTTCCTTCCTGAAATCATCATCAAGAGTGTATTCAAAAGCCCAGATCATTTCATCCAAAACCCATTTCCAATTTATTTCTGAATATTCTTTTGTTTCAAAGATTTCAGGAGGAACATCTTCAGCATCAACCCAAGGAGTTCCCTGTTTAGAATCTTTAAACCTCTTCAAAGCTGGATATATAATCTCAGCCAAAGTATAATCAAGACTCCAAAGATCATATTCATCAATTCTAACTTTAATAATACGTTTACGTTTCTTATAAACCCAGTGAGTTAAAGAACCAACCCAAGTATCAGCTAGAAACTCGCCTATCTTATGACAACGATCTTCTGATACTCCAACATATTTTAAAATATTAGCTAGTTGATATGGTCCAACCCATCTTTTATAAGGACCAATATATACTTTCATAATTTATCTTAAAGCATTATCCTTTGCTTTAGCTGCTAATTTTGCTTCTGTTACTGCTGGATGTTCAGAATGTCCAACAGGAGTTGTTGTAACAAATCGGCAAATCGCCATAAAAAGACCTACAACAATAGCAACACCACCAGATTTTGGATCATCAAAAAATACATTCCAATCTGTCTGTGCCAATACACCAAATAAAATTGTCAAAAATGCGACAATAAGTGTACGATATCCCTTCATGTTCTCCCCTTAAAATTCTAATTCAACCCATCCATGAGGATAGATCTTTTTATGCCATTCCTTTACTTTCTTCAAAACAACAACATCTTCTGGTGTAGCATTATCAATAATCTTATCAAAATCATCTTCATGCAACCTAGACAGCATGGGAAATCCACCAAATACTTCATCTACAATTAACTGAAAGAGAGGTTCATTATTCTCCCAATGGGCCAATTCAAGATCAACATTAATAACCTTGAAGCCCTCTATTGTCTCACCTTCCACCTTCCATCTTCTACCAATCAGACGAAATTCCATATCCAGTCTCCTTTTATTTATTTAGGCATTCGCACCTTCGAAATAAAGATCAACAACAAGTTTTAGGTCTGTTGGTAAAAACCTGTAAATATCTGGGTCAATAATTCCATCAACAACAAGCTCATATTCTTCCTTTATAAGAATCTGTCTTGCAATCTCAAAATAGTTATCTGGCTTCTTAGCATCAAATAACTTTGAGAAGAGAAGCGCCTTTGTGTAAAAGCTTCCTTTGGCTTGCCTATCTCTTTCTTCTAGTATAGCGTCACACGCTTTTTCGATTTCCGTATCGGAAACATTGTATAGCTCTGACGTAGTACAGAAGTTTAGTAAATAGTTTATAACCTGCCCCAAACGCCACTGAGGGGCCATTTCCCATGCCTGCATAACCTTCTTTAAAAGATCCAGACGACTTTGTTCTTTCATTCAATCCGCCTTTGTGATATTCACTCAACGCTTTATCATATGCCTTTAAGGCCATTTCATGGTCACGGAGAAGCGCGGGCATAGCAGCAATTTGCTCAGAAGTTAGATACTTAACTGGAGTCGTAAAAATAGCCGGTTTTACCGGCTTAACAGGCTTTTCTTTCATTTTTTAATTCCTCTAATATGAAATCCGCCGCTGCTGGATCAAAATAACGCGAACACCGTTCCATGCCGAAATAACCTCGTTGGTTAGATACAATTAAGGTTTTTTCTATATGGAAATGAGTGTCATCATGCGTGTGTCCATGTGTCCACATTAATGGCTTAAACTGGGCAATAAGATCATGTTGATTAGAAGCATAGGCTTCTGACATCATAAACCCACAATATCCTTTATCACAGTGCCAGGACGGCGCGTGATGGGTTATCACAATAGAAGGAAGGGTGTGTAAGCCGTCCTCATAGGCTCTAGGCAATCCTCTTAGAGGCTTTGCAAGACTTTTCCATTCCAAGGCATCGCAAATAAAGTTACGGGCCTTGAAGTGCTCCATCCAAAGATCACGAACAATCAACGTGCGCCCACGCGAAGGCAACGGATATTCATAATCTTCCAGTTTTATATGAGTTCTGATAGCGTGGAAGTCATTGCTTTCTCGCTGGATAACAACATGATTAATTCCATTATATCCATAGGTTGCCCAAAGCGTTGAGCCTATGAACCGAACACCTTCCCAATCACAAAATTCATTATTAAGAACAATTACATGGGGAGCATGTTTAGCTAAAAATTCACAAAGAATATTGGGAGTATCTTCAAAGACTCCTTGATAATACTCATGATTACCCAGCACCAGAAATACAATCTTATACTTAGATAGTTCTTCTTCACAGAATTTGATATATCTTTTTCTTAATTTGCGGGAATCTGCGTCTTGTGCATTAGGACGCATAGGAGCAACTGTCCATGTATCACCGGAAAGAATAAGAAAATCACCTCCAGGTAAATCTGCAAGCGCATGAAATTCAAGATGAAGGTCTGACATTACAGACCCTTTAGTTTGCTTTTCCATTTCCTATACTTTGGTGATAAATAATATAAAGTTGATAAACTGCTAATCCATATATAGCTGTTGTTATAATAGCGCCAATTATTACCAAGCCAACAATTCCACTTTTCGGAAATAACCAAACCGCCAAACCAATAACAGCAGGAATTCCAGAAACAATAAAAAACGCTATCAAGTGTTCATTCATTGTTTTCCGAGATTTTGTACTCCATGAGCAACAACAAGCTGAAGTGCTTCTTCCTTTGCAAATCCAGCATTCACTAATTCATTTCTCATTTTAAACATCAGTTCTGCAACAGTAGCCGGAAAATCAGACTCAATAATGGCATTGATACCATTAACTATTTCTTCAATTCCTGCTTTAATATCAGGATCTACTTTTTTCTTAGCCATAATCAATTCTTCCTTCCAATTGTATATTTACTTTCAAGAGTCCACTTGGACTTTTCTTTATGAGCAATGACTTTGATTTGGTTCATCGAAGCCATTGGTGCTTTCACTTTATTTTCATCTTTAATCTTAAGGAGGTTCCAATCCCTTAATAGACAGATAATCTTATTACGTCTTGCCTTATCTTCATCAGAGAAGTCTGTCTCTTTACCATCCAAGGCAAACATCTCTTTGAAATGAGTGATATAGTACCGACCCTTTTTGTGGAGAATATGGCAAGACTGATACAGCTTATTCTCTTTACGAGACGCTATTCCAATTCTAGTAAGAGTTTCACGAATTTTAAGAAACGCTTCTTCACTATCTATTTCAATCTCAATTAGAGTATCAACAACACTCATTTTTCGCCCTTTTAATTATTATGCAAGGGCGAACAATTACACCCTTTCTTAGGGTGTATTTATTTCTTTAATACTTTCTGCATACTCGTTTATAATATCTAAGACGCCAGCATTATAAAGCTCACAAGCTTCTAAAACTGCTTCTGCTTCTTTAGCTTTAACTAGACTGTAATCATGATACAGAGCAATAGCTTCTTGTTGTGGAGTTGCAATGACCTTCCCCCATTTGCCAGAATAGCGTTTCTTTCTCCTCAATGAATGATAATAGAAATCATACTGAGCAAGATTGTCCAAATGATGGTTCATATTCATCTCATTGGCATAGAAGACCGTATCAATGAAACGAGAGAATGCACCATTAATCAAATAAGATGGATATTCCTCTTTGTTGTCTTCAGTAATAAGACGAACTTTTGTATTGGATAAATCTTTAAAAACATCCCACGGGTTTAGTGTCAAAACAATCTTCCCTTCAAACTATGTTCAATTCTTTTAACTGCTATATCAAAATATTCTTTATTTTGTTCAATACCAATGAAGGAGAAACCTTCTTGTAGAGCAGCAATCCCAGTCGTACCAGAACCTAAGAATGGATCAAGAATAAGACCCTTTGGTGGCGTTATAAGACGGCAGAGATAAGCCATAAGAGCTATCGGTTTAACTGTTGGATGGTGATTATGACGCTCTTTAACGCCTCTATTATATGGATTTCCATCACCATCATTCATTGACGGCTGATCTGGTCTTCTGGTTAAATCTGATTGTTTCTTTCCAAATTTCTCAAGACCCATTTCTCTTTCTGATGGTGAAGCCTTGGCACAATAGAAGAAACGGATAGAATCAGGAAAACACTCTACAACTTCCTCTGAACCATCATGAATGATATTTGCTGGCCAACGACCAGTTGATGTATCCATTTCACCTGTACGATTAGAACCAGTTCTACCATCTCCGTAAACATTCTTTGCTGGTTCTCGTCTATGTGTAAATTTGGGAACACCATTTGATGCCTCAATACGACACTCATCTATATTAATTGCGCCAGTTCCATGTTCAAGAACATTCTCAGCAACTGTACCAATTAATGGCTTCCTAGCAAAGCAAATTGGTTCCATGGCAGGTTTAAGCGCTGTTCCCCATCCTTCCCACTGCTTGGCTTGTTCAGTAGTTGCTTCATATTCAAGATCACTATGTCCAAGACTATATACCGTCCCATCATTTCTACGATCAATACCATCCCTTTTTGTAATACATCTTAAATCTTCTGCGCGTACCATTTCTCGCCAAGCATCTTTAATACCAAGGCGCTCAACCAAAACAGAATATGCATCCTCTGATGGAATTCTAAACCCAATATCAAGCCGTTCCCAATTATCAGTCACAGCAGAATATTGTGGGAACCAACTCGCCAATTCTGTTTTTGATATTCCTAAAGCTTTCCTACATGCTCTAATCTCTTTCGCTAAATCTTGTCTGGCCGAAAGATGAACATCCATACCACCACCGGCTTTATCAATAGCCTTACTCACGTCATGAGACTTGGGAAATCCCTGTCCATAAAGCCATGCCAGCATATCTCTTATCTCAAAACCTGCATCCTCAATGGCGCAAGCAATACGGTGATAAGTTCTTGTGCCTGCAAAAGCCGCCATATGAGCGCCAGGACGTAAAGTATTGGCAATGGCTTCCCAAGTCTCAGGCTGGAATGAAACGTCTCCACCATCCCATGTCTGCCCCATAAAACCCTTTGAAAGCCGGTTGAAGCGTCCATCACTTCCATAACCAGCAGGCTTAGAATCTTTCTTTCCAAATCTCTTTGACATCTCAGAAAGATGGTAAGGTGGATCTGTTACACAGGAATGAATATCAGATAATTGCG